>WNFS01003653.1_pt1 | contig 11708 bp, 13 predicted proteins | sample 5400141 | NCBI WGS metagenome assembly WNFS01 (sample SAMN13153358, study PRJNA577476) | soil metagenome | isolation source: 60 cm saprolite under Madrone tree | place: USA:California | collected 2016-06-14 | reverse complement strand
TGAAACGCACGGGCACAGGAGCAAGCCACTCAGAACAATCAGCGTTACGTTCTTCAAGGTGCGGTCCATGGAGGACATCCATCCTGCAGGTGCTCCGACACTATGCGATGAAATATTGAGTGTCAACCATTTGAGCCTCGATGAGGTGCTCGTCCATCAGGATTAGTCCTGAGGCGCCGACTGCGTCCCGGCGGCTCCCGGTCCCCAGAGTCCGCGGCTGTCGGTCAGGATCGGAGCAGTGGGTAGCGCCCTTAGGTATGCGGAGGGTGTGGAATTGCCGCGAAGCCCCGCGAAGACACACTCGCGGTGTAGCGTTTCGCCGCCGAGCGGCTTTCTGCGCCGACTGCGGGCGCTATCCGAACAGATCGCCCAACGTAATAGCGACGTCCCTGAAGCAACAAGGACTGACGGCTCCTTCGCGCACCTCGACCGACGACCGGTAGCCGTCTTGCGCCGGATCTCGGAACACGGTGACGGTCCGATGCTCAAGATCGACGAGCCATGACTCGATGACACCGTGGCGCCCGTACATCGGGATCTTCACGTCGCGATCCCATTCGAGGCTCGAGTCGGCCACCTCGACCAGCAGCAGCACGTCGGAAGGGCGCGGCAGCGACCCGCAATAGGTGTCGGCGCGGGGCCGCAGCAGTACGAGGTCCGGCTGCGGCTCGCTGTAGGGCGGGATCTGGATCGGGTTTTGCGTCGAGACCAGGTACCGATCGCCGGCGAGGGCGCCGAACCGGGACTCCAGTCGAATCACGATCCCCGAGTGCAGGCTTCCAATCGAGGCCATCCGGAACAGTTCGCCGTCGACCAGTTCGACCCGATCATCCTCATGAAAGATGCCGGCGTCCCCCATTCGGTGGTAGTCGGCGACGGTCAGGCGGTGGCGCGGCGCGCGGGCACGCGCCTGTTCGGCATTCACGATGGCGGCGATGCTCATCTCGGGGCAGGTCACTTCCGGTACGAAACGATGTTACCGCGCCGTGGTTCCAGGTCGTTTACCGGTGCGGTGAGCAGCGAGTGCCCTCACCCCCGCCCCACTCCCACTCGCGTGGGGGAGGGGAGAAGGCTGTGGCCCCCTCTTCCCGAATGGCCGCCGCAGCTTCGTAGAAGGCGCAATTGCGCGGGCTTCTACAGGAGCTGGTAGTGATTTGGGTCTGGACCCGGCCAACAATTTTTGCCCGTTGCCACCATTTGACCGCGTGCACTAGGTTGTCACTTGACAACCACCATGTTCTTCGACTAGGCTTGCCAAGCGTCCCGGATGAAAAGAACCGCGCATCCAAAAAGGAAGTCGAGGAAGCAATCCGGTATGCAGAAGGCAGTGGCTGGCGAGTCGAAGTCGGCGGGAGCCATGCATGGGGCCGGATGTACTGCCCTTACAACGATGCCGAGTGCCGCTGCGGCGACTTTTGCATCGTGAGCATTTGGAGCGCACCGAAGAACCCTGGAAACTTCGCGAGGCAGTTGAGGCGGGTGGTTGATAACTGCACCGCGCACAAACGAGCCGGCGATGCGTCGACGGATCAAGCTGCCGGGTAATGAATCATGGAATACGATTTCATCGTGAAATTGCAGCTGCCGACCAGTGAGGTCGATGTCGATCAGGTGGTCGAACGTCTTGGCGAGGCCGGGAGCAGCGACGCACTCGTTGGCGTGGGTCAGCCGGGCCGGATCGCGCTGAATTTCACTCGCGAGGCTCCATCGGCGCAAGCAGCCATCACCAGCGCACTTGCAGAAGTGAAGAAGGCGATCCCGGACGCCAAGCTGGTCGAGGTCAGCCCCGACCTCGTGGGCCTGACGGATGTTGCCGAACTCGTGGGGGTGACGCGACAGAACATGCGCAAACTGATGTTGTCGCACGCTGTGGACTTTCCGACGCCAGTGCACGACGGCAGCGCTGCACTGTGGCATCTAGTGCATGTGCTGCAGTGGCTGAAGGAAAGGGGCACCTATGACATCGAACAGGCCGTGTTCGATATTGCCCACGCGGCGATGCAAATCAACCTGGCCAAGCAGATCGGCCAGCTTGCGCCGCGAGCTCGTAAGGAAGTTCGCGGTCTCTTGGCCTAAACTGTGTGGGCGAATATCTCGCGGCAATCGTAGGCACTGAAGTGACGAGGAGATGCTGAATGACCTGGCGCGAGCGCATCGTAAGCGATCCCAACATCTTGGTAGGCAAGCCTGTCATTAAGGGCACACGCATATCCGTCGAGCTGATCCTTGGCTGGCTCGCTAACGGGTGGACTTACGAGCAGCTTCTGGAGGCTTATCCGCACATCACCCGCGAGGACATCCTCGCGGTTCTGGCGTTTGCCGCCGAGCGGCTTCGGGAAGAGGAATACCTTCCGCTGCCGACGATCGCATGACCGTCCAGGTTGCGCAGTTCCGGGCGCAGGCTGCAAGCTGGAGCGCTCGCCAGATCTATACGCGGTGCCCACCCTCCAATCTGGCGAGATTCCTGTCGAAAGTGCCAAGGGGCAAGTGGCCGGCCTTGCGCGCGATCTCCAGGATCAGGCAATCCGAGAAACCTAGCGACGGATGCGCGCGAAAACTCTGCAGCGCAGAGGCGACGACGTCGGCATCCTGCAGCGTCAATTTCTCGTGGTTGAGCAACAGATCGATAGCCCTTGCAATCTGTGCCGATGTTCGCTCATAAACCGCGTCAAGCACCCAGAGCGTTTCGGCCAGCGCGAGGAGGGAAACCCACGCCCCACGTTCGACGAAAGCTTCGGCGGCGGTGACCTGCGCGTCGTCGTCTCGCACCAGCAACCGCAGCAGCACGTTGGTGTCAACCGCGCGCATGTTTTTCGCGCATGTGCTTGCGAATTCCTTCCTTCACACTGGTTGGGGTCTTCGGCTTCCGGTCACCGAACAAGGCTTCGTGTATGTCCGTCGAGGTATGCCGCCCAGCCCGGCGAACGACAACCTGATCGTTACTCTCATCCCATTCGAGGATGGAACCAGGGCCGACCCCAAGTTTCTTGCGCACTTCGGCGGGGACAGAAATCTGGCCTTGGGCCGTAATTTTCGATTGGGCGATTGGCATACGGGTACATTACCATGGTAATGTAATTTGAGTCAAGCAACGGATCTACCGCTGGCAGTAGAGGCGCGCTCGCCACGGCCTCGGAACGCTATCGGATGCTGGTCGCCGAGCGTCTCAAAACGCCGGCTTGTCCTTCGCGGCCTGGTAGCTCGCCACCGCCTCGACGAGCAGCTCGCGGGCGCGGTCCGGGCCCTTCCAGCCGACGATCTTGACCCACTTGCCGCTTTCCAGGTCCTTGTAATGCTCGAAGAAGTGCCGGATCTGCGCCAGGCGCTCGGGCGCGATGTCGTCGGGCGAGCGCCAGTGCTTGTACCAGGGCAGGATCTTGTCGACCGGCACCGCCAGCAACTTCTGGTCGCCTCCGGCCTCGTCCTGCATGTCGAGCACGCCCAGCGGGCGGCAGCGCACCACCACCCCGGGCTGCAGCGCGAACGGCGTGATCACCAGCACGTCGATCGGGTCGCCGTCGTCGGAGAGCGTGTGCGGCACGTACCCGTAATTGCACGGGTAATGCATCGCGGTGCCGATGAAGCGGTCCACGAAGAGCGCGCCGGAGTCCTTGTCGACCTCGTACTTGATCGGATCCGCGTTCATCGGGATCTCGATCACGACGTTGAAATCGTCGGGCACGGCCCGTCCGGAGTTGACTCGATCCAAGCCCATCGGCTGGAACCTCGCGGCGCTCGATAGCGTGAAGCACGGGATTGTACGGTCCGCTCACACGTCGCTTCCCGCGCCTGCGCAGGACGTGTCAACGCTCACGGCAGCATATGTCACGGTTTGCGGCGCGCCGCCCGGACCTCATCCAGCGCCACCTTCAGCGCCTGCTCCTGGGAGATCCTGCTGCGCGCCCGCGCACGGCGTACGGTTGCCTTTGCCGTTCGAGCTGCGACGTGCCCGCTCTTGGGGCGGCGCGGTCTCTTCCGCGCCGCCCCTATCGGCGCGACCGCGATGCGCATGCCCATCGCTCTGAGAAGCCCGGTCAGGCTCTTCAACTCCGGATTTCCTTGAGGCGATAGCGTGCGATAAAGCGTCTTGGAGTGCAAGTTCGCTCGCCGGGCAAGCTCCGGGACCCCGCCAAACGCCTCGGCCACGCGGCGCATGGCGAGCATCAGCTCCTTGGGGTCACCGTCTTCGAGTACACCGTTCAAGTAGTCGGCGGCGAAATCCGGGGCCTCGCGAAACATCTCAGCGACCACCGCGTCATGGTCGCTCCAAGATGCTCCTGCTTTCCTTGCCGTAGCCTTCATGATCGCGACCGATACTCCTTCCAATAGCCCGCTGCGCGATCGACATCTTGCCGCTGCGTGCGCTTCGATCCCCCGCTAAGGAGGAGTATTACCGCCTTGCCTTCCATCGCGTAGTAGACGCGATATCCGGGTCCTACATCGATTTTGAACTCCCACACGCCGTCCCGGAGAAAGCGGTGTTCGCCGAAACTGCCTTCCGCGACTCGATCAATGCGGCGAAGTACAGCAACTCGTGCCTGCCTGTCCGAAAGACGCATCAGCCAGTCCCGGAACGGGAGGCGACCATTTGCGAGACGATAATGCCGAATCATGAACATGGTAGCTTTTAAGCGACCATTGATCAAGACTCAATATCGTCCTATACCGAGAACGTGCTGCTTGTACCGCAAGTGGTAGCGATGAGGGGGTCCGGGGCCGCCGGCGAGGGAAGCCTCACAAAAGAAGTGCGGTCCCGCTACCAGGTCGCTTCGCGGCGGATCGTGCGCGGCGGGCGCGGCGTGGCCTCTTCTGGCAGAAGTGCCACCGATACGTTTGACGTATCGCGTATTTCCTGGCAGAATGCACGGCGATGATCGTCAGCTACCGGGACAAGCGGTCACGCGAATTCGGGCACGGAAAGCGGGTCCCGGCTTTCGACGGCATCCGGCACAAAGCAGAGTTAAAGCTCGATCAATTGGAAGCAGCGACCGAGTTGTCCGACCTGAATCTTCCGGGCAATCGCCTGGAGGCGCTCAAAGGTGACCGGAAGGGACAGTACAGCATCCGGGTCAATGACCAGTGGCGCATATGCTTCGAGTGGCCGCACGGGTCGCCCGGGCCCGTGAACGTCGAGATTGTCGATTATCACTAGGAGTTTGTTATGGGGCGCAGCGCGATTCACCCGGGGGAACATCTTGCCGAACAGCTCGAGGAGCTCGGTATCAGCGCGGCCGAGCTTGGCCGGCGGCTGGGTGTGCCGCCGAACCGCATCACCGCGATCCTGAACGGAGAGCGCAGCATCACGGGCGACACGGCCCTGCGGCTTGGCCACTTCTTCGGTAACCGGCCCCAGTTCTGGTTGAACCTGCAAGCGCTCTACGACCTGCGGACGGCGGAAAAGAAGCTCGGCAAGTCCCTCAAGTCCTTGCCGACCTTGAACCCAGCCAGGCAGCCAGCGCCATCTCCAGGCCCGTAGCCGGCGCTGCCCTGTCCTGCGTCGTCGGCACCGATCGGCTCGGAAGCGCTAAGGCTCGCCCCCTGGCGCACCGCCTACCAGGTCGCTTCGCGGCGGATCGTGCGCGGCGGACGGGGCGTCGCCTCTTCCGGCGGCCGCTGCGCAAGGCCCAGCGCCGCGCGCCGGAAGTGGCGCGCGGCGCCCTCCCCGTCGCCCATCGCCTCGGCCAGCTCCGCGAGCGCGAGGGAAGTCTGCGCATCCTCGCCCAGCCGCTGCGACTCTTCCAGGTACGCGCGCGCCTTGCCCCAGAGCTTTTCGCGCAGGCAGATGCGCGCCAGGCACCGCAGCAGCGGCTGGCTGCGCGGATGCGCCTTCAGCCACGACTCGGCCCGCTCGATCTGCGCGCGCGAGCCGGTCACCTCGCACAGGGCGTATTCGTCCAGCAGCCGCTCGTCCCACTGGCGCTCCAGCACCGCTTCCAGCGCGAGCGCGGCCGCCTGGCCGCGCCCCGCTTCATTCAACCGGCGCGCCGCATCCAGCGCGATGTCGGGCACCAGGCGGTCGGGCGAGTCCACCGCTTCCCAGGTGCGCTCGAGCAGCACCGGGTCGTCGGCCGCGTCGGCCAGCAGGCCCCGCACCGCGATCCGGCGCACCCGGGCCGCCGCCTCCGCGTGCAGCGCGCGGCGCTTTTCCAGCACGCGCACGGTGCGCATCACGTCGCGCCAGTGCTTGGCCTGCACGTGGGCGCTCAGCGCGATCCGCATCGCGTGCAGGTGGCGCGCGCCGGAAGACTGCAGCGCCTCGATGGCCCGCAGCGCGCGCCCCGGCTCGCGCTGCTCGGCCCACAGCTCGGCGCTCACGACCCGGCGCGCGGTGGCCAGGTCCGGATCCGATTCGGCCTGCTCCAGCCAGCGGTCGCGCCGGTCGAATTCCTGCATCCGGTGGGCGGCGCGCGCCCCGATCAGCGCCGCCATGCCGGCCACGGGCGGCGCGGCCTGGGCGTCCTGCGCGGAGCGCTCGGCGCGCACGAAGCGGCCCTCCAGCAGCGCGCGCAGCGCCTCGTACAGCGCCCGGTGGGCGCCCAGCTCCGTGCGCCGCTCGCGATAGATGCGCACGCGCTCGGGAAACGCGGCCAGCCGCTGCAGCACCCGCCCGAGCCAGAAGGTCAGCCACAGCACGATCAGCACGATCAAGAGGAAAAAGCCCACTGACAGGTCCACCCGCGTGGGCGGCACCAGGAACACGACCGTGCCGACGCTCTCTTTCAGCAGCATCGCGGACAGCACCGCCAGCAGCGCCAGCAGCACCAGGCCGATCAGCGATTTCATGGCGTCGTCGGCCGCGCCGCCCGCAGCGCGCCCAGGCTGTCGTCCAGCGTCGGCATCGGCGCGTCGATCGCGGCCGTGGTCAGCGCCTTGAGCTGCGTCACCGCCGCGCCCACCAGCGGGTCGCTGGTGTCGAAATAGCGATTGATGATCGCCATGCTGTCGCCCAGATCGGCCCGTACCAGCACCTGGTTGCGCATCAGAATCGCCTGCCGGGCCATCATCAGCCGCATGCGCAGGTGCTCGCGCACCAGCGGATGCTGCTCGGGCGTCAGCAGCAGCGAATCGGGCGCCTCGGCGGTGCGGATCCGCACCAGCTCGCGCAGCGTGTCGCCCAGCTCGGTGCCGATCCAGCCGAAGCGAGCCGGCGGTGCCGCTTCGCTGCGCGGCTTGGGCGCAGGCGCGGCGGCCAGGCGCCGGGTCGGATCGGCCAGAAAGTGCCACGAGTCCACGCCCTGCACCAGCCGGTCCAGCCGGATCGCGCTGCCGGTCACGTCCACCACCGGCACCTTGCGCAACCGCTCGATGTCGCGGCCGAGCGCCTCGCGCAGCGCGAAAAACTGCGACCGCGGCACGCGCGCCAGTCGTGCGTCGGCGCTCGCCAGGGCCGCGATCGCCGCGTTCGGATCGCGCACGACCTGCAGCTGGCTGCCGGCCAGCGTCAACAATTCGTCCACCTCGGTGAGCACATGCTCCTCGCGCAGCCGGCGCAGCTCGGAATCGGCTGCGGTGTCGCGCCCCGCCAGCAAAGTCAGTTGCTGCTCGAGCTGCTCCGTGCGCCGCACGGTCGAATCCATCCGCTCCTGCAGCGACTGCCGCTCGGCCACGTCGCTGGCGTGCAGCGCGCTGACCTCGTCGCTGCGCTGTTGCACGGCGCGCAGCTCGCGCTGCAGCGCGGCCAGGCGCAACGCGACCACGGCGCCGGCGACCGCCAGCGCGGCCAGGGCCAGCGCCCAGATCCACACGCTCGAGCCGCTGCGTATCCGGGGGGGCGTTACCTCCGGCTCCTGCAGCGGCGCGGGCAACTGCTGCGCAACGTCGCTCACTGGGCCCTCGCTTGCGCCATCCGCGCAACGGCCTCACCGCGGGCTGCGCCGCAGATCGCCTCCAGCACGTCCGCGGCCGACGGCTCGCACTCGTGCACCTCGACGTAACCGGCCGCCCGCAATGCCTGCGCGATGCGCACGTGCGAGCACAGCGCCAGCCCTTGGCGCAGCCAGGCCCTCGCATCGGGCGCCTCCGCCAGCTGCCGGTCCAGCGCCGCCACCGCCTCGGAACTGGTGACGACGGACACGGCGCGATCGCCCGCCCCGCGGCTCGCGCCGAGCGCGGCGCGCTGCTCAGGACTCGGCAGGTGGACCACGCGCCGGTAGACGCCGGCGTACTCGACCTGGCAGCCGGCCTCGCGCAGCCGGTCACCGAGCCAGTCCCGGCCCGATTCGGCCCGCACGATCAGCGCGCGGCGCGGCAGGGGCCCGTCGCGCCGCAACGTGTCCCACAGGGCTTCGGATCCGGCCTTCTCGGGATCGGTACCAGGACCGATGCCGCGCGCTGCGGCCGCACCCGGCAACAGCCTGTGGGCCAACTGCAGCGTGCTGGCCCCGACCGCGGCGATCCGGGTTGCGGCCGGCCATGGTCCGCAAAGATCCAGCGCCGACAGGCCCCGTACTGCGGCAGGGCTGACGAACACCGCCAGCTCGAACTCCGCCAGCCGCTGCAACAGCGCCTGCAGAGGTTCAAGCTCCGCGGGCGCCAGCAGATCGAAGGCTGGCCACCACAACGCGCGCTGGCCCCGATCGCGCAACGCGGTGCTCAGGCGCTGGCCAGGCTCGCCCGGGCGGGTGACCAGGGCGAGCGTGCCGCGCTTCGGTGTCCCCGGCTTGGTCAATCCGCCTCCGCGCTGCTGGCTCCGGCGGACGAGTCCGCCTCCGCGCTGCCCGCTCCGGCGGACGAGTCCGCCTCCAGAGCCGCTGCCAGCAGTTGCTCGACGCCCTGCGCCTTCATCTGGTCGACCACCGCGCGCCCCAGCGCCTCGGCCTGGTCGAAGGACCCGGTCGCCTGCGCGGTGACGGCTTGCGCCCGGGCCACGTTGCCGGCCCATGCGCGCAGGCGCAGCTCGCCGCCTTGGACCTCGGCGTATGCGGCCAGCGGCACCTGGCAGCTGCCGCCCAGCGCACGCGACACCATCCGCTCGGCCCGCGTGGCGGCGCGCGTGGGCGCGTGTTCCAGGTGCGCGATCAGCGCGCGCACCGCGTTGTCCCCGGCCCGGATCTCGATCGCCAGCGCACCCTGCGCGGGCGCCGGCAGAAACTGCGCGGTCGGCAGGATGGCGCGGATCCGGTCGGCCAGGCCCAGCCGCTTGAGCCCGGCCGCGGCCATGATCAACGCGTCGAATTCGCCGCGGTCCTGCTTGGCCAGCCGTGTACCCACGTTGCCGCGCACCACGCCCACCCGTAGCGCCGGATGATGGATGCGCAGCGCCAGCTCGCGGCGCAGGCTCGAGGTGCCCACGCGCGCGCCCGCCGGCAGCTCCTGCAGGCTGCCGAAGCGGCTGCACACCAGGCAGTCGCGCGGATCCTCGCGCTCGAGCACCGCGCCGATCTCGAACTGCGGCTCCAGTTGCATCGGCACATCCTTGAACGAGTGCACCGCCAGGTCCGCGCGCCCGTCCATCAGCGCCACCTCCAGCTCCTTGATGAACAGGCCTTTGCCTCCGATCTTGGCGAGCGAACGGTCCAGCACCTGGTCGCCCCGCGTGGAAATGCGCAACAGCTCGACCGCCAGTTGCGGATGTGCGTCGCGCAGCAGCGTTTGCACATGCTCGGCCTGCCACAGGGCAAGCGGGCTGGCGCGGGTTGCGATGGTCAGGCGCTGCATGGCCGGGCGAGTCTAACTCCTTCAATCCGACGGCCCCGAGTCAGGGGCTGTTGGAGAGCCGGCGTTGCAACAGCCCACTCAGACGCCGGTGGCCGACTTGACGGTGGGCCACTGGCGACGACTGATCGGAAGGCGCTCCGCAATGGCCTTCAGCACCACCTCCCAGTGGCCCTCGCCCGCGTCCCCGTCGCCGTCCGAGCGCGCCTTCACGCGCTGGAAGCCCTGGATGGCGGCGCGCGCGACCAGCGCGTTGCGGTGGATGCGAACGAAGCGCTCGCCGAACTCCTGCTCCAGCGCCGTGAGGGACTCCTCGGTCAGGTGCTCCTTGTGGTGGGTGCGGATCGTCACGTACTTCAATTCGGCCCGCAGGTAGACGATCTCCTCGATCGGCACCAGCACCATGCGGCCGCGTTCCGACACGGTCAGGTGGCTGCGGCAGGAGCCCAGCGCGCGGGCCAGCTCCTCGATCCGTGGCTCGTTGCGCTTGAGCCGGTGCGCGCGCTTCAGGGCATCGAGCAGCCGCTCCGTGCGCACCGGCTTGAGCAGATAGTCCAGCGCCTGCACCTCGAACGCGGGCAGCGCGTGTTCGTCGAACGCCGTCACGAAAATGATGGCCGGCGGCGTTTCGCGCGTGACCAGGTGGCGCGCGACCTCGATGCCACCCATGTCCGGCATCATGATGTCCAGCAGCACCGCATCCGGATGCAGCTGGTCGACCGCCTCCAGGGCCGCCATCCCGCCGTCCACCGTGCCGACCAGCTTTACCTCGAGCTGGCGGGCGCATTCGGCCAGTTGCTGGGTCAGGCGGGAACGGGCGAGCGGCTCGTCATCGACGATCAGAACGTTCAGCATGTTCAGGCCGCCTTGTGTTCCACCGGGATCGTCATCGTCAGTTCGAACCGCCCGCGCCGCACGCGCGTCTCCAGCCGCGCCTCCAGATCGTAAATCAAGGCCAGGCGGCCGCGGATGTTGTTCAGTCCGATCTGATTGCCTTCGCGCTGCACCGGTTCGCGCGCGAGCGGGTTGCTGACCCCGATCTCCAGCACGAAACCGCGCTGGCGCACCTTCACGTCGATCTGGCATACGCCGGCCACGCGCTCGGCGCCGTAGCGCACCGCGTTCTCGATGATCGGCTGCAGCAGCAACTGCGGCACGCGCGTGCGCGGATGAATCGCCGCGACCTGCCAGTTCACCTGCAATCGCTCGCCCAGCCGGGTCTGTTCGATTTCGACGTACCGGCGGCATAGATCCAGCTCGTGTTCCAGGGACACCAGTTGGCGCACGTCCCCCATCACGGCGCGAAACAGCTCGGCAAGATTCTCCAGCATGCGTTCGGCGCGCGCCGGATCCGACTGGACGACGGCCAGCACCGCGTTCAGGCTATTGAACAGGAAGTGCGGGCGGATGCGCGACTGCAGCGCCTGCAGCTTGGCCTCCGACACCGCGGGCGAGAAGGCGCGCGAGCGCAGCTCCAGGTAATGCTGCGCCGCCACGCCGCCGCCCAGCGCCACCGCCGCGCCCATCCACACGGCGCCGTTGCCCGGCTGACCTGGCCCCAGCAACAGTCGCAGCACGGGCAGCGCAACCAGCGGCGCAACCGCCCAGGCCAGTGCACGCTGCATTGCACTCGGGACAGCGCGCGACAGCCGCGGCAGCAGGCGGCGCAGCGCGCACCAGGCGAGCAGCGTCAGCAAGGTCACAGGCTCCAGGATCGCGGCCGTCGAAAGAAACGCCGCACTGAACTGCCCCGACTCGGAGGTGGCGGCCAGCGTGCCGATCAGCGCCGCGACGTTGGCGCCGACACTCACGCGCAGCAGCGTGCCCAGGTTGCAGCCGTCCGGAATCACCCAGGGCGGCAACTCGGTCTGCGCTCGGGCGCGCGCCGCTTCGGCCGCGCTGGGCGGCGCGGCCCCTTTCAGGGCAGTCAGGTCCCGCATCACCTGCAAAATTCCGGCGTCGATCCAGACCCTGCCGTCGTTACACTTCAAGCTCACAGTCTTGCATAGCCCGCGCCGAAATGACAGACAGGAAAACGGGCCAGTCAGGGAAAC
>WNFS01003650.1_pt1 | contig 11710 bp, 9 predicted proteins | sample 5400141 | NCBI WGS metagenome assembly WNFS01 (sample SAMN13153358, study PRJNA577476) | soil metagenome | isolation source: 60 cm saprolite under Madrone tree | place: USA:California | collected 2016-06-14 | reverse complement strand
TCGACGCCAGCGTGGTGCTCTTGCCGGAGCCGGTCGGACCGGTGACCAGCACCAGCCCGCGCGGCTTCTTCGACAGCTCCGAGATGATGGGGGGAAGGCCGAGCTCCTGGAAGGTCAGGATCTTGAAGGGGATGGTGCGGAACGCCGCCGCCACCGCGCCGCGCTGCATGAAGATGTTGGCGCGAAAGCGGGAGAGGCCCTTCACCCCGAAAGAGAGGTCGAGCTCGTTCTCTTCCTCGAACTTGTGCTTCTGCGCGTCGGCGAGGATCGAGTAGCAGAGCTGCTTGGTCTCCACCGGAGTGAGCGGCGGGGTCTTGAGCGGAACCAGGTTGCCGTCGATGCGGAGCTGCGGCGGCGAGCCGGTGGTGATGTGGAGATCGGACGATCCCTTCTCCACCATCGCCTTCAGGAGCTGGTGCAGGTTGGGCAAGATTGGTTCCCCTGGTTACCGCATCGAATCGGGAGCGGTGTTTCCCACCACTTCCTCGATGCTGGTCATCCCCGTCTTCAGCTTGGCGAGCCCCGCCATCCGCAGCGTCTGCATCCCGAGCCGGATCGCCTCCGCCTTCAGCTCGTTGGTGGAGGCGCCGTTGATCACCAGCTCCTTGACGCTGTCCCAGAGCGGCATCACCTCGTAGAGGGCGACGCGACCCTTGTAGCCGCGGTCGTTGCAGGTGCGGCAGCCGCCGGGCTCGAAGACCTGGAAGCTGCCCACCTCTTCGGGTAGCACGCCGATGTCGAGCAATGCCTGCTCCGGCACGTCCACCGGCTTCTTGCATTCCTGGCAGAGCTTGCGCGCGAGCCGCTGCGCCAGGATCAGGTTCACCGCGCTGGTCACCAGGAACGGCTCGATGCCCATGTTGAGCAGTCGGGAAATGGTGCCGGGAGCGTCGTTGGTGTGGAGGGTGGAGAGCACCAGGTGGCCGGTGAGGGCGGCCTTGATCCCGATCTCCGCCGTCTCGAAGTCGCGGATCTCGCCGACCATGATGATGTCGGGGTCCTGGCGGAGGAAGCTGCGCAGCGCGGCCGCGAAGTTGAGTCCGATGTCCTCGTGCATCTGGACCTGATTGATGCCGGAGAAGTTGAATTCAACCGGGTCCTCCGCGGTGCTGATGTTGTCCGTGGTCTTGTTCAGCTCCGCGAGGGCGGAGTAGAGGGTGGTCGTCTTTCCCGATCCGGTGGGACCGGTCACCAGCACCATCCCGTATGGCCTGTCGATGTTCTCCTTGAAGGCCTTGAGCGGCTCGGGATCGAAGCCCAGCTTGGTCATGTCCAGCTGGAGGTTCGATTTGTCGAGGAGGCGGAGCACGACCTTTTCGCCGAACAGGGTCGGGCAGACGGAGACGCGGAAGTCCATCTCGCGTCCCTTGCCCAGCTTCAGCTTGATTCTTCCGTCCTGCGGGAGGCGGCGCTCGGCGATGTCCAGCTCGGCCATGATCTTGAGGCGGGAGATGATTGCCAGCTTCAGCTTCATCGGCGGCTTCATCACCTCGTAGAGCACGCCGTCCACGCGGTAGCGGACGCGGAAGTCCTTCTCGTACGGCTCGACGTGGATGTCGGAGGCGCCCTTCTTGATGGCATCGAGGAGGATGAGGTTGACGAGCTTGACCACCGGCGCGTCGGCCGCGCTCTTCTCCAGGTCGTTGATGTCGGTGACGCCGGCCTCGTCGTGCTCGACGCCGATCTCGCTCTCGTCGAACCCCTCCATCACCTCGTCGTACGAGGGCCCCTTGTCCGCGTAGTACTTCTCCAGCGCCTCCTTGATGGCCTGCTCGCTGGCGACGACGACCTCGACGTTGTAGCCGGTGAGGAACTTGATGTCGTCGATGGCATAAATGTTGGAGGGGTCGCTCATCGCCAGGATCAGCGATGCGCCGGCGCGGTTGACCGGAATGCACTGGTGCTTCTCGGCGACTTCCTTGGGGACGAGCTTCACCACCTCACCGTCGATGTCGAATTCCTTCAGGTTGATCGAGGGAACGCCGTACTGCTTGGAGAGGAAGTTGGTGAGCTCCGACTCCTCGATGAAGCCAAGCTTGGTGAGGTGGTAGCCGATGCGGCCACCCGCCTTCTTCTGCTCGTCCTGGGCCTTCTGCAGCTGCTGCAGAGAGATGAGGTTCTCGCGGACCAGAAGCTCGCCGAGACGTCCAGCCATGCGTTTGCACCTCAGAGATGGAGGGGTCCGAGTATAGGCGAGAGCTTTCCCGCAAAGCGAGAAAGCGGGCGAACTCCTTGGAGGAATTTCGGGTCCGAAGTGCGGCGGGATGCTACATCCCGAGCAGTCTGCGCGCGTGTTCGACGTCCTGCGTTATCTGCGCCTTCAGCGCGTCGACTCCGGGGAAGCGGCGCTCCTCGCGCAGGCGATGCACGAACTCCACGCGCAGCCGTCGCCCGTAGATGTCCTGCGCGAAGTCGAGCAGGTGGACCTCGAGCGAGAGGAGCGGGTGCCCGGCGGCGCCGGCCTGGGCGACTTCCGGACGAAAGGTGGGATTGAGCCCGAGGTTGGCCGCACCCGCGATGGGCGGTCCGCCGGGCAAGAGGCGCGCGCGCACCGCATACACGCCCACCGCCGGCAGCAGCTCGTTCTTGGTGCGGATGTTCGCGGTGGGCCAGCCCAGCTTCCGGCCGCGGCCGGCGCCCTGCACCACTTCGCCGTCCAGATCGAAGGGGCGCCCGAGCAGCATGTTCGCGGCTTCCACCCGCCCTTCGAGCACGAACTCGCGGACCTTGGTGCTGGAGCAGACGAGCCCGTTGACCGCGACCGGCGGCACCACGCGCAGCTGCACGCCGCGCGCTGCGAGCGATCCGCGCAGCGTCTCCACGGTGCCGGCGCGCGCCTTGCCGTAGGTGAAGTCGTGTCCGACCACCACCTCGGCGACGCCGGTGGCCGCCACCATGTCCACGAACTGCTCCGGACCGGTGGCGGCGAATGCCGCGTCGAATGGCTGCTCGACCAGATCGGTGACGCCGGCGGCGGCGATCAGCTCCCGCTTGCGCGGCTCATCGGAGATCAGCGGAGGCGCGTACGCTGGCGCGAGCAACCGCGCCGGGTGGGGCTCGAAGGTGAGAGCGCAGGTGGGTCCTCGAGCGTCGCGCCGGGCGGCGGCGAAGAGGGCCTGGTGCCCGAGGTGCACGCCGTCGAAATTGCCGATGGCGACGGCCCCGCCGGTCAGCTTGCCTACCGACGCGGAGAGGCCATCGTGGATGCGCATCGGCGTTTGCTTTAGAGGAGTGCCGGCGGCTCGTCAAACCACGCCTCAAGTGGACTGCTGCTTCAGATCAACCGCCAAGCACGCAGAGCGCGCCGAGGGGGAAAAGTAGCCTTGAAGAAATCAATCTATTTTGGGGGGTGCTCGCGAGTCACTGCGCTCGAACAGGGGTCTACTTCTTTCGCCTTCGAGCACCGCGGACGCGGGCCGCGCTCCGGGAAGGATCCCGGACGATCCCCGCCGGGCGGGGCGCCGCCGCCAGCAGGTCGGCGGGGCCGAACGAATCCGGGAGCAGCGCGCCGGCGGTCGTGATGACGCTGCGGCCAGCCGTGGAAGCGTAGACGACGGGCGCATCGGGATCGCAGAACTCGGCGAAGACCTGGCGGCAGCCGCCGCAGGGCGCGGCGGGGCGCCCATCGCCCGCGACGATGGCGACCGCGTCGATGCGGCGGTGTCCGGCCGCGACGGCGCTGGCCACGGCGTTGCGCTCTGCGCAGACGGAGAGCGGATACGCGCTGTTCTCGACGTTGCAGGCGGAGAAGATCCGGCCGCCAGCGAGCACCGCGGCGCCGACCTGGAACCCGGAGTACGGCGCGTACGCATGTCTCCTCGCGCGGGTCGCGGCACGCAGGAGCGCGGGCAGTCGGGATTGCGGGCGCTTCACCCGCCGGAGCATAGCGGGCCCCGCTGCGGAGGCCACTTTCAGCGGCGGACCGTGTTCAGGCCAGCGGGTTCCGGGGCGGAACGGCCGCGAACGCGCGGGGGATGAACGCGCGGAGGAGATCGGCGAACTTTCCCTCGACGGCGCGCGCGACTTCCACCACTTCCTGGTGCGTGAGCGGGTGCTGGGAGATCCCGGCGGCCAGGTTGGTGATGCAGGAGATCCCGGCGACCGGGACCCGCATGTGTGCCGCGGCGATCGCCTCCGGGACGGTGCTCATGCCTACGGCGTCGGCGCCCAGCGTCCGCGCCATGCGGACCTCGGCGGGCGTCTCGTAGCTGGGGCCGAGCATCTGGAGGTACACCCCTGCCCGCAGCGTCTGCCCGACGCTCCGCGCGGCCTCCTCCAGCGCTGAAGCCAGCCGCGCGTCGTAGGCGTGCGTCAGGTCTGGAAACCGGGGCCCGAGGCGCTCCTCGTTGGGGCCGGCCAACGGATTGCGGGCCGTGAAGTTGAGGTGGTCGGTGATGCGCATCAGGTCGCCCGGGGCGAACGATGGATTGCAGCTGCCCGCCGCATTGGTGATCACCAAGGCCCGCGTCCCGAGCACCCCGAGGGCGCGAACGGGGAAGGCGACGGTGGCCGCGTCGTGGCCTTCGTACCCGTGGATCCGGCCCTGAAGGGCCAGCACCGGGACATGTGCGAGCTTTCCATACACGAGCCGCCCCCGGTGCCCCGGAACCGTCGCAGGCGGGAAACCCGGCAGCTCGGAGAAGGGCAATCCACGGGGATCGTCCAGCGAATCGGCGAAGCCGCCCAGCCCGGAGCCGAGGATGACGGCGATGGCGGACTCCCCCTCGGGCAGGCGGAGTCCCTTCCGTGCGACCCTGGCACATTCGAGGGCCAGCTCGGTCCAGGAAGGCATCGGCGCTGCTCTACCACGCCTGTCGGAAGGCGTCCGGCATTCCGCGTGTTAAACAAGTCCCATGCACGAACTGCTCGAGATGCTGAAGAGCGGCGGCCCGGTGATGGTCGTCACCAAGCTGATCATCCTCGCCGGGTCGATCGCCGCCGTGATCATCGGCATCGAACGCGCCCTGTTCCTGCGCGGTTTCGCGGCCAAGGCGCGGGAATTGCACGAGCAGATCGTCCGGGCGCTGCTCCGCGGCGATGCGGCCATCGCCGTGCATGAGTCGGACCGCTCCCACGTTCCCACGGTGGCGCTGTACCGGGCAGCCTTCGATCGCGCGAACCGGCAGGACCGCGTCGCCGATGCGGTCGATCGTGCCCGGCGCGAAGTGATCCAGGCCCTCCGCGCCCCGCTCTGGGTGCTGGGGACGCTCGGCGCGGTGATGCCGTTCGTCGGACTCTTCGGCACCGTCGTCGGCATCCTCGGATCGTTCCGGCAGATCGGCATGACGGGCCAGAGCGGGTTCGCGGTGGTCGCTCCGGCGATCTCGGAGGCGCTGATCACCACCGCGGGCGGCATCGCGGTCGCGGTGGAGGCGGTGATCCTCTACAACGTGTTCCAGGCGCGGATCTCGAAGGAGGCGTTCGACATGACGCTGCGCGCCGACGAGCTGACCGAAGTGGTGATCGATCACGCTGCGGAGCTCTCGGCCGCGCTCCAGGCCCCCCGCTCCGCGCCACATCCCCAGCCGGAGGCGCGCGCCGCCATGGCGCAGGGGCACGCCTAGATGTCGATCGCCGGCCCCAGCCGATCGCACCACCATGACGACGAAGAGTTCGCGCCCTCCGTCTTCAGCGACATCAACATCACGCCGCTGACCGACATCTTCCTGGTGCTGCTGATCATCTTCATGGTCGGGAGCAGCATCGTGGTGGAGCAGGCGCAGGGGGGCGGGACCGGCGTGCGCGTCGACCTTCCCAAGGGCGCCGCGAAGGAACTGCAGGCGCAGGCGCGCGACTTCCCGGTGGCCGTGCTGAAGGACGGCACCGTGGTGGCCGAGGGGAAAGCGATCGAGCTCGGGGCGCTCAAGGATCGCTTCCAGAAGCTGCTCCAGGACGCCCCCGACGCGCAGGTCATCATCCAGGCCGACGCCGGCGTCTCACACGGACGTGTCGTCGAAGTGATGGAGACGGCCAAGACCGTGGGCGTGCAGCGGCTCGCCATCGCCACCGAAGCGCCGTAATCGCAAGGTCATTCAGCTTCGGCCGGGATGCCTTTGGCCGCGGCGTTCATCACCGATTCGAGCCTGGACAGGAGCTCCTTGTTTCCGTCCTGCGAGTAGCGGGAAAGATTCGTTTCGAACTCCGGGATCCGCTGCAGGAACTCCTGGAGCCTGGCCTCGGTGATCTGGTCGGTGGAGAGGCCGTAGCCTTCCTTTTCCAGGTAGCGGGCGTTGAGGATCTGCTCGAACTGCCTGGCCACGGGCTCGGCGAGCATCGGCTTGTGCAGGTAGACGGCTTCGCCCATCAGGGTGAAGCCGGAGCTGGCCACCACCGCGCGGGCGGTGCGCAGGTCGTCGATGAAGCCCTGCTCGCTGAACGGCTTGTAGGCGAGGTTGCCGTCCCGCTCCTCCGCTTGAAGGTCGCGGCGCAGGCCGTAGATGCGGCACTCGATCCCGGTCCGGCGCAGGAGATCCGGCAGCTCCTGGTTGGTGGTGTACGTCTGGTAGACGAGGAGGTGCGAGCCCGCCTCCGTCTTCGCTGCCAGGATCTCGGGCCGCAGGACCGGCGGATGCAGGGAGGTGCGCTTCTTGCGGATGGGCGGCCGGAAGAACGTGGTGATCAGGTACTGGTACGCTCCCGGCACCTTCGCCTTCACGATGCCTTTGGCGATCTGGAACGAGGCCTCGTGCCCGGCGATCACGTCCTTGTCGTGCTGGCACCGGTTGACGATCTGGATGTTGTCGACCGAGATGACCGGCAGCCCGTGGTTCACGCCGTAGAGGTAGCTCCAGCTCTCGAAGTCGCTGATCACCACGTCGGGGCGGAAGCTGTCGGCGATCTCGAAGTAGGTCTTGATGTTCTGCGGCCAGCCGCCGGTCAGCGCCCCCTTCACGTTCGCCAGCAGCGTGCGGAAGTTCCGCACTTCGTTGTCCTCGGTGACGATGGTGAAGCCCCAGATCTTCTTCACTTGAAGATGATCGTTCGCGCGCTTCGCCAGGTAGTCGTGAGCGCGGCCCGACACCACCACCTGGACCTCGTGCCGCTGGACCAGCTCGTCGAGGATCACGCGCGAGCGGATGGCGTGTCCCATGCCCTCCCCGACGACCCCGTAGAGGATGCGCATGCGTCAGTCTCCTATGCGATCCGCTCGAGGACCAGGGGCCGGTCGGACCGCGGGGCTTCACCGATGGCCACCGCGGCTCGCAGTCGGGCCTCTCCCGCCTCCAGCCGAGACTCGTTCGCCGCGTGCAGCTCGGCGAGCACTTCGCCGGCACGGACCGGATCGCCGACGCGCTTGTGCAGCAGCAGGCCTGCGGCGGGATCGACGGCGTCCTCCTTCCGGGCGCGGCCGGCCCCCAGCTCCACCGCGGCGAGGCCCACCTGCTCTGCGTCCATCGCGGTCAAGACTCCGGAGCGCTCCGCATGGAAATCGCGGCGGCAGCGGGGCTGCGGCAGCAGCGAAGGGTCGTCGACCACGCGCGGATCTCCGCCCTGGGCCTCGATCACCTCGGCGAACCTCCGGAGCGCGCTGCCGTCGGAGAGCGCCTGCTCCAGGCGGGCGCGCGCCGCGAGCGCGTCAGCCGTTCCCCCGAACCGGAGCATCTCGACGCCGAGGCGGAGGGTCAGCTCGCGGACCTCGGGAGGGCCCCGGTTGCGCAGCACGTCGATCGACTCCCGCACCTCCACGGCGTTGCCCACGGCGCTCCCCAGCGGCGCGTCCATGGAGGTGAGCAGCGCTGTGCAGCCGCGTCCCATCGAGCGACAGAGATCGACCATGGTGCGGGCGAGGAGCCGGGCGTCGTCGAGCGTCTTCATGAAGGCGCCCCGGCCGACTTTCACGTCCAGCACCAGCGCGTCGATCCCTTCGGCCAGCTTCTTGCTCAAGATGCTGGAGGCGATCAGCGGCACCGACTCCACCGTCGCCGTCGCGTCGCGCAGGGCGTACAGCTTGCGGTCCGCCGGAGCGATCTGCGCGGTCTGGCCGATCAGGCAGAGCCCGAGCCGGTCCACCAGCTCGACGAAGCGAGCGGTGGGAAGATCGACGCGGAAGCCGGGAATGCTCTCCAGCTTGTCGAGCGTCCCCCCGGTGTGGCCCAGGCCGCGCCCGGAGACCATCGGGACCCGCACACCGCAGACGGCGGCGAGCGGCGCGAGCGGAATGGAGATCTTGTCGCCGACGCCGCCCGTGGAGTGCTTGTCGACCTTGGGGCCGGCGATGCGCGACAGGTCGAGCACTTCCCCGGAGCGCAGCATGGCGTCCAGCCAGTGCGGCAGCTCGGCGCGCAGGTCCATGCCGCGGAAGAACACGGCCATCAAGAACGCCGCCAGCTGCTCGTCCGCGACCTCGCCGGTGGTAGCGCCGCGGACCAGGAACCGCAGCTCTTCCGGGGCCAGGGTGCCGCCGTCGCGCTTCTTCCGGATCAGGTCGTAGGCGCGCATCAGCCGCTCGGGGGGAACGCTCTGGGGACACCATATGATGGTGTCCCAGACACTGTACGGTGTCCCCGACACTGTTAGCAGGTTTGCACGTGCGTGCGCGGAGGATAGAACATCGGGGTGACCATCGAGCCGGGACCCGGGGCGCAGGCATTTCCCAAGGAGCTGGAGGCGCGGCTGGGCAAGGCCGTTTCGGAACGCAAGCAGTTCCGCACGCTCCACCTGCGCGAGGACGGCAGCCCCCGCTGGACGAATCGGCTGGCGCTGGAGACCTCGCCGTACCTGCTCCAGCACGCGCACAATCCGGTCGACTGGCGCGCCTGGGGCGACGACGCGTTCGCGACCGCGCGCGCTCTCGATCGCCCCATCTTCCTCAGCATCGGCTACGCCACCTGCCACTGGTGCCACGTGATGGAGGAAGAGTCGTTCGAGGCCCCCGACATCGCGCGGATCCTGAACGAGCGCTTCGTGCCGGTGAAGGTCGATCGCGAGGAGCGCCCCGACGTGGACGCCATCTACATGCAGGCCGTCCAGATGCTCACCCAGCACGGCGGCTGGCCGATGAGCGTCTTCCTCACGCCGGAGGGCAAGCCGTTCTTCGCCGGCACCTACTTTCCCGCCCGCGACGGGCAGCGCGGCGCGCGCGTCGGTTTCGGCAGCATCCTCCAGGAGCTGGATCGCGTCTGGCGGGAGGAGCGGCCGCGGGCCTCGCAGTCGGCGGAACAGATCGCGCAAGCCGTGCAGCAGAGCCTCGCCGCGGACGCCCCAGCCGGGTTGCCGGAGCTTCACGTCCTGCACGGCGCGATCCGCTACTACGCCGAGGTGTTCGACGCGCGCGAGGGCGGCGTGCGCCGCGCGCCGAAGTTCCCCTCCAGCATGAACGTCCGCTTCCTGCTGCGGTACTGGAAGCGCACCGGCGACGAGCAGGCGCTGCGGATGGCGCAGCTCACGCTGGAGAAGATGGCGCTCGGCGGCATCTACGATCAGGTGGGCGGCGGCTTCCACCGCTACTCCACCGACGCGCAGTGGCTGGTCCCTCACTTCGAGAAGATGCTCTACGACAATGCCCTGCTCGCCATCGCCTACGTCGAAGGCTGGCAGGCGACGCAAGCCCCGTTCTTTCGCCGGATCGCCGTCGAGACCCTGGACGCCGCGGGCCGCGAGATGACCGATCCGTCGGGCGCGTTCTGGTCGGCGACCGATGCGGACAGCGAGGGTGAAGAGGGAACGTTCTTCGTGTGGACCCCGGCCCAGCTCCGCGAGGTCCTGGGCGAGGAGGACGGCGCGCGCGCCGCGCGGCTCTTCCGCGCCACCGGCGAAGGGAACTTCGAAGGGAGCAACGTGCTGTCGCTCGGAAGCATCCCCGACGAAGGCGAGCTGGCTTTCCTGGAATCGATCCGACCCAAGCTGTACCAGGCGCGCATGAAGCGGCCTCCTCCGCTGACCGACACCAAGATCCTCACCTCCTGGAACGGGCTGATGATCTCCGCCTTCGCGCGGGCCGGTCTGGCGTTCGCGCGCCAGGACTACGTGCAGCGCGCTGCGAAGGCAGCCGACGCGGTTTTGCACGCGCACTATTCAGACGGGGTCCTGCGGCGCACCGGCCGTCACCCTGGCATGCTCGAGGACCACGCCTTCCTCGGGGCGGCGCTGGTCGATCTCTATGAGGCGACCGGCGAGAGGCGGTGGCTGGCCACGGCGCGCGCGCTGCACGAAGCGCTCGCGCAGCGGTTCGCGCATCCGGACGGCGGCTTCTTCCGCACTCCGGCCGATCACGAGGCGCTGCTGGCGCGCGAGAAGCCGGCCTATGACGGCGCGGAGCCCACCGGAAACTCGGTTGCGGCGCTGACCCTGCTCCGCCTGGAGGCGCTCACGGGCGAGTCAGCCTTTCGCGACCAGGCCGACAAGCTCCTGCGATCGTTCGGTGCTCTGCTGGGAGGAGCGCCGGCTGCCTTGGGGGAGATGCTGCTGGCGCTGGACTTCTACCTGGCGGAGCCGCGCGAGGTCGTGCTGGTGCGCCCGGAGGGGAAGACCGACGGGGAGCTGCTCGACTCGGTGCGAACGCGCTTCGAGCCCTGGCAGGTGCTGGTGCGCCACCAACACGGGTCTCCGCCCGCGACGCCGCTGGCGGACGATCGCCCGGCCCAGAAAGGCCTTCCTACCGCCTACGTCTGTGTGAAGGGCGCCTGCCAGCTGCCGGTGACGGATCCACACGCGCTCGCCGCTTTGCTGGACCGCACCCCGGGGCCGGCTGCCGCATCTTAGGCGGATGCTCTTCGATCCCCTGCAGCTTCGCGAAGTCACGCTACGCAACCGGATCATCGTCTCGCCGATGTGCCAGTACTCCAGCGAGGACGGGTTCGCGAACGACTGGCACCTCGTGCACCTGGGCTCGCGCGCCGTAGGCGGCTCCGCGCTGGTCTTCACCGAGGCGTCCGCGGTCACGCCGGAGGGGCGCATCTCGCCCCAGGACCTGGGAATCTGGAAGGACGAGCACGTTCCCGAGCTGGCGCGGATCGTGCGCTTCATCGAGGGGCAGGGTGCCGTCGCGGGAATGCAGCTCGCGCACGCCGGTCGGAAAGCCTCCACGCAACCGCCCTGGAAGGGCAGTCGCGTCCTCGAGCCCGGGGAAGACGGCGGCTTCCGTCCCATCTACGCGCCGAGCCCGATCCCGTTCCGTCCCGAGGATCCGGTGCCCGAGGAGCTCGACGGCAAGGGCATCGCGCGGATCGTCAAGGCGTTTGGCGACGCGGGGGAGCGCGCGCTCCGCGCCGGGTTTCGGGTCCTCGAGCTGCACGCCGCGCACGGATACCTGCTCCACGAATTCCTCTCGCCGCTCTCGAACCGCCGGACGGATGCCTATGGCGGGCCGTTCGAGAACCGCATCCGCATCCTGCTGGAGGTCACGCGCTCCGTGCGGGCGCGTTGGCCAGACCGCTGGCCGCTGTTCGTGCGCATCTCGGCGACCGACTGGGTGGAAGGCGGCTGGGACGTCGATCAGTCGGTCGAGCTGTCGCGGCGCCTTGCGCGTGAGGGCGTGGACCTGATCGACTGCTCCTCGGGCGGGCTTCTGCCCGGCGTGAAGGTCCCCGTCGGGCCGGGCTACCAGACGGGGTTCGCCGAGCGCATCCGGCGGGAGGCCGCCGTCAAGACGGGAGCCGTGGGAATGATCCGCGGCGCTGATCAGGCCGATCACATCGTGCGCTCGGGCCAGGCCGACGCGGTCCTCCTCGCCCGCCAGCTCCTGCGAGACCCTTACTGGCCGCTGAAGGCC
>WNFS01008047.1_pt1 | contig 11711 bp, 4 predicted proteins | sample 5400141 | NCBI WGS metagenome assembly WNFS01 (sample SAMN13153358, study PRJNA577476) | soil metagenome | isolation source: 60 cm saprolite under Madrone tree | place: USA:California | collected 2016-06-14 | reverse complement strand
CCCTGCAAACGGGGACCCTTACCGGAAGATGCCAGTCGCGTGGAGCGCATGGAGCGAAAGCTGAAGACCAAGGTGGGAGCGGCCGTTTACGCGAGACGAAAATGTATGGTTGAGCCGGTGTTCGGGCAGATCAAGCAGGGCCGCGGATTCCGGCAGTTTCTCTTGCGGGGGCTGGAGAAAGTACGAGGCGAGTGGGCGCTGATCTGTATGACTCACAATGTTCTGAAGTTTCACAAGATATGCTACGAGTAAAGCGAGGAAGAGAGACTAAAAGAAGCTGGAGAGCGGGAAAAGGATGCTCCCGAGTATGCCAATCATAGCAGCGTTCCCATCGTTAGCAGACGCGCACCGTATCGGATAGCCTCTGTGGACGCCCCCGCGCCAAGGATCGGTCTCAAAAAGCCAATTCTCAGACACGCTCCTAGACTACAGTTTTGGCTTGACACGTCACCGTGATTTCCTTAAGGTTCCATGATTATAGTAAGGTTGGGCCTTTGCTGCGCCCAGGGTTGGACAAGCGATGCTCGAGGAATCGCTCAGGGGTGAGGCGGTTTCCATGCCACACACGTTCTTCCTCGATGGTGTCTGTCGACTTACTCGACGACACAACCTGGCGTCTCCCCCCTGCCCCGCTTTTTTCTCTGTTCCAATCATAGATGCTCGGTTGCCTACGAGAATTTCTCACCCGTCGGCGTCTTTGGAGTTCAATCTCGGTTCGTAGAACAGGCGCGAGCTCGGAAAGATTTCTTACCAAATTCGGAGGTCAGCTCATGAGCGGAAAAATGTGGCGTCGAAACCTTAAGTATCACATCACCCTGTACGTGCTGCTGACTGCCGTCGGTTTCCTGGTCAGCTGTATTTCTGCAAACGCGCAAACTGCCACCGGCCGAGTCATCGGGACGGTAACCGATACGCAGGGTGCGGCCATTGCAGGTGCCAAGGTAGCCGTCACCCATAGCGGCACGAACGCGCGTTCGAACACGGTCACCAATGCCGATGGCTTCTACCAGGTGCTGCAGCTCCCGGTTGGTACATACACGGTCATAGTGGAACACGATGGCTTCTCCAAAGTCGTGACCGAAGCGGAATCACTGGATATCAATCAAGCGCTGAGAATCGATGTGCACATGAAAGTGGGATCCCTTACGGATGTGGTGAGGGTTGAAGCGCAGGCTGCCCAGGTGGAAACCATCAGCCCTACCATCGGCGGGACAGTCACCGGCGCACCAATTCAAAATCTGCCCCTCAACGGCCGGAATACCCTGGATCTTGCCCTGACTCAACCCGGTGTGGTTCCGATCGCCGACGACCTGGGAACTTACGGCACAAGCAATGGAGGGTCCAACGGTTTCGCTGGTATCAGCGTGGCAGGGGGGCGCGGGGATTCGGTTTCGTATCTACTCGATGGCGGTCTCAACAATCGGACGACTAGCAACCAGGTGGTCTTTAATCCAAATCCCGAGGCCGTGGAAGAGTTCCGCCTGATGGAAAACAACTATACTGCCGAATACGGTCGCAACGGAGGCGGGACGATCAGTGTAGTCCTCAAGTCGGGCACAAATTCCTTGCATGGAAGCCTGTATGATTACCTGCGAAACGACGCTTTGAATGCCAGCGATTTCTTTGACAACGCACAAGGCAACCCCCGTCCTGTCCTGAAGCGCAATCAGTTTGGAGGCACAATCGGTGGCCCGATTACGGTTCCCAAGTTGATGGATGGCAAAGACCGCTTCTTCTTTTTCTTTGGGTACCAGGGGCAGCGCCAGACGGCTACTGAGAATCAGGGATTCGTCACGACCTACACTCCAGCGCAGCTGGCCGGCGACTTCTCGAATTTTAGTGGCACGGGCCCCGATCCAGGGGTGGCCGCGTTCCTTCAGAGTCATCCTTTCTACCAGTCAGACGCGGCAAAGGCAGCCCAGGCAATTATCGATCCGACCAAGATCGATCCCATTGCGCAAGCCTACATTGCCGCCAGCTTGATCCCCACGTCCCCAACCGGACAAGTGTTTCCTCAAGGGTCGCGAAAAGACGATGTAAATCAGTATATCGGTAAGTTCGATTTTTATGCGACGCGGAACGATCGCATCTCGTTGTCTGTCGGCTATAACAAAGAGCCCGTCCTTGAACCGTTTTTTGGAGCAAACGTCCCAGGTTTTAGCTCGGCCGCAACTACATGGGACTACTTTGCAAATATCGGATACACAAAAACTCTTTCGCCGACCATGCTGAATGAGTTTCACGCGACCGGCCAGCGTTGGTATCAGACAACAGTTCCCGCGTCTCACCCGCCCGCGCTGGCAGCTTTGGGCATCAACGTTCAGTCGGACGATCCCTTCGGCCCGGCGCAACTTTTCTTCGCTAGCGGCATGGTTGTTGGCTTCGACCCCAACGTTCATTGGAAGGCCGACAATACTTATGCCCTCACGGATACACTGACTTGGAATCGCGGGCGCCACAACTGGAAGTTTGGTGGCCGCTTTGCGATCATGCAGGAGAATTCCGTTTATGCCTATCAAACCAATGGAGGCTTCGATTTCGCCGGACCGGACGGTATCGGGTCAGGAAATGACCTGGCTGACTTTTTGTTCGGCGCTTCGGACGAATACTTTCAATTCTCCAAGGCCCCCAGTAACGAACACCAAAAGCAATACGCCGTGTTTGCTCAGGACGAATGGAAAGTAACGCCGCGGCTTACCGTGACGCTTGGGCTCCGTTACGAGTACACCACCCCGGAAAAAGATACCAAGGGATTCAGTTTCAGCATTATCCCGGGTCTCCAATCGACCCGCTTCGTGAATGCGCCACCGGGGCTGGTATTCCCGGGTGATCAAGGAGCGCCCAAAGGCTGGTACTTCCCGGATCGCAAAGATTTCTCCCCGCGCGTCGGCTTTGCTTGGGATCCCTTTGGGAACGGAAAGACCAGCCTGCGGGGCGGTTTTGGTATGTTTTACGACACGTTGAACGGCTGGATGTCGGATTGGGCGACTGACGAACCTCCCTTCGCGGGCGGCGCTGACATCTTCCCTGACTCCAGCATGATCCCAGCGAATGCGGCCAGCGCCATAATGTCGCACCCGTACCAGACTGTCGGCGTGGCCGATCCTTTCCCTTCACAAATCCCTCCGCCCCAAAACGTTGACTTTGTCAACGCGGGATTCCTTCCCGGCTTCGGGCCTTCCAATAACTTTGTTGATGTCCACCTGAAGACGCCATATATCTATCAATATAATCTCAGTGTGGAACGGCAGGTGGGCAATGGCCTGATGGCCGAAATCGGCTACGCGGGAAGCTCCTCACACAAACTGCTGACATGGGTTGACCAGAACCCCATGGTTTTGGGCGCCAGCACTCGAGTATTGGATGTAGGCCTCGCGGACCCTACCACCTACGGATTCATGCCCACCTTCGCGGGCCTGAACAACGCAAACTACAATGGCCTGCTTGCAAGCCTCACAAAGAGAGAGACCGATGTGCGTTACCTTGGCCAGGTCTTCTTCACGCTCGCCTATACCTGGTCTCACAATCTCGACAACGGATCGGGGTTCAACTCACGCATGTCGTACATTCCCTTCTACAATCATCATCAATTGTACGGCAACTCCGATTTCGATCTCCGCCAGCGCTTGACCTTCAGCGCTGGTTGGGAACTGCCGTTCGCTAGAACCTGGGTGAGCGGACCCAAGCGGCTTACGACAGGTTGGAGCCTGTATCCCATCGTTTTCGCTCAGTCCGGCATTCCGCTCGATTTCAGGGCTGGGACCCGTCAGTCTTCAAGCAATCCGGGCCCCTCGGGTGCGGGCGATGGAGAAATCGTGCGGGTCGATCAGACGTTGGCCTCCGTACAGACATTAGATCCCCACCAGGTGCAGACCTTCAACGGAGTTACCGGGAACTTCTGGTTCGATCCCAACGCATTTCAGCCGGATCCGTGCATTGCCGCTGGCACTTGTCCGTTAGGATTCTATGGAACGTACCAGAGAAATTCGTTCCGTGGGCCAAGGCGAGTCAATTTCGACTTGGCGTTGGAGAAGTCCACCAACCTGGTCGGCGAGCGGACAAAACTCATCTTTCGCGTAGAAGGCTTCAATCTCTTCAATCACACCGAGTTCCGGCCGCCGGCGGATACCCGTGCCACGTCTGGAACGTTTGGCCAAATCTCCGGGACCTACGATCCCAGAATCCTCCAGTTGGCGCTGCGGCTCACGTTCTAGAACGAGGCGAGGATTTCAAGGTGCAGCCTGAAGTCCCGCTCCGCTTGGGCCCTCGGAATAGAGAGCGGCCCTCACACAAGGCTCGGGCTTGCTAAAGCTCGACGGCGCGGAAGATATCCTGGGTGCGTGATTCCGACTCGAAGCCTTTCACGCCCAATTGATTCTTGGGGAGGCCGGAGACCACATGAATGAGGAATCTCTGAACAAAGCTCGCGCGCTTGGAATGGATCGCCAAATCACGCGGCGAGATTTTCTAAACGGCGCCGCTCTTACGGTCGGAGCCTCCCTCTTTCCTGGCGAACTCCTCGCGCAGGAGGCCGGGCCAGATCCCTCAGCCCAAGAATACTTCTTGTCGAGAGGCATCACGCCCCAGGATCCGCGTTACTATCCGCCCGGTCTGACTGGCATGAGAGGCAGCCACCCCGGTTCGTTTGAGGCAGCTCACGGTTTGCGGGATGGAAAGGCTTCGCTCGATGCGATCGACACTGAAGAGCGCTACGACCTGATTGTTGTTGGTGGTGGCATCAGCGGGCTGGCCGCGGCGTATTTCTATCGAAAATCCGCCGGGCCGCAGGCCCGGATCCTAATCCTAGACAACCACGATGACTTTGGAGGCCATGCCAAGCGCAATGAGTTTCGAGCAGGGAACCGGCTGCTACTAGGTTATGGCGGCACGCAATCCATCGAAGCGCCCGGCCATTACAGCAAGGAATCGATTGGGCTGTTGAAGGAGTTAGGCATCGACACTAAGCGATTCTACAAGTATTACGACCAGAATCTGTTCCCATCGATGCACCTGAAGTCCGCGACCTTCTTTGATCGAGAAGCTTTTGGTCAGGACCTGCTGTGGCCGAATGTGATCGTTGGTTACGACGAAACCTATTCCGGCGGCAAGACTTTAACTCCGGAATCGCTTGCGCAGATGCCCATCGCAGATGCCGCGCGCAAGGATATTTTGCGCCTGCAGACGGAGTCGATTGATTACTTCCCGGATCTGGATCCCAACCAGACTCGCGCAAAGCTCATTAAGACGAGTTATAAAGATTTCCTTCTGCAGTTCGCGAAGGTTCATCCAGATGTTGTGAAAGTCTTTCAATCATCCACTCATGATCTTTATTGCGTGGGCATCGATGCAGTCTCGGCACAGGCCTGTCGAGGTATGGGGTACCCGGGGTTCAAGGGAGTGAAGGCCACTCCGCGCCGAAGGTCTGAGAGCCAAGATGGGGAGGGAGATGAAGAACCATACATTTTCCACTTTCCGGATGGCAACGCGTCAATCGCCCGATTGCTGGTGCGCTCTCTGATTCCGGATTCTGCCCCTGGCCACACCATGGAGGATATCGTCACGGCAAAAATGAACTACGCGCGTTTAGACGATCCGCGGAATCCTGTGCGCATCCGGCTAAACAGCACTGCGGTGGCCGTAAAACATACCGGAGACCCATCGACCGCGAAAGAAGTAGAGATTACATATGTCACCGCTGAGAAGGCCCGCAAAGCGCGGGCTTCGCATAGCGTCTTGGCTTGCTACAACTGCGTCGTCCCCTATTTGTGCCCAGAGATGCCGGAAGCGCAAAAGGAATCCCTCGCCTATGCTGTGAAACAACCGCTCGTTTACACCAATGTTCAAATTCGCAATTGGACGGCTTTTCAAAAGCTCGGTGTAAGTTACATTTACGCGCCAGGTAGCTATTTTTGCTCGACGACTTTGGATTTCCCGGTTTCGATCGGAGAGTATAAATTTCCAAGTTCGCCCAACGAACCTTGTATCTTGCACCTGGTCCGCACTCCCTGCAGCCCCGGCCTCCCTTGCAGGGATCAGTTCAAGGCCGGGCGGTACGAACTTCTTACGACCCCGTTTGAAACATTCGAACGGAAAATTCGTGATCAACTAGGCCGCATGCTTGCCGCTGGAGGATTTGATCCTGTGCGAGACATTCAAGCCATCACTGTTAACCGCTGGCCACACGGCTATGCTTACGAATACAACCCGCTTTTCGAGCCTCAAGACCGGCCCGCTTCAGAACGCCCTTGTGTCCTGGGCCGCAAACCATTCGGCAGGATCACCATCGCTAATTCGGACTCCGATGGTCATGCTTACACGAACACGGCCATTGACCAGGCCTATCGTGCCGTACAAGAAGTTGTTTCCTTCAAAGAGGGGCTTGCCAAGAACGCCTAAGAGGGACCGTCCATGAGTAGGAAAAGACGCGATCGTGACTTGGGAATGACCTCGAATATTACTCGCCGGGATTTTCTGAACGGCGTTGGGATCACTGTGGGCTCCTCATTGCTTGATTCCAACCGATTCCTGCTCAACGTGTTTGGCGTGCCCGACTCCGCCTTCGCGCCCGAAAAAGACGCCAACTACTATCCACCGTCCAAGACTGGTTTGCGCGGCAGCCATCCGGGATCGTTCGAAGTTGCTCACTCGCTCGGCGATGGCAAGCAATGGCCCGAAGCCGTGGAGGAAAAGAAGACTTTCGACCTCATCGTGGTAGGCGGCGGCATGAGTGGCCTTTCCGCCGCGTACTTTTTCCGCAAGTCTTTCGGGGCCAAGGCCCGGATTCTCATCCTCGATAATCATGATGATTTTGGTGGCCACGCCAAGCGCAACGAGTTTCGCGCCGGCGACCGTCTCCTGATCGGATATGGAGGCACTCAGTCGATCGAGGGTCCCGGGCACTATAGTCCGGTAGCTATTGGCCTCCTTAAAGAGATCGGCATCGACGTACAACGGTTCTACGAATACTTCGACCAGAATTTGTATAAAGCCATGAATTTGAAGCGCGCAACTTTCTTCAACAAGGAGACGTTTGGTGCGGATCGGCTCGTGCCCGGTGCCGGCCTGCACTCGACTCCGGAAGCCATCTCGCAAATCCCGATCGATGAAGTTGCGCGCAAGGACTTGGCCCGCCTGGAAAGCGATGCCGTCGATTATTTGCCGAGTCTGTCCGCCGAACAGAAGCGCGTCAAGCTGATCAAGACCAGCTATAAAGACTTTCTTCTGCAATCTGCAAAAGTCCACCCGGACGTTATTAAGGTCTTTCAGGCTGCGCCGCACGGGCTCTACGGCGTAGGTATTGACGCCGTTTCCGCGGACAACTGCAGAGGCATGGGTTACCCGGGCTTCAAGGGCATGCCCGCTCCGCCGCGAGAACGCGGGGAGCGCGAGCCGTACATTTTCCACTTTCCCGACGGTAACGCCTCGATCGCGCGGCTCCTGGTTCGCGCGCTCGTACCAGACTCCGCTCCGGGAAGAACGATGGAGGATATCGTCACGGCGAAAATGAATTACGCAAAGCTCGACGATCCCGCTTCTCCCGTTCGTATCCGGTTGAATAGCACGGCAATTCGCGCCCGCCACGTCGATGATCTAGCGGCAGCGAAGGAGGTGGAGGTCACTTACGTCCGCGGCGGCAAGGCCCACAAGGTCCGAGCCGCGCAATGCATCCTTGCCTGCTACAACATGGTGATTCCGTACCTATGCCCCGAAATGTCCGATAAGCAGAAGGAAGCGCTTGCCTATGCGGTGAAAATTCCCCTCATCTATACCAACGTGCAGATTCGCAATTGGAAGCCCTTTCAAAAACTGGGGCTGAACAACATCTATTGCCCCGGAGGCTATTTCTCTTCCTTTTCTCTCGATTTTCCCGTTTCCATGGGAGACTACAAGTTTCCCAGCTCGCCGGAAGAATCCTGCCTGCTCCATCTTGTTCGAACGCCCTGCCGTCCCGGCTTGGATTGCAAGGACCAATACCGAGCCGGACGCGCCGACCTTCTGGCCACTACGTTCGAGACCTTTGAAGCTAATATCCCCGCTCGACCGACCTGATTCTGAACGTCCCTGTGTGATCGGGCGAAAACCGTTTGGCCGAATCAAAGTCGCCAATGCGGATTCCGACGGCCACGCTTACACCAACATTGCCATCGACCAGGGCTACCGTGCCGTGCTTGAGATTTTCGCCAAGGGGGACCTGTGAACCGTACGAGTTGAACAAGACCAAACGCTGTTGTCGGGCGTAGGACAGACATACTGTTCCCCCATTTCAGTGAATGACCAGGGCGTCCGGTCAACGCTCGCGCACACCACAAAAGGAGATGACCCGATAATCGGGAGCACCTTGTTGAATGTGAAGACCCTACCGGCGAGCAGCCTCCGTCGTCAAGCCCGTTGTGCCGCGTGGGAATGAAGAACAGGCACTAGCCGACCACACTCAGAAGGGGGTTTTTCTGCACTCAATTAGTTTAGCGGGCCTCTCGGATTCCGCCCGTCGGGCCAGTCGAACACGGCCCGTTATGTAAGAGTTGCCGACCAACCGCCAAGAACACGGACGAGTTCCGGCCTGTGCCGCGGGTAGTTCACTCCTCGCGCAGCAGTATCATAGGATCGATCGAAAGCGCGCGTTGCGCCGGAATCCACGTCGCTACTAGTCCCAGCAATGACATCGCTAGAACAGTACCAGCCAATACCAGCGGATCGCGGGGAGTTGCTTGATACACGATGAATGCCAGCACCCGGCTCGCCACAATTCCCAGGAGCAATCCGGCTGCGGAACCACAAGCCAGCAATTTGAATGCCCGTCCCAACGCTGCCTGTAAGACTTCCTTACGCTGCGCGCCAAGGGCCATGCGAATTCCCAATTCCCGCAGCCTCTTGCTGACCGAGTACGCCGCCATTCCAAAAATGCCGGTTACAGACAACATCGCGCCCATCACGCCCAGCACACCCAGTGAGAGCGCTGCCATCCGCGAAGCAAACAGAGCCCCGTCCATTGCTTGGCTCCACGTTTGGATGAAAGAAGACAGCCCGGAGTCCAGGTCCCGTAGTTTGGTTCTTATGGCCGCCGCGAGTTGCTGGGGGTTGCCGCTCGAGCGCACGACCACATAGGTCTCAGTGGAGGGAGACTGCAGGATGGGGAGAAACATCGCTGGCGGCAGGGGGTCGGTGAGATTCGGAGAATATTTTCCGTCTTCTACAATGCCCACCACTTGGATGCGTTTTCCGTCAGGCAACTTGTAGTATCGGCCCATCGCGTCGGTTACGGAGCCAAAAAGCCTGCGGGCAAACTCCCGGTTGATCACCGCCACGCGCGGCGCATTTTTGTCGTCATGCCACGTGAAGTCTCTGCCCGCCACCAGGGTCGTCCCGGCCGCGCGGAGGTATTCGGGAGAGATGCTGAACATTACGGCATCAGCAGCGGCAATTGATGGCCTCAGATCTGTGGCTTGGTCGGTGAAGACGTTCGAGTCGTTACAGCAAGCCGGGTGTAGTGGCGGAACGCTCACCAAGGCCGCGGCGGTTACTTCCGGAATCACGGTCATCGCGTCGATCATGCGCTTTTGCATTGCCGGCACGGCATCACCCCGGTAACCGGCCATATCCAAATCTGATTCGACCAGCATGGCGTTGCGCGGCTCGAAGCCGAAATCGCTGTGTAGCGAGCGTACCAGCCCACGCACGGCCACGATTGAAGAAGTGACCAGCACCGCCGAGAGGGCAACTTGGATGCCCAGCAATAGGTCTCGGGTAGCAAGCCGGCGTCCCACCGTGCCGGTTGTTCCCGACTTGATGATCTGATAGGCATCAGTGCGAAGTACCTGCTTCACCGGGACCGCGCCAAACAGCAGCCCGCTCGCTAAACTCAACAGGAAAGCAATTGCATAAACATTTTCGTCCGGATTCACCGGCATATTTACGGGATATTGGGGAAATGGCCGCCACACACTGAGCCAGTGCAACAGCACTACGCTGCCCCAAAGTCCGGCAGCGCCTCCCATCAGCGAAATCATCACAGCTTCGGTAAATAGTTGCCGCAAAATGCGTGTGCGGCCCGCGCCCAGCGCCAGGCGCAGAGCAACTTCCCGGGAGCGGTCAGCGGCGCGCGCGGCAAACAGGCTGCCCAGATTGGCGCAGGCAGCCAGGAGAATCAACCCCGCCAGCAGCATCAGCCCGGTAAGGAATGCCTCTAGCGCACGGCCAAAGACGTCACCAGGAAGACCTTCACGCGCCAAGGTAAAGCTCATTTGGGCATCGTCTTTCGGATACGTCTTTTCCAGATAAGAACCAATCGAGTTCAGATCGGCGATAGCCTGTCGAGGAGTGACGCCCGCCTTCAGACGTCCCATTACAGAACCGAGCCAACGGTTTCCGCGATCATTCAGGAGATTCGTCCCGCCCACCTGCTCCTGGTTAACGATCGGAACAAAGAAATCAGGCGAGAAAATCAAAACACTACCGCTGAACCCGGCAGGCGTCACGCCAACGATCGTAAAAGGATGCTTGTTGAGTTGGACAGAGCGGCCCACCACGCCGCGGTCATCCTGAAAATGGCTATGCCAATAGGCGTAGGTGAGCACGATATACGGAGCGCTATTCGGGCCGTGCTCATCGGAGGCGTGGATGACGCGTCCGAGGTACGGCTGAATTTCTAATACATCGAAGTAGTTCCAGCTCACTTCATAGACCCAGGCGCGGGACGGATTTTTGCCGGTGTCCAGCCCCGCCTGAGAAATGTTATAGGCCACCAGGCCATCAAAGCTGCGGTTGCGATCGCGCAGATCAAGATAATCGGGATACGACTGATTCGTGGCCTTATCGCTTCCGCGCTGGGTAAGGTAGAGGCTCTCCGCGTGAGGTACATTCAAGGGGCGCAGGATCAACCCATTCAATGCACTAAAAACCACCGCGTTTGCGCCAATGGCCACGGCCAGCGTCAACACCGCGACGACCGTGAATCCGGGATTCTTCTTCAGCATGCGAACCCCGTACCGTAGGTCCTGCCAAAGCGTTTGCATGGCCAGATCCCCTGAATTCGGGTGAGCTAAGGGCACATCTTCTTCCGATCTTGCTCTCTTTTAACTGCCTATGTTAGCTAGGCTTAGTGGTTTACCGAGTGCTGGAACGCGACCCCCGATTGTCCGCTTGCGGGAAGAAGTCGTCGCGAAACCGGACAGCTATCTGCGGTCAGATCCCGATTCGGAACAGTTCGAACCTCCAGATTGCCGCCGGTTCGCAACCTTCGCATGCGTCGTGGCAGGAACCCACCGAAGGTATCCATCGCTTAGGCGTGGAGCCCGTATGAATCCTCGGACTTTAGCCCGGGGAGGAGGTCAAAGGTCCGCTACTTTGAGTTGGGTGTTCCCACCCTTCCACGATGCCCGGAACTGCTTCTCGACGAAGCCGGCATCGTAGTCCCGCTTCTGGGCCTTGAGTGCCTGCTGCAACCCGAACAACGAACGCGGGTTGCGCGCGTGGAAGTCTAAGTCTTCGCGGAACACTTTCTCCGCGCCGGCATTGTCTCCGTTCATCAGAAGCGCCGCACCGAGTGACTCGCGCACCGGAAAGAACCAATCCTCCGGCTCGGAATATTTGAGAGTGTCTTGGACGGCCACCGCACTTTGCAGCAGAACGATGGCGCCCGAGTTGTCCTTCTTCGCCCAAGCAATTTTCGCACCCAAAACGTCTCTGGCGATCTTCAGAACGTCTTTTGCCTT
>WNFS01003649.1_pt1 | contig 11711 bp, 8 predicted proteins | sample 5400141 | NCBI WGS metagenome assembly WNFS01 (sample SAMN13153358, study PRJNA577476) | soil metagenome | isolation source: 60 cm saprolite under Madrone tree | place: USA:California | collected 2016-06-14 | reverse complement strand
TATCACTGTACCACGTGGTAGGGATGGAGTCAATTTACGATGCTTGCCTTGCCATTCCTGGCATGTTATAGTGGACACCTGATCAATGGAAAATATTGTAGAGGTGGAACATATCGTGACACAGCCTGTACAGCTTCAATTATCAGGTGCCTCGCATCACAATCAACGCCTCTTCTCCGACCATTATCTCGATCATATCTTGCCCAAACATTGGGATAGCTTGCGGGATGAAGCCTCCCAGGTGATGACGCAACTCCAGCAGCTCTACACCAGGTTTACCCCCAATATCAATAATGAAGCGCAGACCGAAGATGACTGGATCAAACCTGTTCTGCGGGTTATGGGCCACACCTTCGAGGTACAGGCCGGGCTCAAAACGCCAGATGGAGCTAAAAGACCTGATTACTTTTTCTACCGCGATAATGCGGCGCTTGTTGCAAACAAGAACAAAATTCTGGATGCCGATGATCTAGAGCAGGGCGCGTTTGCCGTAGGAGATGCAAAATCCTGGGATCGCTCGCTGGACAGGACTATCAGAGGCGCGAGCAAGGGCAGCGATCCTTTCAACAATAAAAATCCTTCATTCCAGATATTCTTTTACATGCTGCACAGCGGACTCCCCTGGGGTATTCTTACCAACGGGCGGCAATGGCGGCTCTATCATACCCGGACGGCGCACAAGCTTGAAGTCTTCTACGAGGTTGATCTTCCTGCCCTGCTGGAGTCAAACAACGTAGATGCATTTTTATATTTTTACACCTTCTTTCGACGAAGCGCTTTTGATCCCGGACCGCTTTCTCTTGAATATATTTTGACTGCCAGCACAGAATATGCGCAGGGTGTAAGCGACAGTCTGCGCCAGCAGGTGTATGATGCCTTGCGTTACGTAGCGCAGGGGTTTTTAGATTATACAGATAACCATCTCACACCTACGCCCGAAACGAACAAGCTGATCTACGACAATTCTCTCATTCTTCTTTACCGCGTACTCTTCATCCTCTATGCCGAGGCTCGCGATTTGCTACCGCTGCAAGACAACACAAGCTATCGCCGCGTATACAGCCTGGATGTTATCAAGAAGGATGTCGTTTCCGAATTGCAAGAAGGACTGATACTTCCCAACTCTGGACTGACCTGGACACGCCTGAAGGAGCTATTCAAGATTATCAACCTCGGCAGCCCACCGCTGACAGTAACCACTTTCAACGGTGGCCTCTTTGATCCAGAGCGTCACCTTTTCCTGGAAAAGTATGTTGCCGGGGATTTAAACCTGTGCCGGGCCATCGACAAACTGGCGCGGGTCAACCACCAGTTCGTCGATTATCGCGACCTGGCCGAGCGGCATCTAGGGACGATCTACGAGGGGCTGCTCGAGTATACGCTGCAGGTGGCGACAGAACCAATGGTCGAGCTGCGGTCGAGCAGCAAGATCGTGCCTGCGCAGGCGATACAGAAGAAGGACATCGTGGCTGAATTTCGTCCGGGCGATGTCTACCTTGTCACAGACCGTGGGGAGCGCAAGCTGACGGGCAGCTACTACACACCTGACTATATTGTTAAATACATGGTCGATGAAGCACTGCGGCCTGTGCTGGACGAAGCTGTGCGCGATGCCCAGAGCGATGCCGAGCGTATACAAGCGGTGCTAGCAATCAATGTGCTTGACCCATCGATGGGCAGCGGGCATTTCCCTGTAGAGGCGACAGAGTACATTGCGCGTTACCTGGTGGAACTGGGAGTGCAGCCGGAGGAAACAGGCGAGGCAGACCTGACCTACTGGAAACGCCGCGTGGCACAACAATGCATCTATGGCGTTGACCTGAATCCGCTGGCTGTCGAACTCGCCAAGCTCTCGCTCTGGCTGGCTACTGCCGCCAAAGACCGCCCCCTGAGCTTCCTCGACCACCACTTGCGTACAGGAAATGCGCTGATCGGCTCGTGGCTGAGCGAGGTGGCTGCTGGTCAGCACCCGCAGGCAAAACAGGCCCAGAAGCGTGCAAAGCAGGCAGAGGAAGCGCAAAAAGAGGCCGGACAACTGGCGCTGTCGCTCTTAGATGACGAGTTCCGGCAAAATACCAGCAGCGCCCTGAACTCGATAACGGCAATTGAGCATAATCCTGGTACTACTATCGAGGATGTCAAAGCACAGGAAGCCGCCTACGAGGAACTGCGCAAGCACTTCATCGAAAAATACCTTCACCTGGCAAACCTGGGCAGCGCCCTCTACTACAACATGGAAGAGATAGGCAGCGACGTATGGCGACCGCTGGCAGATTATGCCATTGGGAAAGCCGTTGAGCATCCGCAAACACAGACGTTTGAGAACTGGCTCGATGCAGCGACCATGCTGGCGGGAAGGAGACATTTCTTCCACTGGGAACTCGAATTTCCCAACATTTTCTTTGATAGCCAGGGCCAGCCGCTTGGTGAGCGAGCGGGCTTCGATGTCGTGATCGGCAATCCGCCGTATGTACGCCAGGAGCAACTGAGCGCTGATAAGCCGTTTTTCCAGGAGCACTACGAGGTCTATCATGGTGTGGCAGACCTGTTTGTTTACTTTTTTGCGCAGGGGCTGCGGCTGCTGCGCAAGGATGGAAGGCTAACATATATCAGTAGCAATAGCTGGCTGCGTGCTAACTACGCTACATTGCTACGCCAATATCTCCGTACACAGACGGTAGTGGAGACCATCATTGATTTAGGAGATAATCGTATCTTTGCTGATGCTCCTGATATGACTCCTGCAATTCAAGTGGTCAAAAAGACAGTACCTGTAAATGGACATATGGCAGAAGCAGCCGTTTTTGCACGTGGCGAAGGTATAACCTCTTTTAGACAACAACTTGTCGATAAGCTGTTTACATTTTCTATGCATGACCAACTTGATACGGGTTGGCAACTAACTGGTGATGCTGCACGTGTGCTGCTTGCCAAGTTAATGGCAGCAGGCAAGCCACTGGGAGAGGTTATTGAGGGGCAATTATTCTATGGTGTGAAAACGGGGCTGAACGAAGCGTTTATTATCGATCAAACAATCCAGGATCGCCTGGTAAAGGATGACCCTACATGTGCAGCTATCATCAAGCCAGTTCTTCGAGGGGAAGACTTGCGGCCCTGGTACCAGGAGAATGAAGGACGATGGTTGATATGTATTCCCAATGGTTGGACAATAGACACTTTTCCAGACCTCGAGCCAGTTGAAACACAAGCCTGGGAGAAATTTGCTGCACTTCACCCAGGCCTGGCTGCATATCTAAAACCTTTTGCAGAAGCTGCACAAAGGCGGTTCGATAAAGGTCAGTTCTGGTGGGAATTGCGTCCTTGTGATTATTATGAAGCATTCGAGAAGCCGAAAATACTCTGGCCAGATATTACAAAAAAGCCTCGTTTCAGTTGGGAAGAATCTGATGTTTATCTTAGCAATACGGGATATTGTATACCAGCAGTATCATATGCACTGTTAGGTATTCTGGCTTCTCGCACACTCTGGTATGTACTATCACGAATTTCACAACCCCTCGGAGAGCGGGCTGGCGCTCTCAGATATCGATTAATTAGACAATATATGGAGCGCTTACCCATTCCATCCCTAACCGATGCCCAACGCGACCACATTGGCAAACTAGCCCAGCAACTTACCGAAACGGCAGAGCAGCGCTATGAAGTGCGACGAAAAACGACGCATCGCATCGTAAATGATCTCGGCACCTCTCAAGCGAAGCTGAACCAGAGGTTGACGACGTGGTGGGAAATGCCCTTTAAGGAGTTCCGCGAAGAACTGGTGAAGGTGTTCAGGTGCGATATTCCACTGAAGGATAGAGATGATTGGGAGGCATTGCTGAGAGAGAGGACTGCTGAGATTGGCAGACTGACCGGTGAGATTGTAAGGTTGGAGAGCGAGCTGAATGAGGCCGTCTACGAGGCGTTTGGACTGGATGAAGGGGAGCGGGCGTTGATTGAGCGGGAGACGAAGTACAGGTATGGGGAGTGGTGAGGGTCATGTTATAATCTCAGAGAGCCTTATTATACAGCTTAGGCAAGGTTCAATTTGAAGAAAAGTACTTGACAGTTTATGCAGAGTAACTTTTTAATGCGAACATCATCACATCCACCGAGAGGGCCGATAAATCGGCGGTGTGCGCGATAAATCGGCACCTACTGCTGATCAAATGAATGTGTCAATGTGCATGAACAGTCACCCTGAGCGCAGCGAAGGGTCTGTCGCGATCAGCAGCGAGATCCTGAGCGCAGCGAAGGATGACAGTACCGGCTTTGGTCGTGAAAGTTCATCATCGGCTGTGGGCACGAGGTATTGATACGCGCTCCGCTTCGCTTCGCTGAGGCACCCTACGATGGCCGGGTTATTTCGTCAATGTGCTTAATGAGTCATTTAGCTGTCAGGCATAGGAGATAGACTAATGGCAGATTCCACAATCACAGCGAAAGGCCAAACCTTACCAGAAGCAAAAAGTGATGTGCTTGTCAGCAGCCTGCGTTTTGACCTGCTGATGGGTGTGCTGGGGATGGTGTTTGTGGGGGGATTGTACCTGGATGGGTGGGCGCATGCGCATGGATTGGTAGACAAGACGTTTTTCACTCCCTGGCATGCAGTGCTCTACTCCGCGTACGCCTTGAACGCGGCTGTACTGGTTGCAACGCTGCTGCGCAATCATGCACGAGGTTATGCGTGGCAGCGAGCTATGCCTGCAGGCTATGAGCTATCTCTGCTCGGCGTGCCGCTTTTTGCGATCGGCGGCGTTGGTGATATGTTCTGGCACATATTGTTCGGGTTTGAGGTAGGTATCGAGCCCTTACTCAGTCCTACGCATCTCGTGCTGGCGATGAGTGGTCTCTTCATTTTGAGTGGGCCGCTGCGGGCAGCCTTGCGGCGCTCGAGCGGTGCGTCAAAGCCTGGCTGGTTCAAACTGCTTCCCATGCTCCTCTCGCTGACTGCGGTCTGGTCAGTGCTTGCGTTCTTCACTGAATATGCCCATCCCTTTGTAAACACTTTTCTCGTTATCTATGGGCTGGAAAACGGCCAGCAATCGTGGGGAGTCGCGGGTATCTTGCTGCAAGCGGCTTTGTTGATGGGGTTGATCTTGCTGGCGGTGCGCCGCTGGCAACTGCCGTGGGGAGTGCTAACGTTAATGTTTACGATCAATGCAGTACTATTGAGTTTTCTCGCTGATCAATACGGTTTGATTCCTGTGGCGCTGGCGGCTGGCGTTGTGGCCGATGTGCTGCTGTGGTGGCTGAAGCCATCGACGACACGCTTCAACGAATTGCGACTCTTTGCCTTTCTGGTACCGCTGGTCCTATATCTCTTCTACTTCCTCGATCTGCAGCTTACAGCGGGGATAGCGTGGTCGATTCACCTGTGGCTGGGCTCGTGTATCCTGGCGGGTGTGGTTGGTTTTTTGCTCAGCTACTTGATGGTGGGGCCACGGAGTTCGAGTGAGCAAAATGAGCGGTAGGGACTGATACGGCGTGAGGAAGTCCGAATCAGGCGAGTCGGCGCAGCAAACGGTATCTCGCCGGCCACCTACTTCACCTTTAGACAAAGCAACTAATCTACAGGAGCACAGGACCTCATACCTGGTCGGGATCTATCCCAAGTGAGCGCAGTTTTTCAGCCAGTGCCTCTGCCCTCCGTGCCTCAGCCTCGCCGAAGCTGAGGCGCAGGAGGCCATTCCTGTCGTAGAGTCTGAGATACTCCATCTCTGGCACCAAAAAGCTGTCCAGGCAAGGACTCCAGAGACGACCGCTCGCATCGACGGGCATCGCTCTCATCGCCCGCTTGCCCTTCTCAAGCTGCCAGCCAAAGAGCCGCTGGGAAGTGCCTCGCCAGGCGGGAGGATCATTAGGATCGTAGGCAAAGTACTCTTCCACTCCCATCAGCGCGTACTGCATAGGCTTCTCATGCAGGTCCTTTTTCCAGGTCTCCTCAGAAGCAATCTCGAAGATGACCTGCGGAGCAGGCCCGGTCTTGCCCACGCGCCAGCTTCTCACATGCCGGAAGTGGACCCCTTTGATCACCGCAATATCCGGTTCCAGGGGATATTCTCTTGGATTGGGCGTTTGATAGAAATTGAGGTTATTATAGACCGCGCAGACCTGCTCGCGCAAGAGCTATCTGAGCACCTTAACCAGGTAGTGAACGAGCGCAGCATGGACGGACGCTTCCCCCATCAAATCCTTTTCTGTGGGGTGGGAATCGTAGTAGTACGCTACCTCGTGTTCAACGTGCCTGGCCATCGTGCTCTCCTTTCGTGAGTACGGGTCGCTTACCAAAGTCTCCAAAACCCCATCCTTGTCCTGTTGGCCTTTCCTGGCGGAACGACAGACGCAGTTCTATGATAACATACTCTCAGAGGGCCTAACAAGAGAGGCCTGGCAAGCCTTGTATTCCCACTTAACTGATGGTATGCTTTCTACAGCGTACTGAATACCAACAGCAAAACGAGGACATACCGATGGCAGAGACCACCAGGCCAACCGGCGAAGCCGCAATCAATGAAGAGACTCCCATCATAGAAAACTCCAACGCAGAGCAGTCCACAGAGGCAGTGGAGTTTGACGAGGAGCTAGAGCTAGAAGAGGAACTCATCATCGAAGATTTCACCATCGATGGCATCTGTGGTGTCTACTAACTCTACGAGTTCGCGCTTCAATGATCGCACTGTATTTATTACAGGCGCGGCGCGTGGTATGGGGCGCGCTCATGCCCTCGCATTTGCTCGTGAAGGCGCATGCCTCGTGTTATGTGACGCCTGTCGCCAGTACAGCACCGTTCCTTATGCCCTGACGCAACCCGAAGAGTTAGCGTCACTTGCCTCCGAGATCGAGCAGATGGGGCGCCCTGTTCTCGCGGAACAGGTAGATGTGACTGACCTTGCCGCCATGTCGGCGCTGGCGGAACGAGCGCAGCGCGAACTTGGTCCCATCGATATCCTGGTAGCAAATGCCGGCCTGTATTCCTTCGCGCCCAGCTGGGAATTGACGGAAGAACAATGGGACGAAACCGTGAATGTCGATCTCAAGGGTGTCTGGATTACCTGCAAGGTGTGCATTCCGCAGATGCTCAGCAGGCGCAGCGGCAAAATTATATGCATCTCATCAACGGCAGGGCTCAAGGGCATGGCGCACCTGGCGCACTATGTCGCCGCCAAACATGGCGTCCTGGGCCTCGTCAAGACACTTGCCATCGAACTGGCTCCCTATAACATCAATGTGAATGCCGTGTGTCCGACCAGCGTTGATACCGCCATGTGCCGTAACCAGGCGTTATATGATGCGTTCGCAGGTGGCCCTGGTCCGCTGGCCACCTATGAGCATATGTTGGAGTTGATGAATCAACTCAATCTCTTTCCCGATCGGAACCTGCTACCCCCTGAGGCAATCAGTGCAGCCGTATTGTGGCTGGCATCTGACGAAGCTCGTCACCTGACAGGCTGTGCCTTGCCGGTCGATGCTGGCTATTTGACGCGATAGAATCAGGTTCTCCATCAACCAGAGACGAGTGAAGCGAATATAGGTACTCGATTAATCGCGCCAGTTGGAGAAGGGTGAGCTCTCTCCTCAACACACTTTGACACCACTACTATAAAGAAAAGAATCGAAAAGACGTTTATTATTATTGTGGCAGAAATCAGCAAATTAAAATTCAATAGCTCCTTGACAAGCTCTAATATAGAGCTTATGATTGAGCATAAATTACTCCCACTGTAGGCTGACAAAAAGTATCGCGTTCCTTGCCTTATACTCATAAAGAGGTGTCCCATGCCTGGCACACCTATTACAATCTTCATCAGCTATTCACGCAGGGACAGCAACTTTGTAGATCAACTTGAGGCTGATTTGAAGGCGAGTAATTTCCATACCTGGGTTGATCGTCGTGACGTGGAAATTTGCCAGTCATGGAAGAAGGTCCTTCAAGATGCTATAGATCAGTGTGATATAGTGCTCATCGTTCTCTCACCTGCACCTGTTACTTCTCCCTATGTACAAATGGAATATAAATATGCCCTGGGCATAGAAAAGCATGTCATCCTCCTGGAATACCAAACCTGTTCAGATGTCCCAATTGCTTTGCGTGGCATCCAGCGAGTCAGTTTCAGAACAAACACTAAGCGTGGATTGAGGAATCTTCTGATTGAATTAAACCGCGTTGAGATTAAGCCATCATCGAAGTTAAAACAAACAAATGACGTAGAAATGGAAACACTACACCTTACTACTACTGCTGTTAGATCGGTTGTCTCCAGACCCGAGTCAGTGTCAATAGGAACAGACCTTGAGACCATATATAAAAGTGGAGCAGTCGCAAAGGAGCACAGGAACATTGAACTTGCCGCTTCCCTCTGGCAGCAGATACTTGTTCGTGATCCACATTTCCACAATGGCAGACTCGCTGATGAATCAGGAAAATTGCTCAGGCGTCTTCATTCCAACCACATCATATACTTTCGTAAGCATGCACTGTTGATGCAAAATGCGAGAAAATGGAGACAGGTGGCAGGTTTCTGGCAAGCGTTGCTGGTAGAGAAACCTCAATACAGTAAGGCTCGCTATTACCTGGAGCAGGGCTTGCGGACACAGGGAAAGAAGGCGAGTGTCAGTGGCGAGTGGGAACAGGCAATCAGCATGTGGGAGGCGTTGCTGAAATTGAAACCTGACGACGCACAGGCGACACGGCAGCTTTCGCTGGCAAAAGACAATCAGTGTTATGCACAATACTATAAAGATGCCCAGCAATTTATTGCAGAAGATGCGCTTTCGCCAGCCCGAACACAATTGCGACTGCTCTGGCAGTACGCACCTTATTATGGTGATCCTAAAGGGCTTTCTCTCAAAGCAGGCTTGACGATACATCTTCGCTCTCCAGCTACTCTTGATAAGGAAGAGGAGGAGAGACTGGCAAAAGAACAAAAGGAAAGAGAAGCGCGGGAAGCTCAAGAACGCGAGCGGCAAGCCGAAGAGCAACGACAGAAGGAAGCGCGGGAAGCCAGACTACAAGCAATGAAAAGAACCCCTGCCGGGTTCATCCGGTATGAATTGAGTACTTCACCTTTCATTGTTTGGTGCAGCTTATTCTTCCTCCTGAGCGGACTGGGTACCGCAATTGGTATTATAACCAAATCACGGTTCTTGGCACTTATTACAATAGCCATCACAATGCTGCTAGCATATATATTTGGTTATCATCGTACCATTCATCGACTGCCAGAACGGTTGCAGCATCGCAAAAACCAGAACATGTGGAGTTCTCAAAGCATAGATGAAGATCACGGCCTACAAGTCGTCTATGCATTTACTCTTCTCGCAGTCATTGTTATCTCTAGTTTCATCGCTCTCTTCTTCGCCAACTCGGTATCCTCTCTTGCGTACAATTCGCCGCAGGTAGGTTATTTTTTGTGGCTTACTCGCTCCTGGTGGTTAGTCAGGCAGGTCACGGTAGGGCTAATTATTGGCGCGACTCTATCGCTAATAACCTTCAGTTTGATTCTGCCCAAGGGATTAAATGTTGCTCTAGGTAAGGCATTACTCTGGGGTACAGTATGGGGTATCTTATGTTGGCTCTTCTGTGCCTTGCTTGCGTTTATCTTCGACTGGGGCTTTGGCTTTGGCAATGGATGGAACGTTAGTTTGCTCGGGCTTGTAGTCGGTGTTATTGGAGGTACAGGCTTAAGAAGCTCGTTTATTATCTGTATGAAAGGGAAGCCCCTTTTTTAGCTTCCCAGGTACTTAGGGCTCATCCGCAAATAACTTCCAAAAGACGGGGAAATATGATAGAGTGAAGGAATGACGACACAACAACAGTACGAGATCTTGCGGAACGAATTGAATGAACAGCAATGGCGCTTGTATCTGGGGACAGAAGCGCTCAAGATCGGTTCCGGTGGCATCAGTCAGGTAGCAGCGCTCTCGGGAGCGGATTGGAAAACGGTGCAGCGAGGAGTCAAAGAGCTGACGGGAGAGCGAGCCAGAGTGGAAGGAAGGATCCGCAAAGCCGGAGGCGGGAGGAAGAAGGCAGCGGTGACGGATGCGAGCTTGCAACGGGATCTGGAGGCGTTGTTGGAGCCCAAGGGGGATCCGATGAGCCTGATCAAATGGACGTCGCATTCCCTGACGCAACTGGTCAAGGCGCTCTCCCAGCAGGGGCATCGCATCAAGAGGACGGCCCTGGCCGACTTACTGCACGAGCAGGGCTATTCCCTCAAGGTGAACAAGAAAACGCTGGAAGGCACGTCTCATGCCGACCGCGATGAGCAGTTTGGGCATATCACGGCCCTGTGCCAGCAGTTCGAGCAGAAGCAAGCGCCGGCCATCTCGGTGGACTGTAAGAAGAAAGAACTGCTGGGTACGTTCAAGAACCAGGGACGCGAATGGCAACCCAAAGGGCAGCAGACGCAGGTGAACGTCTACGACTACCGCTCACTCGCCACAGGCCGTGCCATCCCGTATGGGATCTATGATCTGGTGCACAACCAGGGTTTCGTGAATGTGGGCATCGATCATGAGACGGCGGAGTTTGCGGTGGAGAGTATCAGGCGGTGGTGGAAGCACTGCGGCAAAGGGCTGTATCCGCAAGCGCATGAATTGCTCATCACCGCCGATGGGGGAGGGAGCAATGGCGTGCGCAATAAGTTGTGGAAAAAGGCCTTGCAGACCCTGGCCAATCAAGAACAGCTCACCATCACTGTGGCGCATTATCCCCCTGCCACCAGCAAGTGGAACAAGATCGAGCACCGCCTCTTTTCTTTCATTTCCATCAATTGGCGGGCCAAACCGCTTACGTCTCTGGAAACAGTGATTGAATTGATCTCGCATACGACCACCCAGGAAGGATTGCAGGTCACTGCCATCAAGGACAGCCAGACGTATCCGACCGGCCTCACCGTCAGCGACGCTGAACTCAAGGCCCTCAACCTCGTGCGCGATGCCTTTCATGGCGAGTGGAATTACACCATCACACCTCAAGACACGGTATCACCCTAAATGCTTCCAACAAATGGTTGCGGGATAGACGTTCCCCTTTTGTCGCACGATGAGCGGCTGGAGGCCAGTTCCCTGCTGGTAAATGCCCCGAAACAGTGACAGTTTTTGCCCTGAATGGTGAGCACTTGCCCCGAAGCATGAGCATCGGTGATGCACCGCCAAGGAATAGCGCTCTAGAAGCGATCTGAAGCTCTTGATAGTGGTAAATGCGCAGCAGAATGGAGCAGATCTCACCCGCTTTCACTTTTGAGCGTTGCTCTGGATGAGATGGTCGAGAATGGTCCAGCCCAGGTCAAGCACATACAGCATAATGACCACATCGCCGAGTGTGGTTGCGAGTCATCCTGGAGAAAGAAGTTGGTCAATTCCCCAAAGGAGAAAGGCAGAACTAACCATGAACGCTTTCAAGAGATTGAGGAGCTTTGGTCGGGCAAGAACTGGCACTGTTTTGGGGCATTTATCACATACGTCAGTGAGGTGATAGGCAAGGCGGACACTTTTAGGCATGGTACAGCAGTCAGGGGCGATGGTGCACTTTTTGTACCAGCGGCTCCTCCAGTTTTTGCGGCTGCTGCTGCCGCTTGCGTTGTACAGCCTGGCGCCGCGAGATTCGCATCTGATAGATGAGCCAGATCAGGCCGGCGATGAGGCCACCACCCGCGTACACACCAAGCAGTATCAGGTCGGGCAGCGGATTGTGGGACGGATCACCC
>WNFS01003648.1_pt1 | contig 11712 bp, 10 predicted proteins | sample 5400141 | NCBI WGS metagenome assembly WNFS01 (sample SAMN13153358, study PRJNA577476) | soil metagenome | isolation source: 60 cm saprolite under Madrone tree | place: USA:California | collected 2016-06-14 | reverse complement strand
TTGCCGCAACAACCGCAAGGCTTCCAACCTGCGCCGTTCCAGAGCATCAAAATCGCGTTGTACTCCAGCAGGATTTCCCATACCAGGTTAGACGCACGATATCCTGAAAAGTGTCGCTATATTATGCGGATATCAATAAATACACCTAATGGCAATCTCAAGCATCCGTCGGCGGAAATGCTCGTGGGTATAAGCCGACTCGATTTTCATTCGGCCTGCCTCACCCACTTTGCGTGCTTTGTCGGGGTCCTGCCAGAGCCGGAGCAGTGCGCTTCGCAGGGCGGCTGCATCACCGGGCGCCACGACTACTCCATCGACCCAATTGTCGATATACTCCGGCGCCGAGATGTCGTCGGCACAGATGACCGGCACTCCGTGCCACATCGCATTCATGAATGACGCATCGCCGGCCGCTCGGAGGCGCCCCGCAAGAAGCGGGATGACGACGATCCTTGCCGCGGCCATCAAATGCGCGAAGTACGGCTCCTGCACACGGACAAGCAGGACGTTCTCCGGGACTCTGAGTCCCCGGGTATTGCTGGCGAGTGTGGTTGAGACCATGACGGGAATATCGAGCCCGTCAACTGCCCTGAACAGCGTGGCGTAGTCGCGCTCGGAGTCCCCCCCGCTGAACACGAAGTCGCCCTGAAAAACCGGCGCAATGCGCGGATATTTAGAATGGTTCGATTTGTAGGGAACGACGACGAAATGGTTCGGCGGCAACTGCAATTCGCGGCAATAGTTTTCGCCCTGACGCCGCGACCAGACGACACAGACATTCACGGAACCGATTATTCGCCGCAACAGACGCTTCTTAATTCCTGTGCTGGGATACAGATAAAAGCCGTAGAGGATCACTTTACCCTTCGTCGGCAGAAGAGATCGAAAGAAGCAAAAAAACATGATCGGGCGGCTACTCTCCACAAGTGCTACTGCTGAACGCTTGCGGCTTCGAAGCCAGAGACGAAGGGCAAGGCTAAGATCAAATCCCGCTTCCACCACCGCGCGGCCGATTCCGAGAGGTAGTCGTTCGGCGCACTTCTTCAGGATTCTGCTCCCCGTTACATGTTCGATCGTCACGCCTTCAGGTAAGTTATCCCATGGCAGATTGGAATAAAACGCTGCGGCGACCGGACGAGTATAAGAGTCGGCAGCGACTGTCGGTATTTGCGAGGCCACCACGTAGCAGAAAGCTAGCATAGGAAACATTACGGATCAACTTAATAAGCATATGGTAGCCGGAAGATGAGGATGTCCGAATTGCTCAAAATAGGCATGTCAGCTTTTCTGCCAAATTGAAATGGCCCTTTGAAGTTAATTGACAGGGAGAGGACAGGACGCAATCTATTTGAACCGCTCAGCCCGAACCTCTGGAAAACCGAGCATCTCTTCTTTGCATCGACGCTAAAGGCCGACAGAAGGAGAAATTGTCGAGCTCGAGGCAGAAACTGTGTGCCCCAACACGTGTCCCTGTGCCACGGCGACGAAATCGTGCCAACCCTCCGCAGAATCAACCCGCACACCCCCAACATTTGTGCTGCTCGCAATTCGACCAGGGGTGGTGACCTAAGCCGCGCACTCAAGTGTGCAGATGGAATCCGCGCTTTGATTTCTGAGTTTTCTGTGCGACTGCCTCCCGGCGGTCCAATTCCGTAGATGTCAAACGTACAGGCGTAATCTCCGTCTCCGGAGTCGCGAGGAGCTCTCCGTATAAAGCGTGAAGTTGCGCCCTTTGTCGAGCGTGCGAATAGGCCTGCTGAACGCGAGCCCGGCCGCGTGCGGCAAGTTGTCTGGCCTCTGTTGGATTGCGGAAAATGATAGAAACAGCCTCAACGATCGCCTTGGGATCGCCCGGAGGTATTATCGAGACAGCATGGTCAGCCCCCGAAATTTCGGGGACACCGCCGACAGCGGTCGCGACAACGGGAATTTCGGCCGCCATCGCCTCGAGGACGATGTTCGGCATTTCTTCGGACCACGACGGGTTCACGAGAACATCAAGACCGGGTAATAACTCACGGAGCTTGGCGACAAAACCCGGGAAGCGAAGGCGATCACCCAAACCGAGGCGCCTTGATTTAGACTCGAGCTCCTCCCGTAAGGGGCCCTCACCAAAGATAAGAAACCGAGCCTCGGGATACCTACCAAGCAGTTGCGCCGATGCTTCGAGGAAGACAGCAACCCCTTTCTCCGGGCTCAGTCGCCCTGCCGACGCGGTGAGTGGGCAATCGACAGGAAACCCGAATAACTCCCGTATATGTCGGCGAGTCCTGCCGACTTCTGCCGCGGAGATTTTGGGGAGATCGATGGCATTCGGCACGATGCGAATTCGCGAAGCCAGGAGAGGCCACTTCTTTAGGCGCAGGGCCTGACCTTCTGACAAGCAGACGATTCTCTGTGCGAATGGCAAAGCAAAGCGATCTATGGCCTCGTAAAAACGAATCCTGGCGTTCTCGCGAGTCCACCCGCGAAGAAAACAAGCGACTGGAACACCGGTGGCCCAACCAGCAAGCAAGCCGATAATGTCTGCTTTGTACCCGTGAGTGCAAAGCGAATCAACCCGACGCGAACGCAATTCGCGAACAAGGGCAGGCAATGCGGATTGGCGCCCAATGCTTCGAGATGGCAAAGATAAAACCTGGAAATCGCGAGCTGCAGCAGCTCGCAGGAATTCGGTTCCTTCCCGCGGCCCCACAAATGTTCCAAGGCAGATTTGAAACGCTCCATCGCGCTCCGACTCTGCGTAGCGGAACAGTTGGTTCTCGGGCCCACCGACAAAGTTGCTCCCTCGAAGATGTAGGATGCACGGCGAACTCATCACGACACCCGCACGCGATCACCAGCAAGAGAATCTTGAGCCGGCACGCTAGCAAGAGCTTTGAACCAAGCCGCCTCAAGCGTCGCTGCGATCCCGTCCCAGCCATACCGGTCAATTACCAATCTCCGGCCGTTTTCTCCCAGGCGACGGCGTTGCTCTTCGGACGAGATTAGCGAGGCGGTTTGCTGCGCAAACTCGGAGGGGGAGTCTGCCAACTGAAAATGCTCTCCTGGAGTTAACTCCAACCCTTCAGCGCCGATAGAGGTGGCGACCACGGCTTTTCCCGCAGCAAGGGCCTCCAGAATTTTTAGGCGACTGCCTCCCCCAATTCGCAAAGGGACCACGACAATGCCAGCACTTGCAAGATACGGTCGCACGTCTTTCACTTCACCGACTAGCTCGACGTGTCGATTGCCAGCCACGAGCTTGCGTAATGATTCCGACGGTCTTCGGCCGACGATGCGGAGAATCGCGTTCGGCTGAACAGAGACGATAAGCGGAAGAGTTTCGGCCAAAAAATGCTCGAGCCCTTCGACGTTAGGATACCAATCGAGTGAGGCCAAGAATAGCAATTCGGACGGCCGCGCCCCTTCAGTCGACGGCTGGTATGCTTCCAAATCCACGCCATTTGGAACGAGCGTGATTTCAGACACCCCCCAATCTCGCATTTGGCGGGCGTCTTGGAATGTAACAGCAACTGCAGATTCCGTCCGTAGTAAAGCACGGCGCTCGAACCAGCGCATCTTGATCGCTTGGCTTCCGAAGAAGAGTTGTTCGATCCACGTCCGAGCTAAACGGGCGCGCCGAGACCAAATCTGCGACTCAACGTTGTGCGTGCCAAGCACGCGCGGCACGTCGGCAGCTGAGTTGAGGTAACGAGCGCAATTGGTCCCTTCGCAATGAACCAGATCAAACCGCTCCTCACGCAGCAACTGCCGGAGCTTTCGATCGAATCGCCGGGAAAAATGCTTAGTGACTGAATATGGATAAGGCGAAAATAAATTGATGAGCAAGCGAAAATAGAGGGGCCAGCCTCGAAAGTCGGTCAAAGGATGCACCGTATGAACGGGTATTCCTGCCGATTTGAACTTGGCGATTGCTGGATCATCACTCCGGCCGTAACACAGATAGGAAATGGAGTGTCGCGTCGCCAATCGCCGCAACAAGTTCCAAGTCCGAACTCGCTTTCCAGAATCCGGAGGATAGGAAATCTCGTGGTCCAGAACCAAGACTTTGAGTCGGCGACTCCCTTCTCGGAGATCTGAGTTCATTTGAGAATCGAGCCGTGGCGAATCATCCATTTTGGGGTTTGCCTTGTGCGGACTTTGCTGAGCGAAATCTGAAGCTGATCTCATTTCGGACGCGGAGCAGCAAATCGTAAGCGGACACCGCTACCGGTCAGCACGAGATGTAAGCCGTTATTGCCAGAAGTGCAAATGGCGATCGCCGCGATGAGCGCAAGTTTCTGGCCCATACAAGTCCATGCCCAATAGTAAACCGCGAACGCGTTAACGAAAATTATAGTTCCCATCGTGTGGATGGCTGAGAGATTCCGCTCGCAAATCCAGGTCTTCCCTCCCCTAGTTGATTACTGAATTCATCGTATCGTCCTGGGGGGCTGGACGATATTTGCCTCGAGACTTCAAAATCTCTAGCGAATTCCCGCTAAATAGCTCCGGATGCACATCCCCCACAGGTCCTAAGGAAGCAAGACAGTGACCAGCAGGATTGCTTCCTATTACTGACCTCGAATGAGTGATAAGTCGCTTTCTTTCACGGTGTTAAAGAGCAAAATCGGACGCGAAGGAGATACTATGCGGAAGTGGGGATTATTCCCAACTCGCTCCACATTGAGGAAAAAACTTTCACTATTTGCGATCCTTATATGGCATATGGCTCTCAACATTTTGCCCCAAGTGTTGTAAAGGTGTTTGGTCATATGGTTGCTCTTGAGAATTCACGGAACGAGGGATGCTTGAAATGCGGCAACAGGTGTCAAAATCGGATGGTCATTCACCAATCGTACAAAAACCTATTAATTTGATCGGAACCATTTATTACAAGTTTTCGCAGGCCCCCAACTTCGCGGTTGCCGCAGCCACAATATTCCTGATCGGCTTGTTTTATCTTGCAACCATTAGGACGGGACAGGGTTGGGGAGACGACTTCGCCCAGTATATCCAAGAGGCGAAAGACATTTCTCACGGAGTTAGCTACGCGCGTTCGAACTACGTATTCAATCCGCAAAACGCAGATGTAGGTCCTCAAACATACCCGCCTGGCTACCCTCTTCTCTTGGTACCCGTTTATTTGGTTTGGGGAATGAATTTCGCGGTGATGAAAGTGGAAAACGTCGTCTTCTTCCTCAGCTTTCTATTCCTTTTCTACATGCTAATTCGTGACGAACTTCAGGCCCTTTTTGCGATTGTGGCGCTGGGGATCGTTGGACTAAATTCGGCCCTATGGCTTTACAAAGATAACGTGGGATCTGAAATGGCCTTTATCTTTTTTCTCTTTCTGTGTTTTTTTGTGATCCGCCGCAGCGGGGTCACGGAGAATCAAGGCTTTTCGATCCTGACCTGTTTAGGGATCTCACTTCTGATTTTCTTCACATTTGAAGTCAAGACCTTCGGGATCCTGATGGTCCCAGCATTGTTAGCTTGCGAGGCTTGGCGGAAAAGAAAAGCACCGTGGTCTTCCATTGCAGTGGCCGTTCTGTTTGGCTGCTTTTACTTTGCTCAAGCTCTACTTATTCATGGCTCTCGCGGCTACGGGGAAATGATTCGCGTATCGACACTAAGTCCCGCCTGGATATTGCGAAGCGCCCACGACTACGGAACGGAGCTTTCTCATTTCTGGGAGAACGGTTATTCCAAGCTCCTTCGCATTGTGACTTTCGTCTTTTTATCATTGTTAGCGCTCTTCGGTTATTCGCGAAAGGTATCGACTCGCCTAACCGCGTGCGAGATTTATCTTCCTTTGCATCTTGCTGTGAGCATTGTGTGGCCCTTCCCTGGAGGTCTGCGGTATTTAATTCCGATCTTTCCTTTGTACGTATTTTATATTCTGCTTGGGTTGAAAGACTTTCGCGCTCGATACCCCGTCAACAGACTGGAGCGTTCCAGTCTTGCAGTGTTGCTGTTGCTCGTTGCGACTAGCTATGCCGGGAGTTATTCGAAGGTGGATTTTCGAACGATCCCAGGGGGCTTCGGGAACACAAAGTGCATGGAGTTCTTTAGATATGTGAGGGAAAAGACCGACCCAACATCTGTCTTTATCTTTAGGAAACCAAAAGCGTTGGGACTTTTCGGAGATCGTAGCACCTCTGTCTACCCTGCCTCCGGGAGCGATTCTGAGCTGTGGAACTACATTAACAGCGTACATGCTGACTACGTTGTGGAGTCGCCAATCGACGATCCGTTCTGGGACGAGTTTTTAGACAGAAACAGAACCCGCTTGACTCAGGCGTACTCAAACGGAGACTTTAAAGTTTATAGAGTGCCGCGTACCGTCTCTGGGGGCATATAGGTTACGGAAATGGATCGGCAAGTTGCTAAGCTACGTCGCGCTTTGCAGATGGGGCGCCCTTCCCCGGGTGACGACATTTCTACGTTCGTCCACGAGGGTATTCGCGCGCTGATTTTCGACGTCGATGGTACGTTGTATCGGCGACACCTTCTCAAATGGAGATTGCTTGCCCGATTTGCCATGGCGCATCTCACAGCGCCGTTGACTTCTTTGAGAGTATTGAGGGCCCTGAATAGCTATCGAAGGGCTTTAGAAATATTGCGCGCCTCCCAGCGTTCCCCTTGCAACATTTACGACGCACAAATAGGCCTCGCCTGCGCGGCTACGGGCTTCGAAGTAGATTTTGTTCGCGGATGCGTCGACTGTTGGATGCACCAACATCCGCTTCAGGTCTTGAATCGATGCCTGGATCGGCATCTCGTGTCGCTGTTGAAAGTGTCGCGTGAAAGAGGCCTGCGGTTGGGAGCATTTTCCGATTACCCCGCAGCCGAGAAGCTTGCAGCTCTGGGTCTCGATTCTTATTTCGATGCGGTGGTCTGCGCAGGCGATCCGCAGGTACAAAAGCTTAAGCCGGATCCTCGCGGGTTGGAAGTTACTCTCGAAAAATTGGGCATTTCGAAGGATCACGCGGTTTATATCGGAGACCGGCCTGAAATCGATGCGGCAGCTGCCCAGCAACTAGGTATGCGGTGCTTCATCCTCGGCGCAAATAAATCGGACTGCCTTCGGTGGGGATGTACGAGCTTTTCCAGATTTCGCGAGTTAACTTTGCAACTCTCCCCGTCGCGTTACGCGTAGGCGGAGGTATGAATCATGGAACCAGTCGCTGAGTCTACAAATTTTAGCAGCGAAAGGCAAGTTCAAAGGTCACTTCTTCGTGCGCATTTGGAAATTGCGCGTCCGGACCACTGGGTCAAGAATGTATTCGTGCTCCCGGGAATGTTAGTTGCTCTGAGCATCGATCACGCACAGTTGCAAAGGCTTCACTGGCCGAAAATTCTTGGCGGCCTGGTAGCCATTTGCCTCGTTGCGTCGAGCAATTACGTTCTCAACGAATTGTTGGATGCTCCTTATGATCGCCTTCATCCGACAAAGTGGGCGAGGCCTGTTCCGTCGGGTCAGGTGAGTGTTCCGGTGGCCTATGCCGAATGGTTGGTCCTGATGCTGGCCGGCGTTACCTTAGGACTTGTGGTGTCACCTATTTTCGCGCTCACGTTGGGGTCACTTTGGGTCATGGGTTGCATTTACAACGTGCACCCAGTGCGGGCCAAGGATCTGCCATATGTCGATGTACTTTGTGAAGCCGTGAATAACCCAATCAGAATGTTGGCAGGCTGGTATCTGGTCGGTACCCTCGCAATTCCACCTGTCTCGTTGCTGGTCAGTTATTGGATGGTTGGATGCTATTTTATGGCAATCAAGCGATTCGCAGAGCTTCGCGACATCGGAGATCCAGCTCGGAGTGCGGCCTACCGAAGATCATTTTCCCTTTACACGGAGCCGCGTCTCCTTGTTTCTATTATGTTTTACGGGTCGTTCGCAATGCTGCTTTTCGGCGCCTTCCTGATGCGATATAGGCTAGAGCTAATTCTCTCATTTCCACTGGTGGCCCTCGTGATGGCGGCTTATCTTGCATTAGCCTTCAAGAGAGACGGAGCCGCCCAACACCCGGAAAAGCTCTACCGTGAACCAGTCCTCATGGCTTGCGTAGTGGGATGCTCGATCACAATGACAGCTCTTCTATTTCTCGACGTACCTATTCTCTACCGGATGTTCACTCCCACGATCGCCAGGTGATCGGTCCCTCTAATCCATAACGCAGTGTGAATCCGGAATTCGTTGAGGCCAGCGCGGCGCAGTTGCACGAGGTGTGCGAGAGAAACCTCGGCAAGCTGGAGTCGGTAGCGCTGGTGATCGACGGGATCGACATCGGTTAACAAGTGCTCGTGGTGGCGCTGGGCATCGAAGCGAGCGGAAAGAAGCCCGTGCTGGGGCTGTGGCAAGGCGTGACGGAAAACACCACCGTGGTGAAAACGCTGTTGGTATTCGGGGAGCGCGCGGAGGTGCGGCGCTGGTAAATCCGCAAGCGGCGGAACGCAAAGGGATAACTTAACTTACGCTATTTTTCGCACATTTGAGGAGGAGTAGGTCTGGTTGGTACAAGAGAGGCGCAAGCACCTCGGAACAGGAGCGGCGATGGAGCCCACCAACCAGGAAGAAAAGCAGCGTGAGGGAGAGTTAGAGGGGCCACAGGGGAGAGAGAAACTGAGCCAGGTCATCGAGATCGATGAGGGGAAGATTCAAGCACATCTGGATGAAGTGGTACGGAGCACGGTGGAAGAGACGCTGAACGCGATGCTGGACGCGGAAGCGGATCGCCTGTGCCGTGCTGAGCGCTACGAACGCACCGATGCCCGCAAGGATACCCCGGCGGGTTCCTACCAGCGGCAGTTGCATACCAAAGTCGGACAAGTCGGCTTGAAGGTTCCGAAGCTGCGAAGCTTGCCCTTCGAGACAGCCATCATCGAACACTACCGGCGGCGGGAAAGCTCGGTGGAAGAAGCGCTGGTAGAGATGTATCTTGCCGGTGTGAGCGTGCGGCGAGTCGAAGACATCACCGAAGCGTTGTGGGGCACGCGCGTGAGCCCCAGCACGGTGAGCGAGCTGAACCAGAAGATCTACGCGCAGATCGAGACGTGGCGCAACCGGCCGATCGAAGGAACCCATCCGTATGTGTTTTTGGATGGGCTGTGGCTGAAGCGGAGTTGGGGCGGCGAGGAGTGCAACGTGTCGCTGCTGGTGGCGATGGGCGTGAATGACGAGGGTTTTCGTGGAGCCGCTGGCGGTGGCGGAAGGGTCGAAGGAAGACAAAGCGAATTGGACGGCCTTTCTGCGACACCTGAAAGAGGGCTTAAAGGTATCCGCCTGTTTGTTTCGGACAGTGTTCGGGGCTGGCGGAGAGCCAGGGAGAGTTTTATCCGGAAGCCCGTGGCAGCGGTGCACGGTGAATTTTTATCGCAACGTGTGGACCACCGTGCCGACGAGCAAGGTGAAAGAAGTGGCGGCGATGCTGAAGGCCATTCACGCGCAGGAAGATCGCGCCGCCGCACGGCAGAAGGCCGAGCTGGTCGCGGGAATCGAAGAGACGTTGTACTACTACGCGTTTCCACGTGACACTGGCGCTGCACTGCGAACGAAGAACCTGGTGGAACGCATCCTGCGCGAGGTGCGACGAAGAACCAGAGCCGTGGGCGCGTTTCCAGATGGCAAGTCGGCGCTGATGCTGGCTGCGGCACGGCTGCGCCACGTGGCCGGCACGAGATGGGGCACGCGCCGCTTTATGGACATGAACCGCCTGCCAGAAGCGAGCGAAGCGGCATGTGTTTCTCCCACCGCGTGATTGCCAGAGCGGTGGAGGACCGAAGCTCTGAAACTCTCACGGTGAATCAGCTTTCGGCGAATCGTTCCGCCAACCATCGATACGGCCTTGTACTACGACCATGATTCTTCTATCCGAATCCCCGTCTGCACCGGGACGAGAGCGCCCAATCAACGCTTCGGTCTAGCTTGCGCCGACCACCGGCACCCGCGAGCTGCTCTCGACACGAACGACCTCTGGATACCCTCTATTCGTGCGTAGCATCCAGTAGAGTCGAATCGCCAATTTCCTTGCGGCCGCCACCTTAGCCACTCCTTTCGCCTTGTTGTGGCAGCGATGCAAATATTCCTACCGCATCTGCAGATCGCAGCGCACCGCAAGCTGCGCCGCCTCCACCAGCAGCATCCTCATGAATCGGTTTCCCTGCTTGCTGATCGAGCCCAGCCGCTGATGTCCGCCCGAACTGTACTCTCGCGGAATCAGCCCCAGATAGCTCGCCACCTGTTTGCCCGCTGAAAACGATTTACGTCTCCCATCGTCAGCACGAAGCCATCGAAGTAATCGGTCCTACTCCCGGCCGCGTCATCAGCAGCCGCGCTTTTTCGTTTTTCTCCGCGGCTTCCACCACGGCTTGGTCGAGCTGGTCAACCTGTCCATTCAGCATCTCTTTTACCCTGAGCAGGTCTTCTCGCCGCCGGCTGGCCCACGGCGCGAGCGGTAACTCGCGCAGCACTTTCTCGCCTGCTTTGCTCCACAGCTTCCGCTTCTTCGTGATGCCTTGGTTCATGGCCAGGTGCTGCAGCTCATTCTTCACCTGCGCACGAATGCGCACCAGTTTGTAGCGGTGAATCAAGAGCTGCCGCAGATCTTTCTCCGCACCTGACGGCGTCCAAATCCGCGGAAACCGTCCTTCCATCAGCAGTTTCAAAATCAGCGCGGCGTCGCGCCGGTCATGTTTCTGCTGCCGTACTTGGCTGGCCCGGATCTTCGTTGCATCTCCGATCCACACATGGTGTCCCGCCGCCGTGGCCATCTCCACGAACCACTGGCAGTTCCCGGTGGACTCCATCCCAATCAGAGCAGGCCCCGGCAATCCACGATAAAATTTTTCCGCTTCTCCTGAGGCATGTTCCAACGTCCTCTACGCGGTCTCCCAAGTCGAGGTCTCCACCCAACAAATCTGTTGCCAACTGGGGTGATAATCACATCCAATTAGAATCATCGAAGGCTCCTTCCTACCGATGGCTTCGGTCCTCCAACCAGAAGCATACTCGGCTACAAACGGGGCCTTCATTCTTATCCAATCAGCACTACAACCAGACCGATGCCTCACCAAATGTGCGAAAAACTCTGGACACTACCCGTAAAGGAGCATCTGCCGGGCAATTTGCCATAAGAACCATAACCGGCTATCGCAATACTTATGCGATGACCAACTACGGCGACGCGAAAACGGAGCTGCAGAAGACTTTCCGGCAACTGGAGCGCGTGAACCCCAGCGCGATACGAAGCCCTGAAAGAAGGGATAGAAGAAACGCTGACGGTGCAAGGATTGGGCGCGGCTTTTGCTGCGGCGCACAACGTCAAGCGCTGGCGAGCCGATGATCACGCGCTGCGTTGAACCCACCGGCTTACTCGAAGTGGAGAAGAAATTCCGGAGGGTGTAGCACGAGCATGCGGATTCAGCCGGCGATGCAAGACCGCAAGACCTCGAGTTCCCGATAGCCTTTCTCAGCTGCCACGAGCACCGGCGGACGAACTCGTCATTGACTCAACCGGTGCGGGTCGCGTAAACGTGCAGCAAGTCGAGAGGGGGACACTTCCACTGACATTCAGAAAAGCATTCTTCTAGTGTATTTTCATCAAGTACAAATCATCACAATCGGTTGGGTTTCCGTCGCTTCCGCATCCCGTCGCGCCCCAGGCCGCGTTGCTTCCGAATAGAATGTAGTTCCCGCTTCGACTGATGACTGCGTGAGGCTCGGCA
>WNFS01003646.1_pt1 | contig 11713 bp, 12 predicted proteins | sample 5400141 | NCBI WGS metagenome assembly WNFS01 (sample SAMN13153358, study PRJNA577476) | soil metagenome | isolation source: 60 cm saprolite under Madrone tree | place: USA:California | collected 2016-06-14 | reverse complement strand
CCTCGCGCATCAAGCCGAGCAGCAGATGCTCCGTCTCGATGTACGGGCTGCCATACTGGCTGGCTTCGTACCTCGCAAAAAATATGACGCGTCGCGCTTTCTCTGTATAACGTTCGAACACGTTAGCTCGCTTCTCCCCTGGGGGCCCCGCTCGCGGAAGCCGCAGCCTCGCGAGTTCGCAGAACGCCATGTTCCAGCGCAAGGACCCGATCACACCGCGCGGCGAGCGCCAGGTTGTGCGTCGCAATCAGCGACGTCAACCGGTGCGTGCGGTGCAGCCGTTCCAGCAACTCGAACACAGCCCAAGCATTCTGCTCGTCCAAATCTCCGGTAGGTTCATCTGCCAGCAGCACCGACGGCCTGGTGACGAGCGCCCGGGCAATCGCCGCGCGCTGCTGTTCCCCTCCGGAGAGTTCCCCTGCACGGTGATCGGCCCGGTTTTCCAAGCCCACCTCCGCCAGCCACTTCCGCGCCATCCCCAGCGCGGTTGTGAAATCCTCGCCACGCACCAGCAGCGGCATGGCGACGTTTTCCGCAGCCGTAAAATCCGGCAGCAACTGGTGGCGTTGCCACAAAAATCCTATGGCACGATTCCGAAATTCCGCCAGCGCCGCGTCATGAATCGATTCAATGGCTTTCGTTGCGAAGTATACTGTACCGCTCGTTGGTGTGTCTAGCGCGGCAAGCAGGTGCAGCAAAGTACTCTTGCCGGCCCCCGACGGTGCGACGATCGCAACCATCTCTCCTCGACGCAAACTCAGGTTTGCATCCGCAAGAACGGTGATACTTTTCTCGCCGCTGCCGTAAGTTTTCTTCAACCCTCGCGATTCCAGCACCACGGCAGTGTTGCCCGCATCGTCCGCCGCCACCCCATCCGCGAGTTGTGTGTCTTGGGTCATCCCTTTGCCGGGCCTTTCGCCTCTTGCATCCCGCCGCCACTGCTCTTTACTTAGATGCTTCTAGTGCAATCCCCGTGCCGTACGGCTCGCTTACGCAACGCGCTTACAATGGCCCAAAGTGTTTCCCATTTTCGCCAGTCCATTGCCTGCCGAAAACAGGGCATTTCCTAGCCGAATTGAAACACCAATAATCTTTTTCTTTTCAACAGCTTGGAGTGGGTTTTTTTTGCAACCAGGGGTTGAGGGACGCGCCCCGGTCCCATCCACCTGCCTCTCAGCCCTTATAGGAGCAAATTTCGCGCCAATGCACCAAAGAATATGCTTATTCCGCCCAACGTCTGGATGCTCACTCATAACGCAGAATCTCCACCGGCAGGAGCCGCACCGCCGCGCGCGCGGGCAAGACCGTTGCTCCGATGGAGATTCCCATCGCTACGGTGGTGATCCAAACGCCATCGAAAATGCTCGGATGAAACGGCACATAGGGAACCGCATAGATCTGCGGATCAAGAGGGATCAGATGGTAGTTCCCTGCCACAAATGAAAATCCGTAGCCGATGAAGAGACCGAGAAGCGTGCCTGCTGCTCCGATGCTGATTCCCTGCCAAAGAAAAATCGTTCGAATCTGCTTGCCGCGCGCGCCCATCGAGCGGAGAACGGCGATGTCCCGGGCTTTGTCTGTGACCGTCATGGAAAGAACCACCAGAATGTTGAGACCGGCAACGAAAGTAATCAGCCCGATGAAAATCGCGGTGGCAAGTTTTTCCAGCCGCAGCGCCCGAAACAGTGCGCGATTTTCTTCCATCCAGGTTGTCGTCGAGAAACCCTGCCCCGCGGCTTTCCGAACCAGCTCCGCAATTTCTCCCGCGCGTTCCGGCTGATACAGGCGAAACTCCAGAACGTTGACGACGTCCCCCGCGCCGGAAAGCCCCTGCGCTGCCGCCAGATTCATGAAACACCAGTTCTCGTCGTAGTCGTAAAAGCCCGAATCGAAAACTCCGGCAACCCGAAAACGCCGTGTTCGTGGCATCAGTCCGAAGGGCGTCAATCGCCCCTGCGGACTGGTAAGCGTCACGTAATCGCCCGGCGAGACCTTCCATTCTTCGGCGAGCTGCTTGCCAACCAGCAGCGCGTCGATGCCGTCCGCGTCCGGGGAAAAGTCCAGCTTTCCCGCAACAATGCGTTGTAGCGCTTCGTCGCTCTTTCGTTCCCGCTCCGGATCGATGCCTTTTATGACCACCCCTCGTGCTTGCCCAGCGAATGAAAGCAGCACCGTCTGGTAGATCGCGGGCGTGACGGAACGCGCGCCGGTTTCCTTGGCAAGTTTTGTTGCCAGTTCCTCGTAGTTCTTGATTCCGCTGCTGCCGGGCCGCGTAAGAGAAACATGGGCGGTGACGCCGAGCAACCGGTCTTGCAGCGTCTCCCGGAAACCCGTGTTCATCGAGAGCGCGATGACCAGCGTCGCCACGCCCGCAGCTACTCCGATGACGGAAAACAAGGTGACCAGCCGCAGCACGGCCGGCCGGTACGGCGACCGCAGGTACCGCTGCGCCACAAAGCATTCAAATCGCATTGGGGGAAGGCCGGCCGGTGCGGAGATTCGCGATGGAAGCCATCAGCGCGAGAACAAAGGTAGGAAAAAGTAGAAAATCCAAGATGGCATGGCCAGCGTCGGGAGGATAGTGGTTACCTATCACGGGAAGAATTTGAGTGCGCTGGCTATAGAAGCTAAAACGGCCCTGATTTTCTGGCGCGTTCTTAGCATACGGAATCCACCAGTCGGACAAATGAACAACGGTCCACAGCGCCAGCAACAAAGTCCCGATCCACATGGATACACGCCGCACTCGCGCAAAAGACCAGGCGATCCATAGAAGAAGAAAGCCAATAACGATGTCCGGATAAAACTGATCATTGTTCACTGGCCAGGCAAATTGCCAATTCCATCGGCGCAGAGGAACCCAGCGATACACTACATAGTAGGTGAAGAGCGTCACCAAAGCGACAGTCGCCCGGACGTGTGCCCTTCGCATGCCCAACAGCTTATCATTTGGAAAAGGAAGAGTCCTCCATCGACATCCTGGTCGTGAGAAGTTATGCGCCGTGCGCTTCGGAAGTGGAAGATGATTCGCCGCCGGCTTCCGGGCGAAGCAAAGGAAAGAGGATGACGTCGCGAATCGAAGGCGAATCCGTCAGCAGCATCGTCAGGCGGTCGATGCCGATGCCTTCGCCCGCCGTCGGAGGCATGCCGTGGCAGAGGGCCCGGATATAATCCACGTCGAGTTGCTTCGGTACTTCCTCGCCGCCTTCCGCCATCTGCGCAAGAAAGCGCCGCTCCTGCTCGGCAGGGTCGTTCAACTCGGAGAAGCCGTTCGCCACTTCCATTCCGGCCACATATACTTCAAATCGTTCGGTTAGGGAAGGATCCTCCGGCTTCTGCTTCGAGAGTGGAGAGATATCCGTCGGAAAATCGTAAAGGATGGTCGGCTGAACCAATTTGTCTTCGGCCATGGTTTCAAAAAGCAGACCGGTCCATTCCCCGTCGGTTGGCTTGCCTTTGGCGGCCGCATAGGGCTCTCCGGTTTGTTTGGCCCAAGCGTTGTATCGGCTCGTCGCCTCTCGCGCGCCTCCGGCAGAAGCCAGCATTTCAAGCGTGGGAGGCGGCGGTGGCTCAAATCGTTCGCCCGAACCTTCAGGCGTAGGAGCCTCGCCCGCTTTTCGCGGCCAGTACTTCACGATCGCTTCCCGCATCGAAAGCCGCTGCATCTTCGAAAAATCAAGTTCAGTGTCGCCGTATTTCACCGTGGTTGATCCGGTGATGTTCTTCGCCAGCAGCGCGAAAAGTTGCTCGTTCATGTCCATTAAATCGCGATAATTACTGTACGCCTCGTAGAATTCCAGCATCGTGAATTCAGGATTGTGCTGCGTGGAAATCCCTTCATTGCGGAAATTACGGTTGATCTCGTACACCCGGTCAAATCCGCCCACCGTCAATCGCTTCAAATAGAGCTCCGGTGCAATGCGGAGATATAGATCAATATCCAGCGTGTTATGGTGCGTGATAAACGGTCGCGCCGCGGCGCCTCCGGGGATGGGATGCATCATCGGCGTTTCGACTTCGACGTAGCCTCGCGCGTCAAAAAACCGGCGCAATTCCTGGATGATTTGCGCGCGTATCACAAAGACCTGCCGTGACTTTTCGTTGGCGATCAAGTCGAGATACCGCTGCCGGTAACGCAGCTCGACATCGCTCAACCCATGCCATTTCTCCGGGAGCGGCAGCAGCGCTTTCGAAAGAAAGAAGATCTCCTCGACCCAGATGGACAGCTCATTGGTCTTCGTTCGAAACAGGTGCCCTCGCACGCCAATCGAATCGCCCAAATCGAGCAGGTGAAACAGTTGGAATCCTCGTTCTCCGACAACATCTTTTTTCACGTAGATCTGAATGCGCTTCCCAGCGCCTTGCAGATGTGCGAACCCCGCCTTCCCCATGAGCCGGACGGATACGATGCGGCCTGCGACCCGCACCTCGCCCTTGTTCGCATCCAATTCCGGGCCGGGGGCCTGTCCGTACTTCTCTACCAACGCGGCCGGTGTATCGGTCCAGCGAAATTCCCGGGGATAGGGGTCGTGTCCCAGCGCCTGGATCTGCTCAAGTTTCTTCTGGCGCTGTTCAAACTGGTCGCGAGGCTCGAATTGCAATGGAAAAATCCTTTCGAATGCGACGGCGTTCGAGTATAACGGCGCGCCTCATCCTTGAGCAAGGAACACGCTACCGCTGCTTCGCCCGGCTGTGAGAGCATGCGAACGCGTGACGAGTTCTCAAATTGCCCGTTCTTGGATTGGCCGCGTGAGCAGTCCCGACGATTCAGCGCTGCGCATTAAGAATATTATGGCTTGTAGATGGCTTTTTGTTATACTCCCGGTCCTGTCCCAACGGAGGCCTCCCGTGAACGACTGTGCCCGCCCCCTCCCAGCCCGCGGCAAGTCAGTTAAGGACGACTGGCGCGCGTGGCTTCCGGAAGCAAAAGCGGTGGTTTTCAATCAACAGGTACACCAGCTCGAATCCAGCTACGTGATGTTAAGCGTGTCCTTGGATGAGGCCATTGAACTGCGCCAAATGGGACAGCCTGGTAAATCCCTTCAGGCCGTGGGTATCACTTCAGGCCTTTGCAGGCTGCTGACGCAGATGCTTGCAGGCTTGCTCCGCGCTTTGTCGGAGCACGCCAAGCACTACGGAACCGTTCCCAACGCCGCCCCCCTCGATCCCGCCAATTTTCAAGGACAGAAGGGCCAGCGTTCCGCGCGCATGAGCAGCCTGCTCAATAGCGTCTTACTTTCCCAACGGCTCCAGTTTCTCCATAAAGTAGGCACGCTCGAGGAGATGGTCGAGGACCTTGACAGGGACTTTCGCCACGCTGCTGATGGACTCGCCGACGGGCTCTCTTCGAATCCCAGGAAAATGTGGGATGACGTGGACACGGACCACTACGACCTGAATACCTGCTTGAGAGAGGCCATTGTCATATTCAAGTCTTTCCTGATTGCCTTGCCCGAGAGCCAGCTCGGAGCTTTCCAAAACACCGTTCGCCGGCAGTCTCAGCCGCTCGAAACCGACGCTCCTTCCACTCGGGGTGTGATCCGCCATAGACGAATGACCGCGATCGCGGGAGAATGATCTAGCCTGCTCGCCCGCAGGAATCCGGCACTGGGGAGAACTAACTCTCCGGGCTGGTGTTTATTATGGATATGCGGGCTTCTGCCAGGACAACTCAAGGGGGTACTCGGTGCATCCGAAATGGTGGATGCGCCGCTATTGGACCGTTGGCCCGGAACCGACCAAGCGATCCCGATGCGTCGACCTCTCGGCAGCCACCCAAACCGGTGACTGAAGCGGAGGCCATCCGTCTGGCCCAGGCCGGGGATGCTGCGGCTTTTGAGTTTCTGTATCACTTGCATAGCCGCCGCGTCTACGCTTTGTGCTTGCGCATGGTGAATAATCCGTCCGATGCGGAAGACCTGATGCAGGAAGCTTTCCTTCAGCTCTTCCGCAAGATTGGCACCTTCCGCGGAGAGTCGGCCTTTTCGACCTGGTTGCACCGGATGACGGTCAATGTCGTGCTGATGCGGTTGCGCAAGAAGTCTCTTCCTGTAGCTTCGCTCGAAGAAACGACGGATCCCGACGATGAAACGGGCGGCCCCAGGAAAGACATTGGCGCACCGGATTTGCGCTTGAGCGGTGCCGTCGACCGGGTCAATCTGGAGCGTTCGGTTGAGAAATTACCGCCGGGTTACCGGACTGTGTTCGTGTTGCATGACGTCCAGGGCTACGAGCACAACGAGATCGCGGATATTATGGGATGCTCGGTAGGAAATTCGAAGTCGCAATTGCATAAGGCGCGTACGCGTCTGCGGGACCTGCTCCAGGAAGAAGTACGCCAGCAGGCACGGCAGGAACGCCACGCGGCAAAAACCCAAACGGCGCATGATGATTGAGCTACAATGGGCGCAATTCAAGGGTGTGTGAGCGGCTTCCTGAGCGGGCATCGGGACTTTGTGCCGAGTCGGTTTGAGAGAAGTCGAGCGGGGCAGGCATCCAGCGCCGGCCTCCACGGAGTGAAAGGTCATGCAGTGCAGGGACGTAGAAACTGTAGTTGAGCAGGAAGGTCTGGCGCCGCTGCCGGAAGCAGCGCGAGCGCATGTGGCCAGTTGCAGCCGTTGCCGGGAGCTTGTCGCCGATCTCGCAACCATTGTTTCCATGGCGAATGAATTGCCCGCCGAAGTCGAACCGCCCGCCCGCGTGTGGGTTTCTCTTCAGGCCCAGCTTGAACTCGAAGGAATCATCAAGACCCCCGTCGTTCCTGCTAGCGGTGACCGCTCGTCCAGGTGGTATGGCTTCAGCGATCTGTTTCGTAGCCGCGCTCTGGCGACTGCAACCGTGGGCCTGCTGATCATCGCTGCTGGAGTCCTGCAAATGCGGCAAGCTCCGGATGCTCCCTTGGAAGCCGCGAGAAGTGTTGCTGGACCTGCTCGGCAAATTCCCTTTGCGCAAACGGCCAAAGTCCTGAATGAACAAGAAATCGATCTCAGAAACATGCAGCTTGCCGGCACTTCTGCCGTGGACGCCTCTTTCCGCCAGAACCTGCAGCAAGTCGACGATTTTATTGCTGACTGCGAGCGCCGCGTGAACGATGCGCCGCAGGACGAACTGGCGCGTGAATATCTGTCCAACGCCTATCAGCAAAAAGCGGAATTACTGTCTGCGATGATGGATCGCGGGGGGAGTGTCCAATAACATGGGAATGAGAATGGTGAATTTGTCCGCTCTGCGGTCGGATGTGAAACGCGGCATGTTGCCCCTGCTTGGCGCGGCGGCCTTTCTCTACTCCGGCATTCCCGCCACAGGTGCAGCCGCCGGTCAGCATCTCGAAAAGCATTTCGCCGTCAACATCCGCCCGGTTGTTGTGATCCACAATGTGGCCAATGGCCGCATCGAAGTGAAATCCTGGAAAAATTCCGAAGTCGACATCGTGGCCAGCCAGACCTCCGACAAAATTGGCTTTGACATGGAGCAAGTCGGTGATCGCATCGACGTCACCGCCAACATTTTGGATGCTTCGGCGCAGCCGCGGGAGTTGGAAGCCAGTCTCCAACTCACCGTCCCCGAAGAAACGGAATTGCAGCTTAAGACGGAGACGGGACTAATTTACGTCGAGCAGGTGATGGGCGACATGACGCTGGAAAGCGTCGCCGGTGAAGTTCACCTGAAGGAAGTCTCCGGCTACATCATTGTCCGGACCACAGAAGGTTCGCTGGTCTGTACGCAGTGCGCCGGGAAACTCGATTTCAAGTCCATTAGCGGCGGCGCGCAGGTTCTTCAGCCGGCGCTGACCAACGTCAGCCTGTTCACGACTTCAGGAAATATTCTCTTTGATGGCGATTTCGTCCGCACCGGCCTTTACACCATGAAGAGCGGCAAGGGCTTGGTCGAAGTTCGCTTCTCGGGTAACGATTCCTTCGACCTGAAAGCACAAACAACCATGGGCACGGTCGATAACCAGGCGGCCGCGTACCTGAAACCCGATTCGCACGGCATGATTCATCGGGCGTCGAAGTTCACCAAGGGCCTCTTCGGCACCGTCGGGCAGGGTCTCGCCAAAGTCGAACTTTCCTCCTACAGTGGTACAATTCGCATTCTGAAGCGCGACTAAATTTCTCGCGCTATGATCGCGTGACAACTTCACCTCCTTCGCGCGGGCCGCAATTCCGCGTCCCGATTGTGTGCCTCGCCGGTTTTATGGGCTCTGGCAAAACGACCATTGGCACGCTCCTCGCTCGCCAGCTCGCCTGGCGCTTCGTCGATCTTGACGACCGCATCGAAGAATCCGCCGGCCTCGCCATTCCGCAAATGTTCGAACGGCTCGGCGAACCTGCTTTCCGCCAAATTGAGGCGGATCAATTGCGCGCCGCCCTCGGCCGCGCCACCGAGATGAAAGAAAGCACCGTTCTCGCTCTTGGCGGCGGCACCTATGCGCAGCCGGGCTGCCCCGATTTTCTCCGTGCTGCCGGCGTTCCCGTGTTGTGGCTGGATTCTCCCATCGAAGTTCTTCTTGCGCGCTGCATGACCATGACCGGCCGTCCGCTCTTCCGCGATGAAGGCAGCTTCCGCGCGCTCTACGCCCAGCGTCTTCCCTCTTATCAACTTGCTGATTACCGCGTGGACAGCTCCGGCGAACCGGCTCAGGTTGTCGCCGAAATTCTGCGTCGCGGCATTGTTGCTTCCGGTGGAAACACCTCGCATCTGCTGGTGGAGAAACCTCTTCCCTGAGAGAGAATGGACGCGGGGGTAAGAAGCACTGTGAAATTCAGAACCATATCGATTGCGCTGACATTTGGGATCGCGGCGTGCGCGGCGTTTTCTCTCGCGGCTCAGAAAAAGCCCTCGGCGGCGGGCCCTGTTGTCTTCGCTCAAGACAAGGGCAAACTCACCATCAAACTCGGCGGGCAGACCGTCGGGCACGAGGATTTTGAAATCGCGCCGTCCGGCGGCGGCTGGCTCGCCAAGGGCGTCGCGGAGATAAAACCGCCCGAGGGAGCCGCCAGCAAAGTCTCCGGCTCGCTGACGTTGCAGCCAGACGGCGCGCCGATCAGCTACGAATGGAGCGCTCAGGCGGAAAAAACAAACGGCGCGCATATCCTATTCGCCAACGGCGTGGCCAGTATCACGCTGGAGATGCAGGGCGCGCGCGCGTTCCAGCAGAACCTTACTTTCAATACGCCGCTCATCGCTGTCTTGGACAACAATCTCTACCATCAGTACGCGGTCCTGGCGCGCATCTACGATTGGTCCAAGCGCGGCGTGCAGACTTTTCCCGTGCTGATCCCTCAGGAATTGACGCCGGGTTCGATTACTGTGGAATCCAAAGGATCGGCAAGCGCCGAAGGCAAAACCTACGAAGGCCTCATGGTCACCACCTCGGACCTCCAGATTCTGCTTTTACTCGACGGCAATCACCGCTTGATGCGGCTGGAAGTTCCTGACGCGAAAGTCTCCGTCGTTCGCGAATAGTCGCGCCGCTGGCGAAATCTTTTCCGCCAAAAAAAGGGGGACAGACATTCCTGTCTGTCCCGCTTTTGAGCTCTGACTTGAAAAAACTTACCGCGCGAGCGGCCGCTGAAAAACAGGCTTGCCCTGAGCCCCGAAGGGGGCGCCGGGACGCCGCAGCGGATAGCCCTGCGGATTACCATGGGCATGCGAGTGCGCAAGCCCATTCGAATGGCCCAGGCCGATGTGACCGTTGCCGTTGCCATTCGCCGACGCGGGCTGCGGCAGCCGCGCCGGATTACCGATAGGGCGGAGAGTAGCCGGCACTGCATGGATGTGGTCGCTGATGGCCTGCAACCTCTTCAATATGGACTGCCACTGTTCCCAATCGAGCTGCCGCAGGAACGGCCGCAGGCCCTGGATGAAGGGATCTTCCAGCAGCGCTTCGCCGTCGGATTCCGGGATGAAGAACCGGTTCAAGCCGACGTTGAGCGCCTCGGAGATCTTCTCCAGTGTGCCGAGGCTGGGCGTCATCTGGCCGCTCTCGATGCGGGAGAGGTAGGAGCGCGAGACTTTGGAGCGCGACTGCAGTTGGCTCTGGGTCATGCTGCGCGATTCGCGCAACTGGCGAATGCGCTGGCCGATATTCTCGACCGTCTCCTGGTTGACGAACTTTTCCGTGGCTGGTTCAGCGGCTGCTTCCTCCGCAGGTGCCGGTGGAGGAATCAGGAACTCCAGACGCTGGGGCAAGGCGCGCACGCAACGGCGGCAATTTCCCGTGCGCGTCCGGTACTGGACGAGACCACATGTCTTACAGCGAATGACTTCCCGATCCAATTCTAACGAGCTCATCTCTTTTTCTAATTGTACGGACACCGGTACTCCTCGCTGACTGTTTGTCCGGCGTGCGGATAGGGGAGGAACGCTGGAACGTTCACTGGAAGGCAGTGACTGGCGCAACGGGAGTATCGTTTGAATAGCCAAATTCTGTCAAGAGTATTTTTGAACTATTTTTACCGTCGCGGACCGCGTTTCGCCGTTCTACGCCGGGTTTTCGCCTGTCCTCTCGGGCAGTTGCGCCTCCTCGCGGCGCGATTTCCGCGAACGGTTGTGTAGTCTCGTCTGTTCCACCACACCAGTTGTGGTGCGTTCTCCGTAGTTTTCCACAGCCACTGGAGCGCTTTGGCTTTCCTGCGGGCCGCCCTAAAGGACGGCCCCTACAAATAGGATTCGTCATCGGTCGGAATTCTCTTGTCATGACGGTTTCTTGGTAGGTCGGGCTCGGGTGGATTAGGGATGTAGGTGATTCCAGCGCGCCTCTCTTCGGCCATGACAGGCAGTGTGCGCAGAAGCAAGCCGCAGATGTAGGCGAGGACCTTGGCGCGACGAGAAGAGACGCGGTTCTTGCCGGCGAGCCAGTAGAGGCTGCGCAATGAATAGTTGATGCCCTGAGCAGTTTGGAGGTTCTTGGGCATCCCGGAAGAGGATGTCGGCGACATCGGCGCGTTCGTTCTGCTTTTGGTCGGCGTGATGATTCGCGCAGAGTCCGGACTGCGGGTCGAAAATGGCGAGACGGCATTGGCGGCCCGAGGAACTGCGATAGGTACAACGAGTGGGAAATACGGATGGGTTAACAGTTTGGAGCTTCATCTTGAACCTCGATTGGAGATTTGAGAGATGCGGATTCTAAAGAAGTTAGGATCCGGGAAAAGCATTTGGTGGAAATACGAACACCCTTTGTTTTTGTGAAAGAGTGCGGAAGGGTATGAAAAGAAAAGAGTTGAGTTTTGGGTGGGTGCAAGAAAGTGCAAAAGAGTGCGGAAGCGACAGGAAGTAAAGGAGATACATGAAGTAAAGGAAATAAAGGAGTGAGGAGCGGGGGCCGAACGGTGGAGATGGAGTCGAACCCTTTCCGGCAAGGCCGAAATCTTCGATCGACGATGCTCAGGATTAAAATTCACGAGACAGGATAGCATGTATTATTTTATTGGTTAAGTTAAAATAAAGTATTTATATAGAACAGGATGCGAGAGCGTTCGAATGGGTGTGCAAGAGAAAGAAAACAAAAGGGTAGAGTTCACTGGTGGCGGGGGAATTGCTGGAAGGCGGATGGAGGCCGCGAGCGGGCCCGCTTACTCGTGCAGGACGGCAGTCAGGAGCGAATTGTGGACCTGAATTCCGCCATTGTAACGAATGAAACCTAGTTTCCTAAATTTATTCATGAAAAAACTAACCCGGGAGCGCGTTGTGCCAATCATTCCCGCCAGCA
>WNFS01007268.1_pt1 | contig 11717 bp, 9 predicted proteins | sample 5400141 | NCBI WGS metagenome assembly WNFS01 (sample SAMN13153358, study PRJNA577476) | soil metagenome | isolation source: 60 cm saprolite under Madrone tree | place: USA:California | collected 2016-06-14 | reverse complement strand
AGGGCCGCTCGACGGAAGAGTTAGACAGCAATTGCATTGATGACCTCTTTGGACACCAAGCCCTTACCAAGCAGCCTGCCTCCGTTGTGAAGCTTTGTCAGCGCCTCAATGTCCGCCCGCATCGCGAACCATTCGATGGCCTTGCCGACGACGGACTCGGGGGACTCGTGATTCGGGCGCTCTTGCACATGGCAGCGGTTGTGTGGTGGTGCCGACTCGGCGCCAAGTGCCTTCAGGTACACGCCCACGTTTAAGTAGTAGCTCCTGTCGCCCCAGTCTGAAATCTGTACGTTAAAGACGGCGATGCTTGCGCCTTGGTCCTTCCGCCAGTTGAGGCGCCGCTTCTTGAAACCGCTCGCCTTCAGTATCGGAGCAATGGCCGAACAGAAAGTCTCGACGTCCATCGTGTCTTGCTGCCTAACGATCAGGTTGAACGATGCGCGGAGTCGGTGCCGTCAGCCGAAATCCACTTTTATCAACATCGTCGACCTTCCCTGTTCCCTCATCGAAGCTAGTGGCCGCGCCATCGTTCGAAGCCGATTGTTGGGCATTCGTACGCTGGTTTTGTTGCACAAAAAACACGTAGAGGCACATGCCTCATAGCTATCGAACTTTCGCCTTGCCGTCACGCCGCACGGCAATGAGGCTGTTGGTGGTTCCAAGATCGATGCCGACAACATGAAAATTGTGATATCCGCATCAACTCAAACGGAATTCGGTTCGGCTGCGTCCTAGCGTCGTTTCGCCTGGTGCAGAGCAGCTAGTGGCGGACGCATGTACGGTGCAGCCTCGATCGACGCGTTGTTCGCGATCCGCCACCGACCTTCAGGCATATCACCATGACAGCGCCGAGATGGAATTCGGAAGCCGCCAGAATGTCATCTCGCTGAGCAGTTCAGAGCTAGGATCACGTATCAAAGGAAGTATGAATGGTCAACGCCGACGATCTGCAAGAGTTCACACCGGGTCATGTTTTTCATGACAACGATCTCACAACACAATATTGGATCGACAATCAAGGGATGGTCACTTGGCGAGGCACCCAGGTCCTAGGCGCGCGTGCTGCATCATTCCGCTTCTACCTCGGCGGCTTCGCCAAGGATGAAAAGAACTGCTATTGCTACGGCACACGGCTTGCTGGTGCCGAGCCAAAGACGTTTCGGGCGCTGAATTTTAATTATTTTACAGATGGACGTTTTGTTTGGACCATAGGTGGCAAATTGCCGGATGCGGACGCGGAAACGTTCGTTGTGTGCGATTCCGGTTCGTACAGCGTGCCAGGTACTACAACTAGAATTCCTTGCGGCTATGGCAAAGACGCGCAACGTGTCTACTATTACGACTTTGATGGCAAGCCAAATTGGGTACGCAAGGCCACAGCGAAGACATTCATTTCTCTTTGCGACGGTGATTTTGGAAAAGATGAGAATTTTGTCTTTTGCGGCCACACGACCATTCCCAAAGCAAAGGTGACGCACTGGCGGAAAATTGGCGGCAATTTTAGCAATTATAGCAAGGATGATTCTCGCGTCTTTTATTTCAATCGCATGATGGGTTGTGCGGACTTTGAATCGTTCAGAGTGATCCCTTCGCGACCAGCGAGAGTGCCTCTTAATTTCGCTCGGGATAAAAATCATTTTTATTGGAACGACAAGATTATCGACGAAGACAACGCTGCGGCGAAGATCTGGATTGAAAACGCCCAACCAGACGTTCCAGGAGATGTGCCGCCGGTGGCACGTTCTTAAACTATTTCTTTTGACCATCGCTGGGGGCTGCGACCTCCGCGCTTCGGGAAGCCGGCTGATCGTTACCGCTTTTCGCTACGCTCAATGCGAGTACCATCAAATCAGCTTCAGCCCCTTCATGCTCGCGTGCCCGTTCTTGCCGACGATGATGTGATCGTGCACAGCGATGCCGAGCGGACCGGCGATATCGATGATGGCTTTTGTCATCTGGATATCCGCGCTTGATGGCGTCGGATCGCCGGAGGGATGGTTGTGCACCAGGATAACGGCGGTAGCCGATAGCTCCAGCGCGCGCTTGATCACCTCACGCGGATAGACCGGAGTGTGGTCCACGGTGCCTGTCTGCTGCACCTCGTCTGATATCAGCTGGTTGCGCTTGTCGAGAAACAGGATGCGAAACTGCTCCTTGTCGGCGAACGCCATCGCGGTGCGGCAATAATCGATCACGTCGTCCCATGAAGACAGCAAAGTGCGCTGCTTCAGCTGGCCTTTGGCGATGCGGCTTGCGGCCGCCGCGATCAGCTTTAGCTGCGTGACGGTCTTGTCGCCCACCCCGTCGACTTCGCGCAACCGCGCTTCCGGCGCGTGCATCACCTCGGCGAACGAGCCGAATGTCTTGATCAGCATTTTGGCGAGCGGCTTGACGTCGCCCCGCGCCCGAGCGGCGAACAGTACCATTTCCAGCAGCTCGTAATCGCTCAGGGCATCGGGGCCGGCGCGATGGAAGCGCTCGCGCAGCCGCATCCGATGGCCATGATAATGCGGCGCCTCGGCTTCCTCGGGCTCATCTCGCGTATCGCGGCTATTCGCAGGCATCGATGCTAGCTTTCGAACCGACTTTCGTGCCGCCGACGCGATGATCGCCGGGGCGAGTTTATTACATGTGATGTAATTGAACCAGTGCGCGCCATCGATGTACAGCAGCCATTGTCGGTCAGCAACGACGAAGGAAAGATCGGCGCTGCAACGAAGATGCATTGCAGCCGGGTTCAACGCGGAAATAAGGTATCAGGAAATGCAGAGATTTACGCTTCAAACGATCGAGTCAGCGCCGGAAGAATCCAGGCCCACGCTGCAGGCGCTGCAACAAAGCCTTGGATTCCTGCCGAACGTGATTGCGACCATGGCGAACAGCCCGGTTCTTCTCAACGGCTTCGCCGGCAGTTTTGGGAGTTTCCATGGTGGAAGCCTCAACGAGATTGAGAGGCAGGTCGTCCTGCTCACGAACGCAGTGACCATCAAGTGCCCGTTGACTGTTGCGATTCATTCGACCTTTGCCATCGAGGACGGCATCGCTGAAAGCGAGGTAAGGGCCGTCCGTGACGGAAAATTGCCTCAAGATCCGAAATATGCGGCGCTTTCGGCGTTGGCCAAAACCCTTGTCGAAACGCGAGGAAATGTGACCGAGGCGGATGTCGAGAAGTTCGCCAAATCATGCGCGTCTCAGGGAGTGAACGCAGCTACCATCCTGCTTTCTGTTCCGGTAGCTTGCTCGATCCGGACCTGCGAGTGTTTAGCCGTCATGAATTCGTCGAATCTGAAGGCGCCGGCAAGTGAGCTCGGCGCGCTGTTGCGCCACTGGCGCGATGTGCGCGGCAGAAGCCAGTTCGATCTGTCGCTCGATACCGGGGTATCGCAGAAGCAGATCAGTTTTGTCGAAAGCGGGCGCAGCGTTCCCGGTCGTCAGACCCTGACGGCAATTGCCCAGGCGCTCGACATCCCCTTGCGCGACCGCAACACATTGCTGCTGGCAGCGGGCTATGCCCCGATCTATTCGGAGGGCGCCTGGAACGCCCCGGAAATGCAGAGCGTAGCCCGCGCCCTCGAGCGGATGCTGCGTCAGCATGAGCCGTTCCCGGCGATGGTGATGGACCGCTACTGGAATGTATTGCTGACCAATGGATCTGCACCGCGTTTCTTCAATTGCTTTATCGACATGGCGGCGCGCGAGGGCCCGCGCAACATGCTGCATCTGATGTTCGACCCGAAGGGAATGCGCCCTTTCGTCGCCAACTGGGAGGACGTGGCAAAAGGGTTGGTCGCGCGTGTCTACCGCGAATCCGTCGGACGCGTGGTTGACGAAAAGACCAGGGAATTGCTGGCCGCGCTGCTCGCCTATCCCGACGTGAAAACCGAGTGGAAAGCCCCCAAAGCCCTGAGCGCCATGCCCGTCATACCCATCAGTTTTGTCAGAGACGAAAAACTGTTGAATTATTTCTCGATGGTCACGACCGTCGGCACCCCGCAAACGATCGCCGCGCAGGAATTGCGCATCGAATGCATGTTTCCGGCGGATGAAGCGACGGAGGCCCGTCATATCAAAATGATCGGCCACGTTCCGGCCCATCAGCACAGCAGCGTTCGTCCAAAAAAACGATAGGCTGTAAACAAAACAAGGCCCGATCCAACTGCCAAGTTGGGGATGAAATTCGTCCGCCGCCGCATATGCCTGACCCCTATGATGAGAGCGATCGATACAAACACGATCATCATCAAGGGCGCGATATCTGAATAATCGTCGTTCTGAAGCGGCAGAGAACAGGTGGTCATAGCCGACCCATCCGTATCTTTCTCACCAAGCATCCATTCGTAATCGTTTGTCGAAAGAATGTAGATGAAAATCCAGCTCGTCAGCGCATAGGCAGCCAAAGCCAAAGCTTTGAGAAGATTCATTTCTATAAAATGGCAGGCGGCTTTTCGGCGTGGCGTTGCGATAGCGTAAAGATCTCGACGCCGCTGGTGGTCACGCCGACCGAATGCTCGAATTGCGCCGACAGCGAGCGGTCGCGCGTCACCGCGGTCCAGCCATCGGACAGGATCTTTACATGCGGCTTGCCGAGATTGATCATCGGCTCGATGGTGAAGAACATGCCGGGCTTCAGCACCACGCCTTCGCCGGGCCGGCCGACATGAATGATGTTCGGCTCGTCGTGGAACATGCGGCCCAGACCATGGCCGCAGAAGTCGCGCACCACGCTCATGCCCTGCGGTTCGACAAGACTTTGAATGGCGTGGCCGATGTCGCCGGTGGTGGCGCCGGGTTTCACCGCGGCGATGCCGCGCATCATGGCTTCGTAGGTCACCTCGATCAGCCGTTCAGCCTTGCGGGCGATCGGGCCCACCGCATACATCCGGCTGGAATCGCCGTACCAGCCCTCGACGATAAAGGTCACGTCGATGTTGACGATGTCGCCTTCCTTCAGCACCCGGTCGCCGGGCATGCCGTGGCAGACCACATGGTTGACCGAAGTACAGGTCGAATAGCGATAGCCGCGATACATCAGGGTAGCGGGGTAGGCGCCACGGCCGAAGGCGAAGTCGCGGACGAAATCGTCGATCCGCGAGGTCGGCAGGCCTGGCTTGACGATGTCGGTGAGTTCATCGAGGCACTCGGCGACCAGCGCGCCGGCCTTGCGCATGCCGGCAAAGCCGCTCGGCCCATGCAGCTTGATCTGCCCGGTCTTCCGCTGGGAGGTATCTGTGGCTTCGATATAGCTCATGGGCCGGTCATGGTTTTGCGGGAGGAACTGCGATGGGCGATTTGGAGGCCTAATTTAATGATCGGAGCCATTAGTGCAAGCCAAGGTTGGTACGCTCGCGTGGTCACAGATCAACCGGAACCCCCGGGCGGTAGGCCCAAGGGTTTGGCAACAAGGGTTTGGCAGCAAGGCATCTGAACATCAGTTCGAAACCTCGACCGTGGTCTCGACCGGCAGCGCGCCGCCGCGGATCCGGATTTCGCGCACCGGATAGGGCACCCGGATGCTCTCGCGCTTGAAGACTTCCCACAGCGACAGCATCACGTCGCTCTTGACGTTGTCCATGCCGTCCGGATCGGCGATCCAGAAGGTCAGGGAAAACTTCATGCCGGCCTCGGCGAATTCGACGAGAATGCAACTCGGTGGCCTGCCCTTGATGGCGCGCGGCGCGGCCGCCGCGACGTCGATCGCGAGCTTGCAGACCAGTCGCGGATCGGCGTCGTAATTGGTGCCGAAATTGACTTTCACCAGCGTGTTCTTGTCGGTGTAGGTCCAGTTGGTGACCTTTTGCGTCACCAGATCCTCATTCGGGATCAGGAATTCACGGCCGTCACCGGCGGCGACTGAAATGTAGCGGGTCTTCATCGCGCTGATGCGGCCCGAACTGTCGCCGATGGTGACGAGATCGCCGGGTTTTACCGATTTATCGGCCAGCAGAATGATGCCGCTGATGAAATTGGCGACGATCTTCTGCAAGCCAAAGCCGATGCCGACGCCGGCCGCACCGGAAAAGATCGCCAGCGCCGAAAGGTTGATGCCGACCGCACTCATAACGACAGCGACGGCAAATATCATCAGGGCGAGCCGGATCATTTTGATCAGCAGCACCTGGATCGACGGCGTGAGGTCGCCCGATCGCGTGATCCGGCTTTCCACGAAGTTGCTGGCGATATTGGTCAGCCACAGCGCCACCGCCAACAGCACGGCGAACTTGATCAGCAGCAGCGGCGTCAGCCGCAGGTCGCCCAGCACGACCGAGACCGAGTCGAGCGCCTCGATGGTCGGATCAAGCCGGCCGAGAATGCTCAGGGCCGCGACCAGCCACGCCGACAGCGACACCAGGCGGACGATAAATTCGTTGCGAATGACCGAGGTGACGAGCCGGATGATCAGCCAGGCGAAGGCAAGATTGGCGGCGACGCTGAGCAGATAGCTGCGGCTGGGCCAGGTCGACGTCAGCATGACGACGCGCGCCAGTGTCATCAGTACCGCGAACACCGCGGTCGAGGCGCTGTCGACCAACACGCGCATGAACAGCCGCAGCGGCGCCGGCCACCCCATCGCCAGCGAGGTCGTCTCGATCCGCGAGCGGATGGCGGCGCCCGCGGCGTATCCGATGCCGGCGCCGGCCAGGATCAGCCCCAGCTGCAGATAGAACCAGGGCGACGTGATTTCCGCGCCGACCGACCGCGCGGCGGACGACAGTAAATCGGTGATGTCATTCAGGTCCATTGGTCAGATCTCATCGCAGGGCTGATCGGCACCATCAGATCAACTTGATTCGAATATCCCGCAGATTTCCATAACCGCGGCGCCGGCGCCATCGATACAACACGCCAATGCAGGAAGTTAAGCCAGCAAATCGGGCACTTTGCCGCTGACGAGAGAAATGGGTTGGCGTCGAACTGTGGCGGCGATAAGGATGCGATCGCGGGGTTTGCGCCAGTATTTGTCAAGTATCTGCAATGATTGCGAGCTCATGGCCTCTCTCGATTCGGTCAGCATAGCCATTCTTCTCGGCGCGGTTCTGGTAATGGCCGGCATTTTGTCGAGCCTGCTCGCGCTGCGGTTCGGCGCGCCTTTGCTGCTGGTGTTCTTGTTCATCGGCATGATCGCGGGCGATTCCGGCCCTGGGCAGCTGCGGTTTGACGACGTCCGCGCCACCTATCTGGTGGGCTCGGTGGCGCTGGCGCTGATCCTGTTCGATGGCGGTTTGAGAACGCGGTTTCAAAGCATCCGCACGGTGCTGGCGCCCTCGGTGGCGCTGGCGACGATCGGCGTGTTGCTGACGGCGCTGATCACCGCACCAGTCGCGAAATATGTGCTCGATCTGAACTGGACCGAAGCGCTGCTGGTGGGCGCCGTGGTGGCGTCGACCGATGCCGCGGCGGTGTTTCTGCTGGTGCATGCGCAGGGCTTGCGGCTGCGTCCGCGGGTCGGCGCGACGCTGGAGGTCGAATCCGGCACCAACGATCCGTTCGCGGTATTTCTCACGCTGATGCTGGTCGAGCTGATTTCGATCGGCGAAAGCTCGGCGCTTCATGTCGCGGTGGAATTCGGCCGCGAAGCCGTGCTCGGCGCCATCGTCGGCATCACCGGCGGCCGGCTGGTGGTGCTCTCGCTTAATCGGGTCGCGCTGCCGCAGGGCCTGCACGCGCCGTTTGTGGCTACCGCAGCCCTGGTGATTTTCGGTGCGGCGCAGATCGGGCATGCCTCGGGATTTCTCGCGGTCTATCTCGCCGGTATCATCATCGGCAACCGGCCGACCCGGGCGCACAATTCGGTGGTGACGTTTCTCGATGCCGCGACCTGGCTGGCGCAGATCGTGATGTTCGTGTTGCTCGGCCTGCTGGTGTCGCCGCAGCGGCTGATCGTCAGCGTCATCCCGGCGGTAATCGTGGCGCTGGTGCTGATGCTGGTGGCGCGGCCGCTCGCGGTGTTTCTCTGTCTGGCGCCGTTTCGCTTCAGCTGGCGGGAGAAGGTCTTCATTGCCTGGACCGGCCTGCGCGGTGCGGTCGCGATCTTTCTGGCATCGATCCCGATGCTGGTCGGACTATCGAAGGCGTACCTCTATTTCGACGTCGCCTTTGTCGTCGTCATCATCTCGCTGCTGCTGCAGGGCTGGACACTGGCCGTGGCGGCCCGGCGGCTGCATGTGGCGCTGCCGCGCGCGGACCGCGGGCCGCGGCGTGTCGAGCTTGATCTGCCCGGCCAGCTCGAGCAGCAGCTGGTCGGCTATTCCGTCGGTCCGAAAAGCCTGTATTTCCGGCGCGGCCTCATTCCATCCTGGTCGAAGCCGACGCTGATCATCCGCGACCAGCATATTCTCTCGCCCGCCGAGGCCGATCCGATCGCGCCCGGCGATTATATTTATCTGCTGGCGCCGCCCGAAAAGGCCCAGGCGCTGGATCGTTTCTTTGTCGACATGCTGCCGAGCAGCGCGCCTGACCCGCATCTGCTCGGAGATTTTGTCGTCTCGGGCGAGCACAGGCTTGGCGAACTAGCCGAAATCTACGGCGTGGCGGTGGATCCAGAACAGGCGAAGCTCACGCTATCGGATTATTTCGATGTCCATCTCGATCGTGCGCCGAAGGAAGGTGCGACGCTCGCGCTCGACTCCATCGTTCTGGTGGCGCGCAGCATCAGCGGCGGCAGGGTCAATGTCGTCGGCCTTCGCCTGCCCGAAGAGCAGGAAGAAGTCGTGCCGGTGACGCCCATGGCGTCGTTCAGGCGCAAGCTGTCGGAGATGTGGTCGTCGGTGGCGGGGATCTAGGGCGCGGCCTTGTCAACGCCGGCCATGCCTTTGGTTCCGTGGTGTTCCACGTTTTTCCCGCACTGTTGCCGAAACGTGACAGTTGCGATGCGGTAGTGTGATAGCCTCCGTGCAGTTCGAACCGCACGGATCGTGCGATCTCATGGTTTTCGCCATGGGGTTCGCGGGGGATCACGGAATGAACCGACGCCTTCGGCCGCTGACCTGGTTTAGCTTCGCCATGCTCGTCGCGTTTTCGAACGACGCGGTAGCGCTTGGCCGCCACAAGCAAGTTCAGCACGCCAGGAAGGCGGATGCGGCTGCCGGCGGCCATCACCGCAATGCCGCGCTCAAGAAGGGCAAGCATGCGGCGCATGAGGCGGCGGCGCGGCATAAGCCGGCACCGCCTGCCGAAAAACCTCCTCAGACTGCGGCGGCCTCCCCACTGACCGGCGACCTCGCCGCGGTCAGGCAGGCGTTCGATCTGGTGCGCAAGGCCAAGACTGGCGAAGCGACTATGATCGAAAAAGCCATCGGCGATCCGGTAGCCCAAAAACTCGTCGAATGGCTCATCCTGCGCCACCCGGACGCTGAAGCGAATTTTGGCCGCTACGCCGCTTTCATCGCCGAAAACCCGAACTGGCCGAGCATGGGCCCGCTACGCCGGCGGGCGGAGGCGCGATTGTGGCAGGAGCGCAGCGATGCCGCGACGGTGCGCAGCTTCACGGCCGGCCAGCCGGCGACCGGCAGGGGCCGGTTTGCGCTCGCGCGGGTCCTGCTTGCCGAGGGCGACCGTGACGGCGCCCAAAACCAGGTTCGCGAGGCCTGGCGTTCGGAGGAGCTGTCGGAACGCGTTGAAGCCGACGCGCTCGATGTGTTCCGCGATCTGCTCACGCGCGACGACCATCGGGCGCGCATGGACAAGCGCATCGGCGCCAAGGATTTTTCAGGCGCGATGCGCGCCGCGCATCGGCTCGGAAGCGACGACGTCGCGATCGTCAAGGCTTGCGCGGCTGTCACGGGCAGCGCTGACAAGGCGCTCGAGTTGCTCGACGACGTCCAAACCGAGGCCCGCCAGGATTTGGGCTACACTTTGTGCCGCATTCATTGGATGATGGGACACAACAAGCTCGCCGACGCAACCCGCCTGATGCTGGCAGCCCCGTCCAGGTCCATGCCGCTGCAGGACACCGACGAATGGTGGCGCGAGCGGCGGGTTCTCGCCCGCAAGCTGCTCGACCTGCATGAGTTCCATGGTGCGTATCAGGTGGTGCGAAACGCCGCACGCCCGGCCAATGAAAATTACCGGGCGGAATTCCATTTTATGCCGGGCTGGATCGCGCTGCGCTATCTCAACGATCTCGCGACGGCACGTGAACATTTCGCCCATATCGACGACGGGTCGGCTAATCCGATCGTGCTGGCAAGGGCGAACTACTGGCGAGCTCGCGCCGCCGAGGCCGCCGGCGAGAACGACAAGATGCGCGCCGGCTACGAAGCTGCCGCGCGCCATGGCACCGCCTATTACGGCCAGTTGGCGCGCGCCAAACTCGGCCTTGACAGAATTGAACTGCGGCCGCCGCTGCCACCCGATCCGGGTAACGGCCCTGCGCTGTCGGACGAACTGGTGCGCGCCGCTGACATGCTCTATGCGCTTGGCGAGCGCGACGTGGTCCTGAATTTCGTGACGGATTTCGCGGAGCAAAGTGTCGACGTTGCCGCATTGGCTGCGCTCGGCGAGTTGACCGCGCGCCACGACGATGCGCGCGCGATGCTGCAGATCGGGAAGACGGCGCTCGCCCGCGGCCTGGCGCTGGACCTCTACGCCTTTCCCACCATCGGGGTGCCGCAGCACAGCCCGGTCGGTCCTGCAATCGACCGCAGCGTGGTCTATTCGGTAGCCCGGACCGAAAGCGCCTTCGACCAGCGCGACGCGTCGCCGGCAAAGGCGGTCGGCCTGATGCAGGTCACGCCCGCGGCCGGGCGCGATACCGCCAAACGGTTCGGCGTCGCCTACGATTGGGACAAGATGGTGTCTGATCCGGTCTACAACACGCAGATGGGCGCGGCCGAGCTCGGCGCGCTGCTGCGCGAATATCGCGGCTGCCACATCATGACCTTCGCCGGCTATAATGCGGGCCGCGGCCGTGTCCAGCAATGGGTCAAACAATACGGCGATCCGCGCGATCCCAACGTCGATGCGGTGGATTGGGTGGAGCGCATTCCGTTTGCCGAAACACGAAACTACGTCCAGCGCGTGATGGAGAATTTGCAGGTCTATCGTGTTCGATTTGACACCGGCGCCCCGGTGGTGTCGAAGCTCGATCAGCATCGCGAGACGACGCAGGAAGCCAATTCCGCGTTGCCTTCATCGATGCAACCGTGACCATCGGCGCATGACGAGCTTCGAAGCCTTCCGCCGCGGCTGAAGGCGGTCGTTCGTGTCAGCACGTTCGGGCAGGTCGGGCCGTGAGGTCCCGGCAGACATCAGGCCGGCGAAACCGGAGCCGACAACACCTTGACTCCACCGAACGCGGTCACTTGCCCATGCCGGAGCATCACGATCTGTGTTGCAAGCTGGCGCATCTCGGCGGCGTCGTGGCTGACATAGACCATCGGCACATTGGCCTCGTCGCGCAGCCGCACGAGATAAGGCAGGATCTCCACCTTGCGGCCTTCATCCAGCGATCCCAGCGGCTCGTCCAGCAGCAGCAATCGCGGTTTTGACAACAGCGCCCGCCCGAGCGCGACACGCTGGCGCTCGCCGCCGGAGAGCTGACCGGGGCGGCGATCCAGCAGCCTGCCGATATCGAGCAGGTCGGTGACGCGCGCATGCTGCGCGGGATCGTTGGCCAGGCGGTTCATCCGCCGCCCGTAGTCGAGATTTTGCCGCACATCGAGATGCGGAAACAGCCGCGCATCCTGGAACACATATCCGATCCGTCGGCGATGCGCCGG
>WNFS01003642.1_pt1 | contig 11717 bp, 9 predicted proteins | sample 5400141 | NCBI WGS metagenome assembly WNFS01 (sample SAMN13153358, study PRJNA577476) | soil metagenome | isolation source: 60 cm saprolite under Madrone tree | place: USA:California | collected 2016-06-14 | reverse complement strand
CCTGGGTCCGGAGATAATCTTTTGCCGGCAGATTGAGAAGCAGGATCACTGCCTTAGTCAGGGGAAACTGCACGAGTGGCTCTTCGATCACGCCGGTCATGGGGATGTGGTGATTGTGGAAGATTTCTTTGATTGGTGGTCCGTAGATATCGAGGCTACGAGCCACGATGCCGATGTCATTGAAAGTCATCTCGTCATCGGCCACCAAGCGTAGAATCTCCTTGGCGACAGCCCCGACTTCATCATGGATGCCAAAGGTGTTTAGGATTTGGCAACGCCATTTTTTCGGTAATGGCGCATAAGGTCTTTCGCCGACTTGGTCAAAGAGCCGGAAAGTGGAGAACAAAGTGTCTTGGCGTGCAGGATTCTCGACGAGATTCGTCGTGGCTGTAACGCCGGTCCGGCCCTGAATGTAGCGTTGGTAAAAGCGCTCGGCGAAACTCCAGCCCTCGTGGCTCGGCTGCATCCGCAGGAGCGGGAAGAAAAGGGTTGCCGGATAATTCTGTACGATGGAGTGAAAGAGATCCACCTGTATTTGAGTTAGATCGTAGAATCCGTAATAGAAAATCTGCTCGAACTGGCTGAGAAAGCGCGACAGAGGGGCTCTTTCCGTCGTCAATTTATCTAAGTCGGAATGGTCTTTAATGCCTTTCTCTTGGCAGAAGAGACGCAACGTCTGGAGCAAGGCTAGGAGATGGGATGTTCTTTCGCTGGTTGTCGCGGCGAAATGACCCTCACCAAGTGCTTCCAAGACAACCGACGGCTCCACCATTCCATCCCGCAAGTCCCGCAGGGTTTGCCAGAGCGCGGCGCATCCGCCGGCTCTTTCTTCAATGCCGGCGAAGGCCTCCGTGCCAGGTTGCTTTGTCCGAATGATTTGACGCAATACCTCTTCGAGAAAGAGGTCGTCGCGAAGAATCGGCAGATTCACCCCATTGGCTTCAGAGAACAACCGCAAAGAGAGCTGGTGAAATGTCAGCAGCTGAAGATTGATCAAGAATAAATTTCGTTCGCGGGTCAAAAGAACCTTGAGGCGGCGCCGCAGCGAATCGGAGGGGACAAGGATCAACAGCGGCAAGAGGGGATTATCTGCCTTATAGCGGCGGATCTCCTCTACCAGGGCGTTCTCTAGATGGGGATGAAAAGGACCTAAGACCGTCTTCATCGGGAGTCTTCAGTCTCAAAAGTAACACAACCGCGGTTCCGGGCAAAGATTTTTAAGTTGCAAAAAAGCTTTCGAAGATCTAAACACATGGTAGACTCTCTTCTTTATGTTCTTCACGCGTCAGCTTCAGGCGAAATTCCTCTTAATCGTATTCTTCTTTGTCGCGGCGTTTCCTGCCTACGGCCAACAACGCGGCGCGGGTCTTGTCGTTTCCGATAGCGAGTTAGCCACCAAGGCTGGAATGGAGATGCTCAACCGAGGCGGCAATGCGGTGGATGCCGGCGTTGCCACCGCGCTCGCGCTGGCGGTCGTGGACCAGGCTTCATCCGGTCTCGGGGGCGGTGGCTTCATGATTATTTATGATGCCAAAGACAAACGGGCCCATGCGTTGGATTTCCGTGAAACCGCGCCGGAGGGGGCGCGCGCCGACCTCTATGTCAGGGGCGGCAAACCGGCGCCATCGTTAAGCTTAACCGGGGCACTGGCGGTCGCCGTGCCCGGAGAAGTCGCGGGTTTGTTAACGGCGATGAAACGGTTCGGAACTTTGCCTTTGCCGGTTCTGACGGCGCCTGCCATTCGTCTAGCCACGGAGGGTTTCCCGCTGGATGGCACCCTCCGTTATGCCATCGAACGCCAGTCGGCCAACATGAAAAAGTTTCCAGAGCTGGGTCGAGTCTTTCTGGTGAAGGACGAAGTGCCCCCGGAGGGGGAAATTATCCGCCAGCCCGACCTCGGTCAAGCGTTGAAAGCGATCGTAGCCGAGGGTGCGGATGTATTCTACCAAGGCTGGATCGGTCAAGCCATCGTGGATTCCATAAAAAAAGAGGGGGGTGTCCTTACGCTTGAGGACCTTAAGAGCTATAAACCCATCTGGCGCGAGCCGCTCGTCGGCAGCTATCGGAAGCGAACTATTATTACGATGCCGCCCCCTAGTTCCGGCGGGGTTGCCTTGATCGAGATGTTAAACGTGTTGGAGGGCCACCAACTCAATCAGATTGCGCACAATTCCGCCACCGAACTTCACCTAGTTGCGGAGGTCATGAAGCATGCCTTCGCGGATCGTGCGCAATATCTCGGCGATCCGGATTTTGTCAAAGCGCCGATCTCAACGCTAGTGTCCAAAAACTACGCCGCTTGGATTCGTGGCCGGATTTCTCCGATTAAGACGCATCCCGCAAAGTATTATGGGTTGGGAAACTTTAAGGCGGAGCTCGGTGGAACGACCCATTTTAGCGTGCTCGACCGCTTCGGCAATGCCGTCGCATGCACCTTGTCGGTAAATACACGTTTTGGTTCCAAAATCATCGCGCTTAAAACCGGGATCGTACTGAATAACGAGATGGACGATTTCGCGATCCATCCGAGTGGCAACGTTTACGGTCTTGTGGGCAATGAAGCCAACTCGTTGCAGCCGAAAAAAAGGCCTCTAAGTAGCATGACACCGACGATTATTCTTCAAGGGGATCGGCCGGAGTTGATCCTCGGAGCGGCTGGCGGACCGCGGATTATCAGTGCCACGTTGCAAACGATTCTTAATGTCTTGGATTTCCATATGCCGGTCACGGAAGCCGTCGAAGCGCCGCGTATCCATCACCAATGGATACCGGATGAAATCAATGTGGAGGAAAAGTTACCGTCGGAGGCGAAGAAGTCTCTCGAACGCAGGGGCCACGTGGTGCGAGAAAGAGGCACGCTGGGCGTGGTGCAGGCCATCCTGGTAAAGCGCTCAAAAATCACCGGCGCCGCCGATTCGAGAAAAACGGACAGGGGGCGTTCGGAATAATCATTTATGAGCTATTCCAGTGGAACGATTGTGGTGCACCGCTTGAAGCGGACTCCGTTTACTTTCCTCTGTGCTGCTTGGCCCACCAGGACCAGAGAGGCCGGACTACTTGTCCCAGTCTAAACAACCGCAATGCGGGCTTCACTAACTTACTCCCGTAGCCGGTGACCAAGAGACTTGATATTCCGGCGACTAATATTGGGTACGACTTGAGAGTCGTTCCCAACGCCGTTAAAACGGCTCCAAAACCAAGGGGCAAGCGAACTCGATGGAAAGCGGTCACCAGCTCTTCTCTTTCCCGCGCGCACCGCTCCATGAGAGCTTGCTTACGACGGGCGATTTCTTCAAGTCGATTGGTCACGGGAAGAAGCCTTCAGTCGCTCCCGATCTTTTGCTAGCTCTGTCAAGGTCGCAGGGAAAAGCCCCGTTCGCGTCAGTATTTTTTTGCGTAGCATCACGGCAGCCACTATGCCGATGCCAAGATAGAGCGCCGCAAGCCCTCCGATGGCAAGGACCCAGCCCTGTTCCCAGAACAGAGCGACCGCGAAAATAGTTAGCAGGATAAAGCCAAAACTGAGGCCGAAAAAAAGCAGCAGGGTAAGCAGCAGAGCCTGCTTCAACCGCTCCCCTTCTTCTTCCAACTCTGTAACAAACAGTTCCAGCCGCGTGTGCAGAGCGCAACTGATTGCCGCGACCGCGGCTTTGCAAGCAGCCAGGAAGCTTGTCGGGTGTTCCCCGCCCGCGCTGCCGTCTTCTTCAGCCATCGGGGAGAAATTAGCTGCGGCGAATCAGCAAACCCACCACTAAACCCACGCTGGCTGCGATACCCACCGCGCTCCACGGATTTTCGCGAACGTAATCGTCGGCGATCTCCGCGCACTCTTTTGATTTCTTGATGACGACCTTTTCTGCGTCCGCTAGCGCCTTTTTGCCTTCGATCAAACTCTGCTCGATCCTTTGCCGCGCCGCGGTAACTTTCTCGCCCGCTTGGGCGGTGGTGGCTTTCAGCAGCTCCTCTGCGTCGCCGATCAGAGTCTTAAAATCGCCGACCAACCTGTCCCTCGATGTTTTACCGTCCATGGTAACCTCCTTTTACCTCTGCATGCGATAGAACATGATAATCAGGCCCCCAGGGGTATTCAAGAACCGTCGTTGATTTTCAGAAATATTTTCACCCAACGTTGATTTGTGCTTTTTCATCCCGTACCATACCGCCAACTTTTGCAGAACCCATTCGGGTTGAGGAGGAAAGATCCATGTTCGTGCAGAATTGGCGCCGGGCTGTTCCCCTGTTTCTGTTGGGTATGTGGCTAGCGCCGGCAACTTCTTGGTCGCAAGGCAGCGCCGATCCAAAACTCATCGAAGGCGCAAAAAAGGAGGGTCAACTCGTTTACTATACGACGATGACCCTGGATCAGAGCAAACAAACGGTAGACCGGTTCGAAAAGAAGTATCCTTTCCTCAAAGTCACGCTCTTTCGGACGGGAGGCGGACCGTTATTGAACAAGATTTTCACAGAGTCCCGCGGCGGGAGGCATGACTGGGACGTGGTCGTCGGTAGAGGTGAAATGGTCTTGCCTCTTATGGAGAGAAAGCTTTTGGCCGTTTACCATTCGCCAGAGTCCAAGATGATTGACGACCAATTGGTAGACAAGGAGGGCTACTGGACAGCGTATTACGTCAATAGCTACGTGCTGGGTTGGAATACCAAGCTGGTCAAACGAGAGGATGTGCCTAGGACCTACGATGCTTTGCTCAACCCCAAATGGAAGGGCGGAGCGATATCTCTCGATACCGAAGCCTACGGCATGTTCGAGGGACTTAAGGGCGTTTGGGGCAAAGAGAAAGTCCTCGCCTATTTTAGAAAACTTGCGTCGCTGGAGCCGGTTTTGCGGCGCGGCAATACCGAGAGAGTTCAGCTGGTTGTCGCCGGAGAATATCCTTTGATCGTCGCCTATAATCAGACGATTCAGAGAATGACCTCTCGCGGGGCGCCGGTTGACTGGATTCCGCTGGAACCCGCAGTGACTCAGGTTAATCCGGCGATGATTGGCGCCAAGGCCCCCCATCCCAATGCGGCCCGGCTTTTTTATGACTATATTCTTTCGAAGGAAGGCCAGGAACAGCTCCGAGGGTTTCAGAGAATTCCCGTGCGGAAAGACGTGGACCCTGATCCGCCGCGGCTTTTCAGGGGATTCAAATATGTCATCGAGGACCCTGAAGGTTATAAGGATTTCGATGCCACGGTGAAGCAATACTTAGAGATTTTCAAACTGCGCTGACGCAACCGACATGAGGCGTTAGGGATAACCTGAAGTTCCGGCTTTTTGCCTGTTGCCTCAAGCCTCATGCCTAATTTCAAAGGGATTTTTGAGTAGGATTGTTTGCTCGCGACCAGGTCCCACCGAAACGAGAATTATTTCACTTGCAATAATCTCCTCAAGCCGGCGGACATAGTTCTTCGCCTGCGCTGGCAGGTCGGAAAATTTTCTCACAACGTCAAGGGGCTTGTCCCAACCTTCCATCTGCTCGTAAACCGGTTGCGCATTCTGCATTACTTTTAAACTGGCGGGGAAATCGTGCACTAATTTGCCGTCATAACGGTAAGCAGTGCAGATCGGGATTTTCTTGAAGCCCGTTAGGATGTCAAGTTTCGTCAAAGCGATGCCGGTGATGCCGTTCATCCGGACCGCATGACGCACGCCGACGGCATCGAACCAGCCGCAGCGACGCGATCTTCCTGTGGTGGCGCCGAATTCGCCGCCCTCACGTCGCAGGGTCTCTCCCTCGGGACCGTCGATCTCAGTGGGAAAGGGGCCGCTTCCAACCCGGGTTGTGTAGGCTTTGGAGATACCGATCACTTGCTGAATGTGTTGAGGGCCGACGCCCGATCCTGAGCAAACTCCGCCTGTGATTGTGCTTGAGGAAGTAACATAAGGATAAGTGCCATGATCGACATCAAGAAGGGTTCCTTGCGCTCCCTCGAAAAGAACCCGCTTACCTGCGCGGATCTCCTGGTCCAGTAAAAGACCGGTGTTCGTGACATAGCGTTCTAGCTTTTCCCGAAACTGCTCATAGCTTTTGTGAATCTCGTCGAAGTTTAGTGTTTTCTCTTTCAGGATGGCTTTGAGGTAAATGTTTTTTTCCTCGATGTTGTGTTGGAGTTTCTCGCGAAAGGTGTCTTCTTCCAAGAGGTCGATAAAGCGAATACCGACCCGCGCTATCTTGTCTTCGTAGGCTGGACCGATGCCGCGTCCGGTGGTGCCGATCTTGCCCTTACCGCGAAGCCGCTCGCGGGCTTGATCGATGGATTTGTGGTAGGGCATGATCAGGTGGGCCTGTTCGCTAATGCGGAGACAGGCGTCGTCTGTCAGATGGCCCTGGTTCTTTAAGGCGTCGATCTCTTTGATAAGGATCTCGGGGTCAATCACAACGCCGTTACCGATGACGCAGAGCTTGTTCGCATGTAGCGCTCCCGAGGGAACCAGGTGAAGGACGGTTTTCTTACCGTCCACCACGAGAGTGTGGCCGGCGTTATTGCCGCCCTGGAAGCGGACGATGGTGTCGGCATCCTCCGTGAAGAGGTCGACGATCTTACCCTTGCCCTCGTCTCCCCACTGGGCGCCGATGATTGCGACGTTGGCCATTTTCCCATTTTAGATTTTCGATTTGCGATTTTGGATTAGAAATCTAAAATCCAAAATCTAAAATCAAAAATCGGTTATAGTTTCACCAGCTCCGCCGACACGATTTCCGGTCGGTCGCGCAGCTCTTGCAGCGCCTTCTTGCTCACGGCATCATCCACGTGGATAAAGGAAATGGCGTTGCCTCCCTTTTCCGTTCGGCCCAATTCCATGCCGGCGATGTTAATGCCGTTGCGACCTAGAAGCGAACCGACGGTGCCCACGACTCCGGGAACGTCGCGGTTCCGTAAAACGAGTATATAGCCTTCGGGCACGGCTTCGAGGTAAAAATTATCGACCCTGACGATGCGCGGATGTTTGCTGCCGAAGACAACGCCTTCGACTTCGATTTGCTTGCGGCCGGTGTCGGCCTTAACGGTAATGTAGTTGGCGAAATCGCCGGTGCGGCTGCTTTTGGATTCCACGACTTTGATGCCGCGCTCGCGCGCCATCAGGGGCGCATTCACGTAGTTCACCGCAGACTCCATGATGGGCGTGAGAATGCCCTTCAGAACCGCTAGGGTTAGAGGTGCCAGGTTATATTGGGTGACGTCTCCGCCGTATTCGACGCCGACCTCCTTCGGAAGCGAACCCGACATCTGGCTCACCAAGCTGCCAAGCTTTTCGGCGAGCACGAGATAAGGTCGAAGAACATCCAGAAGTTCTGGACTCACTGAAGGTACATTGAGGGCGTAGCGCACGACGCCCTGGGCAAGAAAGTCGACCATCTGCTCGGCGACGGCGACAGCGACGTTGAGCTGAGCTTCGTCCGTAGAGGCACCGAGATGCGGCGTGGTGATCACCTGATCCATTTTGACGAGCGGATGGTCTGCGCCCGGCGGCTCGTCTACATAAACATCCAATGCCGCGCCGGCCACTTTGCCTTCGCCTATGGCATCCGCGAGATCCTTCTCGTCGACGATGCCGCCGCGGGCGCAATTAATGATCCGCACCCCGGTCTTCATCTTGGCAAAAGCGTCACGATTAATCAGCCCTTGTGTTTCCGGGGTAAGAGGTACATGAACAGTAATGAAATCGGATTTGGTGAAGATGTCTTCCAGGCTCGCCGGCTCTACGCCCATCCGCGCGATATTCTCCGAGGAAATAAACGGATCGTAGCCGATCACCTTCATTTTGAGCCCGGCGCCTCGTTCGGCCACGATATGGCCCACGTTGCCGAGACCGATGACGCCGAGGGTCTTGTTGCACAATTCCACGCCGACGAATTTGTTGCGGTCCCATTTGCCGCCTTTCAGGGAAGCGACCGCCTGCGGAATATGGCGGGCCAGAGCCATCATAAGCGAAATCGTATGCTCACCGGTAGTCACGTTGTTACCCCCCGGGGTATTCATGACCACGATCCCTTTTTTGCTTGCGGCATCGACGTCGATGTTCTCGAAGCCGACGCCGGCCCGCCCGATGACTTTTAGATTCTTAGCGGCTTCGATGAGTTCCGCCGTGATTTTCGTGCCGCTTCGAATCACCCAACCATCATAGTCGGCGACGATCTTTTTCAGCTCTTCCGGTTTGAGCCCGATACGAACGTCGACCTCGAAGCCCTGAGCGCGTTGGAAGACTTCCAGCCCCTGGGGAGCCAAAAAATCGGTGACGAGAATCTTCATGGACTAATTCAAAGCCTCCATCAGGACTTCCTGTGCGGCAGCGACGCCGCGGCCGAAAGGAATCTCGGCGCCGAATTTTCTTAGCGCCATTTCCAGCGCAGCGATGGCCGTAATCACATCGAATGCGCCCATGTAGCCGACGTGAGCGATACGAATGACCTGGCCTTTCAATTGATCCTGTCCCTCCGCGAGGATGACTCCCATATGATCCCGGAGGTAATCCAAAACCTTGTCCGCGTCCAAGCCCTCCGGCAAGAAGACTCCAGTGGCGGCCGGGCTTGGACTATCCGGCGCCAAAAGTTTCAGTCCCATGGCGGTTGCAGCTGCACGTGTTGCCCGCGACATGCGGGCATGCCGCGCGTAGACACGATCAAAACCTTCCCGCGCCATCATGGCGAGCGACGCGCGTAAACCGAAGATCAACGAGACTGCAGGTGTGAATGCGCCGGACCCTTTTGCTTGATTTTTGCGTTCGAGATTGAGATCGAAATAGAAGCGCGGCAGCTTGGCTTTCTTGGTCTTCTCCCAAGCACGATCGCTGAGTGCAATGAAGGCTAAACCCGGAGGAAGCATGAGCGCTTTTTGCGAGCCCGTGACGAGCGCATCGATGCCCCATTCGTCGAGGGGGACAGAAAGTACTCCAACGGCGGTGACACCGTCGACGAGAAAGAGTGGTCCGTTCTTCGTCAGTTTTGCAATTTCCTTTACCGGATGGAGCACAGTCGTGGAAGTCTCGCTGGCCTGGATCATGACGCTTTGGATGTCGGGATGGAGATTGAGTTGCCTCTCAACCTCCTTAACCTTGACCGCTTGTCCCCACTCGACCTTGACCTCGATCGGGTCCAGTCCGAAAGCGTTGGCAATGTTCAACCAGCGCTCGCCAAACTTACCGCCGTTGATCACCAGGACTTTGTCGCCGGGCGAGAACAGGTTCGCTACCGCCGCTTCCATCGCGCCGGTGCCGGAGGAAGCCAGCATCAAGACGTCGCCATTCGTGCCGAAGAGCGTCTTGAGACCTTGACGCGCTTCCTCGAAGACTTTATTAAACTGCGGCGTTCGATGATGGATCATCGTCTCCGACATCGCCAAAGCGACCTCATTAGGAATCGGTGTGGGGCCGGGTGAGAGTAAATACTGCTTGATCATGACTATCCTTTTTAACTATCGGCTACTTGAAGCCGGATCTGATGCGATATCGAGGCAGGCGAAGGGCGTGATAGATGGCGTCAAAAAACTCAACGGCGCTGCGCCCATAAAAAAAGCCTGAACCTCTTAGTTTAAGAGACCCAGGCGTTCGGCCGTCTTAACGCTTTGCACTCCCTCGTGGTCGATTCCACGCAGACGCCAGTCGCGCAAAACCTAGTAAACTTTTATCTTAGAAGCATCGCCTTGTCAATGGTTTCGCTTTTTAGGGGGTTGCCCGCCTGATTTGCCATCGTTCGCGTGACTGTGCGAATATCCGCATGCTTATGGAACGACTTATCTTGTTTGATCTCGACGGCACGCTGACCCGCACGCAGAACGGTCACGCTCCTTTCAACGAGGCGATTATCGACACCTTTGGCGTAGTGGGAGATATCCGCTCGGTAATTCCCGACGGCAACACGGACCCGCAAATCGTCCGGGAAATCTTTGCCAAGGCAAACGTCGAAATGGAATTTGATTACGGCCCGTGGGAGCGCTTTGCCGAGAACTTACGACGGAGTTATGCCAGCGCACTGCGCGAAGGTACGACGACGGTTCGTGCTCTTCCGGGCGCAAAGGAATTGCTCGCGGCGCTTTCGGCAAAAGAGCATTTGAGTCAGGGAGTGGTCACCGGTAATTTCGAGGTGACCGCGCAAGTTAAGCTCGAGGCAGCGGGGCTACATTCTTATCTGTGTCGCGGCGCCTATGCTAGCGATTCATCCCATCGCCCTGACTTGCCCAAGATTGCCAAAGAACGTTGGGAGCAGCGGACAGGAAAGTTTCTGCGCGCTGAACAGTGCGTGATCATCGGTGATACGCCAAAGGATCTCGACGCAGCGCGGCAGAATCATATGAGGTGTGTTCTAGTGGGAACGGGAAGGTATCCGGTGGAAGAACTGCAATACTGGAAGCCTGATGCTTGTTTGGCCGATCTGACTGATACTCAGGGAGTGATAAGCGCACTTTTCAATCTCTAAAAAGATGAGGTGAAAACATGCAGTACCGCACAATCGGCAAGACGGGAATCAAAATATCCGAGATCGGATTCGGTTGCGGCAATAATGCCGTTCTCATGGTGAAGGCGCCTTACGAAGAGCAACGGAAGGCAGTCCGCCACGCGTTGGATCTAGGAATCAATTTCTTCGATACGGCGTTTGCCTATGGCTTAGGAAAGTCTGAAGAGAATCTGGGACGGATACTCAATGAGCTCGGTGCACAACCCGTGATTTCCACCAAGATTCGATTGGAGCCTGATGCGGGCGGCGATGTCGGAGCCGCGACGATCCGCGCGGTCGAAGCAGGACTGAAAAGGCTCAAAAGAGATCGCGTTGACTTTATCCAGCTTCACACCCGGGTCACGTTGGAACGTGGAGCGGGTAAACGTTTCAGTCTAACGCCGCAAGATGTCCTCGGACCCAAGGGCGTGGTTGAAGGCTTCAAAACAATGCGGGATCGCGGAAAGGTTGGCTGCTTCGGCTTTAGCGGATTGGGTGAAGTGACGGCGCTGCACCAACTAGTTGACAGCGGGGAGTTCCACGGGTTTCAGGCCTACTATAATTTACTTAACCCGAGCGCTGGCCAACCGGTTCCGCAGAGCTTCAGCGCGCTGGATTACCGTCTCATCATCGACCGCGCAGCGACCAAGGGAATGGGTGCCTTTGTCATCCGCGTTTTGGCGGGAGGCGCTCTGACCTCAGATCCGAGCGCCGGTGGTGGCGGCAGTCCGGAACCGTTATCCCCAGGATCGGATTATCCTATGGATGTGGAACGAGCGGCAAAAGTAAGAGCGGCGCTCGGTGTCGATGGTAAGGGGCTAACACAGGCGGCTATTAGCTTCGGTTTGTTGAAGCCCCAAGTCTCGACTGTGCTCGTCGGCTTTTCAAACTCAGCTCACATCGATGAAGCAGTTGCTTGCTCCGCTGCCGGCGGATTGTCTCAGGACGCATTGGCGAAGGTGAGACAGCTTTGGGATACAGACTTCGGTAGGTTGAACCATTAGTTCGATAGGTCCCGTTAATCCTCAGTATTTGAAAATAGCGCACAATCTTCGGCATAGACCGTTGAAGTCACGAATAAATCCGATGGTGTAACCGAACCAGTTTTGTCAATAAAGTTTGCCGAGTCTTCGCCAATGTTTGTCGTTTTACGGCTTGATACTTTGCAAAAACCAATCGCTCGGGATCTCGTGCCCTAACCCATTCTCTTTGGCCGCTTTGTATGCGCAGTAGCCCATGGCGGCGAACTGTACGCCGGTGCCGATGTTGTTGAGAAAAAAAGTG
>WNFS01003637.1_pt1 | contig 11722 bp, 10 predicted proteins | sample 5400141 | NCBI WGS metagenome assembly WNFS01 (sample SAMN13153358, study PRJNA577476) | soil metagenome | isolation source: 60 cm saprolite under Madrone tree | place: USA:California | collected 2016-06-14 | reverse complement strand
CGCCGCTCACCTTCGAGGAAGCCGCAGCCTTCAACACTGCGTTTCTCCAGGATGTAGCCGCCAATATTGCGGTCGCCGACGGGGACGCGCGAAGGTGGGGTGGTCGGCTTTTCGGCTACATGGCATTTGGCCCGCCGCGCTCGGAGCCATTCTTTCGCAAGATATTGCCAGTATCGGTCGGCCTGATCGAGGCGTGGCACCCGAATTTCGGCGATTGCCTATTTGCCGCTGTTAGAAAGCTTCTTTTGCTGGGCCATAGCGGCGCTGTGGTGCTCAATTCCGACAGCCCGACGTTGCCGACGGCTTTGCTGGTGGAAGCCGCCGAGGTGCTTGCGTGCTCTGGCGACCGCGCTGTTCTCGGCCCCTCCACCGACGGCGGCTACTATCTGCTCGGTCTCAAGAAGCCCCACCGGCGGCTATTCGAGGATGTGGCGTGGAGCACCGAGTGCGTTGCGCGCCAGACGCTCGATCGCGCAGCCGAGATCGGTCTAGCCGTACACGTGCTGCCGTCTTGGTATGATGTCGACGACGTTGCGGCGCTACGCCGCTTGCGATCCGAACTGTATGCGGGCATTTCCCTCGCGCCCGCACTTACGACGCATCGAGCGACGCATGTGCGGCAACTCTTCGACGTACTCCTTCGCGAAACGGATCTTGCGCAGCGCCTGGCAGGAGACCCTGGCGTAGGGGATTCGGCCGACGTCGCAAATCCGTTCACGCAGAGAGCGGCCGAATGACTCATTTCGATCAGACGACGCCTTTGCGAGAAGCAGATGGTGATGCGACTTCCCTGCCAGTTATCGATCAACGCCGCTACTTCGAGAGCGTCGGGCACGGGCGAACGGCGGCGCCCACGCGTGCGCCGGTCTGCGTTTACTTAGAGACCACCAATCGATGCAATCTCTTGTGTACCACTTGTCCGCGGACCTACGAGGAGCTTGAACCGCCCGCCGACATGAGCTGGGAGCTGTTCACGAAAATCGTCGACCAGCTTCCCGATTTGGAACGTGCCGTCTTGCATGGTGTTGGCGAGCCCATGCTGGTGAAGAACCTTCCCGAGATGGTGCGCTACTTGAAGGACCGTGCCGTCTATGTGCTGTTCAACACCAATGGCACTGTGCTCAATGAGAAGAATGGCCGCGCCCTGATGACGGCGGGGCTTGACGAATTGCGGGTCTCGCTCGATGCCGCAAACGCAAAATCTTATCGGGCAATCCGTGGCAAAGATTACTTCGGTCGCATCCTGAAAAATGTACGCGCGTTCCGCAATCTCCAAGAGCGCGAAGGCAACGACCGCCCGCGCGTATCCGTATGGCTTACCGGCCTAAAGGAAACCATCGCGGAACTGCCGACGTTCGTGAAGGTCGCGGCCGAGATCGGGGTCAAGGAAGTTTATCTTCAGCGCCTGGTGTTTTTCGAAGACAATGCGATCGGCCATGCCCGACCCGACCAGGCGCTCTATGAGCGGGTGAATCGCGAGGACGAGGCGCATCTAGAGGAGGCGAGCCGGTTGGCACAGTCATATGGCATTGCTTTCAGCGCTTCCGGCGCTGTGTCCGAACCCGGCATGAGCCTCAAGCGTCGGGACGGTGCCTCGCGATGGTCGATGTGCCGGCGGCCCTGGACCGTGATGTATTTCACCGCCAACGGCCGCGCGCTGGCGTGCTGCATCGCGCCGTTCTCACAGCGCGGCTACGAGAACTACACGCTTGGCGACGCTACCCAGCTGTCCCTGCGCGAAATCTGGAGCGGCGCGGCCTACCGGGCGTTCCGTGAGGCACTTCTTTCCGATCGTCCGCCCGCTGCGTGCGCAAGCTGCGGCCTGCGGTGGAGCTTGTGACCCGGATGGTGCAAGCAACTGCCGATAGCGCGCCTGCCGCCGCTCGCCCGTGCGTCGTCGCGCTCGCGATACCGACCCTCAACGAGGAAGCTTCCATCGGGGACGTTCTGCGCGCCATCCCTCGAGGCGTCGTCTCCCGCATTATCGTGGCAGACGGCGGCAGCACCGATGCGACCGTGGCGCGCGCCCGGGACGCGGGCGCCGAGGTCGTCGAATCGGGCCGCGGCTATGGACGTGCCTGCCTCGCCGCCGCGATGGCGGCGGAAGACGCCGACATAGTGGCGTTCATGGACGGCGATGGCGCCGACGATCCGGCGTTTGTCGCCGCGTTGACCGAGCCGATTCGGACTGGCCGGTTCGATTTCGTCATCGGCTCGCGTGCGCGCGGCCGGCGCGAGCCCGGGAGCATATCGTGGCACCAATTGGCCGCAGGTTACCTGGCAGGCTTCGCCATGCGGTCGCTCTACGGCGTGAGCTACACCGACATGTGTGCGTTCCGAGCGATCCGACGCGACGCACTGTTCAGTCTTGGCATGACCGAAATGACGTATGGATGGAACATCGAGATGCAGATGCGCGCCGCCGCGGCCGGGCTGCTGATATTGGAAATTCCGGTACCATATCGGCGCCGCCACGGCGGCGCCTCGAAGGTCGCCGGCAGCGTGCGCGGCACACTGGGCGCCGCACCAAGAATCGTCGCGACATTCATCAGGGTCGCGACAAGCATGCCGCAGACTGGGGTCGCGCTCACACGCGAACAGAGGCCATGAACGCGCTCGATAACCATCAAAACAGCCGGCCGGCGTTTGAGCTGTCGGCCCGCGCCGCACCGCTTTTCGAGCGCAAGGACCACGCTCCATCGATATTTCGCCCCGAGAACATGCTGCGGGAAGCCCGCCGACAGAAGTCGCTCAATTCCGCCGCTGTGCCTCCGATCTGCGTGATCGATCCGGATGGCGACATTGTAACCCATGTGCGACGGGTGTTTGCCGCGGCCCCATGCGAGAGCTGGGCCTGCTTCCACACTCAGATGTGGGAATGGACCGGCAGCGATGTTCGTTGCGGCATCATCGGGCATGTCGTCGGCGGGTCGTTTTCGGTTTTGGTCGCAGAGCAACTCTTCGTGTCCGGATGCGAGTTGCTGGTGAACATCGCGTCCGCCGGGCAAATCACCAACATAGGACGGCCGCCCTACTACATCTTGATCGAGCGCGCACTGCGGGACGAGGGCACCAGCTATCATTATCTCCCGCCCTCCGCTTACGCGGAAGCCGACCCGGCTCTGGTCGAGCTTGCCGCACGAGCATTTGGATGCGCCGGTCGCCGCGTGCACCGTGGAGCGACCTGGACGACCGATGCACCATTTCGGGAGACCGCCGAGGCGATCGAACTCCGCCGCCGGGAGGGCATCCTCGCAGTCGAGATGGAAGCCGCCGCCCTTTACGCCTTTGCCGCAGCCTGGTCGCGGCCGGTGATCTGTCTCGCCCATGTGTCCAATCGACTCGGCTGCGTCGAAGGCGATTTCGAGAAAGGCGACGGCAATGGGGCTAGCAGTTCGCTCGAGCTGGCAATGACGCTTGCGGCGGCGTGGGTGCAGGAAGCATTGGGGCGCGTGGCGGCGGCGGAGTAGGGCTGCTTCACGTCTTCCGGACGTGGAGGCAGCGATGCAAAGGGGAGTGATCCGACACTCAATGGCATCAACCTTTTACGCCGCGTTCGGTGCTGCCGTCGCGCTGGTGTTCTGGACATCTCTCGGCCTCACGATCACCCGGCGTGTTGTTCCCGCCCTCGCATTGCCTATGGCGCCGATCGTCGGCTGGGCGGTGCACAGCGCGATCGCATTGCCGATCTTTTTCGTATTTGCGTTTTCGGCGATGCATGTCGCCGCAGTGGCCGGCGTGATGTTCCTCGCCGCCGTCGCCATATGGCTTGCTAGCGCCCGAGCGGATGCGATCGCCACCACGGTGCCGCTCTGGGCCTATGCGCTTGCTGCGCTGCTCGCTTTGGCGCCGTCGGCCGCGATACTCCCCAAGTTGTCGGGCGATGCGGTCTATCTGGCGGCGCCGATTTTCGATCATGCCAAGGTCGCGCTGGTCGAGGACATGATGAAGTTCGGTGTGCCGCTTGAGAATCCATTCTTCAGCGATCCCTTTCCGCGGTTGAGCTACTACTATCTGTGGCATTTCAGTGCGGCAGAACTCGCCGTCGCTGCGGGCATAAGCGGCTGGGAAGCCGACGCCGCGATGACGTGGTTCTCGTCCTTTGCCTCACTCACCCTGATGATGGGCCTCGCCTCGTGGCTTGGGGGCCGCGGGGCGGCGATCCTTGTCGTGATCCTGTCCATGACGGCGTCGGCGCGGATAGTCCCGGAGCGGATATTCGGATCTGAGAATGTGGAAGCCGTGGTCGGGCGCGCAGCCGGATTTGGTGGCTGGCTTTTTCAGACGGCGTGGGTGCCCCAGCACGTCATGTCTGCGACATGCGCAGTCGCGGCCGTCATCCTGATGAGCGAGCTGGCGCGACGGGGGAGCGTGCTTCTTGTGATGACGCTGGCGCTGATGATCGCAGCGGGTTTCGAAAGTTCGGCCTGGATCGGGGGCGTTACGTTCGCCATGGCGGCGCCCGTGGTCGCGATCGTGATAACTGGGCGCCTCGGGCCGCGGCGGCGACCGCGCTTCATAGCTTCCCTTGCGGCCGCGGCCGTTTTGGCCATGTGCTTTGCGACGCCACTCCTGCGCGATCAATTGGCTGTAACGGCCGGCAAGGGCTCCCCCATTGCACTGCAGTTTTACCCCGTACTGGAATCACATTTTTCGGATTCGCTTCGCGCTGTGCTCGATCCCCCAGCGTTCTGGATGGTGCTGCTTCCGATTGAGCTCTCCGCCGTTTATGTGATCGGAATGATCGCCTTGGTGCGGCCCTCACGCAAATTTCAGGACGGCAGATCATGCGTGGTGCGCGCGGTCGCGGCGCTCGCGCTCAGCAGCCTCGCTGTCTGTTGGCTGTTCACCAGCACGCTTGCGGAGAATGACGACCTCGGCTGGCGTGCGGTCCTGGTGGCCGCGATGGCACTCACAGTGCTCGCGGCGGCCGGAGTGTCACGGTGGATTGGGGCGCGCGCGCGCATCGCGGTGACGGCGGCTGGGATCGCGATCATTCCGGGCCTGCTGGGCGGGATTGACATCATGCGCAGTTATGTCAGCGGCCAAACCGGGCCCGCAGCGCACCTGTTTGCGGCGTCCCCGCAGTTGTGGGCAGCGGTGCGCCACCACTCGGGCCCCAGCGAGCGCGTCGGCAACAACCCACTGTTCCTTCAGGCGGCTACGCCGTGGCCCGTCAACATATCTTGGGCGCTGCTCAGCGACCGGCGGTCGTGCTTTGCGGGCCGCGAACTTGCGCTTGTCTACACTACGCTTGGGTCGCAACGCACTGAGGAGATCAACGCACAATTCATCAGGGTCTTCGCCGGCGACGGCTCGCCCGCCGACGTTCAACAACTCGCCACCAAGTATGACTGCCGGGTCAACCTGGTAACCGCCGCCGACGGCGCATGGGAGAGAGACCCGTTCGCGGCCAGCTCGCGGTACAGGCTGGTGGATGAGAGCGCAGAGCAATGGCGGATTTATCGCGCGACCGAGAAGGATTGATTCCGGCCTATAACCCGGCGAACCAGTTGAACCCTTGCTTGCGCCAGAATGTATCGGGGAAATCGTTGGTAACCTCGATCGCCGTCACCCATTTGGCGTTCTTGAAGCCGAGCTTGGTTGCAGTTCGTAAGCGCAGCGGGAAACCGAACGGATCCCCGATCGGCTCCTTGGCGTATTTGGTCGCCAGCATAGTTTGGGGATGCAGTGCCGTCGCCATGTCGAGGCTCTCAGTGTAGTCGTCGGCGCAGCGAAAAGCCACGTACTTGGCGGTAGTGTCGGCGCCGATGCGCTCAAAGAACGCGCGCAGGTTCACGCCCGACCACTGACCGATGTAGTCCCAACCCTCCACGCAGATGTGCTTGATGATCATTTCCTGCTCGGGCAACTCGTAGAGCTGTTCCACGGTCCACGGCCGTTTGTCCTCGATCAGACCTGAGAGTTCGAGCTTCCAGGTCGCGCCTTCGATCGGTTTCACGTCCTCGACGTCGTAATGAGCATTGAAGCGCGGCGGCTTGACGACCTGCGCCTCCGTATAAGTCGGCGCCAGGTGATTGGGCCGGAAGATGAAGGCCTGGACGCGGTCGTTCCAGTCGGAAACGGCGCCTAGCACGGTCTGCAGCTGCGCGTTTTTGGAGACGGTGCAAGGGCGCAACTGTGCGTTTTCGGACACGGCGCAGCCGCCAAGCAACGTGAGGCCGCCAAGCGTCAAGCTGCCTCGCAGGACGTTGCGTCTGTCAATCTGCGCAATGAGCTTGCGGTTCTCATCAAGAAAGCCCTGATGGACGCCCTGGCGCGGCTGGAACATGGGTTTCGACGGAGGCTTCACGGCGTCCTCTCAACGCGTTGGTTCAAGTTGTCCGGATACGCGGGCTGGTGACGGTCCGAAATTACGGGCCCGCCGGTGACCATGGCGACCAGCGTTTGCGGCACCAGGAGAGCCAGAGAGACATGGACGATGATGAATAGCACGATGCCCGTCATGCAAAGAAAGTGCACGAGGCGCGCAGTCTGGAAGCTGCCGCCAAACACTGCCAGGAGCTCAGAAAACTGGATCGGCTGCCAAATCGCGAGACCCGAAATGACGATCATCACGCCAAGCAGGATGACGCCGATGTAGAGGAGCTTCTGCACTGCGTTGTATTTTGTCGGATCGTCATGGGCGAGGCGGAACCGGAGTGCGTCTTTGATGGTGGCGGCCAGCTCGCCCAGTCGAATTGGAACCAACATGCGCCGGAACCGGCCCGTTACTAAACCATAGGTCAGATAGGTGAGCCCATTGAGCACCAGAATCCACATGACGAAGAAATGCCACTGTAGGCCGTTCTGGGCATATTTCCCGATGGTGATGCTTTCAGGAAAATGCAACCACCCAAAAATAACGTCGTCATTGTATATCTTCCAGCCGCTGCCGATCATGACGAATATCGCGACGGCATTAATCCAATGCGTGATCCGGATCGGCAAAGGATGAAGAAGCTGTTGCATTCGAAAGTGAAAAGCTCCGGTGAGGCGGGTCGTGGTCAAAGCCCGCTCTCGCTGACCTTAATTCGCCGTCCATCCAGACTCATTTTGTCGAGAGCCTGGACCGATCAACCCCAACCATTTAACATCCGATCTGTCAGGTTTGTTCCGTTCATAATATTACTTCGTAAAATTCCTGTTCCGTGATGCTAATAGTCGGAAATTCGTGTAAGAGACTGCGTAAGCCGATTTAACCTGGGTTCAGTTTCGGTACCGCGATCGATGGTTTGGCAAAATAATCCCGGCGTTCTGATATCTGCTGGATGGATCATTTGCGTGGTGATTTTCGGCAGCGCCTCGATTGCAGGCGCGGCTGCAGGCGACGCCGGCATCATGGCCGGACAGCAACGGCCCCTGACGGATTCCTCGAATCATCACGAAACTCTCCCGCAGGACGAGTCTCTTGAAGCCAAGATGGCGCGACGCTTCCCCCAGAAGGTTAAAGTCGGTGATCTGATTGGTTTGCCGGTGGAGGACGATGACGACATCACGCTCGGCCATGTCCAACAGGTCGTGCGCAGTCCCGAAAACAAGATCAAGCTGATCGTTAGCTACAGCCCATGGTTCGGGTGGTTCGGGCGCCCGGTAGCGGTGCCCATCGAGGCGGTCGCGATATTGGGGAAGGAGATCGCCTCGCTCGAAATGCCGCCCGCTGAATACAAGAAGGCGGCAACCTGGGTGGCCGGAACGGACCGTCCGCTTCCGGAAAGCGAAACCATCCGCATTGCTTTAGCGCGGCGGTGAAAGGAACCGCGCCACGGGGCGTTTATAATAGATCTGATGGCGATCTACGCGCGGTTGACGTCACACCTTATCAGGATGCTCGGAATGCGGTCGCCAATCGGAAGGGCCGGATCCCCGAAATGACCGATCCCGAAGCTTGTCGTCCAAACAATCGTAAGTGAAACGATGAACGCCGCCGCACCGGCGAACACCGGCTGACAACGGGCCGCAAGCCCACCAGGATTGGAAATAGCAGGGTGACTGGAGCGACCGACTCCCACAGCTCCGGTGGCAGCGAAACGATGATGACGGTCATCACCGCTGCCAATGCCGCCAGCGCCGTAACGCCCTCAATGATCTCATTGCGCCGAGGCGGGTCGCGCACAGCTTGGGCGAGGCCGATCACCAGCGGCGCAACAGTGATGATTCCGATGGCGCCGGATCCGGCAACGCTACAAGGCGTTCACGGCGCGTGATCGCCGGCCTGGTCGACAGCGTGGGAAACGATTCGCGCCTCATCTAGTCCCGTGACGTCATCTGCCCAGCTTCAGCCTCGTGAAGAATGAAACCCTCCAGCGGATCGAACTTGCCGGCCCACGGGGCCTGCGCCAGCACGCGCGCCGTATCGGCATATCCCGCTTGCCATCGATGCCGTATGCCGCTTGGGCTGAAATCGATGTCCTTGGAATGGTTTTCGCCCGCGAGAGGCGGCGCTATCAAGCGCACGACATGCATCCGCGTGACACAGCCATAGGAGGCAAGCTCTTGCGCCTCCGGCGTGCAGGCGACCTCGGGCGGCAGTTTTGCCGCAAGCTCGCGGATGACGTGACGCAGCTTATGCACTTGCTTTTGGCGTGAGATGTGGCTCACGGCGCGACTCGAATATTGGAGATCCTTCTGGCGTGCGAGAACTTTCCAGATGGAGTCTGGCTCAGGTCCGTGAGGCGCCCACATGTGGACGGCAAACACAAGACCGCTGCGCCGAGGGTTGTCGTCGAACACGGCCTCGACGGGCGTGTTGGAGAGAATGCCGCCATCCCAATAGAGATCATCGCCTATCCGCACGGCGGGAAAAGCCGGCGGCAGAGCCACCGAAGCCATCACATGCCGAACCGTTAGCTTTGTGTCGCGGCTGTCCATATAACGCATTTCGCCCGTCCGGACGTTCGCCGCCCCGACCGTGAGACGCGGCCGCCCGCTGTTCAAACGGGCGGGATCGATCAGCTCATCAAGCGTGCGTTCGAGCGGCTTGGTGGAGTAATATCCGGCGAGCCCCGAGCCGAGCGGAAACGCCAAACTGAGAAACGCCCAGGGGTTCGGCGCGAAGAAGCCGGGGAGACCGCCAGTCATGGTCATCATGTTCGCCGTCCAAGAGCCGAAAAACGGCGCCGCGGCAGCGAGCTGCACCAGCGGCGCATGAGTGACCCGGCGCCAGAACTCCTCAAGGCGCTGCAAGCGCTGCTCAGGCGCGTTGCCGGCGATTAGACCTGCATTGATGGCGCCAATCGAGGTGCCGATCACCCAATCGGGCTCCATGCCCGCTTCGCTGAGCGCTTGATAGACTCCTGCCTGGTAGGCTCCGAGAGCGCCGCCGCCCTGCAGTACCAGCACTACCTGCCCGAGCGCACCACGATCGAAGTTCAAAGCATTTGCTTTCGTTGCCATAGCCGACCTCTGACGTTGGGATCATGGCGCGGCTGGGGCGATCCGACACGGGCGCGGAATCGCCTAACCTTCATGAACGCAAAGAGGATCAAAAAGGCCGATCGCAAAGCTCGTGCGCAGCGCGGGGCTGCGCAGATGCCCGCGCACAATAGCGATGGGACCGCCCATCGATGCCGTCATTGGCCGCATCGGTTCTGTCTACGTAAGGTTGAAAATAGATTTCTCGGCTTTGCGATGATCGGCTGCGCGAGTGATGGCCGCGATTCAAACGGCGTGCTCGCGAATGTCCCTGTCCGAATCTTCGATATGCGGTCATCGCGCACCACAATCGCCGGGGCCTCGGTCCTCTGCTTTCGGATGTACCTCCTCGGTCTGCGTAACAAGTCCGTCGTGCTGCCGGCGCTGGATCAGCCCACTTGATGACCCGAGTGGCACGCGGAGGACGACCGTCAGGCCGGCGGACTCGAAGCTCCGCTCCACGCTTGCGCCTGGGACCGCCGTTTCGATCAGAACGCTACCGAGGCCGCTCGTGCCCGGGAGCGAAATCGGAGGCCCGCCGCGCTCTTGCCAAGTGATCGCGACTTCCAGTGGAGTCGGGCACCAACTGATCGTAACGCGTCCTGAGTCCTCCGACCACGCACCGTATTTCAGCGCATTGGTCCCCAGCTCGTGAAGCACCAGGGCAAGGCCGGTGACCTGATCACCGGTGATGCCGACGGGGCTTCCTTCAACGACCAAGCGAACAGGCTCGGGCTTGATTGGCGCGAGGACGAGGTCGACGATGTGCTCTAAAGGCATGTTCTGCTGATCATCGAGGCTGATCAGCCCCTGCGCCCGAGCCAGGGCCATGATGCGCGCCCTCAATGAGGCCGTGATTTCGACGTCGACACCGGCCCTCTTTAGTGTCTGCGCGGCCAGCGTCGTGACAATCGCGAAGAGGTTGCGATTGCGGTGCATCAGCTCGCGGTTGATTATTCTTGCCCGTTCAACCCGCTCGGCCAGATCGAAGATGGCCTCGCATAGTGCGGGCATCGCAAACACGCTGTTGCCCATGATGGTGGCCGCAAGAGAGCGCGAGTTCGCCGGTATTTTCCCTGTGTCCTTTCGCGTCTGGGCAAAAGGTCTCTGCCTTAGGCCGGTGGTGAGTTCGGAGGCAGGGGTGGAAATGCGGGACATTGGCCGCAGCTCCTCGGTGCTGATTAGTCGCTTTCGTTATGGGCGAGCGCGGCTGCGCGCAAGCGAACCGGGTCACGCTCGCCGCTTCTTGCTGCCGCGATAATTCTTCCGGCGACGACTTCGGGCGCCACTTTCCCGCTAAGGTCGTTGCAGGCAGCCTCGAAAGCTTCACTCATCGCCGCAATCGCGTCAGGTTCGAACGCCACAGACCGTATGAATGGGCGATTGGCATGGCTACTCTTCGCTTCACCCATGGGTTCGCCGGTCTGCTTCCGGACCTCAGGCACCGCGCCAACTTGCTGACCAGAGCGCGCGCAGCCACGGAGTCGGCAACTGCGTTCGCGGGCTGATGGGACAGCGCCACCCCATCGGCGCCGTTCCTCGTCGCTGATGACCCTGGTCTGGATAAGGGGCCGCACGAAGCGCACCAGGGCCATCGCCCTGCGCTTTGGGGAAAGGATGACTCTCATCACATCCTGCTTCAGCAGATAGATCGCTACCGCCAAAAGAACCACATCCTTCATCAGGAACGGAACGTTGCCAGCCATCGCTGGAAATCCGCCGGCAGACGCGGCCCAGCCCTCAGGCATGAACGGGATAATGGTGACGGTCATGACGAACGTCACGACAGAGCCGAGCGCTCCCAGAATTCCCAATTTCTTATTCCAGAAGCCTAAGAACAAGAGCGCGCCAAACAACCATTCCGAAACTCCCAGGAACCAGCTGGCTCCCCGAATGCCGAAAACTGGGTACATCCAGGATATGAGCGGGCCGTTGCCGATGTACGGAATCAATACGTGCGCCTCGTAGGCGAACCATTTCTGATAGCCAAAAAAACAGGAATATGATGACCATCGACGCCCGGAGGGTGATCGAGATACGGATGATCGAATCCTTCATGCCGCCACCATGACGCGATTGCGCTTCCAGTTCCAGGGCAACAACTCGGCGATCCGTCGGGCTGGATGATCAGGCAGCCGGGCGAGCACGTCGGCGAGCCACGCCCGCGGATCGATGCCGTTGAGCTTTGCCGTCTCGACCAGCGTGTAGATGGCGGCGGCGCGCCGCCCGCCCTCGTCTGACCCTGCGAAGGTCCAATTATGACGGCCGACCGCGACACAGCGGAGCGCGCGTTCGGCGGCGTTGTTCG
>WNFS01003636.1_pt1 | contig 11722 bp, 12 predicted proteins | sample 5400141 | NCBI WGS metagenome assembly WNFS01 (sample SAMN13153358, study PRJNA577476) | soil metagenome | isolation source: 60 cm saprolite under Madrone tree | place: USA:California | collected 2016-06-14 | reverse complement strand
GCCGACTTAGTTTTAGGCCCTAACACTCCGTCGAAAGGGCCCGGATCAAACCCAGCCGACTTCAGCTGCTTTTGGAGAAGCTGGATTTCCTCTTTGCTCGGGGTCTTGTCTATCGCTGCGTTTACTTTGTCGACTCCTCCTCTAACGGAGTCTGTGGCGGGAGGAGATTTGGTTACGACCGGCTGAATCCGTTTTTCAGAAGCGGCCGCGGAGATCGTCTGTCTTTCCGCAGTTTGACCTTGATTTTGCAAAGACGCCGGTAATTCCTTGACAATCGCACATCCTGATTGGAAGCGGAGGAGCGCCGACCGGGTCTTAAGACCCATTACTCCGTCAATGGACCCCGCATCAAAGCCGGCCTCTTTTAAGCGGACTTGGATTAGCCGGATTTCGTCTGTGCTAGGAATTCTATCTGATGTGCTGCCCTGCGTCCTGCTCGATTGCTGAAAAATGCCGGCATCTGAATTTTCCATGAGATCCTTGAGGCTAGTGCATCCTGATTGCAAACGGTGTATGGCTGCTATCGTTTTCACGCCTAACATTCCATCTAAAGCACCCGGATCGAAACCGGCTGCTTTCAGCTGCGCTTGGAGCGACTTAATTTCCTGTTTGCTCAGAGTTCTAGTCGCGTTTGCCGATTGATTAGACTCATTTCTTGCGGACTCTTTCGACATCGCAGGGTTCGATTCCGGTTGGATTTCAGAAGCTGGATCCATAACTGTTTGCGTCTGCGGTGCTTGAGTCCCGTTGTCTTCAGTTAGGGTAGCGCACGCTGACAGAAAGCAGAAAAACAGCACAAAAGACATTCTCCTAGCCATAAAATTCTCCTCGTATGATTGAATCGGGGAAGCAATAAGCAAGCGATATGCCGCTACCAAGCGACAAAAAAGACTTGGGAAAAAGACAGCTTAAAGCGTGTCGGGAAGCGGAGCTGATGGCGACAGAGACAGACTTGTCGGCGGATGGCACTAAACTGTCTCAGCACATGACGCCGTTGCGACGCCGATTTCACATAACGAAAGATATAGGGAGGCGTAAGACGACGAAATTCCTTGAGTCTCCGTAATTTTTTCACATCGGCTGCGGTTTTCGCCGCTGCTATTTTTTTTCTTGGCGACTAGCGTTTAAACAGTTGATCTAAGCCCTTGCGGATAAGTTCTTCCGTGGAATTTTTCTTCTTATCTTTTTTCTGATCTGAAGGCGTCTCTTGCGGCGCGGGCTCCCCAGGAGAAGCGGATCGCTCTTTACCGAGCAACCTTTGTTGAAGTTCCTCTGCACCTTTGCGCATGAAGCCTCGCTGGACCATTTTGCCGATATAATTGGCGTCGGGCCGCGCCTTCAGCTTGGGCAGCGTCCCGGAAACGGTAAAAGGTAGTTCAAACTGATTTTGATTGTTGAGCATGTAAGCGATTTCACGTGCGGAGCGCGCTAAGTCTGCCGATAGCCCTGGGGAGAGAAGCAGCACCGCTTGAAAATCCGCCCGCTTTTCAAAATCGACCCAACCGTTGCCCTGCACGGTATAGTCGGCGGCCGCTATGCGTAAATCTTTTATGTTCATCCGCGCGTCCGCTAAATCAAACTGTCCCTTCAGTTCTTTGAATTTCGTATCCTTGGACTCGAAGGTTTCAGGATACTTCTTTCGGAGCTGCGGATTGATCAAAGAAGTAAGCCCCGGAATGCCGGTAATGCCGGAGAGCACGTTGTCAGCAATATTGAAATCGAGTAGCGCTCCTTGCAGGACCTCTGCTTGTCCTTGACCGCGCAGACTCGGTTTGATCTCGGTCCATTCTTTGCCGCTCCCGGCAATTTTCATGTCGGCATTGAGGCGTCCTTGAACGTCGCGGCTGCTCTTGGGGCTCACGGAACGATACAATTCTCCGACGTCGAGTCCCTGTGCTTTCGACACAAGCGAAAACCGCGGCGTAGGAGTGTTAAACGCATACTCCCCATCGGCCTGTAAGGAGCCATTGAGCGCATTAAGATGGAAATTACGGATGCTAGCGATTTTGTTTTCAAGGACGAGGCTTGTGCCAAGGTCTTTGTAATCGATCTTATAGAGCGTTCCCTGGACAGAGGTGAGCTTGCCCTGGTACGTGATTGCCCCGTCTTTTACGCTCAGGGTTCCCTCGCTGTTCAGGTTCTTGATCACGTCGGCTTTTCGATCCTCCGGTAGAGAGGCTTGAAAGTCCGCCGGCGATACCTCTGGAGTCGAAAGTTTGTAGGTGAGCGTAAGAGGAGAAAAACGCTCGATCTCCGCCGCTAAGCGGATGCGCGAACTCCCCAAGCTCAATGTCGTATCTTTAAGTGCAGCTTTCTGGCCGGTGAAATTGATCCGGGTGTCTAGATCTTTGATGGGCTTGGGAAACTGAGGCGGTTTGGCGCTTACTCCGGAGAGAGTCAGGGCGCCCTGGATCTGCGGCGTCGCTCCTTTGCCCAGCTTTCCCTGGACTGTTGTTGTCTGGATCTCGAGATTCCCTGAAAGCTGGTAATCCTGAAGGAGCGGAATAATCTTTTCCCAACCATCGAGAGAAAAACGGTTAGAAGCGAGCGATAGATTGAGCGCTGTAACATCGCCAAAGGTTATGTCTCCCTTGCCCGTCAGCTCCAAAGTGTTGAGCTTCGCTTTCGTTTGTCCTAAGCGAAGCAAGCCGTTCTCATATTGGGCATCCGTCGAAACGACAAGTGGAATTCCCCCGGCCTTGCGTAGCGTATTGTCGAAATTCACCGCGGCGCCGGTTCCATCCAACGCCCCCTTTAATGAAAGTTTCTTTAAGGTTCCTTTAAACCGCAGGTCTTTGGCCGTCAGTATTCCCGACAAGTCCATGTCTTTGGGCAGCGCTGCCTTGACGAGGGGCAGATCAGATTTCAACTTCCCGAAGTCCAGTGAATCGACATCGACCTTGCCGTCCAGAGGGACATTAGTGAAGTCTGTTTGCGAACCGATCGGTCCGATCTGCGCCTGCAGCTTGAAATTCTGCTTCTCGGAGAACAAGGCGGCCGCCAGCTCCGCAGAAAAAGGCCGGTTCAAATCAAAGTCTTGGACTTTGAAATCGATCTGGTTTGCGCGGAAATCCGTCCCCGCCTTTTGATCCAGGTAGCGCACCTCTCCGCCAGAGATATCGACCACCGCTATCAACAACTGCGGAGGGACCCTTTGGTCTTTTTCCGTAGGTTCCTTTTCTGCTTTTGCCGGATCTTTCTGTTTTTCTTTTTTATCCTTCCCGATAGTAGAAAAATTGAATTTCCCGTCCTTATTGCGAATGATCTGAATCACCGGTTTGTTAAGGATCACTCGCTTGACCTGAAAATCCTTCCGCAATAAAGGCAGCAGCTTTACATTGACCTGAAGACTTTCGGCGTGAACAAATTGACTCGATGAAAACGCCGGGTCATCCGACATTGCAAACTTATTCAGCTGCAGTCCGACACCACCCCATAGTGTGACTCCCACGTCCCCCACTGATACCTTGCGTCCCAACGCCTGTTCCGCTTGGGCGAGAAAATAGTCTTTATTTCGGTTGATCAGTGAGTTCAGGTTCAATAGAGCCAGAACAACAATCGCACAAACAAAAAGCAAAACGGCGCTAATAATGATCCACTTGCGCATGCAGTATCTCTCCCATATCCGGGAACATGGTTTCGACCCTTTAATCCAGAGTTCAACTAGCTGAGTGCAACTGAGCGGTCAGTGCAGGGTGCGTCACCTTTATTTTAGTAAAAAGACGCCCCTGAGTGAAGAGGAGAAGCTCACTAAATTGCTCCCACGCGTTACCTTAGGGGTCCAAGACTTCGCTTCGCCACGTTGCCGTACGGTTGACCATCGCGATCTAGGTTGGTAGAAGGGCGCTGTCACTATGAATGAATCGAAGGAAACATTATGAGCCAGGAGACTTTGCCTGAGTTCGGCATCAGCAAAAATATCAAGCAGGTCGGCAGAACCGACTTGCCAGGCGGCGGACTGGTGACGGTTGAAAACGGTTATGCCTACGTCGGCCATATCGATCCCCGCTATGGAACTTCCATTGTCGACGTACATGACCGAAAGCACCCCAAGCTGGTCTCGCAGCTCGAAGTGCCGGAGGGAATTCATACAGTCCGAAAGAAGTGGGCTACTACGTTCCTGAGCCTGGAAAAGGGCAAAAAACAGTAAAAAGCAACGATGTTTTTCGCAGCGACAACGGGTTGCTCTATCTATTAGACCGCTACGATGGGCTGGAGATTTTGGAGAGCCAGGTATGACAAAGAATAGAGTGACGGAGTGATACGTGACTCATAGGGGAGGCCTCTGTGGCAAAAAATTTCACGATCTGCGTCGGTACTTTGGGTATGGGCTTATGGCGCAGCCCGGACGGAGGTGTGAGTTGGGCTAGAGGCAGATTGTGGAAGGGATACCAGGGCGGCAGATCTGTGTTCGGCCTGGCGGTGCATCCGAAAGATCCGCGCGTCATTTATGCAGGCGCCGACGATGGTCTATATCGCAGCGATGACCGCGGCGCGAACTTCGAGCACATCGAGTCGCCTCTCGATGCCTATAAAATCTGGCGTATAGCCATTGATCCGGTGGATCTCAATACGATGTTTGCCGGCACCGCTCCACCTGCCATCTTCCGTTCTCGAGACGCCGGCTTGCACTGGGAAAAACTCCCGGCCGAGTTTTCTACAGAATGCATGAACGTCACAACGCCGCGTGTTACTGCTCTTGTCGTCGATCCCTTAGATCATCAGTTCGTCTGGGCGGGGGTCGAAGTAGACGGAGTACGCGTGAGCCGTGACGGCGGCGACAGCTGGACTCGTCCCTCCGGCGGTCTCATGGATGAGCCCGACATTCACGACATCAAACCATTGCCGGGCAACTCCGGTGCCGCAGTGGTCACTCTTCCCGAGGAGATCTGCGTCAGCACCGACGGCGGAGCAAACTGGCAAGCACTTGGCGTACGGGGCAAATTCCCTTTACCGTATTGCCGGAGCATAGTCTTCAAACAAGACGACGCACGAGTCGTTCTGGCGGCTATCGGTGACAACGCGCTCGGCGGCATCGGCGCGATACAGCGCTCTTCGGACGGCGGTCATTCCTGGGAAACACCACTTCTCCCCATCACGCCCAATACGCACATGGAGTGCTTCGCAACCCATCCCTCAGATCCCGAACTTATTCTGGCATGCAGCCATTACGGCCAGTTGTTTGCTACTTCGGATGGCGGCGATTGGTGGGTCAAACTCCCGCGAGAGTTCACGGAGATTCGTGGTGCTCTCGCTTGGGTTCCCAACTGATGCACGGCACGATATCGAAGTCGGAGCTGCTCCAACGCGAAAGTATCGTGAAACTGGTCGGGAAACATTCGCGATGGATAAATCGATCGCCGTAAACGCGATCGCCATAAACGAACCTCGCAATTTTTATAAACTGAACAGGGGAGGTAAAAATTAATGGCGCGCATTCGCCACATAGCTATCGCCACCAAAGATGTGGACCGGTTAGTGAAATTTTACACTACGGTCTTCGGCCTGAAAGTCGTGCCCGGCCGGGGAACGGGGACTTACCTTTCAGACGGCCACGTCAACCTGGCTATTCTGCCGCTGGAACCCGAGCGCAAGACCGAGGGGCCTTACGTCAAGGAGGGAATCTATCATTTCGGTTTTCAAGTGGATGACGTGGAGACCCTTAAGCCGGTTAGCGCGCAGATGGGAGCTACATCGAAAATCGACAAACGACCGGAAAATAGAGAAGCCGAGTTCCGCCTCTACGATCCGGACGGGAATCCTGTCGACCTTTCGAAACATGGATGGCCGATTTAGCCTGGCGTATTCACTAGCGCTAGTAGACAACCCGTAAACGGTGGCGGCAGAAATCAAAGTCCTCAGCGCAGGTGCGGTGAAGCCTGGGATGGTGAAGGTCATCGACGCCTTCCGGCGCGAAACCGGTCACAGTGTGAAAGTCGTCTTCGCCACGGCGCCAGCGATCCTTGAACGCATCGGCGGCACGGAAAAACCGGACGCCGTTATTGCGCCGCCAGCCGTGCTCGACGAGTGGGTGAAAGCCGGGAAAGCGACCCAAGCCGGTTGCGTCATCGTAGGCCGGATCGGAGTTGGAGTCATGGTTCGCGGCGGCGCACCGCTACCGAAGATCGCGACCACGGAAGAGTTCAAACAATCCCTGCTGGGTGCCGAATCGGTCGTCTACAATCAGGCCTCAACAGGGATCTATCTAGAAAAACTATTCGACCGTCTGGGAATCGCGGAACAATTGAAAGCCAAGACGGCGCGTTACCCGGATGCTGCGGCTGTGCTCAATCATGTGAGCAAAAACACGGGCAACGCAATCGGTCTCGGCGCTACCACGGTTATCATCGAGGGCGAAGGTAGTGGGCTCAAGCTCGTCGGCCCGCTCCCCGTAGAAATCCAGAACTATACGATTTACGCCGCCGCCGTGACAGGCGGCGCCGCCACGGAGCCGGCGCAGGAGTTTGTCCGCTTTCTCGCCACGCCTGCGGCAAGAAAAATATTTTCTGCAGCCGGCATCGAGTAATTCAAGTTAAATACACAGGTCCACCGCGCTCGAGAGGAAATACACATGCCCGTTATGCTCGGAAATAGATATAGCCTCATTTGGGTCGCTTTCGTTGCATTGTTTTTCTGCGGGCCAGTTGAAGATCTTTTCGCCCAGAGTGACTGGAAGAAGGAATGGGAAAGGACTCTGCAAGAAGCCAAAAAAGAGGGCAGCATCGTCGTGGGTATTCCTGCGCGGGCCGAGCTAAGAAAAGAGTTGGAAGCGGTTTTCAAGCCGCAATTCGGCATCGATATGGAGCTTCTCGTGGCGCGAGGTCCACAAAACGCGAGCAGGATCGCGTCGGAATATAAAGCGGGAGTCAAATACTTCGACGCTTTCATCGGCGGATCCGGTACCTATGAGTCTCTGGTCGATGACGGAATGGTCGAGCCGCTGGCACCTAATTTGATCTTACCCGAGGTGAAGGAAGAGAAATATTGGTGGGGTGGACACATCTGGGAAGACAATGTCAAAACGAAACGCTTTCTCTACTCTTTCATCGCCGACGCCGGCACCGGCGGCTTCTGGTACAACACAACTGTGGCAAAACCTGACGAGCTTCGCTCGCTGGACGACTTTGTGAATCCCAAATGGAAGGGTAGAGTAGGATTTCTCGATCCAAGGACTCCCGGTTCGGGCCAATCTATTTGGTCTTTTCTCTGGGACGTAAAAGGCGAGAGCTATCTCAGAAAGCTCGTCCAGCAAGATCTCTTTGTCAGCCGCGATCAACGCCAGCTAGCCGATGCGCTGGCAAAAGGGAAGCTCGCCATCGCCCTTGGCGTCAGCTTTTACACGCTTGAAGGGTTTATCATCGCCAACCTGCCGATTAAGGAACTTCCGAAGTTAAAGGAAGGCGCGCCTTCGAGCAACGGTTCCGGCGTAATTGGTATCGTCAAAAATCCTCCGCATCCCAACGCGGCCAAAGTCTTTGTCAACTGGCTGCTCGGAAAACAAGGACAGGAGCTCTACGTGAAAGTTATGCGCCAATCCACCCGCCGCTTGGATGTAGACACGAAATGGCTCCAGGAACACGGCGTTCACGCGGCCAAAGATGTCCTGACCGTGGAAGAATATCATCGAGTGAGGAACCATCTCGAGGATAAATATACGCGGGTAAGACTCCCTTCAGCGAAATTCGCCGAGCAGATCCTCAACTAGGTCAGAGCGCGCTCAAATCGGTCAAGCCGGTCAAGTCGTTCAAACCGTTGGAGAAGAGCGACGAGTGGCCCGAGAGCATTTGAACTTTTTGAACGGCTTCAACCATCATACGTTGGGCATTTCACAGACCACTCCCGTCTTTCTCATTTCGTCTTCGTAGTGTTTTCGGATATGCGGATCTTCATCGGCATATTCGATCAATGTGCCTCCTCGCTTCACATCGATATAAACCCCGTCCTCGCTGCGTTTGTCGGCGATCTTAAACCCGATGGGATGAATGCGGCTGCCGTAGCGGATCGCCAGATGGCGCGCGGCTTGCGCCCCGGTATTGAAGTGCTGGTGGAACCAACCTCCGGGAGGACAATAGACGCTCCCCTCCTTCCATTTTACCTCCACCACTTCTTCACCGCGGCCGCTTTGGTAAGGCTGGATTCCCAACTCTTTCGACCAGAGTAAAACATAGCCCGACGACTGCAAGCCTAGCAGAATCGCCCCCGGACCGTGATAGTGGGCTTTATGGTATCGCCCCGCCGGCCATTGCGCGAGATGGCCGATCAATCCATTTCCGGACAGCTCGAACTGGGTGATGCGCACTCCCGCACCTTTAACCTCTCTCTGGTCCAGGGTCGCCGACTGAATGTCCATGATGAAGTTCGTTTCCCAAATGTGCTGCATGCCGGACTCGTAGCGCTTTTGTCCGACATTGAAAAATCCATCGGCGCCCGCATAGCGATCCGAAAAGGCATAGGGGCAGTTAAAGACGAAGTCGTCATTGTGAAAAACATCCATGATTAGAGGGGCGTTGGTGACAGCCAAAAACTTTACCGGCTGCCGCCCGCCGTTGATCAGCCGATGCCAAGTGTTGAGCGGCGGGGCGAAAAGGCTCCATGGTCCCCACTCAAACATTTGCTTTCGGCCGCCTTCTTGCCACACTTCTGTGGCTCCCTGTCCACTCAGAATACAGATCACTTCTTCGTAGAAATGCTTCTCCGGCTCCAGAGCACCGCCGGCCGGGATCTCGGCCACATACATTCCCGTCACTCCCTCCATGCCGTACAGATTGATAAAAGCCGCCTTGCCTCCGATCCGCGGCCAACGCGCCATCTCGATTTCCCGCACGTCTTCCACGCCATAACCATCGACCACAGGTATTCCCTGATGCGCCATCCACTGGAAGTACGCCGTTTTCTGAAACGCCGCCATCAAATCTCTCACCCGATCATCTCGTGACATAACAGCCTCCTCCCACTATGATACTGGTTCTTACGTCGTCACTTTCTTGTCCAAATTATCTGAACACTAATTTTGAATCTGTTTATCCAATAACTGTGGTCCTACGTCAACTTCTTCAAGGTCTTCAGGCGGCCTCGCGGGGGTCTTCTCTTGCTCCCGCCTTACCCTTAAAGCCTCCTATGCCTCGACTGCGCTCTCATCCCTCTTGCTGTTGAATGGTAGCGGGAATAAAGTGAGTGCTAGATCAAAGCAATGAAGATCCCTGTTGTACTCTCAGGCGTGCCGCTGCTGGTTTCTTTGCTTACTTGCGTTCTCTTATCAATCGCTCAGGACGCCGGCGCCCAAATAGCGAGGCCCATGCCGTCTTTTCGGCCTCAACCATTCTTCGGGACTCTACCGCAAGCTACCGCACCCCTACCACCGGCCGTCAGCCGGTTACCACCCGCTACCGCACCACTTCCCCCGAGTACGACGCAGCTACCTCCTGCTACCAGTTCATTGCCATTGGCTGTGGCTCCGTTACCGCCGGCTACGGCGCCGCTACCGCCGGATGTCTCCACGTTGCCGCCTTCCGCCAGTGATTTGCCGCCGGCAACTGCTCCTTTGCCGCCAGCTGTTGGAGAACTGCCGCCCGCTACCGCTCCGTTACCGCAAGCCACTACCCCTCTACCACCTGCCGTTGGCCCATCTTCTTTGCGCCACGAGACGCCGCATAGAACCGCTAGTCCCAGATCTCCCACTGCCAGCCGGTTCTTTCATTTCTAACTCGCCGCCGTGAGAGCGACCGTGCGAGTGAGCCAAATTTCTTCTAAAAAAGATTTAGAGAAGGCTTTCGCGATTCGCGTCCGCGTCTTCGTAGCAGAACAGCGTGTGCCACAAGAAATCGAGATGGACCGTGACGATAAGCGCGCGCTTCATTTTCTCGCCATCGAAGCAGGGAAAGCCGTGGGAACCGCGAGGGTGGTGATGCGTCAAAAGGGCGCGAAGATCGGGCGCATGGCGGTCCTGAAAACCCGTCGCGGGCGGGGCGTTGGGACGAAGCTACTGAAACACGCCATCAGAACGGCGAAAAAACAGGGCGCGCAAAAAATTTACCTTCACGCGCAGGTCCCCGTGATTGGTTTTTATGAAGCCACAGGCTTTCACTGCATCGGTCGGATTTTTTATGAAGCCGGGATTCCCCATCGAAAAATGATCTTGACGCGGCTATGAACGATAGTTCTGGGAGGTCTCGGGCTCTCGTCACGTGACGATAGAGCGTTCTTCTGTCGCACGTTTTTGCAGTCTTGACCGACCCCATGAATTTTCGTAGTGTCCGGCCAGCCGCTGCAGTTGAGTTCGATCAATAATCCAAAGTCCGGCCTAAACCGTTTTTCAGGAGAGACTGCGGGTGTCGTCGGGCAAGTCACTGTATCAGACTAAACGGTTGCTGATCTTCGGCTTCAGCAGCGCCCTGCTGTGCGTCTTTTACAACCCCGTCGCCGGCGCGGATAGGGTGAGAGTCGCTTTCTCATCGGTTACGCCGACTCAAGGAGTGTTGTGGGTTGCGGACGTCGCTGGCCTCTTAAACAAAAACGGTATCAGCGCAGAAATCATTTACACGCGCGCTGCTATCGAAGCGCTCGTAGCGGGAGAGGTTGATTTCGGACAAATGACGGGATCCCTTATGTCCTCCGCCAGGCTGCAGGGAGCCGACCCGGTGATGATTGCCGGCGTACAAGATATCCTGGATGATCGGCTGATCGCCCGCCCCAGCATCAAATCGATAGAAGAACTCAGAGGAAAACGGATCGGCGTTTTCCGTTTTGGATCAGCCTCGCACTTACGCCTGCTCTACGTGCTCCCGCGCTATGGTTTGAACGACCGGGACGTCACATTACTTCAGACTGGCGATGCTCCGGAACGCTTGATTGCATTGTTCGGGGGTTCTATTGATGCGACTCTGCTTTCGCCGCCGGACCATTTCGAAGCCCTGCGAGCAGGAATGAAACTTTTGCTCAATCTGCGCGATCTGAATGTCCCCTATCAGGGCAGCGGCCTGGTCACCACTGAGCGTGTGCTCACAAAAAAGCGAGATGTTGCCAGACGCTTTCTCAAGTCTTATGTAGAAGCGGTCCACATTGTGAAGACCAACCCTGACGTATCCAAGAAAGCCTTCGCCAAATACAGACAAACCAAAGACGAGAAGCGGCTGGAAGACGCGTACCACGCCCTCCGTGAAATCGTTAAGCCCAAACCCTACCCTTCTCTAGAGGGATTCAAGACGATTATTAAAGACGCAAGCGATAGGATTCCCGCGGCGAAGACGGCGAACCCAAAAGACTTCATGGATGTTAGTTTGCTCGAAGAATTGGACCGGTCAGGTTATATCGATGCGCTCTATAAATGAGGTTTCACCGTTCTTGGTGTTTAGGGAGGCACAATGAAACGAAGCGCGAATCGAATTCTAACGACCCACGTTGGCAGCTTGGCCCGTCCGAAGGATCTGCTCGAAATGATGGACGCGAGATTGCGCGGCAAACCACACGACAATGAAGCTTACGTAACGCGCGTTCGTAGCGCGGTGGCCGAGGTTGTTCGCAAACAAGTCGAGTGCGGAGTGGACATCGTCACCGACGGCGAGCAGGGCAAGGCCAGCTTCAATGCCTACGTCGTGGAACGTCTGAACGGCTTCGAGCCGATCGCGAGTTCGGAAGAACGAATTACCGCGAGGATGAAGCTAAACGAGGCTCAGGCCTTTTCCTGAGTACTACGAAAAGTATTTTTCCGACCACATGTGCGGCG
>WNFS01021039.1_pt1 | contig 11725 bp, 10 predicted proteins | sample 5400141 | NCBI WGS metagenome assembly WNFS01 (sample SAMN13153358, study PRJNA577476) | soil metagenome | isolation source: 60 cm saprolite under Madrone tree | place: USA:California | collected 2016-06-14 | reverse complement strand
CTTCCACAGAAAATGGACTGGGTCTGGTCACAATGCCCTCGACTGAGGGTGGCGTTCCAGATGGTGTTGGCTCGTTCATGGTTCTCACCTTTCTCCTGTACTGACGAAAGAGAGCCTCTCTTCCTCACTCCTTCTCATCGCGTCTCACCGCCATTGTACCATTCCCATCTGCTATCAGCGAGACTACATAAGATCTCATCCCTCACCTCTCCGACCCTCGTTCGTCATCTTCCTCGACCTCGACCGTGGCTGTCCAACCATCTCCGTCTTCCTGGAGCGTGACCGACATGATCTTACCTTTCGGCGGGGCATCGCCAGGGATAGGGATGCGCCCAATGCCTGGCAGAACCAGCATGTTCCCTGCGATAGAGAACTCACCACGCCGGTACACCAGGCCAGGGAACGGCTCGCCTATCATCGCTGCTTCAATGGCGTGACGCTCTAGGGGAGAGAGTCGTTTCTTATGCATACTATGTCCTTTCATGTGTTTCAGGCTGGAATGGCCATCTCAGCCCGCTATGCTTCACTCTTTGTTTCTTGGTCTCGTCAATGCCATAAACTTGCATGCATAATGCATGAGGAGCGCAAAGTTTACCGCATGGTTTCAGGGGGTTTGTCCTTTCTCGTCCTGCCAGTGGCGGGCATGTTGCGCACGATAGTGGTTCGCTTTCAGCGGCTGATAACGCTTGTGTGCAAGGCGAGATGCGATCTCGTTGATCTCTGGCGAGAGCGTGAACAGCTCGCTGACATTGGCGACGGGCTCCCTCCCCCAGATGGCAAAGAGTGCAGGGTCCCGTAACCACGCCTGGCATTCGTTGGTATCGATAAGGCGCTGCACTTGCATAGGCGGAAACGGGCCCTCGACGCGGAATCCACCATCGGTGAAAAACCGCACAATAAAGGCCTTTTCGATTACCCTCTCAGTATCGTGTGGGGTATGTGCCATACTCTGGGTGTGTCCTTTTCTTTATGTGGGCCGGGATGGCCGTCTCAGCCCACTATTCAATGTGTGCGTGGGGCGATAGCCGCGATGAACTATGAGTACTCTTCAGTGCAGTAAACCTCTTAGCCAGTAACGGAACGAATGCATTCATTGAGGAACAGGGAAACAAGTAGAGCTTTTAGCTGCTTGCGGCCAGTTGAGCTACTGCTGTTGAAATTCGTTGTTCGTCATCATGAACATGACGAAAACTGGGAACGACACCGATACTCGCGTATAAGTCTTGTGCCTGCCTGATGGTGGCCAGGGCTTCGTTATGCCTTTCTAAGGCTAGTTTGCTTTTTCCTTCTGCCTGTGCTCTTTCTCCTTGCTGCTCATAGGCAAGCGCCATCCAGTGCAGACAGCGAGCTTGCCCCTTAACATTTTTGAGATCTGTCTCGGCCGGCAATCCCTGTTGTAGATACTCAAGGGAGAGATCGGGATTATGCTCCAAAAGATAGATTTCGCCGAGCGCATGCCAACCATATGCCATGCCCGAAATGTTTTTGATACGCCGCAACTTTTCAATAGCCGCTAGTACAAGCTTAGCATTGTCCTCACTTGATATCAAATGGCAGCCATTGCGGCCTAGTTCGATCTCTACATGTGCAATGCCACTGATGAACAGCTCTTTCTGGAAAATACGCAAAGCCGTCTGGTAACGTTCTTGTGCCTCAGTCCATTTTCCTTGCTGATAGAGAATTTGCCCGATATCATAGTGCAACCACCCCACTTGAAAGGGGGGATCTCCGCGCTGGTGCCATAGATCGAAATCCTTCTCATACATTTCGAGTGCTTGTTCATACACTCCTCGCTCACGATAAATAGCACCGAAATCATGGTAGACCCAAGCGATCCCGTCAAGCGCTTTGGGGGTGTTTCCCATTTTCTGATAGATACGCAAGCGCTCTTCGTCATACTCCCATGCCTGCTGATACCGGCTTTCGAAATAAGCAATGTGCTCCAGCCCGCGGTAGGCCTCACCTTCTAATTCTGTAAGATCGAGTGAGATAGCATGATCGAGGCTCTGTTGAAACAGGTCGGTTGCAAGCGAGCGGTCTCCGATCTCAATAGAGATCCACCCTAATTTTTGCAAGGCATTGATCTTGATTTCACCTTGACTTGTCTCAATGATATCCTTCAAAATGGCGATAGAGCTTTCGGCCTCTCCTCGATTGCTAAGAGCAGCAATCTGGGCTATTCGTATTCGAGGATCAAGCGATCTGCCTTAATATAATGATAGCAGCTTTCCAGGCGCGTCGTCACCATTTGATACAGACCGGGAGCAGTTTTATCACGGAAGAGAAGCGCGGCACGTAAGTGGTAGCCTTTGATTTCATATGGCGTCAGCGTCTTCTGTACATACTCATGCCACAGGGCATGGAGAGAATACAATTCGCTATCAAACGTCACTATAAAGCGACCTACCAGGTCATCGAGAATACGGTCTCCTTCCGGTTGCTGGCATATTGCCAGGAGTGTGGCTCTTTCTGCCGGGCGCCGCAGCGCAGAAATCTCCTTCAACATTTGCTGGCTGTTAGATGGCAGTTCTGACCAGAGTTCGTCTAACCATTGCCTGCTCGATGCAGCAACAAACGGATCATAATCGGGGAGTTCTTTGAGTACGTCTTTTAGCCCACGATTTATGGTCAGCGAGATCAAAATGTTGATTGCGGCAGGAATACCTTCCCCTGTACGACTCCAGATAAGCTCCATTGTTTCATTATCGAGATTGGCCAACTGGGGAAAGCGCTGGGAATGGGCGGAAATGACATCACGGCAATCAGCGAGGGATAGCCCATCCAGATCCACTATTTTCAGGATGTTCAACAGTTTGAGAATCTCTTGAGAGAATTGATTACGGTTACGAGTGATGAGAATAATTTTTATGTTCACCTGAGCGCTAGCGATCCGGCTGATTAGATGATGGAGGGATTGGTCAGTGACGAGATGGTAATCATCAAAGATCAGGGTCAGCGGTTTGCTGATCCTCGCCCTATCATCTGACCGGGATTGGTCTGATATTTCACTAACAAATTCAATCAGGGCATTAATTTTTTCCTCTTCACTTATTGTTCGCTTACCCACAACCTCTTGCAGGAAGCTTTCGCCAACTGGCTGAACGTACTTGGCCAATTCATTCAAGACGCGCTCAGCGGTGGCAGCAGCGGTGGCACAATCAATCCACAAGACTTGATAGCGGTCGGCAATCTCTACCGCAAAACAGGAAACCAGGGTTGTCTTACCAATGCCCCCAAACCCGCCAATAACGATCAGATGGTTCTCAGGGAGAGCAAAGCTATCAAGGAGGTGATGTATTTCTACTACGCGGCCTTTACAGGCATTCGCCATGCCTTTCATAAGCGCTAGAGGTTTGAAAAACGCACTGACCGACAAGGTCAGTTCACCGTTCTGATGAGCTTGAGTTGAAGATGTAGCTATTGCATTGGTCTGCGATGCTTGCTCAATCACCGTTGCATCGCGCTTGGGCCGCAGCTCCTCAATATCTTTGCTGCGACGATCACTGCGACTAGAAAATGCTGAATTTCGACCTTCGAGGACGTGCTCTTCGAAGAGCCAGAGATCGACGACATCCTGGCTAAATGACTGCTGTGCGAGACGGCCTAGAGGGGCATGAGTTTGTAGAAAAGCGCAGATTTTTTCTCTTTCATCCACTGGGCCAAGTGTCTCTGTGTCGATCACCTCTTTTACGGCAGGATCTTTGATAGCCCCAGCAAGAGCAGCCAGTTCTTCTTTTGTAAATACCAGGCCATCGTGCGTTTCAAGTCTTTTGAGTGCGCGTTGGTAGAGAGCAATGAGGGATTTCCGGCGTGCCATCTTAGTCCCGTACTTGCTTACGACTGCGACTACGCCAGCGGCAATGACGGTAGTAAGGGTACCTATAAGATACGGATTAGAAAGGAGAGTACCCATGTGCGGACGGATGCCTCCTCTATTATCTCTCCCAATTTTGATAGCTAACCTTATCTGTTATTCTACCACAATTATGCTGATTCTTCGCCATGAGTACATAGGGATTAGGAGGACTGAAATAATGCAGATTCTCTGACCAGTCATTGCTAATTTTGATCGATATATGTTGATGACTAGACTTGCGAATACAAAAAAAGTTGTTCCGCTCTTGCAAATGGCTTTGAGGTAATATACTCTCTTCTATAGAAACGAACGACGGAGTTGGTGCAGCACGAGAGCCTCCCAAAAAGATAGCGAGAATTGTATGTCAATGCTAGCGGCAATGTTCTATGCGCCCCGAGATGTCCGCCTGGAGCAGCGACCTGTTCCTCAGCCCGGAGCAGGGGAGGTACTGCTGAAAGTGGCCGCCGCGACCACCTGCGGTACGGATGTAAAAGCCTACCTGCGTGGCCATCCCTTGCTCTTCCGCCAGACACCTGCTGGTTTTGGGCATGAAGTAGCAGGTGTAGTGGCTGCGACCGGTGCAGGAGTGACACAATGTGCCGAAGGAGATGCCGTAGTCGTAGCTAATTCGGCGCCTTGCCAGCAGTGCTTCTACTGCCAGCGTGGAAGATTCAGCCTTTGTGAAGACCTGCTCCTGCTCAACGGAGCGTATGCCGAGTACTTGCTTGTGCCTGAGCGCATTGTGCGTCAGAACCTATATCACCTGACATCAGGAACATCCTTCACCGCGGCAGCCCTCACCGAGCCACTGGCTTGCGCACTTCACGGAGTAGATGCCAGTGCCATCGCCGCGGGAGATACCGTTGTCGTGCTCGGCTCGGGTCCACTGGGGCTGTTGCTCGCCGCCGCAGCTACGTTGAAGGGAGCGCGGACGGTCATCACCGGACGCAGCACGGAGCGGCTTGCGCTGGCTCACCATTTTGGCGCTGATGTAGTCATTGATGTAAGCCAGATGCCATTCCAGGAACAACGCGAGGCAGTGCTGAGGGAGACCGGCGCGCGCCGTGGTGCAGACGTGGTCATCGAGGCGGTAGGGACACCTGGTACCTGGGAGTTGGCCGCTACATTAGCTCGCCCTGGAGGACTTGTCAACTTTTTCGGAGGGTGTGCATCGGGAACACAGGTGAGCCTGGAAACGCGTCCACTGCATTATAGTGAACTCACGCTCAAAGGAGTATTTCACCATACCCCCGCCTACTTTGCACAGGCGCTTGAACTGATCCAGGGGCAGCATATCGATGTCGAGGCGCTGATCACTGCGCGTGTCCCGCTTGCCTCCGTGCTAGAGGGCCTACTTTGCACAGGCGCTTGAACTGATCCAGGGGCAGCATATCGATGTCGAGGCGCTGATCACTGCGCGTGTCCCGCTTGCCTCCGTGCTAGAGGTGCTGGAACTGCTGGTGCATAAACGAGGTGTTAAGTATGCACTGATTCCCCCAGCTTTTCAGCCGGTTCTCGCGCCAGTAGAAGCCCCTCGGTAACCATCCGGCTATAGATATCAATAACCTGCTGGACGCTGAGTCGCCCCCCGGGTCGAAACCACTTGGCTACTTCGGTGCACATAGCAATGATCGCATAAGATGACACTTTTACATCAGTCCGGCGGAAAATGCCCTGCTCCATGCCCTCGAGCAGCAACTTCTGGAGCAAAGCCTCGTACCGGTCACGATAGGCAAGAATATAAGTGCGATTCTCACCTTCAAGTGCGCGGATCTCGGTGTCAATGATAAAAAATTCGGACTTGTAGGTGGTATGGAGGTGTATGTGGTTTGCGATGGCCTCGTAGAGGCGTTGTTGTACGGTACCTTGCTTACCAACAATATGCTCCAGCTTAGCATCCAAGCGCTGCATATGGGTGTCCATGATCTCTACCAACAGCGCCTGCTTGCTAGCATAATGGTAGTAGATGCTCGCAGCTTGAATCCCCGCCATGCGTGCAATATCACGCATGGTGGCGGCGTTGTAGCCATATTCTGCAAACAGGTGTACCGCGGCGGCCAGAATTTTCTCTCGCACCGGGCGATTATCAGGCTGCATCTACTTTTCCTCTTTTCTCTGCAAATAGTTTTATGGTCGGTATTCTAACAGAAAAAAGGTCACTCGCATACCCACCTCAGATCCTGTGCATAGGATCGATTTCTACTCCGTACGCTTTTTGCGCTGTCGCTCAGCCTTTACGACCGTTGTCCCAACAGCACGTCCAATGATAACTGGCTCTTCGAGCACATCGGCGGCTGAGTCGCTGATATCGGCCCGTGCGGTTATCACTTTGCGCGCCTCGAACTCCATGCGCCTTGAGGTGCTGCCGATCTGCGTGATGCGACCAACGGCCTCGACGAAATCACCAGCATACAGTGGCGCCAGGAACTCGACGTTCTCGTAGCCTACCAGCAATCCTTCATCTCCGTCACATTGAATAGCCAGTTCAGTCGCCAGGTCCCCAAAAAGTGAGAGCATATGTGCTTGACCAATTGCCCTCCATAATGGGCATCATTGGCGCTCATACGCACGCGGATCGTGGCGGTTAGCTCAGACATAGTATTCCACCTTTCTCGAATCATGACTATAAGAAATGCTTTCTGTTTGACTGGCCGTGCCCTCTCTATTTCATGGCTAGCAGTAGCTGGCATCAGCGTCTTGCACACCGGCTACTAGAAAATCCTCGGTAGCGCCCTCTACTGCTTGCCGTTTCAATCCCAAAGGGGAAACCAGGTACTTCAGATTTTTTCTAGTTTTTATGTGCTATAAAAAAAATCCATGTTATAATCATGCAGCAGAAACTCTTCGCTGCCCAACATCCCATCCATTCTCATCCATGACCCCCTCCTGTCACAAAGAAGCCAGAAGGCAGATGCAGGCAAAGCCTCTCTGCTTCTCGCGCGACTTCTGCTATCAAAATCATTTCAGTCTCCTGCCTGCTCCTTTCCTGCGGAGTCTGGGTCTCGAAGATGAGAGAGGACCTTTGTGCGTACGATCTCCACACTTGTCCCAAGATCGCCTAGCAGATCGGCAACGATTCCTTTCTCCTCGCGCAGCAAACCGAGCAGCAGATGCTCACTCTTGATCTGAACCCCCTGGCCGTCTCTGTGCTCGGCCTCATCGGCAGCTAACAGTAAGCATGCTCTGCACAGCGTGCTCTGTAGAAGCACTATCGATGGTGCTCCCCGCCCGACTCTGTTCTCAACTGCTGCTTGCGCCTTTGCAAAATTTATTCCTACCTCCTTGAGCGCCTTACTCACGGGTCCATCATCCCTAAAGGTTAGATGAGTTAATCCCACCAGCAGATGCTCCGGCCCTACTCTCTGGTCAAGACGCCTGGCTTCAATCTGCGCACTGTGGAGCACATCCCTCGCTTCTAGTGTGAAAGGATAGACCGCCAGAATCGTCTTATCCAACTCTCGACTCTGTAAGTCTCTCTCTATTGAGGCAATGGAAGCATAGGGAACGTATAACCCCTTCTCGCTCATTTCATCTATTACCACTTCTGCCTCTTGTTCGGATACGCTCGTCTTCTCGGGAAGTGCACGCCGGGTTTCTCTCCGCAACCGGTCCAGGTCCACGCCCAGGCTTTTGAGCACCCCAGCCTCCAACCCATCCTCTTCACGTATGAGAACCAGCAGGAGATGCCCCGTGCTAATGGAGCGGTGACCCAGTCGCCGTGCTTCGTTTGAGGCCAGCTCGATGACGTGGCTCAACTTTGGCTGCAGTTTGATATCACTCGGCGCGATTCTCTCACCACGCCCATATGTCTGCTCGACCTCCTTTCGTATCTCAGAGAGCCTGACCCCCATCTCAGCCAACACCGAGGCCGCAACGCCTGAGCCTTCGCCTACCAGTCCCAGCAACAGATGATGAGCGCCGATGTAGCTGTCCTGGCGACGACGCGCTTCTTCCTGTGCCAGACTCCATGCCTTCCTGGCTTGTCCGGTGAATCTTTGGGCGTATCCCTGATTGCTCGTCTGCCACGTTGTTACGTCCTCCAGGTACATACGCATCCGCATATCTTTGAGCGGGGGTATTCCCAACCTTTGCAGGAGCTGCACTGCAGTACTCTCTGGCGCACGAAGCAATCCCAGCAACAGATCCTCGGTGTCGATCCTCATGTGAGGATGATGCCAGTCATCAGCATTCTCTGGCTTGCTCGCAAAGGGGGCCATTCCGGTTTCGATTTGGAGCTGCACTACGCTGTCACCGCGTTCTTTCGCCTCTTCGACCGCTTGGCGAACCTTCTCTAACGTCACGCCCAGTTCCTCCAGTCTGGGTGGTAACGAAGCCTCTTGCAGGATCTGCAGCGCCTTACTCTCTAGCATATACTCCGTTCCCAACAGCGGAAACTTGGTACGAGGATGCTTGCGATCAGCCTCTGCAACAGCCATCTTTATCGCAGTCTTCGCATGTGGTGAAAGCATGATCTCCTCGCTCTGCATCATACCGTTGCCGCGCCCTTTCGCCTCCTCAACCGCTTGGCGAACCTTCTCTAACGTCACGCCCAGTTTCTCCAGGACGCGAGCAGCAACGCTCTCACCTTCGCGAACCAGGCCCAGCAGGAGATGCTCGGTGCCAACAGTGGTGTGCTGGAGGTGCTGGGCTTCTTCAAGAGCCAGGCTCACTACCTTCTTTGCACGCGTACTGAACTTGTCAAAATGGCTGATGTTGTTGATGAGTGTGTCAAGGAACTTCTGGGACATGATTCCCTCCTTTGTCCGGTAGGCTGGATCGAGCCAGGCATCGAGAGCCCCGAAAAACAAGTCAAGCGCCGTAGCAGCGGTGATGGTGTGCAGTTCCAGCAACGCTTGCATCTCTTCCTGGTACCGTTGACGCCACGCAGATGGATAGAGTCGTAATATCCACTTGACTCGCATACTCTTTTCTCCATGAAATACATCTTCTCCAGAAGGAGCATCAGGAAGAATCACTGCCTCGTGCTCTGTGCTCTCGCTACGTCGTCTGGAGGCGTCCTTGCCCTGTAGCCACGATCCGGCTCATGGTAGCCAGTTGCTCTTGCAGAGCACGCACTCCGGCAGCAGTGATACGATAGGGACGGCGTCTCTCGAGAGGGGCAAGAGGCTCAATCCAGCCTCGCTGCTCCAGACGTGCAAGTGCCCCATAGAGCGTCCCTGGCTCCAGGTGTGTCCGGCTAAACTGCCAGATATCCTCCATCATCGCATAGCCATGCTTTGGTCCCCCAGCCAGACTAGAAAGGATGAGCAATGCAGGATCGGAAAAACGTCCAAGATCAGACACGGGTTTTGGCATAGCACAAAGCTCCTGCCTCCTCTTCAAGCACACAGTACTCAGTAGGGCTATTCAGTAACAATGTATATCGCATATCTGAATAATAATGCGGGCCCTGAGCGCTTGTCAAGAGGAGATCTTCTCCCAACTTTTCCTTTTGGAAGGTGGGCCATGTCATCTACGCTACTTCTTCTTCGCAAAAGAGATTTGTTTTTTCTCTACGAATTGGGTATGCTTTACACATCAATGTGTTCGGTAAAGAAACGAATGCGCAGGCAGAATGAACCGGAGAGAGCTATGGTAGAGCAAAAGCCCATCGGGGCGATCAGCATCGGCAGCAACGATATCCACTTGCTCGTTGCGACCTCCGATGGCATCGGGGCCTTCGACAGGCAAGCGAATCAGTCGGTGCTGGCAGAACTGGTCGGCACCGTCAAAGGTGGAGTGGTTCCCGCCAAACCACTGGGTCAGGCCTTGCAAGACCTTGAGATGCTCGTGAAGGTCGCACGGAGCGCCGGTGCTAGCCCCATCATCGCGCTTGCTACAGAGGCGCTGCGCGAGGTTGCGAATGGTCCCGCGTTCATCGACCTGGTTGGCGTCACGCTGGATATCCAGGCAACGCTGATCTCCGGGGAGGTCGAGGCAGCTCTGGATTACCGCTGGGCGACCTTCCCACCAGTGCCACCGATGCCGTTGCTGGTTGTGGATAGTGGAGGTGGAAGCACCCAGGTGATCCTGGGCGAAGGGCCAACTCCAGTCTTCGCGCGATCGCTCCCTGTCGGCGCAGGCAACATGACACAGCAGTTCCTGGCCCACGATCCTCCCACCGAAGAAGAGCTAGAGGCCCTGCGCGCTCACACGGCTTCCCTGGTGGACGCGCTGCCACACGTGCTTGCTCCGCAGAGCGCCGTGCTGATGGGAGGGAGCGCCGATCACCTGCTCCAATTCGCCGCCGATCCAAAGCAGCACCGCGTGACGCAGGATGACCTCCACCATGCGCTGCATACACTGCAAAAGGACTCTGCCAGGGAGATCGCACATAACTACGATTGCCCGGAGGAACGCGCACGCCTGCTCGCCGCTGGAGCCGTGATTCTGTTGCAGGTCCTCTCACGCTATGGCCTCGATGAGGCGTCTATCAAGCCGAATGGCATTCGCGGCGGCCTGGTGGTGAGCTATGCACGTCATGGAGACGACTGGAAACAAGCACTCCCCATACTGCCAGCAACGCGCACATAGTCCCTCCAGGGTTGCAGCCTACACATTGAGCTGGTCCCTGGAGAAAGGACTGTATGAACGAGGAGTGCTTTGCACAGAGACAAGAGAGAGCTGCCAGACCGCCAAAGAGAAAGGAGGCAAGACTCTGCCTGAGCCAGACTTGCTGGTGACCAAGTTCACCATCCCACCTCTTCGTTCCATACTGCTTCCTCGCGAGCACCTGCTCACGGTCCTCGATCAGAGCCGCTCGTTTCCCTTGACCTTGCTCTCGGCCTCAGCTGGCTTTGGCAAAACGACGCTGCTCTCGACCTGGGCCAACCATAGCATCAGCCAGATCGCGTGGTTGACACTTGATGAAGAGGACAACGACCCGACACGCTTCTGGGCCTATGTGATTGCCGCTCTCAGGCACAGCGGCTCTCCTGTAGGAGAGGCGGCGGAAGCTTTGCTGCACTCCCCACACCCGTCTCTGCTGACAGGCGCTCTGATTTCACTCATCAACGAACTGGCCGCGCTTTCGCAGGACACCGCCCTGATTCTGGATGACTATCATCTGATCAGAGAGCAGGCTATTCATGATTCCCTGCAGTTCTTGCTCGATCATCTTCCTCCCTGCCTGCACCTGCTCCTTGCCAGTCGAGGCGATCCCAAGCTTCCTCTTGCTCGTCTGCGGGCGCGAGGACAGGTGGTCGAGATCCGCGAGACGGAACTGCGCCTGCGTGGCGGAGAAGCCGCCAGATTTCTGACACAGGTCATGGGCCTCTCTCTCTCAGAGGAAGACATCGGTCGCCTGGAAACGCGCACGGAAGGGTGGATCGCTGGACTTCAACTGGCGGCCCTCGCTTTACGCAGACACGCTAATGTCTCCGCCTTTATTAAGGGGTTTACCGGCAGTCATCGCCTGATCCTGCAAACGTCGGTGCTCACCAGGATGAATGCCGAGGTCTGTCAGGCGCTGACTGGAGAACAGGCCAGTCAGCAGATGCTGGAGTCCCTGGAGCGGGCCAACCTCTTTCTGGTTCCTCTCGACGAGGAGCGGCGCTGGTATCGCTTTCACACACTCTTCCGCGAGGTGCTGCTGGCCCGCTTACAGGCCACCCAGCCGGAGCAGGGGATCCGGCTGCACCGGGAGGCTGCAACCTGGTATCAGCACCAGAAATGGCCGCACGAGGCGATCCCCCACGCGCTGGCTACGCAGGACTTCTATTTCGTGGCAGAGTTGCTGGAGGGCACTGTCGAGCGTTTGCATCTGCAAGGGGAGCTAAAAACCCTGCTGGCCTGGATCAAGCTGCTCCCCGCAGAGGTTTTACGCGCGCATCCTCGCCTTGCCACGAGCTACCTGTTAGCTTTCAATCT
>WNFS01005534.1_pt1 | contig 11725 bp, 11 predicted proteins | sample 5400141 | NCBI WGS metagenome assembly WNFS01 (sample SAMN13153358, study PRJNA577476) | soil metagenome | isolation source: 60 cm saprolite under Madrone tree | place: USA:California | collected 2016-06-14 | reverse complement strand
GCGCGAACCCGGGTCAACCCTCTCGAATTCATTCCGTCGATCGCGCACAATCAGTCTGTGCGCTTCATCATGGTGACCGATTCGGCAGACCGGAGCGCTCCGGCCAAGGAACAGACTCCGTTCGCCGAGAGGATGCATCAGGCCGGCCGCGACATCCCGCAGTATTTCGTGATCGCGACCGACGACTACCACCACGACGTCGTCCGCTACACCGAACTGGTCGCAGGCGGGTGCGCGCTTGGCAAATCCGACGCCGACATCGCGACGGCGGTTAACACCATGGTTAAACGCCGCTTTTGACGCGCAAAGACGCAAGGAAATCGCCTTGTTCAGCAAAAACAGCGGCGCATCGCCGCCTCCGGCGGCCGAACCTCGTGCCGTTCCGCGCGGCCAAGCCCGTATCGGCGGTAAGCGGACGTAACGTCCACAACGATCTCCCTTGCGGCAAGCGCGTTCGGCATCGTGCTCCACAATGCCGGACTGTCCAGACTGGCGGCGCCGCTTCGGGAAATCAGCGCTTTGTGACGGCGGTCGGAGTGGTGTCCCGCTCCGTGGGCGCTCCCAGCTGTTTCAATATTCTCTCGATCTGGTTACGGCTGGCGTCGTCAAGCTGCAGCGTGAGCGCCTTGCGGTAGTCGGCGATGGCGCGTTCATATTGCCCGACGAATCTGAGCGCATAGGCGCGGCCAGAGAATGCCACGGCGATATTGGGATTAAGCCGGATTGCTTCGTCGAAGTCTTGCATCGCGCGATCATACCGCTGCCTTCTCGAGTTGACGAGGCCGCGATTGCGGAAGGCGGTGGCGTTGCCAGGATCAAGACTGATCGCCTCGTCCAGATCCCGGATGGCGCGGTCCTCGTACATCCCGTCAGCCAAATAAGCGTCGAAGTCCCACTGCGCCTTCTCCTGATAGACGAGGGCCCGGTTGATGAAGGCCGACGCGTATTTGGGATTGAGCCTGATCGCCGCGTCAAAGTCCTCGATCGCAGGATCGAGGCGGCCCTTGCGAAGGTAGGCAAGACCCCGGTTGTGGAATCCAATCGCGTATTTGGGATCGAGCCGGATCGATTCATTGTAGTCATCGATGGCGCGATCGTAATTCCGGTTGTTCAGGTGGGCGTTGCCCCGGCTGTTGAAGGCGGCGACGAGCCCCTGAGGTGTCTGCCCGCCGGACCGGATCACCGCAGTACAGCTTTCGAGCCTGTCCTCAGGCGACACCCCTTCCCGTGCGAAACACCGGCTGCGATCATCGGACTGCTGGGCGCGTATGGCGGCCGGCAGCATCATGGTGGTCACTGCCATCAGTGTCACTGCCATCAGTGCCACCACCGTATGTGCGCGCATGCGAACCCCTCGGCCCCGCGACCCATCGAAAATTGTAAGGCGCAGCCAAAAATTGTAAAGTCATCCGTGCGAGGGCATCGCCGTGACGATCTCAACAGATATCCCTAGCCTCCTCCGCTTGCCTAGGAGGGCCGGATGGGGGCTGCGCCGTACCGCCTCGGCAACCGCCGTGTTGGCGATGGCGGCGGCCGCAATGGGCGCGACCGCCGCCGGCGCCGAGATCATCAAGAAAGAAGACATGTTGCGCGGCATCACGACGACCCGTGACCGCTGTACCGCAACCCCGCAGACGGTGTGGCTGAATGTCGACAAGCAGGACTTTTGCGTCCGCTACTATCTCTCCACCGCCGGTGGCGAGGGTGCGCGGCCAGTCGTGTTCCTGACGGGTGATCATTTCACCACGATCAGCACGAAAACCTGGCAGTGGATACCGCTCTCCAAGGACAAAAATGCAGGCGTTACTTATGATCCGACCAATCCGACGCAGCACGGGGACGTCAACACCGACGATCTTCCGAGGACGGCGGACGCGTTTTCCAAGATGGCCAAGACCACGGCGATCTATCTGGCGCGAATAGGCATCGATGGGACATCCGGCAATCATGTCTTCCGCAAAACCATGCTCGAATTGCATCTGATGAACGCGGCGCTCGACGCCATCAAGCAACGCCACGGGTTCGAGGGCTTCCATCTTGCCGGTCAGTCGGGCGGATCCTCGCCGCAACGCGTCGTGACATCGCCTGTGCGGTATCAGGTTCCGGGCGCTTGGGAAAAAGCTATGATATCAGTTCGAAAGACCCCGCACGAACCCTGGTCAACCCTCTCGAGTTCATTGCGTCGATCGCGCAGAATCGGTCCCTGCGCTTCAGCATGGTAACCGATTCGGCAGACCGCAGCGTTCCCGCCACGCAACAGACCCCGTTCGCCGAAAAGATGCGCCGGGCCGGCCGCGACATCCCGCAGTATTTCGTGGCCGCGACCGACGACTACCACCACGGCGTCGTCGGCTACACGCAACTGGTCACAGGCGGATGTGCGCTCGGCAAGTCCGACGCGGATATCGCCACGGCGGTTGGCACCATGGTCAAGCGAAACGCCGCTTTTAACGCGCAAAGGGTTAAGGAAATCGCCTTGTTTGCCAAAAACGCAGGCGCATCGCCGCCGCCATCGGCCGAGCCTCGCGCCGCACCGTCAGGGGCCCGCACCGGCGGCAAGCGGGCGTGATGTCCAAAACCACGATGCCCGATCCCGCCCCCGACAATTCCCGCCAGGAGCGCCGGCTGTTCCGGCCCTCGGCGGCGTCGCTCAACTGGGTGATCACGATCGGCTTGTTGGCGCTGGGTTATGCGATCTATTTGCGCTATCTCGTGATCGAGCAGACGCAGATCGGGCTGGCCTGCGACGCCGGGCTGAGGACCTGGCAGTGCCTGAGCCGCACCGTGGTGTCGGCCCTGTTCGAAAACGAGGTGTTCGGCTGGGTCAGCCTTGGCGCCGCGGTGCTGACCCTGATCCGGCCGGTGCTGCCGTTGTTTACCATCTCGCTTGCGGCAAGCGCGTTCGGCATCGTGCTCCACAATGCCGGCCTGTCCGGATTGGCGGCGGCGCTTCTCATCATGTGCTTCGCCCGTCCCGTAGTCGATCAATCGTGACCGCGAGCACCATCACGACGGCTCCGAACCACAGCGCCTGCCAGTTGGCAAAGCCTTCATTGCGGACGATGTAGAGCCCGGACCCGGCCAGCGTAACGGCGGCGATGGTCTCGGCACGGCCGCGGGGTCCGGCACGGCCGGCGCCCAGCGCCGTTGCGATCGCAAAGGGAACCACCGCTGCGGAAAGCTGGGGGTCGGTGAAATCGCGGTAGCGCGGGTCGAACACCAGGCCGAGCGCGGTCTGGATGGCGAGGACCGTGGCGGCGACGAGCACGAGTCCACTCGCCCGGGCGACAAACGCCCCCTCCCTACCCTCCCCCGCTTGCGGGGGAGGGTAGGGAGGGGGCGGCCCGCCCAGCACGCACGCAAACGCCTGGAGCCTCTCATTCGCCGCCAGCGTCATGGCGGCGACGACCGGCGCCGCGAGCGCCACCGCCGCGAAGGCCGCACCGCGTATCCAGCCGCCGGGCCCGAAACTTTCGATGACCACATTTTCCAAGGCCCACGGCGCCGCGATGCCGGCCACGAGCCCGATCGCCGCGATGCCGGCCGCCACCCGCCCCGGGGCCTTGGCGACCGACCCGCCGCCGCCCGTTCGGATCGCGCCAGCAAACACGACGGCCGTCAGCGTCAGGCCAACGGCCAATTGCCATAGCCACCACGGATGATCGGACACCGGCTCGCCCCAGGCGAATTTCGGCTCACGCGAACTGCCGCCAAACAAGCCCCAATACCCGCCTACCGTTCCCTCAAGGTAGCGCTTCCACGGCTGGTCGAAGGCTTCGATCAAATTGACCCGATAGTTCTTCGCCCGTGCCCGCGCCATCACCTCCTCCAGCACATGAGCCTGGTTGGACCGCGACGGCAAAGCGCCCTCGCGCATCCGCCCGGCGCTCGGCCACCCCACCTCCCCGATCAGGATTTCCTTGCCCGGAAAGGTCGCGGCGACGCGGCTGCGGATGTCGTCCACATGGGCGGCGGCGATATCGGCCGCGATCGGAAAATCCTCCCAGTAAGGGAGAATGTGGATGGTGATGAAATCAACGGCTGCGGCGAGCTCGCGGTTGCGCAACCAGAATTCCCAGACATCCGCGTAGGTCACTGGCATCCCGGTCGCAGCTTTAACCTCGCGCAACACCGCGGCAATGTCCTCGGGGCTGAGCTCACCGCGCAGCAGCACCTCGTTGCCGACCACGATCCCGTTGATGGCATTCGGATAACGCTTGGCGAGCGCGATCGTGGTGTCGATCTGGATGCGGTTCTTCTGGCGGTCACGACCAAGCCAAAGGCCTTGGAGCACTTTAATGCCCAGGCGCTGCGCGATCGCGGGCACCTGGTCGAGGCCGTTGTCGGTTGCGTAGGTGCGCACGCAACCGGTCAGGCGAGCAAGTTTTGAGAGATCCTCTTCGATCCGGGCGGTCTCCGCATGGGTCGCCGCGTTGAGCGGGGTCTCGTCGCCACGAAACGGCGTATAGGACATGCATTGAATGGGACCCGGATCGGTTACGACCGCCTTGGCCTCGAAGATCGGGTCGTTCACCAGCTTCACGGTGATTTGCACCACTCGATCCTGGATTGGCCCCGCGAGCGGCCGGCCGAGCCACCACCAAGCTGCCACGACCACCGCCGCGGTAAGGATGAACAAGACGACCAGCTTTCGCATAAAAGATTCCGTGTTACGCCGACGGCTTCCGGCTCGGACCGTTCGAACCCCGCTCGTGATCCCCCTGCCCTTCCCGGCAAGCGAGGGAGGGTAAGGAGGGGGCGCTACCAACAGGGCCGGCTCCGCGCGCCGCCGCACTCATAGCATCGAAGCCCCGCGACGCAATCCGCCACCGCCCGCCTTGGCGCGACCGGATGCGCGGCTGCTCATGCAAATGCCGCACAGCCGCGATGTCCGAGCAAAGATTTCAGCTGCCGAACAGCACGACACGACTGGACAAAATTCGCAACTTCAGCCATTGACGAAAGGAAAATTTGGAAACGTAATCCGACGTGCTGGGCCCCGAGTATCCTGGCCGAATCCTTGTCAGAGTGAGCCTCGACAGAAGACCGATTGTGCGCCCCATGTTCCTTGTAGCTTGGCGTTTTCCTGCAATTGTCGTGAGCGCGGCAATTTTTGTAGCCGCCCCCGTCCTCGCCCAGAACGGCGAGCAAAAGCCGGCTGAAGCCGGCAAGGGGGAGACCGCGAAGGACGCTGCGGGTCGTCCCGACGAAGTAGCCGAAGCGAGCCGCGTCATGACCGGCCCCGCCGCGCGGGGCGAATGCGTCTGGCTCGGCGAACGTGCGGTCGGCTTGATGTGGAAGGACGACCTCGACACGGCGTTCCGTCACCTCGAACTGTACGACCGGTTCGGCTGCCCCGGCGAGCACGTGCAGATCAGTTTCCGCTGCGTCGTGCGCCAGGGCAATATCGACCAGAAGGACCAGAAGGCGACCGATGCCTTCAATGCCCGCGTCCATTCCTGCTGGATCAATCCCGCCCTGCCTCCTGCTCCGCCACCGCCGACGGCGGCAGCGGAAAAGCCGGGAACCAAATAGCCGCCCGCGAATTATTTTAAGCTTGGTATATCTTGTCGCAGTAGTTTTGCCCTCAAAACGCCACGTCCTCTCAATACTTGAAATGACGCGATACTCTGCGATCGCGCTAAGCTTTCAGACCGTGCCTAGGGGACAAGGTCCCGGTCGATCACTTCCGCCCCCATTTGGTTAGCGTTCTATGCGCTCCGTCGCTGTCGTGGTCGCGCTTGTAGCGTGCCTGCACACTGGCGTTTGGGCTCTTCGGCAGACCCAAACCTCCGCTCCCGGTTTTGATGGAATTCTGAACAGCGTTTCATATTCGCCGTTCACCACTGCCGTCCATCCGGATATCGAAGGCAGCCGGCCTCCCGAAGAGCGCATCCGCGCCGAGCTGAGAGCGATCGCCCCGTATGCGAGGGCGATCCGGCTCTATTCGTCGACTGGTGGCGTCGAGCAAGTTCCGAAGATTGCCGCCGAATTCGGCCTCAAGGTCACGCTCGGCATCTGGCTCGACAAGACCGACCGGCGCACCGACAAGGCCCCCCCTCCTGAATTCGATCCCGGCTGCAAGAACCGCTTGGAGCGGGACATGGCCGGCGTGCTCAACGTTAAGTGCACCAGCCGCAATATCCGGGAAATCACGTCGGCCGTCGACCTTCTGCGCAAGAACCGCAACGTCAACGGCGTCATGGTGGGCAACGAAACGCTGTTCCGCCGCGACCTGACGGCCGACCAGCTCGCCGAAGTCGTCAAACGGGTCAAGCGCGAGGTTGGCGGTACGGTGCCGGTATCGACCGGCGAAATTTACAGCGAGCTTCTGGGTCCCGATGATGAGGATGCGGATCAGCCCAAGCCCAGCAACGCGCTCAATCTGTTTCAGAAGCTATCCGGCGACGCGGCCGAATTGCAGGATCCCAAAGAACGCGCCTTTGCCGCCGAACGGCTGGTATCCACCGTCGATTTCGTTGCTGTGCACGTGCTGCCCTACTGGGGTGGCATACCGGCCGAAAACGCGGTCGACGCGACCGTGAACATATACGCGAAATTGCGTGAGAAATTCAAAGGTAAGCGCATCGTCATCGCGGAATTCGGGTGGCCGAGCTCCGGCTACAATCGCCGCGCCGCCGTTCCGGGCAAGTTCGAGCAGGCCGCGATCATGCGGGGGTTCGTCGCCCGCGCTCACGCACTCGGCATCGATTACAACCTCATCGAGGCTTACGATCAGCCGTGGAAGACCATCGAGGGCAGCGTCGGCGCCTACTGGGGCCTGTTCGACAATCAGACCCATCAGCCCAAATTCGCCTGGGCCGGTCCCGTCACCGATGGCGACAGCTGGAAGATCGCTGCCGTTGCGGTTGCGGTCGGGGTGCTGTTGTCACTTCCGGTACTGGGCATTGCGGGCGCCACGGCCGCCCAGGCGCTTTTGCTCGCATCGGCGGCCCATGCGGTCGGCGCCTGGGCCGCGACCGTATTCGACTATTGGGTGAGCCACTACTTCGTCGCCGGGGCGGCCTTTGCGCTCGCACTCGGCACCGTGCTCCTGATACCGCTGGTGTTGATCGCACTCGGGAGGATCGAGGAGATCGCCGGTATCCTGCTTGGCCGTTCGCCGGCGCGGCTGTTAAAGAAGACCGCTGGCGCCGCGGCGGACTACGCGCCCAAGGTTTCGATCCACATCCCGGCCTACCGGGAGCCCCCCGAAATGCTCAAGGCGACGCTCGATGCGGTCGCCCGGCTCGCCTACCCGAACTTTGAGTGCATCATCGTCGTCAACAATACGCCTGACGAAGCCATGTGGCGGCCGGTCGAGGAGCATTGCCGGACGCTTGGCGAGCGCTTTCGTTTCGTCAATGCCCCTAAACTCGAAGGCTACAAGGCGGGGGCGTTGCGGCTTGCGCTGGCCCACACGGCGCCCGATTCCGAGATCGTCGGCGTTATCGATTCCGACTACGCCGTGACCCCGGATTGGCTTGCCGACCTGGTGCCGGTGTTCGCTGACGCCAAGGTCGGTCTGGTGCAGGCGCCGCAGGATCACCGCGACGGCAGGCGCAGTCCGCTCCATCACACGATGAACGGCGAGTACGCCGGCTTCTTCGATATCGGCATGGTCCAGCGCAACGAGGCCAACGCCATCATCGTTCACGGTACCATGTGCCTCATTCGCCGCACCGCGCTCGAGGCGGCCGGCGGATGGTCGAGCGACACCATCTGCGAGGACACCGATCTCGGGCTTACCATCCTGGAGCTCGGCTGGCAGGCTCATTACACCAACCGCCGCTACGGCTACGGCCTGCTGCCCGACACCTTCGAGGCCTACAAGAAGCAACGCGACCGCTGGGCCTCGGGCGGCTTTCAGATCGTCAAGAAGCATTGGCGCCGTTTCCTGCCCGGCGCTTCGGCATTGACCCGCGACCAGAAGCGCGAATTCGCGTTCGGCTGGGTCAACTGGCTCGGGGCCGAGACCGTGGGCGTGCTGGTGGCGATCCTCAACCTGATCTGGGTGCCGGTTGTGGCGTTCGCCGGCATTGCGGTACCCGACAAAGTGCTGACGCTTCCCATCATCGCGACGTTCGCGATTTCGATCGTCCACTTTGCCGCGCTCTACCGTCGCCGCGTGCCGATCCCGGCCTCGCAGGCGGCCTGCGCCATGGTGGCGGCGATGGCGATGCAATGGACGGTGGCACGTGCCGTCGCCAATGGCGTGATCAAGGATCACCTGACCTTCGTGCGCACGGCCAAGGGCGGCGCCGCCCGCAAGCGTGTGGCCTTCCCGGCATTCGAGGAGGCCGTCCTGGGTGGCCTGTTGATCCTGGGCGGGTGCGTGGTGTTCGCAACCAACTGGGAGCGGGTGCGGGAGATCAACCTGTTCGGCTGCGTGTTGCTGGTGCAAAGCCTGCCATTCCTGGCCGCCGCAGCGCTCGCCGCATTCGAGAATTCCCGTCTTAACGATTTCGCGGTGTTGCAGAGCCTCGAAGCTCGTCTGGCGGACGTCATGGCGCAGATCGTCCCGACACGGCGCAGCCCGATAAACCGGGGCACCGCGGCGCCCGAATAGCGGATGGAAGCCGCGCCGTAGGGTGGGCAAAGGCGGCCGAGGCGTTGCGGTGATGGCACGATCTTGCTTCCGCCTTTGCCCACGCGGTCGGTTCGCGCAATTGCCGAACAAACGGGCGAAGTCGGACGGCGTGGGCGAAGGCGCGCAGGCCAGTGCGCATGCCGTCGGCTGTGCCAGGCGCCTTCGCCCACCCTGCCGGCTTTCCCACCCTACAGCAGCCGAGCCCGTTGCTCCGGGGTGAGCCGCGCGCAGTATTCGACGCGGCCGAACCAACGATAGCGGTTGCGCGCTATGGCTGCGTAGAGGGCGTCACGCCAGCCCTCGGGGATCAGTGCACCGACACGCAGCAAATGCCAGACCCCTCCCATGAGAGCGCAGAGTTCCAGATAGCCGCGCGACGCCGTAAAGGCTCGGCCGTTGGCGATCAACATGTAGCTCTCGTTCGGATCGACGCCGTAATGACGATAGAGCGCCTGGCCCAGCGCCCCCTGCATCGACGCGAAGTTCACCTTTGGCCGCCGGTCAAAGCGCATGATCCAGCTGGCGCCGCCCGAACACAATACGCATACCCCGTCGAACACGAACAGCGCACAGCTGTCGTCGAACGGTGGAACGGCCGGATCGCCGCGATAGCTGTATGCCTGAATGGAGACCTCAGGCATCGACGGCATCCCGGATTATGCTGATGTCCAACCCCTCGAGCGCGTTGAGATAGGTGTCGAGATCGATGAGACCGAGACAAGGGGTGGCCCCGCGCATTTCCAACAATCCTCTGGCCAGCTGTCGCGCCAGCAGAATTGCCGGCATGCAGGGAATATAGGGGCCGTGCCCCGACCGGGCGATGAGGTGGAAGCGGCGCTCTTTGGCCCGACCGTCGTGGCCGGTGCCAGTGAGGATCATGTGCAAGCCGCTGCACCCTGAACCGAGGGGATCGAACAGGAAACCAAGGCGGAGCAGGTAGAACGCATGCTGGTCGAGCGACCGGACGATCCCGAGGCGAACCAGCGCGCCGAGCGCCCTGGTTGCGAGATGGAGCAGCTTCAGCTCGTGCCCGGCGGCAAAGCGCATCGACCGCAGTGTCGGGTAGCGGGCGGGAAACAGCGTCAGGTCGGGGATGTCGCAATTGCCGAACAGCCGCCAGCCCAGCTCAGGGTAGTGCTCGGCATGGGTGTCCTCCCAGCCGAACACTGTCTTCATGCGTCCGTGACGCAGCATCGTCATCGGTTTGCCCACATAGCTCAGCGCCGCTGATGTTGTGGCGAGGCCGCGATTGGTGTGCTGGGCGGCGCTGATGCCATAGTCGACCGCTTCCAGTTGGGCAAAACAAGGCAAATAGGCATCGATTATGGCTGCGGTCAGGGACGGCACCGAGCTCGCGCCGCTGACGACCAGCACGTCGCGCGCCCTGGCCTCGGCGTCGAGGCCGCCGATCGTCGCCACGAAATCGCGCGCATCGGCAAGATCGAGATAGTGGCAGCCCTGCGCGATGCAGGCCCGGGCGACCCGATGATCCTGCGTCTGGAATGGACCGCTCGTGTGAATGACGACATCGGGTGCGATCCGCGCGAGCGCCTCGGGCAAGTCACCGTTGATGTCGATCGCATGGGCTTCGGCCGGGTGGACGGGCCGGATAGAAGTGATGAAAGCCTGCGCCCTGGCAGCGGAGCGGCCGCCGACCAGGAGCGTGATTTCGGCATCGCCGGCGAGGCTGCGCGCGATATAGCTGCCGAAATTCCCATAGCCGCCGATGATAAGGACGCGGGCTACCATGGGGGCTTGGCGACCATGAGCCAGAATACCACGACCAATCCGCCGAATGCCGGCCAACCGAGCAAGAACCACCAGCGCAACAGCCGCCGACATGCCGCCTCATCGCAGGGAGCGCCGCGCGCCTGCGCTTCGAGTATCGCCTTCATGCGCATCTGGATTGCGACCACCGGCAGCCAGCAGGCGCCGGCCAGCACATACAAGGCATAGGTCAGCACCAGCCAAGAGTCATTCCAGGAAAAGCCGCCGTGGAAGATCAACCATGCACCGCTTAGCGGCTGCACGATGACGGCGGGCAGGGTGAACAGGAAATCGGCGCGGACCGTCATGCGGGTGGCGAAAACGCGGGCCGCCGGATTGGGACTCAAAAGGCCGAGGAACATGAAATAGGCGATGTCGATTCCCGTCCCGAACAGGATCGCCGCACTGATGATGTGCAGTGTCTTGACGAGGAGATAGGTGTTCATGGCCACGCCCTTTGCCGTTTCAGGCGACGTAAAATAGTGGCCGAATTGGCGGCGTATTTGAAAGTCTTGCCGCGGTACTTAAAAGTCTCGCTTGGGGCGGTCCAAAAAGTGTCTCCCCTACCCCGGCTATCGCGGACATTTCTGACCAAGCAGTTGACGAGCCGCAGTATTACTTTTGTGGAAAAGGAATGGAGCACTCCATGGAATCTGTGATCACGAAAAAGGGCCAGGCCACGATTCCGAAAGCCGTGCGTAAGCATCTCCACTTGAAACCTGGAGATCGGGTAAAATTTTTCCTGCACCCAGATGGAAGCGTGGTCCTGTTACCGAAGCTGCCGGTAGCCGCGTTGCGGGGGGTGCTCAAGCACCGAAGAGCGCCAGCGACGATCGAGAAAATGGACGAAGCTGTAATTGCCGGCGCCAACGAGGGTGTATCGCGCGGCCGGCGCCGATGATCGGACTGGATGCCAAACATCCTTGCCCGGGTTCAAACCAGCGTAGCCTCGGACAGTCACGGTATCAAAATACCTCAATAATGAAAAAGTCTGCCGGTCTATTTTGGCAAAACGAAATACCCCTAAAAATCCACGTAAATTCAACCAAGTGCGGGGATCCAATAGCCAGCAACAGTTTTCGGTCTGCTATCGGTCGTAGCAGCCAATCGCGGAAACGACGACCCGCCCCCTCAGCGGACATGCCTTTTTGGCGCAAAGTTTGCTTCGTTGAACATGAGTTTGGTTATGCTGCTCGCTAGACCTTAGTCGCGGCCGATCAGCCGCCGGGGGCGAAAATGGCCTTGGCGTTCGATGAGATGAGAGGGAGCAACGGCCAGGTACGGCCGGCCTATGCGGGCCTTGACCAGTGGTTGCGCGATTTATCGCCGGACGTGCTTGATCGCCGGCGCCGCGAAGCGGAATTACTG
>WNFS01004737.1_pt1 | contig 11728 bp, 9 predicted proteins | sample 5400141 | NCBI WGS metagenome assembly WNFS01 (sample SAMN13153358, study PRJNA577476) | soil metagenome | isolation source: 60 cm saprolite under Madrone tree | place: USA:California | collected 2016-06-14 | reverse complement strand
TGCAGCCGGTGAGCGCCTCCATCTGCTTGTTGACGTCCGTGATGATGCCGGAGGGATCGGTGGTCATCAGCGCGTCGATGTTGGATTCGATCAGCGAGCGCGTGTAGAACTGCTGGTCTCGCAGGCGCTGATCGAGCTTTTTTTGCTCGGCTTCGACCAGCTTACGTGCGGTATTGTCGGTGCCAATCAAGAGATAGCCGATGATGGCATCTTGGGCGTCGCGCAGCGCCGTGACGGACACCACCGCCGGGAACCGGCTCCCGTCCTTGCGAAAGTAAGTCAGCTCGTAGATGTCCTCGATCCCGCGCGAGGCCTTGAACACCAACGCCTCGAAGCCCGGCGTAATTGGGGTTCCGAGCTCGAGGCTCAACGCCTTGGCGCGCGCGATCACTTCCTGCGGGTCGGATATGTCGGCCGGCGTGATCTTGTCCAGCACTTCGGCGGCCGTGTAGCCCAGCATCCGCTCCGCACCGACATTGAATAATTGAATGACGCCCTTCTCGTCGGTGGCGATGCTGGAGAAGTTCGCGCTGTTAAAGATCGCGTTTTGTAAGGCCCCCGTCTTGAGCAGAGCTGCTTCGCGCCGGACTTGGGTGATGGCGTCCGCCTTGCCGGCATCGCCGTCGAGAAAGGCGGAGCGGTGGATTTGCTCGGACATGGCTGCCTCCGTTCAGATCAGAGATAGGGAATTCAATCCGAGCGCAATTCCGGTTCGCCGAGCCCCGCTTGCTCGGGCGCCTGCAGGTTGTCCGGATAGTATGAGTGGAAGGTTGGATCGCGCGCGGCCGCATTGGTACGGACAACGGGGTCGACTGGGCGCTCGGCGCCACCCGGCGTGCGACCTCGCTCCGCGCCAGCCCGACTTGAGTGGATCCAGGCTGAATCGTATGGCTCTTCTCCTAGGCGAAAGCGTACGTCCACCGTCTCACCTCCCGAGCGGAATGCGTATGGGACCTAGGTCCAATGGGTGGGCGGGTCCTTGGCGACTAGAGTGATGGTAGGCGAAGGAACGACTCGCATGGGCATCTTCTGCATCATCGGCGTCCTGGTCGTGGTGCTTGCCGGGTTGGGGTAGTTCAGGCTCGGTTAGGAATCGGAGCCTCTGCACACGCGCTCCAGCGCCAGCGCGAGGGGACCTTGAACGGGACCGTGAACCGCGAGCGGGCGCCGCTGAGCCGGAGGCTGCGCGTGGCCTACGAGAACCAGAAGCTGCTTGCGCCTGACGGTCTGAAGGAAGCCTTCCCAGAGAAGGCTTCTTCGAGCGCGAGCAGTTCCAGAGCCTGCGGAAGCACCTGCGGGCGGATCTGGAGGTCTCCGTGACGATCGCGTTCACGTTCGGCTGGCGGATGCAGTCCGAGGTCCTGCCCTTGGAGCGCAGCTGGAGCGCGTGAAGGCCCTCGAGCGTCGCCTCCGCCGCATTGCGCCGTGCATCTTCCTGCACGTGGGCAAGGGACGACGAGCTGGGAAGCCGTGCCTGGACTTCAGGAAGCGATGGCTGACGGCGTGCAAGAAGGCCGGCGCGCCCGGGATGCTGCGGCACGACTTCCGGAGGACGGCGGTACGGAACATGGTGAAACGCGGCGTGCCGGAGCGCGTGGCGATGACGGTCACAGGGCACAGGACGCGATCGGTGTTCGAATCGCTACCACATCGTGAGCCCGGCGGACCTGCAGGACGTCGCACGGCGCCTGGCTGAAGAGCGGTGACCATCTACACGGTGGCGATGTCGATGCTCGAAGCCTACGGTGCCAGCGTTGGGTTAGTCCTCGATATCGTCGGAGCCATCCTCGTCTGGCGCTGCGGCTTGCCGCCGCCGATCAGGCGCGGAGGAGTTTCGTACCTCATGTTTGAGCAAGCTGACGAGGCTATGAAGGAGCAAGCTGCGAGATACGATCGGCTGGCCCATCTTGGGGTAAGTCTTCTTGTGTTGGGATTCTCGCTTCAGCTCGTGGGTGGTCTGCTTCGTTGATGAGGCTGTCGGGCACAATTGCGGGCACAGTCGGCAGTTGCGTAGCGCGAGAGCGTCGTGTAACCTCTTGAAGTCCCGATACGGGCTCGTGGTGCAGCCTGGTTAGCACACTGGACTGTCAATCCAGAGGTCGCGGGTTCAAGTCCCGTCGAGCCCGCCATTCAAGCCAAAACAAAGCGCGCGGTTAGGTGACACCGCGCGCTTTGTTCTTTTCCATTCGAGGTAGGCGGTGCCTAAATAGAGCCTATTGAGCTTCGATGGCTGCCTTCTTTTTCTCGGTTACCCGTGCGTCGAGTGCTTTGATGGCTTCCCGAAGATGTTGCGGGCTCAAGTGAGCATAACGTGTTGTCATTCGCATATAACGGTGGCCGAGGATTTCTGCCACCGTGCGGGGGGGGGACGCCGGCCATGGCGAGGGTACTCGCGGCGTCGTGGCGCAGGTCGTGGAAGGTGAGGTCCTTGAGCCCAAGGCGCCGGATCAGTCGAGTAAAGCCCCGGGTGAGGACGAGGGGTTCTCGCTCGGGGAAAACAGGGGTCTCAGGGTCGAGGGGCCGCGCGAATCCTTGGATCAGGTCACTGAGGGTGTCAGTCATCGGTACAGAGCGTGAATCCCCGTCCTTGGTGTTGGCGAATCTCACCGTGCGTGTCTTGAAGTCCACATCCTTCCACCGGAGGCGGACTAGCTCGCTTCCTCTTCATCCTTGGCGCGGCTCAAAAACCTGCCTTCTAGCTGGATCTCTAACACAGTAGAATCCCTCTGCCGTAGGGACCGGAAACAGACCGGCCGAAAACAAATGATTGTGGACAGCGTCTGGAGGACAGACAACATGAACGCCCTCCGGCGTCGGTGGCCCGTCCTTGGGCCCCGTCACCGTGACATAAGGTGCCAGACTCGGACCCCGGCTGCCCCAGAAGCCGACGGCACAGCGAACCCACGAGTCGGAGTGATCACGACCTCGCAGCCGGTACGTCAACCGAGCGCAGTGACTCCGAATTGTCGGGCGCGAATTAGCGGCCGATCAGCTCACTAATGTGTTGGAGCTGAGTCGTCGCCGAGTACATTACCTGCTCGACCTCGTCGAGCTGAGGCTGCTCCTTGACCGCCTGCCTGAGCTTCAGGATCACGGCGTTAAGCTGATTCCGGGCCAAGTCGACCCGGTCCTCCAGACTCATCACGTACAACGGAGCCATCTGATCCTCCTCCCCTTTGGCTGGCGCGCCGGGCCGCGCCGTTCACTCGCACGCTCGTCCACGTCCCACGCTTCCGGGCGCACCTGCCCTGCAGCACTCGGGAGTCAACCCTCCGCCCCCGGTTCCCGCCTGAGCGAGCTGCTCGGGGCAGTCGCGGGGTGCCCGTTCGCGGACGGTGTCGACGGGGCCGCATCCGTCGTGGCCCTCGAGCGGTAGCCGAGCTCGTAGCAGACCTCACAGAGCGCGCCGTCCTTTTCGAACGCGGCTCGCGCCCGCTCATCACGCACTTGGAGCGTCATGGGCGTGCGGCACAGCCGGCACTGGACATCGAACTCAATCATGTCACTGATCCGATCCACGGCGGGTTCCCTGCCGATGTCCTTCATCCTCGCAACCGTCATGCCACCGCGGCGCCGGCCCGCGGGCGTCCCACGAACGTTTCCAGATCACGCGGTTATGTTTCGTCGGATCTCGAGGCGATAGGCAGGGATAGGTAGCGCTGGCCAAGAAACGTCACGTGTCGGCGCCTTGGTGCCGAGATCCGTCCATGGAGCCGCGCCGTCGTCGAACCGCGGAGGCTGGGGAGATCGGAGGATATCGGGCCGGATGCGCGCTCAGCCGAGCCGGTTCTTGTGCGAGCATCCGCCCTTCATGATGGCGGCCTCGAGGAGGTCGGGGGCCGCCCCCGCGCGATCACACCGGGCTTGCCCAATCTGCCGGCACCAGTTACAGGGTCATGTCAGGCAGGGCCGGCTGCTCGGCTGGTGCCGCAGTACCGGCAAACGGGGACGGCGGGCCATGACTGAGAACGGTTGGGTAGGCTAGGTCTTGCAATAAGAGGGGACCCAGCTCTTAGCGATCATTTCGGGCGCAATAGTGCTGTAGTCGAATGCTTTCCCGTCCTGGACCATCTGTTGGATGTTGAAGAGGAGTGACGTCTCGGGGATGTCACGGAAGAAAGCGCGATACATCGATTCGACCATCCGGTGAGCGACCCGCAGTCCGAGGTGGCCGAGGAAGTTACGGCGCTGACCAACATGGGCGAGTTCGTCGGTCATCGCTTCCCGAAGCAGCGTGCGGACACGTTCGCGGGCCTCGGGCTCGCGCGGGCTGGTGCTCCAGTACATCGGCGACGAGATCGAGGCGGTCTTCGGCGCTCCCCTGCGAGCGTCGGAACCATGCCGACCGGGCCCTGGCCGCCGCCCACGAGATCCGCCGGCGCCTGGCGGAGCTCAACGCCCGACGCGCCCGCGCCGGCAAGCCGCCCCTCAGAAACGGTATCGGCATCCACACGGGCATCGTGCTGGCGGGCAATATCGGCAGCGCCGAGCGGCTGACCTATGCCCTGGTCGGGGACGCGGTCAATCTCGCCTCGCGCATCCAGGGGCTCAACAAGGAACTGGGGACCGATATCCTGCTGAGCGAGGCCACCCGAAGTCAGCTGACGGCGGAAGAAACTCTGGAAGCGCTTTCGGCCGTGCGAGTGAAAGGGAAGTCGGTCGAGGCCAGCATCTACCGCGCGGCCTGAGCCCGAGAGGCCACTGCTCGGAACGCCAGAGGCGCGTCGCAACCTCCTGGCCAGCGGCTGATCGTGGTGGAGGGCGAGGCAAAGTAGAGTCTAGAATCATGGATCGAGTGCGCGACGAGGTAGTCCTGACCAAACTCGCTCCCCGCTGCGTTGGACTCACCTGGCGGCTGGTACATCCACCTGGGGCAGGTCAATGATGCAGGGCCGCCGAACAGCCACGTGATGCGTCAGCGTGGAGGTCGCTTTCAGCGTACTATTACAGTACTTCGATCCAAACGCCGATGCCTGCGGATGCGCATCAAACCAAGACAAAGGGAGGACGCACGATGGACGCCAGAGAGCTCGACGACCTGCAACACCGCCTCGCGGCCATGTTCGGGCGCGCTCCGATCCGCCCGCCCAGCGGCAAGGAAGAGGCCCTGACCGTCGCGGAGTGGGCCCCGCTGGTGGATATCGTTGAACATGACACGGAGTACCTCATCAAGGCCGAACTGCCCGGGGTCAAGAAGGACGACGTCAAAGTGACGGTCCAAGATGATGTGCTCACGATCACCGGGGAGCGGACCTTCGAGAAGGAAGAGCAGGGCCGAAAGTATCACCGCGTGGAGCGGGCGTACGGCCGTTTTGCCCGGAGCTTCACGCTGCCGGAGGACGCGGATGGCAACAAGGTGGCGGCCGAGTTCAATGACGGGGTGCTCAAGGTCCACCTCCCGAAGGCGGAGCGGGCCAAGACCAAGTCCATCGAGGTGAAGATCGGATAGTGATCAATGGAGGGTGTGGTGGGCGACGGTTCGACGAGAGGCACGCGAGGGTGAGTCAAGGCTGGCCGGTCGAGAAGGGTCAGCAATATGCGGAGCCCGATTCGGTCATGATCGGTCGGCCTTGGTTACTGCGGAAACAAGCGTCGCGAGTGAGCGCGTAGGCGGCATAAAGGCCATTCTGCTTATCCGCTCTAAATGAACCCGCAGCGAATGCAGCCGCCACAATGCACATGCACCGGGGTGTCGCTCGATTGACACTCAATCCCACGTCTGCCGTTCTGGAGGGAGAATATTATTCGGGACGAGATCGGCAAAATATCGGTGTTCTTCGCTTTGGTTCGTTAGGCTTGGTGTTTCCGATGTGCGCAAAGGTTCATCAGGCGGGGTGACTATGACCCCGACAGGAGAGGGAGGTAGGTATCTCTGGCTACGTGTTCGCTCTGTGCATGCCTGACCGAGGGCCAAGCCGATTGTCACATCCTGACAGGACCAGAGCTGGATAGCAGGTCGAGACCACCCTCCGAATTTGAATCCCGGGGGGCGCGGTGTTGAGTCAACAGCCGACAACTGCCAGAAACCGTTGAAAAAGCGCGCGGCGGACCGTAAACACGGGTTTGAAGCCGGCATAGGCAAGCACCCGTTAGAGTTTCCGTCTCCGGGGCCGGAAAGGGAAGGGCGGGCACGGGTTCGATCCTCACATTGGAGCATGTTGATTGCCTTCGAATAGGAGGCGCCGCGACTTATCCGAGTTTTCTCCACGCGATCAACAAGCGCCATGGCAGAGATTCCCGTAGTTTGTGAGAGGCGCGCTTCGAATTCTTTCATCGCGGCCTCTCCCGCCTTAACCAGCTCTTTTGTCCTGCGCTCCATCAGGTTGAAGACGATGGTCACCGTGGCACCCACGAGGCCTATGACGAACGCTGTGCCAAACCTTCCTGCGGCTAAGACCGTTCCGAATCCGGCGACAAGGGCTGCGGTTGCCAGAATGAAGAAATTTACGCACTGTAGCCGCTGGCCGGCATGAAGCGAGAACCAGTTCCGTGCATGTTCCAGGCCCTCAGCATCGTGGGTATCCGGCATTGGAAACCTCACTGAATGTCGGCGGTGTTGTGCCTCGGGTTGTCATCGGCGATGATCCGCCAACCGCGGGCTCGCCGTAGATCTCGAACGGACTCAGCTGAGCACTCGCCGGGGAATGATTTAGTCCTGGGCCTTGCAGCTGGCAAGACTGAGCTGACGAGTGCCGCTGGCGCGTGCGAAGGCCGGTGTCAGGCCACGTGAATTATTCCATGCACTTGCACGTTCCAAAGGTCACCGAATCCCGTCGGGGTCACCAATAGCGATGAAGAGATCGCTGGGGTGTGCGCCGGCCTCAGGGTCTGATGAAACGCCATCTCGGCTAGGGTCCTAGAACCGAATACAGTTGATGTAGGTCCAGCAGCACCGGAACGCCTGGCGGCCCCCGAAGAGCGTGCCCATCGCTTGGCGGATGAGCGCCAGCCGATCGGTCACGGCTTCCTTGCTGGGCGCCTCGCCATCGACTTTGACCGAGGAGCCCAGCCAGCCCAGCACGGCCTCGTGGTAGGCGCTCAAGAATTCGAACCAATCCTCGACCCGAGCCTCGATGGAACGGGCCGTGACCTCCTCCACGGTGAATCCGGCCTCCTCGAGGCCGCGCAGGTAGTACTCGAGCGGCCGGACCGGCAGGAAGACCTGGTCCCGGTAGGCCACGTGCGCCTGCATCCGGGCTTCGTCGTCGAGCAGCGGCCGGTAGGCAGTGTAGCGAGGGTCGTTGCGGACCAGTCCGGTGGCGACCTCGTGAATCGCCCACACGGTCTCGTCCAGGATCCATTCGCTCGGCCGGGCCTGCGGGTTGCGGATATTGCCGGACTGCACGAACACCCGCCCGCTCGGCCGCAGCACCCGAGCCCAGGAAGCGAGCGTGTCCGGGAGGTCCCGATAGAGGTGGATCGCGTTGGTGGACGCAATCGCGTCGGCCTTGCGTACCAGCAGCTCGGGCCCGATCACCTCCTCGAGGAGCTCGAGCCGCTTCTCCTCCTTGAGCCAGCGCAAGAGTCGAAACGCGACGCGCTCCTCGTCGCCAAACTTGTCGAGCGCAACGCGGAGAAACTTCGATGAGCTGTCCACGACCAACATCCCGACGTGGCGGTCGAAGATCCGCAGGTTCAGCCGGTCGAGGAGGATTCCAGTCCCGCCCGAGTAGTCGATCAGGAGCTGGCCGTCCTCAAGGTGGCGGGCCAGATCCTCCACCGTCGGGTCGAGGTTCCGGTACCAGCCGTGGTTCTCAACCGTGTCGTACCGGAGGCCGAAGGTGTCCACGGGCTGCCGAGTCCAGTCCTCATCGGGGATCCGCTGGAAGCCGGGCGGCCACTGGAACCGGCGCCGGGGGCCGCCGGGTTGCTGGATCGGGGCGCTGAGTGCGCCGTGGATGCGCAAGAGCTCAGGGATGGTGGATGGGGGCCGCCGGCCCCAACCGCACTCCGTGGCAATGCCGAAGTTGGACACGAAGCCGCGGGCGACCTCCATGCGGCGGACCGTCCCGTCGACGCCGTCGGTGTGGTGGACCAGGCCGAGGTAGAGCTCGGTCTCGGGGCGCAGGCGAAGCTCCCGTAACGGGGCGTAGTACGCCTCGTCGAGGCGCTCCCGTGGAACCGGCAGGTGGATCCAGTTGAGAGGGCGGCCCAGGCTCGCCGCCAGCGCGTTGGCGACGTCAACCAGCTTCCCAGCGTCGGCCGGCTCCTTAAAGTGTCGGTGCTGGACGTCACCGTAACAGAAGTGATAGCCGAGCTGGACGTCCGGCGGTACGTACCGGGAGAGTCGCAGCAGCCGGTCCAGGATGCCGCCCTTGATGTCGTCGAACCAGACCGGGAAGACGCCCTCCAGCATCCCGAACTCGAAGTTGGTGTCCCACTGGATGGCAAGCTGGTCGTGGGGTACGACCTCGAGGATGAGCCGTAGCTCGGCCAGCAATCGGTCTTCGTAGACCGGCTCCAGGAGCCCCTGGTGCTCGGCGACCACGAAGGCGGTGATTGGCGCCAGGGGAGTCGGCAGGCAGACCTGGAAGCGGCAGGCGACCGGCACCAATCCGTCGCGCTTCAGACGCGCGAAGATGCGATAGGAGGCAATCGCCGCGTCCGCGTACCCCAGTGCCCCGAACGTCACACTGTCCGGGCGCGCGCCCTCCGCAAGGCGAACTCGCGGCAGCGGCCGCCAGCTGTTCAGGCCGGGAGGCACTACCTCGAACTGCTGCTGGGTGGTGAAGACCGGCAGCTGCCAGACAATCCAGTCGGATCTGGGGCCGGTCTCTCCATCAGGGATGCGGCGCAGGCGATCACCGATCTCGGCGGCCAGAGCGCGGAAGACGGCCTCCGGGCTGGCCAGCGGCACGCTGCCGACCAAGTGCACCCCATGTCCCAGGGATTGCGCCACTGTTCTCATGCCCACACACGGATGGCGGCGAGCATCCGCCGAAACCCGCACTGGGTCAAGAGGTACGCTCCGCGCCAGATGACGAGCCTCCTATCAGCCCGAGCTGCATTGTCGAGATCAAAACGCCTTCCGAGTTGAAGTCCCGAGAGCTAGGTCGTTAGGTCAACAGCGTGTCAGTGGTGCGAACTGAGTAGCAAGCGTATGGTGGATGGCAAGCACGGGTTTAGGCCCGATCCTCAAAGCGAAACTCGAGCGACCTGTTTGCCGGCAAGGGGTTTCGGGCCCCCGATTTGAACCAGCGACCGACAGAGCTGTTTAGGAGGGCTTTATGTTTTGAGTCACGATGCCCGGCGTCGGGACTGGAAATCGTGCGTATACGGCGTCCTTGGATCATCCTCTCGGATAGTCAATCCAGACACTTTCCTAGCCCGGATAATTCATGAGTGCAGCCACTGAGGGCCAATCTGGGCTGGCGGACGCGTGGATGCGCGGTGTGGAGTCTGGAGATGCGCGTGAGGCCAGCATTTCGAGATCCGCGACGTGCGTGGCGGCGTGGTGCCTTCTGGACGTCGCACGGCTGATCGCGCCGGAGAGACCCCGGGCCCGCGGTGGTGCCGGGGGCATGGAGCAGCCGCTGGGATCAGGGCGTGGCGCCGAGGGCCTGCGCCAGTTGCCGCCACGGGCGCAGCCAGGGGAAGGCCGTCGGCAGATGCAAGACGATGCGGCGCACGGAGCGCTCGACCCAGACGGCGACCTTGAGCAGCCGCTGCCGCAGCGTGCTCACTTGCGCGGCGGCGCTGGGGGTAGACTGCGCGCACCGCTGCAGCTCCTGAAACAGGACATAGGTGGCCGCCGTCAGCAGGACCCGGAACTGATTGGCCCGGAAGCGCGCACAACTGGTCCGGTCCAGCGCCAGCCCGAGCTTCAGCTCCTTGACGCGATTCTCCATGTCGCCGCGGGCGGCGTAGCAGGCGTAGACCGCCGCCGGCGGAGCGGGCAGATTGGTCACGACGAAGCGGGGGTTGTTCTTGGGCGCGCGCCCCGGGTAGCGCAGCACCTCGGCCTTCATGATGATGCGCCGCTTGCGCGACCACTTGCGGGTCCGATAGCGCGTGTCTCCGAACAGCTGCACACTCTCGAAGCCCCCATCCAGCCGCACGCGGAGCACGGCCGTGGGGAAGGCCGCCCGGAGCTTGGCGAGCAGGCGGCGCAGCAGGCCGATAGCGCTGGGCGTGACGGCGGCGGTCCCTGGCCGCAGCAGGGCGGCCACCAAATACTGGCGCGGCTCGTTGTTGAACGTCAGCGTGGCGAGCAACGGCAGATAGCACCAGGTACCGTAGTACCCATTGAACAAGGCGAACTGCTGCTGGCCGTGGGCGGGATCCTCGGTGGTGTCCAGGTCCAGGGTGAATGGCATACAGGTCGCCGCGCCGCACGCTGTTCTCGAAGCGCGACAGGGTCGGCTGCGAACTCAAGGCCGCCCCGGTGAGCGGATCGCGGTCGAGGAGCAGCTTGTGGATCGGGTCGTGGGCCAGCGGGGCGGCGTCGTTGCAGTCGGGGTAGCCCAAGGCCAGCCCGAAGACGCGCTGCCGGAGCAACTCGAGGATCGAGTGCTGGACCTTCCCCGGCTGCCGCCACTCGCTCGCGCAGACGGCCAAGCGCTCGGTCAGCCCCAGCCGGCGGTCGATCGCCTTGAGCAGCACCGCGCCGCCATCCGAACTGGCCTGGGCCATGTCGAAGGCCGCCACGATCGGCTTGGAATTCTGCTGGAACCGGAAGGTCAGCTGCGCTATACAGTCTGTAGCCATCGAGTCTCCTCTCATTGGTGCGTCGAAGCGACCAGACACCGCTTCTATAGCACCCGGGCGAGACTCGGTGGCTTTTTTGTCCCATTTCTCGTGAATTATCCAGGCTAGAGATCCTTTGATAGCGGGCAAATGTGGAATTCCTCAGGACCAACAGTTGGCCTGTGTCAGAACTGTGCCAGGCACAGTGACGGTGTGAGTGTAGCGGGGATTGGCTCGCGATAAGCCCAAGCCGCCAGCTACGTCATCAACGGCCAATCTGGCTGGAGGAGCCGACAGTCACGAACTCGAACCCGCGACCTACTGATTACGAACTGATCCAGACCACGTACTCAGGATACCCAAAACGACCCAAGCCATCTCATCTTGTCCCAGAGCCCCTCCACTGACGTCAATGCGTGGGAATTCGCTGGGCATCCGTGCGGGAATACCGTGGGAATGTGGGAATGGGACCGCGTTTCCGTGAGATCCAGGACCGACTCCAGTTCGCTGCGAACCTAAACGTGACAGGCGTGGCGCTCGTTAGTCTCCTTTCCTTTTCTGTCTGTCTTCTTCGGCGACCTGGCTCCGCTTGCTCTTCATCTTCTCGACGAGGCCATCGTAGCCGCTCGTCTGGATGATCTTATTGAACTGGGTCCGGTAATTTGACACGAGACTGATGCCCTCGATGCTGGTGTCGTAGATCATCCACCGCTCGCCGTGCTTGAGGAGACGGTAGTCGATCGGCACGGCGTTGCTGTTCTTGGTTATGATCTTGGTGCTGACGGTGGCGAGGTCACCATCCACGCGCTCACCGCCGTAGATGATCTTCTCGCCCCTGTAGAGCTCGATCTTGGGCATATACGAGCGCTCGAGGAGGTCCTGGAAGAGACCCACGAACTCCCTGTGCTGGGCCTCCGACAGCGGCAGCCAGTAGCGGCCGAGGCTCCGGCGCGCGATCTCGGTGAAGTCGAAGATTTCGTTGGCGATCTTGCGGGCGGCCGCCCGACGCTCGACGATCTTCTCATCGCCTTTCAGCGCAGGG
>WNFS01004613.1_pt1 | contig 11728 bp, 12 predicted proteins | sample 5400141 | NCBI WGS metagenome assembly WNFS01 (sample SAMN13153358, study PRJNA577476) | soil metagenome | isolation source: 60 cm saprolite under Madrone tree | place: USA:California | collected 2016-06-14 | reverse complement strand
AGAAAATTTTCCCGAGTCCGAAAAAGGCTGGGGCGCCAAGGTGCGCATCCTGCCCGATTTTCTCGTCTACGATTTCAGCATTCGCAGCGGCCTCGCCGTGATGATGACCACTGTCGGCTTTGTTCTGATGATTGCGTGCGCCAATGTAGCTGGCCTGTTGTTAGCTCGCGCCGCGGGACGCCGAAAGGAGCTGGCCATTCGCATCGCTATCGGCGCAGGTCGCATACGTATCGCTCTCCAACTGCTCACCGAAGGCTTGCTGATTGCTCTTCTCGGCGGCGCCGCGGGTCTTCTGCTTTCGTATTGGGGTATTCGATTTGTTGGCGCAAACTTAACCTTTAACGAAGCCATCAGCGCCGTTCCCTTGAGCCTGGACTGGAATGTTCTGCTCTTCGCTCTTGCCGTTTCGCTGGTGTGCGCCGTGCTCTGCGGTCTCGCTCCGGCGCTCAACGCATCGCGTACCGATGTCAACGCGAACCTGAAGGACGAAGGTCGCGCGTCGTCTCCCAGCCGTTCACGCAGCCGTCTCCGCACGGTGATGGTCACTGGCCAGATCGTTCTCGCTTCGTTTCTTCTGATCGGAACCGGACTGCTTTTACGCGGGCTTTTCCTCATTGAGCATCAGAATCTCGGCTTTCGCGTGGACCATCTTCTTACCGCTGGCGTGACGCTCGATGACGCTCGCTACAAGGACGACTCCCAGAAGCTCCTCTTCGTGCGGGATCTGCTGGCCAGGCTCCAACAAATTCCGGGTGCTGAGGCTGTCGCGGTGACGTCTGACTTGCCGGCAACGGGGGCCCTGGCGGCCACTATTCCTTTTCAAATCAAAGACCAGCCCGAATTGTCTGGCGATCAGCGGCCTAACGCCCTCCATGTTGTAGTTAGCGCGGATTATTTTCAAACTGCCGGTATCCCGCAGCTCCGTGGACGAACGTTTGCCGAAACTGACAATGCCAATTCGCCCCGCGTCGTCGTCGTAAACCAGGAATTTGTACATCGTCATTTGCACGATCAGGACGCGCTCGGAAGACAGATTCGCCTGGACGTTAGCGGCGCCGCACCGGAGTGGAGTCAGATCGTCGGCGTCGTCAACAATGTGAAAACATATTCCGAGGAAACTCGCGACGATCCAGAAATCTACGAGCCACTCTTCCAGCGGCCAGTTTCTTCGCTGTCTCTCATGGTTCGCTCAAATTCCGATCCGGCCAGCTTGGCTTCCGCTCTTCGCAGCGCGGTTTCGCAAGTGGACGCCGAGCTTCCGCTCGCGAACGTGATGACGATGCCTGCTCTGATCGAACGCCAGAAGGGCGGTGACGTCTTTTTTATGCATATACTGGGCAGCTTCGCGCTTCTCGCGCTGATCCTCGCTGCGATCGGGATATACGGTCTGATTGCCTATTCTGTCGGCCAACGAACGCATGAAATTGGCATACGCATGGCCCTAGGAGCCAGCGATCCCGACGTCCTGCGCATGGTCTTGCGCGAAGGCCTGACGATCACCGCCATCGGAGTAGCCGCCGGAGTCGCCCTGGCGCTGCCTCTGCCGAAAATTTTTGACGCCATGTTCTATGGCCTACACATTTTTCGCGAACTGCGGCTTTACTTCATCGTGCCGGTGGCAATCCTCGCGGTGGCCGCACTGGCGACGTACATTCCAGCTCGCCGCGCCTCCAGCGTCGATCCAATGGTCGCTCTTCGCAACAATTAAGGAGCAGGCAGTTTGCCTGCTCCCTCGTTCATGGCCTCAAGCTTACCCTTACTGGCGTTTTCATCGGCGTCGTAATCGGGCTCGTCCTTTCTCGCTCTATGAGCAGCCTTCTCTTCGGAGTCGGCGCCACCGACCCACTCACGTTCGCGCCCGCCGTCGTCCTGCTCACGTTAGTCGCCCTAGCCGTTTAATCAGGTCAGCCAGTTCATATGCAAAAGCCGATTTCCCAGCAAACACACTACTCGTAGAATTGCGCCAGGGCAGCATGAGACCGTACTAAAACAACGTCCTCAAAGGGCTGCTGTGTCCAAACGGCTCCTCCCACTCAGACAATCTCTTGCCAAAAGCTATTCCACATAACTATCACTCGCGGTTGACATGGCGCGTGAGGAACTCGCCCGGCTGTTGTCCCGCCTTCTTAAGCGCGGCCAAAGCGCCCGGTGTTGCGACGACCTGGCCGAGTTCGAAAGCAGGCACTCGTTCACCGCCGTTGTCAGCACCTCAGCGAGTTTGTTCCGGGCGGACTCGCTGGCCGCATGGTTGCTGATGTAGAGAGACTGACGGCGCTCGTATGCGTTCGTCTCGCGCATTCGCTTGCCGTTGGAGTCCTGCGCTTCTGTGAACTCCGGCCCTATCTGGAACGAGCCGTCTTTGTAGCGGTAGTAGTGTGCGCTCACGTAATATTCACAACCGCGCAAGGTCAAGAGACCGCTGCCATCGTTGCGGTCGTTTCCGTTGCGGCTGCTAACGTGTAAGTGAGTTGCCTCGGTTGGGGTGATAAAGATTGGGCCGAGTTTGGTGGGGGCTGTCGCGGGGAGCGAGAGAGATGGTACTTTTGCGTTAGCCATTTGTGCGGCACCTCCAGTGCCGTACTGGGTCAGGGGCCGTTTGGCGCGTCAACGCCTTGCGGTCCCGTTCATCTACTTTTTCCGGTTACGTTCCTCCCAACGTTTTACGAATTCTTGAACGGCCTGCTTGATTATCGAACCCACTGACCTTCCGCCCTCGGCTTGGCTGATTTGCTTTAGCCGCTGTTGCATCGGCGGTTCGAGCCTGACACTCACCGGAGACTCGCGTTTTGTGGGCTGACGTTTCATTCTCTCTTACACCTACATGGTAATACCAACGACTACCTAATGTCAAGTCCGGACTTCAGCCCTGTTCCCGTTTTTCGGTTCTACCCTGTAGCTTACTTTCGTACCGTTGCTCCGTAGCCCGCAGAAGCCGTAAACTGGATAGTGAACCGTAAACCGCCAAACCCGCCCGGTCCATCCCCTCCTAATTACCCGCTCGATCCCAACAGCCCGCCCGAACTGACACCGCAACAGCTACAGGACTTCAAGACCTACTGGAGAACTACGTACGGGTGGGAGCCACGACCGTGGGAAATTGGATGGCATCGAGCCGCAAGGCATTGGCGCAAGTTGTGGGAGATGGCCCACCTACCTGCTGGCGATTGCCCTTGGTAAGATTTCCTGAACGCAAACGAGAGCTTTCTAACGTGGCACCACTCGTGCGTCAATGAGGGTCGAGATGGAGTTGCGCCAATATTGGGCAAAAGACAAGTGGTGGTTAGAAGAAGAATACGCACGAGTGTGGGCCGACCACGGCATTAGTCAGGAGGACGTCGAGGACCGCATTAAACGTGTGATTGAGATTTTTGACGCTGAATGGCAGCAGTCTACGGCTCCGCACCCCGTTTTCTACCATTTGTTGAGCCAGGGACTCTGGCCTTTCCAGTTCTTGGTTAATCTTGGTGGAAACCTTCGGACGGTAGCTGAATGCCTTCGGATTAGGCATGTCATCGCGGACTTGCGACTGCCCGATAACTTTGAAAGTGCTCTTTTGGAATTGGGATTGGCGGCACATCTCAGGGGCAAGGGGCACGACATCGAATTTCGGCCTCCTCTGGATACTGGAAAGGAATCGGATTTCTCGGCAACCTACTCGGAACAGAGAGTGTTTTTTGAAATCAAGCGAATGCAGCCCTCTAATCGTCAGCAAGCGATGGACGCACTCGGGCGCGAGGTTGGTTTTGTAGCCTCTGATATTGAATTTAATTTCCCACACTTGGCTGGAAAGTGGTTTCGCATCGAACTCGATCCATACGTGGCCGACCTCATGAGCGGTGAACCCGATGCTGATAGGCCCACAATCCGAAGCATCGTGAATGATATCCGGCGTGAGGTTGTGAGCCGCGCCGAGACGCATCAGGTGTTTGAAATACCGCTGCTGGCAAAAGTAACGGTGGTTACAGAGAGAACAGAATCGGGCGTAAATTGGCCAATGGCTTCATGTCAGGAAGAGCTAAAAAGGTTTCTTCGTGCTCATTTACAGAAAGCCATCACTCAACTACATCCTGATTATCCGGGCGTGATAGTGGCGCAAACGCCGGGGCTACTGGATGAGGAGTTGACTACGAGGATTATTGTTGGTTGGCTAAAAGAGTCCAGCGCAACGCATGTAAGCGCCGTCGTGTTCTTGCTCGTCTACAATTCCATGCCGATGACATGGGCTTTATTTCAGCCTTTTGCGGTGGTGAATGACGAAGCCAAATTCCCGGCAAACGATGTGCGAGCCTTTGTTGATTTATTGCCGCTTATCGCACACGAAGTTGCGGTTCCCACTTCTGAGTAAACGAGACTAATGCCGCGATCCCGCAGCGTCCCACTGAACTCTCTCCCCGAACGCAAAGCCGAGTTCATCGAGCCAATGGAGTGCTTGCCCGTTACAAAGCTGGCGGATGGGTTGGAATGGAGTTACGAAATCAAGTTGGATGGATACCGAGCCATCGTCGTCAAATCAGGTCGCACAGTGAACCTCTACTCTCGCCGTAAGAAATCCTTCAACTCTCAATATCCGTATCTGGTGGACGCACTCCGCGACCTCCCTGACGAGACCGTTGTTGATGGAGAGGTCGTTGCACTCGATGATGCGGGCCGTCCAAAGTTCTACTTACTCCAACAGTTTCGTAGCCAAGCGCCTCGCATCCTGTACTTCATTTTCGACCTCCTCGTTTTCAAGGGACATGACCTTACCGGATTGCCCCTGACCGAGCGGCGCAAACTCTTGAACACGGTCAACGTGAAATCACAGAGGATCGGTATCTCCCAACAATTCAATGTGTCTGCCCGGTCCATGCTTGCAGGGGTGCGAAAACAACAGTTTGAGGGCGTGGTCGCCAAGCGCAAGGACAGCCTGTACGAGTCTGGCAAGCGAAGCGGAGCGTGGGTAAAGTACCGAGTCAATCGTTCGCAGGAGTTTGTTATCGGCGGCTATATCCCCGGACCTCGCGGATTCGATTCCATCATCGTGGGCTACTACCAAGGCAAAGAGTTGATGTATGTGGCCCGTGTTCGCAACGGCTTTGTTCCTGCGTTGCGGCGGCAGGTATTCGAGAAGATACGACATCTGACATCAGAGACAATCCCATTTGCGAACCTACCGGACGAACATGAATCGCGTTGGGGCGAAAGCCTGACTGCTGAAAAGATGAAAAAATGTGTGTGGCTTCAGCCCGAGGTTGTTGCTCAAATCGAGTTTCTTGAATGGACCGACGCGGATCGGCTGAGGCATTCAAAGTTCGTTGGGTTGCGCGAGGACAAAGACCCGCGAACTGTAGTTAAGGGGCAAGCAGGAGAGTAGCGGCACTTGTCCAGCCATTCCTATCGGAAGGGCTTCGCTTCAATCTACCCTATTGTTTGTGTTTCCCGTACTGGTCAGCCGTTTTCGGGTTCTTATAGTGCCCGCCTTTGTGGTGAGAATTCTGTTCTCCTTGGTACAGCCCTCCGTGCGATTTTGTGTGCTTACCGCCACCATAGTTCGGGCGTGTGGAGGAGTGGTGATGCTGACCGAACACAGGCGTGATGCAGAGCAGAAGCACAACAATCAGCGAGGCGAACGATCTCAATCTCACGATGTACTCTCCTAATGTGTTACTCAGAATATAAACCGATTACTTGCAGACGCCGCACTTTCCGCCTTCTTTGGCGCAATGCGTGCAATACTTGCAGTTCTTACAGGCGTGGCAAGGATCAGCGCCAGTACAGGTAGACGAAAAGGCATTGAGCGGAATTTGATTGATGAGAAGAACGGATAACATGATTTGAGCAAAGATAGAAAGGAATCGAGATTTGTTGAACATGAGCAGAGTCCTCCTAAAGAATGCGATGCTGTCCTACTTCTCGGATGAAGGCTTTTCCTTTGGCTGCGATTTTTCCAAGTCCCACATGAGTTGCTTCACAACTTTTTCAGCAACGTCAGCACTGGCCCCTTTGTACTTCGCGCCTTTGCTCTCTTGCGTCGTAGACCAGAGCACATCGCCATCGCTTGAAACCAACCGGACGGCCATCCGAGCATCGTTGACTGTTTCGGTAGATGCTTGCGAATCCGCGATTCCCGCACTCCGGGCAACAAATCCACCGCTACTCGAACCCGAGACGGAGCCGTTAGTTCCGCTTACCGAGCCGCTATGACCGCCTGCGGCTCCGCCGACGCTCGTAGCCTCCGAAGTCGCGTGCAATTCTTGTGAAGTTTTTTCTAGGCCCGTACCTTTAAGGATTGCATCGGCATTTTCTTTCTTTTCCGTCACAATAAACTTATGTGTTTTGGTCAACGCATCGATCAACATCGCTTGAGCTTGCTTCGACAATAAATCATCACCGAAACTCTCAACATAGATACGTTTTACCTTCGCAAGTTTTCCCGCCAATTCTTGGTCGGCGCTGGAAGCGGATGGAGCGGTTTGCTGTTGTGCGTTTGCTTGACTGCGGACGCACAGTGGGATCACCAGTGGAATTGCGATGGCGAGCCACGTGCACAAGCAACGTCTGAATATTTCAAGAAGGCTGAAACAAACACCGCACGGTCGGGAGCAACAAGCATCACAGACTACACGCAGAGCGGCAACAAGTAGTCACGCCAGTTTGTTCCGCACGTGTTCTCTCAGCCTCGATCCATCCAACCCGGCCTCCGCGCACGCATAGAAAAAACTATCGCTCTCCAACAGAAACCAGCGAGCACCTTGATACGCCATTGAGTCCGGCTCATAGAAAACCGTGTCACCAATAAAATCCGCGATAATATCCGCGCATGCGCCATCAACGAAATTGGGGTGCGCAAAATTGGACAGCGGATGGGGAACACCGAGTTTGCGAGGGAGGTTGGGGTCCGCAAGCTCCTCAAGCAACTCAGCCGCGCTGTACTGGCGTTCTTCCATGTGACACTTACCCGTTATCTAGCTACAACAATATTGTCCGGTGCTTGCCTCTTCGGAGGCGGGCATCGGGCTTTGTTTTATTTCGCAACTACAGTCTCGCATAACCGAGAGGGGATTCTATTTGTGCAAGATAACCCCGCACGCCTCCGCGACTTCACTTGCATCCGGCATGTCAAACTGCATCACAATTTCACCGCCGAGATATTCAGAAACGCCGATGACCACCTAACGAACCTCCGCCAAATTCACAGACAAGTTCGCGTGTGGTTTTAACAACGCGATCTGCTTTTCCTGGTACTCAACGTACCGCGCAAGAGATTCGCGTGTTATTTTGTCCCGTTGCATGTACTGTAAATTACGAATGTCACCTCGCAGGTTCCTGGCTACATTATTCTCCGCAACTTCAGGCGAGCCGTTCTTCGTGTTCACCTCCAATGATTCCGTATATGGCAGCAACTCATTCAACGCCGCAGAGACCGGATCGCTAACCATTGGGTCGGCCAATACTCGCTTGATGACATCGTTGACTTTCTCCATTGCCAGCAAGCCGCCTTTTCTTTCAGCCATCAGGTTTCGGAATGCTCGGTCATTATTCTGCACATCGGCAGTCCCATCGGCATAAGCCACCACGTCCAGAATAACCTCGATATCGGAAACGTCTTTGCTAACAAAATCGATCACGTCACGGCTTGTTCCAGCAGCAAATGTTCCGTTGCCGCTGAGGTTTTGAATCATTTGTTGGCGCATTATTTCTTGCAAGGCTCCGTCCGTCTCGCGTCTGGCTGGTACGATGACGCCACTCCGTGACCTGTCTCCCGACTGGAAGCTAATCATTGCGCCCAGCAAATCTTCCATCTTCTGATGGTCATGGATATCGTTGGGTCTGCCGTCCGCGTAATCGGTGCTCCCATCGGCATATCTTTCCGCAATCGAGATGTTGAACGCCGTCACATCCTTGTGCGAATTGTTGACAAGATGCAGGATGACGACTTTAGCCTGCGGATCGTAGCGCCAGCTTTCGATTACCACTGGTAAGGGCGGTTGGCCGGATGGTGTTTGGCCGGGCGGTTGGCCGGACGCTCGCACCGCAAAAACAAGCACCGCACACACCAGAATCCTTTTCATGTTCGTGCTCCGATCTGCAAACGTGGTTCATCACGTCGAATGCGGTCGGCCGTTTTCCGCAGTCGCACGCGGCGCTGTTGGTGTTATGTGCTGGATGATTGAATCGAAGACAGCGGCATGGGCTGGATCACCAGTAAAATCAAGGAAGAGCCGACGCTGCGGAACATCACAGGTAATCCGAATACGCCCTGGCCCTGCATTGTGAATCGGTGAAAAGGAGAAGCAATAACCTTCGGCACCCGCCACCCTGACCTTGCGTTCTTCGACAAACTGATAACCGTCTTTGGATATAATTTCAATTAAGGACCCCTTACGCTTCTCGTAGTCGTAAAATCCTGATTCCGGCAGACCACCTACGACCACTTCGGAATCCCGATCAACTGATCTGTTCATTTTTTGCACGATAAGCGTTCCTTCCCCGGCAAAGGCCCGCCATCCCATAGGCACAGGAACTTCCCACTCGTGAAACCGGGCCGATTTACCGTGAACTACGTGCCAGTAAACGGAAACAACTTCGGGCAGGAAAAATACGCCACACGCTATCAAGAGTGCAGCGCACACCAGCAGGTATGTAAATACCTTTTGGTGTCGAGTTATGAAGGAGGGCAGCTTCTTATGAACTGCCCCTTCGTCTTGGACCGCATCTATCGTCACACGGGCCTCCATCAACCAGGTTCACTCTAACAAGGATGGTCACGGTCCGGCATGCACGGTGGTGGTGGCGGCGGCGGTGGTTGTTGGTTCTGCTGTTGTTCTTGCCGTTTCCGCCTTTGTTGCTGTTCTCTTTGTTGCCGCTCTTTTTGTTGCCTATCGATTGATTTCTGTTCAGCATCAACGGCGGCTCCAACTGCGAGCCCTCCAACAGCATCGGTCATACCGAGGCCGATATCCCCACCCGTGCTTGTTCCTGGAATTTGCGTACCCTCTTTGCCAGCTTCTTGAGCTTCCTTAAGCGCCTCTTTTTCATATTCGGTTGCTTTTGCATCTTTCCTGTCAGCCTTCTCGGCGTCTCCCGCACCAGCCGCGTCTAGCGATTCTTCTCTCGCTCTGGCAGCCTTGCGTCCTGCATCCCATCCTGCATCCTCGTGCTGTTTTAGTTTATGCAAGCCCCAGGCAATTCCTGCAACAATAACCACTGCTGCTGCCACCACAACGCAGTCTATCCCGAGAAGAACACAATGTCCGTTCCGATCAACATACGTCAGCGGTCTGTTCCTCGCATAGCTGTAATGATTAAGACTTTGTGGATCACTGAACTCGGCGTAGGGAACCGAAACCGGGGATGCAGACCAGTCAGGAGTGATAAAGCGGCCCATGCTGGACGAATTGTATCTAGCCCCAAAGTTATCAAGCCCAGACTCCGCATCCCGTTCTTTGCGGTGGCTCGGGCGTCGTACGTATAGATTCCTTCATCGTACTGTCATGAAACGTGCCCAGAATTAGGGCGGTGCCAAAAGTCGGCCCAGTACTTCCGCATTGTCTCTCTGCTGAGGAGCCCGAACAGAATGGTTAGAAGGGCGATGGCAAGATAACGGAGCGCGATGATGTCCCAACGCGCGGGAGCCGGGTGCGTTATCCATTCTCTGGGATCGTAGGGGTTGGACATGTGGCGAAGCAAGGCTTCCCACACCCCTTGTTGACCCCGTGTTAGGTAGCCGTGGACGGCGTAGCCCACTTTGACGCACCAGAAGAGGATGAGGATTTGAAAGACAAGAAAACTGCCGAATCGCCCAGCCTCCTTTAGCCAAAACATCCAACGGCCCATCGTGTTACTGCCTTGGCCGAATCGCGGCCTGCTGTGTCAGCATCTGTTGGAACTGTTTCGCTCCAGAGTTAAAGACCTGCGGCGCTACGATGCTTGACCTCACGTATGGCGAAGGGTTTTTCATTGCCTCCCTCATTCCGTCGTTTACTATATCAAACGCTGCATTGGACACGGCGTTGATTATCCCGCTGGGGTCTCTCTTAGCGATACTGTTGATGAGGCCTGTGGTGTCTCCCAAGAAGTCGTGAGCAAATTCATGAGCGAGATCACCCTTGGCCGCAGTGTTGATGTTAACTTGCGTAAGAGCGTAACCTGCCTGGTTTACCTGTGAGACCGCTGTGCCACCGCCGGGGCAAGGTGCTGGTAACGCCATTCAATGCAGCAGCGCCATTGAACCCATAAGAAATGGTAATGCCCATGCCGTTTCCAGCAGATCGTTCTTAGAACTAAGAGAGGTCAAAGATAGGTGTCGAGAAGAATTCCCGAAACCTCCAGGTCCGGGTCAAATGCCCATGGCAGCCCCACCTTTGACGGAGAGTCACGGCCAAGCGAAGAAAGGGAAACGGGTTGACTGGGCGACGCTCGACAGGGTGTTGCTGTGGGCGCGTGGAAAAAAGAAGATTTGAGGTGAGGCTCCGGCGTCTCCAGCGGGTCGAGGACTAGGAACGCGAGCGGCGAGAGTACCGATCACGTCGGCCCAGTAGCCGGCATCTCCGCGACTGGCGCCGAGGCAGGCATGTTCAACTGGCTGCCACGCGAGGCGATGCTTCCAAGTTGTTCCGAAATCGTTCCAGAGGTTATTTTCGATGACCATTAGATAAGAACTGCACAGTTACCCTAAGACCGATAGGCAATGGCCTCGAGTTGTCGTCCAAATCGATCACAGCTTCCAGGATGTCCCGGTCGCTCTTGTCAGATGGGTCACCGGTGCTGATGCTTTTCCTGCCCATCATCGCGGATATCCTGGCAACTGAACCGCGGAGCTTCTTCCCATCAAGGGCGTCGGCTTGGATAATCACGTTCTGCCCCACAGAGAGCTTGTCTACGTCTCTCTCATCCACTTCTGCCTTAATGTGTCGGGTTGACGTATCGGCAAGGCTGAACAAAGGGCGGGGAGTGACTGTGCTAAAGGATTCGCCGCGCCTCGCGTAGACCCTCAAAACGGTTCCGTCGATCGGTGCCACAATTGAGCACTTGCCGATGCGTTCCTGAGCGGTTCGCACACGGCCCTCCGCCGCGAGCACATCGGCGTCAGCTCGCGCCGTATCTTCCTGCAATGGAGGCGCGGCGACTAACTCTTCTGTACGAAGGGCGGCTCGGAGATTAGCATCGGCCACGCCAAGATCGCGGACAGCCTGGTCATACGTGGCCCGGGAGACCTGCTCCTTTTGGTAGAGAGCACGCTGCATGTCCATCCGTGATTTGGCTTCTTCGAACGTGGCCCGAGCTGCAGCCGTCTTTTCACTCGCTATTTTCTTCTCCTCATCTCGCGCGCCGTGCAAAAGCCGGGCGCGTGCCTGGCGGGCGGAATCCGCTTCCGCCATAGCAGTTTGCAACGCCGGCTGCAGGTCGTCACAGGCGATCTCGCCGAGCAATGTCCCTCGCTTTACAAACTGACCTTCTTTCACGTACACGACCTTTAGAATGCCGTCGGCCGCAGCTCCCACCTGAGTGGTTTCCGAAGCGCCTTCGACTCTTCCGGGGGAGGCGAACACGACGGCTCTGCCGGCGTCATTGGCGGATGTTCCGTGGGCTTGCACCGAATTGCGATGCCTGGAGGTTCCGAAGAAGACCACCCCGGCGCTGACCAGCAGAGCCACCAAACCGCCAAGGACCCAGCGTCGCTGGGCGATCATGGTCAGACCACGAAGGGTCCATATGCGCTGGATGGTCATGACTTTGTCACCTTGCG
>WNFS01013206.1_pt1 | contig 11730 bp, 9 predicted proteins | sample 5400141 | NCBI WGS metagenome assembly WNFS01 (sample SAMN13153358, study PRJNA577476) | soil metagenome | isolation source: 60 cm saprolite under Madrone tree | place: USA:California | collected 2016-06-14 | reverse complement strand
AGCGTCATTGACCGCTTCAAACAAATAGAACCAGAGGTCCTCTTTGCCGTCGATGGTTACCAGTATAACGGGAAGGGTTTTGACCGACGCCCCATCGTAGCTGAACTGCAGCAGGCCTTACCCACCTTGCAGAAAACGATCCTGGTCCCCTACCTGTTCCCAGGTGCTGGCCCCGGACCAGAGAGCCTGCCAAACGCCCTGGCATGGCAAGATTTGCTGTCGGGCCCATCCGAACTCGTCTTCGAGCAAGTTCCCTTTGATCATCCCCTGTGGGTGCTCTACTCCTCAGGCACAACCGGCCTGCCAAAGCCCATTGTACAGGGCCAGGGGGGCATCTTGCTCGAACACCTCAAAAGTCTTGCTCTGGACTTTGATCTGAAGCCAGCAGATAGATTTTTCTGGTTCACCACGACCGGTTGGATGATGTGGAACCTCCTCAACAGCGGCCTGCTCGTTGGCGCTACTATTCTCCTCTACGACGGTAGCCCTTCCTATCCCGATATCGGCACACTCTGGAAATTTGCCCAGGACAGCGGCATGGCCTTCTTTGGCACCAGTGCGGGTTTCATCACCTCCTGTATGAAAGCAGGCATAGAGCCTGGCAAAACATACGACCTGAGCAAGTTACGTGCCCTCGGCTCTACCGGCTCGCCGCTGCCGCCTGAAGGTTTCCAGTGGGTCTACGATCACGTCAAGCGCGATCTCTGGCTTGCTTCCGTTAGTGGCGGCACGGATGTATGCTCTGCCTTCGTCGGGGGCTCTGTCCTCCTGCCTGTCCATGCGGGTGAGTTGCAGTGCCGCAGCCTGGGGGCAAAAGTAGAATCCTTTGACGAGCAGGGCCACCCTCTGATCGGTGAAGTAGGAGAACTGGTCATCACCGAACCGATGCCTTCCATGCCCCTGTACTTCTGGAACGACCCTGAGGGTAAACGCTACCAGGAGAGCTACTTTAGTGTATATCCCGGCATCTGGCGGCATGGCGACTGGATTCAGATTACCCCCCGGGGCAGTGCCATCATCTATGGTCGCTCTGACTCCACCCTCAACCGCATGGGCATTCGCATGGGCACGAGCGATATCTACCGCATCGTCGAAGGCTTTCCAGAGGTCCTTGATAGCCTGATTGTCGGCATTGAACTGCCAGGTGGAAAATACTACATGCCACTTTTCGTCGTCCTGCGGGACAACGTGGAGCTGGACGATGCCCTCCAGGCCAGGATCAAGGATGCCTTGCGCCGCAACGTCTCGCCGCATCATGTCCCTGACGAGATCGTAGCCATCCCGGAGATTCCCCGCACCCTGAACGGTAAAAAGCTTGAGGTACCAGTCAAGAAGCTCTTCATGGGCATTGCCGTTGAGAAAGCTATCAGCGCCGATGCCATGGGCAATCCTCAGTCCATTCAATACTTCATAGAGTTTGCCAGTCAAGCCAAAGCTCTTAGAAGAGCATCATGGAGGGAAAACAATGACTAACGCTACCTACAATGAATTGCGAGAGCAACTCGTACAAGCAGCACATCTGCTCTTTCAGTCTGGCGTCATGTCCCATAGTGGGCACGGTAACATGAGCGTAAGATTGCCAGAGACCGAGCACATGTTGCTTACATCCACAGGTCACATCGCCCACCTGACAGCAGAGCAATTGGCTGTCGTCACAGAATAGGGCTTTAGCCCGCTGGAAGCCACGCCTCATCTTTGGCAGTGGTAAAGCGTGTTCGGCTTTAGCCCGTAGCAGGTCCTATCTTCCATTGTTGCCCATTGACAATATCTCTCAATTCTGCTACACTCCTCTCATGAAACAAACGATGCTCTTGAAACTGGCACCCAGTCCAGAACAACATAGCGCTCTTCTTGAGACGATGCACGCCTTTAATGCAGGAGCCAACTATGTGGCTGAGGTTGCATTTGCCGAACAGATGGCAAACAAGGTAGAGTTGCAAAAGCTGGTGTATGGGGAACTGCGTACGACGTACAAGTTGCCATCTCAGTTGGCTATTCGCTGCATCAGCAAGACGAGTGAAGCCTACAAGCGGGATAAGAGCATCAAGCCGACGTTTCGGCCTGAAGGCGCTATCATCTATGATGAGCGAGTGATGAGTTTCAAGGGACTCACTATCGTCTCCCTGCTGACTCTGCAAGGGCGCGTGTTGATTGCCTTCCGTATCGGTGATTACCAGCAATCGCGACTCGATAGCATCAAGGGACAAGCTGATCTGCTCTATCGCCAGGGAACGTGGTACTTGGCTGTGACCTTGGATGTTCCTGAACCCACTGCTGATGAACCCCTAGGAACGCTCGGAGTCGATTTGGGCATTCTCAATCTGGCCACCGATTCGACGGGCGAGTCCTTCAGCGGTGCGCAAGTCGAGCACGTTCGCAAGCGTCATGCAGCCTTGCGCCAACGCCTACAAAAGCGTGGCACCAAGTCCGCTAAGCGACATCTCAAGAAATTGTCCGGCAAAGAAGCCAGGTTTCGCAAGAACACGAATCATGTCATCTCCAAACGCATTGTTCAAAAGGCCAAAGCCACGGGACAAGGACTAGCGATTGAAGACTTAAGGCACATCCGTACTCGTACGGAAGCACGGTTAAGGAAGTCTCAGCGTTCGCGCCATTCCTCTTGGGCTTTTGCACAATTGCGTGAATTCCTCTCCTACAAGGCTGCTTTGGCAGGAGTGCCGTTGCATACGGTTGATCCTTCCTACACCTCTCGCACCTGTTCGGTGCCATCCTGCGGGCATTGCGAGAAAGCCAACCGCAAGAGCCAAGCAGAGTTTGTCTGTCGTAAGTGTGGCCAGATGATGAACGCTGATCATAACGCCGCCATCAATATCTCTCGGGCCGCCGTCAAGCGGCCTATTGTCTCGCCCGGTAGTCGATCTGGATATAATCAGGTCGGCGCGTAAAGGCAGGGACAAGCCGCCGTGGACTCACGCCCGTGCGGTTCTTGACCGAAGACATTCCCGTCGCAGACTGGGCACCACGCGGCTCACGGGAGTCCGTAACCAATATCGTTGCCCAGCTTCAGCACTACCCCACAGTTCCCGCCGTCCTTTTAGGCAACCATGGCCTGCTAGCCTTCAGTCGTGACCCGCTCTCAACAGCCCGACTGATCATCATCATGGAAGAGGCGGCTGAGCTAACGCTCCGTGCCCGTATCCTCGGCGGCGAGAAGCACTTCCCCGCCGATGCACTTGACCGCGAGTACAGGCACATGCAGCAGTTCCGCTCTGCACGATAAGGATAGAGCCGTTACTTCTCCAAAACATACGTCCCAGGAGCTGGCGTGATGGGCGGGTGCGCTGAGCTGCCCATGGGTGGTGGCGCTACCTGCTCACCGGAGCGAGGCTTCAGCCACTCCACCCAGTCGCCCCACCAGCTTCCCTTGTGACTCTGAGCGCTTTCAAACCACTGATCAGCATTCTTCACAGGCTTGTCGTTCGTCCAGTAGCCTCGCCCCTTGCTGGGTGGGCTGATGATGCCCGCAATATGGCCACTACCGCCTAGCACAAAGCGCACCTGGCCGCCGCTCAGTTGCGAGATACGCCAGGCCGACTTCCAGGGCACGATATGGTCTTGTTCCGCGCCAACCGCATAAATGTCCTGGCGAATCTTGCCTAGATCAATGGGCACACCCTTCAGCACAATCTTATTAGGCTTGATCAGATTGTTCTCCAGGTAGGTATTGCGCAAGTAGAACGAGTGAGCCGCACGAGCCATGCGTGTACCGTCTGCGTTCCAGTAAAGCAAATCGAAGGCCGGGGGCTCCTTGCCCAACAAGTAGTTGTTCACCACGTTGCTCCAGATCAAATCGTTGGCACGCAGCATGTTGAACATCGTCGCCATCGAACGGCTATCCAGATAGCCACGCTCCATCATTTGCCCCTCGACATAACTCACCTGCGGCTCATCAATGAAGACCGAGGTATCGCCCACCTCAGTGAAATCTTGCAGAGAGACGAAGAAGGTGGCAGAATTGACCGTCTCGTCCTTTTTGGCCGCGAGATAGGGCAGCGCCATAGAAAGTAGCGTGCCACCGATGCAGTAGCCAATGGCATTGACCTTCGGCGAGCCGGTAATCTCTTTAATGGCATTGAGCGCGTTGAGCGGCCCCAACGTGAGATAGTCGTCGAAGGTGGTCTCTTCCATGGAGGCATCCGGGTTTTTCCAACTGATGACAAAGACAGTAAAGCCGGAATCCACCAGGTACTTGATGAGGCTATTCTGGGGCTGCATGTCCAGGATGTAGTATTTGTTAATCCAGGGTGGAATGAAAAGCAGGGGAAAGGCGTAGACCTTCTCGGTTGTTGGTGTATACTGGATCAGTTCGATCAGCTTATTGCGGTAAATCACCTGGCCGGGCGTCAAGGCCAGGTTGCGTCCTGGCCTGAACGCATCGGTGTCGGTCATCTTGATATCCCCGCGTTGCATGTCGCGCAACAGATGCTCCGTGCCACGTACCAGGTTCTGACCACCGCTCTGAATCGTCTCGTGGATCACCTGGGGATTGGTGAAGGCCAGATTGGATGGACTAATGGCATCCAGGAATTGGCGCAGGTAGAAGGTCAGCTTGCGTTGCTGATGCTCATCCAGCCCCTCGACCTCTGAGGCGGTCTTGAGCAAGGTCGTGGCGGCGAGCAGGTAGCTTTGTTTGAGGGCGTCGAAGACAGGGTTCTGCTGCCAGTCGGGTGCGCTGAAGCGTTTGTCGCCTTTTTCAGGCGAGACGGTCGGCTCGACATCCTTGCTTTGTCCCCAGAATTTGAGGGCTGCCCCCGTCATCATTTGCGTGTAGCTCTGGACGAAGTCAGCATAGTTGGCCCAGGCCTGGGCCGGGTTACGCATCGCATCAAGCCAAATCTGCTGAAAGGCATGAGTCACTTCAGCAGGATCAATGGGTAGTAGTTTGCTGTACGGATTGGCCTGCCAGAGTTGGTCAATCAGAGTCATCCAGGGGTCTTTCCCGCCCTCGCGTGTCTGCTCGGCGGTCATCTGGAGAGCCGGATTGATCTTCATGGTGCTCTCAATGAGCTTGCTCCAAGCGTCGATGGGACTCTGCCCAGTAGATAGTACATCTGCCATAGTGATAGCTCCTTTTATGGAACGAATGTCACAACACTCCATTTCTTTCTGTCAGGGCCGCCTGGATACGCCCAAGTAATGGTACCACTTGTTTCTTGCGTGAGACAAGGTCTTCTACAATGACGGTATGTCCATCTGCCTCTAGCGGAACTCCCAGCACCTTCGCCACTGCACGTTCCCCGCCCCAGATCAATAAATGACAACGCATATTGATGATATCGACAATCATGAACAAAAACGAGCTGTAGCCCCGCTCTTGCGTCAGCCGCCGCATAGTGGCGAGCAATTCGGGGATGCGTTTCTCGATGGTGGCCGGGCTGGCTGTCTCGACTGTACCAATAGCGATCTTGGTGTCACTTACCGTGAACTCTTTGAAGTCGGAGGTAAGCAATACCTCGGCGGGGCGTTCGTTGAGATCGGCAGCGGCGGCGGCGAAGAGTTCTTGCCCGAATTGCTCGATATCTTCGCCCGTGATCTGTGCCAGTTCGGCGGCGGTCCGCTCGTCACGTGGAGTGCAGGTGGGCGAACGCAGAATCAAGGTATCGTAGAGCAAGCCTGCCAGCAACAGCCCGGCTGCTTCGCGAGGGATGGCAATGCCTGCTTCGTGGTAGAGCCCGGCGATGATGGTGCCGGTGCAGCCAACGGGATCGGCTCGAAACATGATGGGCTTATTTGTGTGCACATCGGCGATACGATGATGGTCGATGATACCAAGCACTTCAGCCTCTTCAATACCATCTACTGCCTGTGACCATTCGTTATGATCCACCAGAACGACACGTTTGGGGCGTGCATTGATCAGATCGGTGCGCGAGAGATAGCCCACCAGCTTGCCATCATTATCCACCACAGGCAGGGAACGACGGCGTGCCAGCTTGCCCTGCACCTCGCTCATCTGATCCTGGGGGTGGCAGGAATCAAACTCGCGGTACATAACATCCTGTGTGCTGATACTCAGATTTATCAGGCGCACTGCGGTAAAGGTGTGATGTGGGGTGCTAATGACCAGCACGCCCTGCTTGCGTGCCGCTGCTAATGTCCGTTCGGAGACCAGCAGATCGCCAGTAACCACCAGTGCGGCAGCGCCGCGTTCAATCGCTTTGAGTTGAGCATCCTCGCGGTCGCCTAGCAGCACCAGGCAACCTGGCTCAACGTATTCGGCCATCGTCTCGGCTTGCATGGCTCCGACGAGGACACGATTCCCCAGCTTGCGCCGACCCTCTACCAGGACGTGACCCTTCAGGACACGTACCAGGTTATCTCGCTGTAACGGAATGCGGTTGACCGACTGAGGGTCGAGGTCGGTTGGTCGACGCGGCCAGAGGTCACGCCGCGTCGCATCACATCGCGTACCTGCAGGTACACGTCGTCTATGGCTTCTGGCGGGGAGACCTGAAAGCGCTCAAGTGCGAAGCGTATCTCCGGCTTCAGATCGCCATTGCGAGCTGCGATTGCCTCTTCTTCGCCTTGCAGTTGTAACAGGCGGGCATAGGCATATGCCGAGGCAACGGAATCCATGTCGGAGTTTTTATGTCCAATTATGTAGATCGATCCTGGCATGTTTTCTCCTTTTTTGGCATCCTGTATCACCTGTCCGATGGCCTCTACACTGGTGTGAGCAATTTTCTGTGTTCAGATGCATGCACTTTGATTCACTCTCCTTTATCGGTGTAGCTGTCAACTTGGACTGCGGCGAGTGGGCTTTGTGACGACTGCCATGTCTATAGTACTCTTCTTTTTGGTAAGAAGCAAGATCGTTGCCGCAGTTTATACTTCCCCAGCAACCTCTACTTGCTTGTAGCCCTATAGTACTGTGACGTTATCATCTTTACCATCGAAACGTAGGAATATTGTGTGTGCGGAATGGCGTGTCAGGTGATGAGACAGGAAATTCTACATAATAGAGGCATCAGCGTTTTCAACCTGAAGGGGGAACAGGCAAGACAATCTCACGTGCCACTCGCTCAGGTAGGCATTGAAAAACAGGAGGCTCACCGTTATGCATAAAGCACCCAGGCAGCATTCACCTATCCGTCGTCTTACAATCCTATACATCTGTGCGCTTAGCTCAATTGCTCTGTTGGCGATACTCGGCCAGATTGGGATCCAATTCGCTATTCAGCAGCAGGGGAGCGACGCACTGGTAATCAACGTGGCTGGACGCCAGAGGATGCTCAGCCAGAAAATAAGCAAGGCAGCACTTATTATTGAGTTCACCACTGATCCTGCGATGCGCAAGGCGCATGTAGAAGAACTCCAGCAAGCCGTGGCACTATGGCAAAGCTCCCAAGAAGACTTGCAGCAGGGAAATGCCCAACTGGGCCTTCCCGGCAACAATAGTGACGCGGTGAAACAGCTGTTCAGTGTGATTGAGCCGAATTATCGAGCAATGTTGGGGGCTGCTCAGAACATCCTCTCAACGGCTAGTCAAGAGCAACCAGGCGTGAACCAACGCCTCACTACTATTGAGCCGTTCGTGCAAACGATTCTCGACCAGGAGTCAGGTTTCCTGGTGGGAATGAACCAAATTGTTTCACAGTACCAAACGGAGGCAGAGGGTCGCGTTACCACTCTCAGAACAATTGAACTCATCTTGCTGGGGATTACGCTGATCGTCTTGTCTTTAGAAGGGTCGTTCGTGTTCCGGCCCGCAGCCCACCAACTAAACCAGACGATAGCAGAGATCATTGCGCTTGAGCGTTCCAACGCCGAACAGAAGCATCAGCTCGAAACAGGCATCCAGTTGATCTTGCAAACGCATGTGAGAACAGCCAATGGAGACTTCAGTGCTCGTGCTCCTTTGGCGCAGGATCATATTTTGTGGCAAATTGCTTACTCACTCAATAACTTGCTCGCTCGCATCCAACGTTTGAGCTACGCTGAGACTGAACTCCATCAGACGAAGTTGAAGGCAACGCGGGTAGTAGCATCACTGCAGGCCCAAGCGAATTTTGTCCAGGGCGAGCTTCGGGCGATTCAGACAGAAACAGAACACCTGGTTGAAGCTCTGCACGAGGCCAAAGAGAACGATCGTCCCATTTATGCTCCACCGAGTCGCACCCTGCTGAGGCCACTTTATGGGGAACTGAGTGGGAACTATCTTCAACCGGCTTTACCCATCAGCCAAAGGGAGATCTCGCTCGACTGAGTAAGGAATACTGTATTTCATCAGAAAAGTCAGGAGAGGACAACACAGGTGCTACAGCCAGCTATTCTTCTACCTCAATTAGAACATCTCTCAAGTGCCCAAACAGAGATCCAAGAGCAACACGGCACTTGCTTACCGGAGCAGGAACAGATTTTGGCGGAAGCGCACGCGTACTTGCATCTGCTCCAGCAAGAATGCGGACCATCCAGCGTGCATCCAGAGCGGTTTGCACAGATCCAAACACAGATCGAACGTAGCGGAACCTATGAGCACACATCTGAAGAGCTAGTGTACGGAGCAAAGGTGGCCTGGCGCAATAATACCCACTGCATCGGACGGCTCCATTGGAAATCTCTCGTGGTGCGCGATATGCGTCACCTCTCGCAGGCCCAGGACGTCTTCGAGGCCATCATTGAGCACATCCGTGCTGCCACGAACGGGGGAAAAATTAGGCCGATGATCACCATTTTTGCTCCCCAAAAGCCACAGCAGTCGGGGATACGCATTTGGAATCCCCAGTACATTCGCTACGCCGGCTATCGGCAGGCCGATGGCTCCATCATTGGTGACCCGCTCCATGTCGAACTGACCGAAGCGATCCGTCGACTGGGTTGGAAAGGTGGAAAAGGGACGCCTTTCGATGTCCTTCCCCTGGTCATCCAGATGCCGGACCAGCCTCCCAAGGTGTTTGAACTGCCAGATGAAGCTGTTCTTGAGGTTCCCCTAAGTCATCCGATCTACCCCTGGTTCGCCGAGTTGGGACTCAGGTGGCATGCTCTTCCGGCCATCTCCAATATGCGCATGGAGATCGGCGGAATTTCCTATACCGCTGCCCCTTTTAATGGCTGGTACATGGGTGCCGAGATTGGAGCGCGCAACCTGGGAGATGTCGATCGCTACAATCTGCTCCCCGTGCTCGCTCAGCAACTGGGACTGGACACGCGCTCCGACCGCTCGCTCTGGAAAGATCAAGCGCTGGTCGAATTGAACCGAGCCGTCCTGCACTCGTTTGCAAAGCAGGGAGTCAGCATAGTAGACCACCATACTGCTACCCGACAATTTATCCGTCACGAGGAGTTGGAAAAACAAGCTGGACGGACGGTGCCAGCGCATTGGGCCTGGATCGTACCACCGATTTCCGGCTCAGCCACTCCCGTCTTCCACGTTACCCACTATAGGAATACCAAACTCAGACCAAACTTTTTTTATCAGCCAGCTCCCTGGCTGGGGCCACTTCAAGGGTCCGGCTGTCCGGTGTAGGGATATGAGATAGTAGCATGCCAGGGTGTTGCTCCAGAAGGATGTTTTTCTGCACAGCGTCTGTCGTCTACCTTCAGTAGATGCGTCCGAAAGGAATGTGGCGTGACACCCTGCATGCATATGTGGCTTCCCTGGGTGATGCTGCATCGTTCAGCTATCTTTAAACGTGCACTTTTCAGTGCTATTAGTAGTGCTATCAGCATCGGAATAATGGCAACTGCTGGTGTTCTAACCCACTCACATTTTGTGTTCCCCTCGCTCGGTCCCACAGCCTTTCTCTTTTTCACCACACCAACAGCGCCAAGTGCCTCTCCCCGCAATACGCTCATTGGGCATACTATTGGTGTATGCATGGGATATCTCTGTCTTATGGTGACTGGTTTAGCACTGACGGGGCCAGCGCTTGCCACTGACATGAAATGGCGACTTGTTATTGCTGCTGGGCTCTCACTAGGACTCACTACCGGGTTGATGGTGCTGATGCGTGTTGATCACCCACCGGCGGCAGCAACAACGCTGCTTGTCTCCCTGAACATCATCTCAAGACCCTGGCAACTTGTTGTACTCATGGTTGCTGTTGGGCTACTGACACTTCAGGCCATTGTCATCAATCGTCTTGTGGGTATCTCTTATCCTCTGTGGAGTGCACTTCCCATGATAGAGCAGATTACTATCAGAGAAAAGGCCGTTCGTCTCAACGGTTCTAGAAGAGCCAGGAAGAGAGGACGCCACAGGAAAAAGGTTAACAGGAAACGTTGATGCTAGAACCTCGAAAGTGTTGGTGAACTTTGCAGGCGGGTGAAAAATCGACGAGCAACATACTGGTCAACGTTCTTCCCGACACGCACGAGCAGAATGTTGCCAGGCTCCATGCTAATATTGGGTTCAGTCGTCGAAGATTCCACGAAGCCCTGCGATGCAAATAGCCGTGAGATCAGTTGGCGATAGTGACCGATGGAGAGGCCGAGCCCTTCAGTATCCCAATGCCATGATAGCCCCATAGCGAAGAAGATCATATCTTCCAGTGCATCTAGCTCAAGGGCAAAAGCTAGCAAATGACGTGCCAGACCCCCCCCGCGCCAATTCGAGCTGACCTCAATAGTCACCTCATAGACATTCTGGAAACCTTCCCACCAGTCATCACCAGGAGCCAACGTCACTTCACCAACAATTTCCCCCGCAGGCGTGTGTGCCAGGGCCAGTTCACAGTCTGGACTCTTCGCGATGCTCAGGAGGAGTTGATGCTCGCGCTCGGGAGAGCGGGTAAATGCGTGCAGTCCACTATCAGCTTTCAAACGCTCGACGAGTGATGGTGGACAAAAGTCGCGCAGCAAGAGCGGTCCTTTTTTCGTCTCAAGTGTCCTGGTGCGTGAGGAGGGAGCGCTGCCGCTGGGGTGTAGCAGGTCAAAGAGTCCTGCCATCGGCGATTGGCGTCGGGCGGAAGGAAAGACATGGCGCACCACCGATGGCACTATCAGTTGACGCACGAGTGCCACTGTCTGCCGGTTCGTCTGGCTAATCGACAAGCGGCGTGGCTGCGCGCGAAAATCCTCTGCCCGATCCTGAAAGGTAGTCGGGAAATTCGCAACAGAGGCTTCCTTGCCCATGGCCTGCTCGGCTGCTAACTCCTGCTCCTCCGCTGCAAGCCAGGCAGGACGCCAGCGCTTCACCCATTCCTCGGGTAAGTGTTCAGGAAGTGCTTGCCCTGACATCTCGGCCCACACCATGCTCCAGCCACGGGGTACGACGCGGTATGGGTCATAACCTCCGCTCCCCAGAGCCAGCCAGCGTCCCTGACAATACATCTGCGCCAGCTGGTGTACTAATTTCACCTGTGCCTCCATGCTGCGCAAGGTCAATTCCAGATGGGTCAAAGGGTCCCAGGCATGCGTATCACATCCATGTGCGCTGATAATGACGTCGGGAGCAAAAGATAGAGCGAGGGGGGGAAGCAGCGCCTGAATGATCTCAATATAGGAATCATCCTCGGTAAATGCTTCCAGGGGAACATTGACGGAGTAACCGCGACCTGATCCTTCGCCCAGTTCAAGCACATCGCCCGTCCCTGGGAAGAGGTAGCGCCCGGTTTCATGGAATGAGACCGTCATAACACGTGGATCATCGTAAAAGGAACGCTGCACGCCGTCGCCGTGATGTGCGTCAAAGTCAATATAGAGAACCTTCGCTTCTGTGGCACGTAGCATGTGGGCAATGGCAACAGAAATATCGTTGTAGATACAAAA
>WNFS01003631.1_pt1 | contig 11731 bp, 5 predicted proteins | sample 5400141 | NCBI WGS metagenome assembly WNFS01 (sample SAMN13153358, study PRJNA577476) | soil metagenome | isolation source: 60 cm saprolite under Madrone tree | place: USA:California | collected 2016-06-14 | reverse complement strand
CATTTAGCGTGGTTTTCGCTCCAACGAGTTCAGGGAGCGTGACGGGCAACGCGAACGTAGTCAGCAATGCCAGCAGCCCCGTGACGATCCCTCTGGCCGGGACGGGAGGGCAGCCGACTGCCTACTGGACGACGTCGACCTGGGATCTCAGCACGTCCGTGGTGGTTGGCTACAACGTCTACCGCGGAACCGTCTCAGGCGGGCCGTACTCTGTGTTGAATTCCACGCCGATCTCAGCGACCACGTACACTGATAGCACGGTTCAGTCCGGTCAGACTTACTTCTATGTGGTCACGGCCTTGGATTCGAATAATGACGAAAGTGGGTACTCGACTGAACAATCAGTAGTTATACCGGTTCCGTAATACCGACAGCGATCGGCTGTGATTAGCTTTTGAGATGCTTGTCGAGCTTTTAGGGGAAAGAAGCTTAGCTTATGCCAGGAGATCAAAAATCAATGCTGTTACCAATTCCGACGACGGCGTCTGCCGGCGCTTACATCGAATGTATGTTTCTTACAGATTCCGAGCACGCTCAGGAAACGAAGCTGGTCCCGGATTCATCGGGGTTTCGAGGAGGCAATGTGAGACGTAAGGGGTGGCTCTTGTTTTCCCTCATCTTCCTGTTGATGGTTCCGACCGTCTCCTACGCCCAGCTTTGGACCGGGATCATTGACTCAAGCAGAGCTACTGACTGGTCGAGCGCCGGCATACCGGGGGGCATTCCGAACCGCACGACGATCTGTACGACACTGAATCCGGGGGCGACCGCGGCTCAAATCAACAGCGCCATTGCGGCATGTAACAACGGCGTGGTGTTCTTGAATGCCGGCACCTACAATCTGTCTGGCCAAATAAATTTTGCGACGAGCAATGTAACTCTTCGAGGAGCAGGGCCGCAACAGACACAATTGGTGTTCTCGTCGTCCGGAGGATGCGGAAACACTACTGCGGATGTTTGTGTGAGTGGCAGTGGTAACTGGAGCGGCGGTCCGGACAATCTAACGGCATGGACGGCAGGTTATGCCCAGGGTACAACCGTCATCAGCTTGGCCAGCGTTGCCAACCTTTCGGTGGGTCAGGTTCTAATCCTCGATCAGCTTGACGACGCGTCGGACCCCGGCACCATATATGTTTGCGGCACCCTTTCCTGCAGTTCGGAAGGTCAAGCTGCCGGGGGCGGGCGCGGGGGCAACCACGCCCAAATGCAGTTTGCGGAGGTTAAGGCCATCAATTCCAGCACTAACCAAGTGACAATCTCTCACGGTCTCTATATGCCGAATTGGAGAGCGTCGCAGAGTCCGTCGGCATGGTGGGCGAACACCTTGGCCCAGAATGTGGGCATTGAGAACCTACTCCTGGACAACCGCCTGGCGGGAGCTGGTAGCATCACCGTATTCAACAATGCCTACAAGAGCTGGGTCAAGAACGTTGCCAGCATTGGTGGCGGTTCCCGCAGTCATGTGGATCAGCAGTATTCCTCGAACATCGTTGTTCGTGACAGTTATTTCTGGGGTGCGGCAGGAGCCAATCTCTCTTACGGCATTGAGACGTGGATGTCGGGCAATACCCTAGTGGAGAATAATGTTTTTCAGCACGTTACGACGCCCATGCTCGTGGGGGCGGGCGCGGGCTCAGTCTATGGCTATAATTTCGCGACAGATGAGTATTCCATTAACACCAACTGGCTGTACCCGGCAGCGATGGAGCATGACCCCGGAACCTCGATGAACTTGTACGAAGGTAACGTCGTGCCCTCGATGATGCAGGACACCATACACGGCACGCACAACTTGGAAACCTACTTCCGTAACCGCTTGACCGGCACTGACGTCACTCAGGCTTCTCAGACCGTCCCTTTGCTTTTGCAGTCCTACAGCCGCTATACCAATTTTGTGGGAAATGTTCTCGGCACCCCCGGATTCCATAACAGTTACCAAAGCAACGAAGGTGGGATCACGACCAACTGTAACACCAGCATTTACAACTTGGGTTGGGGGGGAACTGTTTGCGGTTTGGGCGTGGGCAACGATGCGCTCACAGTAATCACACTGATGCGCTGGGGTAACTACGACACGGTTTCGGGTGCACCTCAATGGAACCCTTTGGAAGTCCCTTCAACCCTCAGCCTTTTCGGCAACGTCGTGCCGCTAAACCGCAATCTGCCCCCATCCTTCTATCTATCCAGCAAACCGAGTTGGTGGGGCACGATGCCTTGGCCGGCAGCTGGGCCTGACGTTACGGGCGGGAATGGTCCAGGCGGATATTCTTATGCCAATCCTGCCCAACTCTGCTACAACAATGCTGGAAAGGATATCAGTGGTATCCTGCTCTTCGACGCGAAAAAATGTTACGCGCAAGTTACGCTACCTGCAGCTCCGACGAATCTCAGCGTGGTTGTTAAGTGATTTTCCGCTCACCCTCGACACAGGATGACGCGCCTGGCCAAGCCGCGTTCCGTGAGCCTGCAGGTCCGAGGTCGAAAGCATACACGCGGCGAGCGCAACTCTCTTGCCGTTAGATGGAGACTGCCAGCGCGGAATCCTGCAGCGGTATTGCTGCTATCGGACCTGCAATGAACTGGCGGTGCCACAACTCGAATACGAGCAGACTGAACAGCTGACGACGGTTGTCTTCGCGGCCCGAGAGGTGGTCATCGAGCAAAGCGTCGATGGCCTCCCGCCGGAAGTAGATGGGGCACGCGGCATCCTGCGACAGCAGCATGTTGCGAACGTAGCCAGACAGCTCCGAGCGGAACCAACGATCAACAGGTGTTTCAAATCCGCGCTTGCGCCGGCGAATGATCTCCGGCGGGAGCCACTTCGCGACGGCCTTCTTGTGGATGTATTTCTGGGTTCTTCCGCGTATCCGCAGGGACGGGGGTAGCGCCTCAACGACGCGCATGTAATCCACGTCGAGGAATGGGACCCGGGCTTCGATGGAGGCCGCCATGGACATTTTGTCACCGTAAGTCAGAAGATCGTCGCTCAATGACAAGCGGGCATCCACGTAGGTCATTTGCACGAGCGGGTCCAGGCCCTCAACACCGCGCCGCCAGTAGTCGATCACTTCCCGCACGCGCCGCGAGCCGTCCTTCTTAACTATCCCGCGCCGCCAAAGCGCGGCCTTCATCGGCTCCGAGAAGACCGCATAGACCTGGGCGAAGCGTTCGGCGACGTCGTCTGTCCCCAGGCTGCGCACAGCGCGCTTGAGGCGTTCGCGGCGGGGGAGACTCTCCACGAGTGGACGAAGCAGATGCTCGCGCACAGACGGCGAAAGACTCCGGTACAGCGCTCCATAACGCTCCCCCAGGTATCGGGGATAACCCGCAAAGGGCTCGTCTGCGCCCTGCCCGGTTAGGGCTACCGTGACATGTTGACGAGCAAGTTGGCAGACGGAGTACATGGCTAGCGCGGATGTTGTGGCGACCGGTTCGTCGAGATGCCAGGTTACCTTCTGGAGTAGCTGCTGGTAGTCAAGGCTCGTGAGGAGAACCTGCTCGTGCGCAGTACCGAAGACTGCCGCGGTCTTTCGCGCCTCCTCTAATTCGTTGACGTCGTCAGCCCCCTCAAAGCCAACCGTGAAGGTCCGCACCGGCCGATGGGTGAGTTTGCTCATGATTGCGACAACAACACCCGAGTCGACGCCGCCGCTGAGCAGGGCGCCGATGGGAACGTCGCTCATCATCTGCCGTCGGACCGCAGCCTCGAGTCGCTCTTGGAGAAGGGCAATCCAGTCCGCCTCTGTCAAGTTGCCCAGACCGGCTACGCCTTTGGGAAAGTATCGCTCCACCCGGCTCCCAGTCTCATCGACGATCAGACAATGCCCTGGAGGCAGTTTGCGGATGCCGGCAAACATCGTGAAAGGCGAGGGGACAAAGCGGAAGGTCAAGAAAAGGTCGAGTGCGTCCACGTCTACCTGCCGCGGGATGGTCGAGTCGGCCAACAGCGCCTTTGCTTCGCTCGCCCAGACCACGCGGTGCCCATCGCGGTAATAGTAGAGAGGCTTGACACCGAAGGGATCGCGTGCCAGCAGCAGTCGCTGCTCGCGGGAATCCCAGACAGCGAGTCCAAAGATGCCGTTGAAACGCGCGACACAGTGATCACCCCACTCCTCGTATCCATGAACAATGACCTCCGTGTCGGACTTTGTCGTGAAGACGTGTCCCTTGGCCTCCAACTCGCTGCGCAACTCTGGAAAGTTATAGATCTCGCCATTGAGCACCACCCAGACCATTCGGTCTTCGCTTGGGATTGGCTGATGGCCACCCTGGACATCCATGATGCTGAGGCGTCGGATCCCGAGGGCGACAGCCCCTTCGATATACTGCCCCTCGTCATCAGGGCCCCGGTGGACGAGCATCGAGAGCATGCTCTTCAGCAGTTCGGGTCGGTTCGGCCCGTTCTGCGAGTCGTACCATCCGGCAATGCCACACATTAGAAGATTAGCCTCGCACCCGTGCCTGCTCGGTCCACGGAAGATGAGCCCACCTGCGTCTCGCTGCCTGATCTATAGATAATGAAAACATTAACCACTGCTCTTGGCGGGGGTCAGTGTCACGCTCGTGTTCCTGTCGCAGGGACAGCCGCAGCTGGTGCCGGCAGCCGGCCACTCGGAACCATGTCGCGCAAAACATCCGCGACTTGGTAGAAGGGTTGCAAACCACGATGCAGCAGGATGACCGCAATCACATAAAATGTCCCGAACACCAACGAGATCATCAGTATGTGGCTAATGGCTCCAACTGAATCTGACGCCGCGACGAGGTACGGAAGTGTCCGGACGATCCCGATGGACGCACCGCCCGCGAGCAAGGATGCAAGAACGTACTTCCAGACAGCAGCGATGACCGGTGAGATCCCAAGTTGAATTGGCCTTCCCGCATACCAGAGCGCTGGGATGGTAAGGATAACGAAGGACGCCGCCCAAGCCATTGCGATACCTACAGGAGCCCAAGGGAGCGCAAGGACAAACAACAACGCCGTCACGGTGAACTCCACCATCCCCCAGCGGAACCAGCGGTCCGCCCTGCCGATTGAGAGGTGGATCCAGCCATGAGTGCCATAAAGGAGCATGAGCCCAATTCCTGGGCCGAAAAAAGTGAAGATTCGCCCTGACTCCTCCCACCCCGGTCCCAGCAGCAGTCGAATCAGATCCTTGCCGATCAAGGTCAGGTCCGCTCCGAGCCCCATGCCCACAAAGGCCAGGATGGAGAGGGCGCCGAGAAAATAGCGTTTGTATTGAGCAGGCTCGTGCTTCAGCCGGCTGAGCGCAGACACAGCCACTGACGTGAGAGGAGCCGAAAGTTGATTGGTTGGTAGCACGAACAGATCATAAGCTTTCTTGTAAAAACCCAACTGCAGGGGCCCGAGGCGCCACCCAACCAGAAGGTTGTCCAAGTTCCAAGTGAAGTAGTTCGCGGTGAAACGTCCGTACGTACTCATTGCGAACCGGACTGTCGGGCCTGTTCCGAAACCGCGCCGGGGGAGGGCCGGAACCCATCTGCACAGACTCCAAGACCCGATGGACGTAGCAAGCGGCAGCGCGATGGCTCCGGCGACAAGGGCCCAGTACCCCCAGCCAGCCCAAGCAAGGAGAATCGACACCGCTACAGAAGCAGTACGGGCGAGGATGTCGTTGACCGAAACTACGGAGAAGCGCATGGCCCGCTTGAGGAGAGCTAAGTGAATGACCGAGAAGCTGTTTAATAAGATCGCAAGGGACATGACTGCGGCGACGCCGGCCACCCGCGGTTCCGCGTAGAAGCGCGCCAACAAGGACCCGGCGGCAGCGAAGGCAACGGCTAGCAATAGGCCCAGACCGACGTTGATCCAGAAGAGATTGCTGGCCAGGAAACGATCGATTGCATCCCGCTGAAGAACTGCCTCCGTAAACCCGTTCAGTCCGCAGTTCAAAAGAAGCAGGCTGAAAGTGGTCACCATGGTGACTAACCCGAAGTCCCTTGGGGTCAGGAGTCGAGCCAATACGACGGTGGCAATCGTTTGGACGGCGAACGCCAGGGTCTGTGAAAGCACTGTGACGCCAGCGCCACGGACAGCCAGGCGACGCAGCTCACCAGGCCGATCCGCTGCGGGCCGAAACATACCGCTTGCATCGAACGGCCTCACGTGATTTCCTCGCAAGCGTGTGCGCCGGCCGCCGGCTGATCAAAGCAGTATTCATGCGGAGCCCGTGCGACGATTTCCAGTTCCTCCACAGCGAAGGCGTCCGGAACTACGGTGACGCTCAGCAGAAAGGCGATCCACACCGGGTGAAGTTCTCTGAACCCGTGCTCCGTCAGGTTGTACACCGCAGCGATCACGAAAAACGCTAGTTTGAGCCTGCCTAGGTCCGGGTTCCAGCGAAGCGTACGGACAACGCTTCGGTATCCCCAAGCCATGACTAAACCGATCAGAGCCAGCCCGATCCATCCCAGGTCCAAGTAGACCTCGAGGTAGCCATTGTGTGCCTGGTTCGGGTGCTCCCAATTGATTTGCCACATTTGCTCGAGACGGCCCCCGAGCCAGAAACTCTCGTAACCAGCCCCGAGCCAGCGGTTTACGGGAATACGAAGAGCTTGGTCCCACAATGCGGTCCGACCGGTTAGGGTCGCGTCTCTTCCCATTGTTTCGACGAGCCCTACTCCAGGATTGAGTATTAGGGCATAAAGGGCAAGGAACAGAACCAGCCCAACGAGGAAGTGCACCCGTATTGGCCATCGAATGAAGCTCGGGAGGGTCGTAGCCGCGATGAGCGTTCCTCCAATGAGGAAGCAGGCCACGGAGGTGGCTGAATCTGCCATCCAGAAGAGCCACAGCGCAAGCGCGACAATGGCGCCATGAGCGACTAGTACCCTGTTCCTGCTGGCACTCTTCTCGCCCCGATACCCCTCCAGAAGACACCAGAGGGACCCGAGTCCGAAGATCAAGCAAACGTAGCCGAGGCTATTCTTTCCAGTGGCTACGCCAATGTTGTATGCCTCTCCAGTCCAAGAACTGTACTCTCTTCCCAGAGTTGGGAAGTATCTGATGAATAAGATCGACAGCGGGATCATCGCAAAACCTACGCGCGAAAGGAACCGTTTTAGGGCGGCGGACGGGTTGGAGTCGGTCAGCACAACCATAACCATCGCCAAGTCCCCTACTGCCTTTGTCCACCGCTTAAAGGCTACGAAGGGATAGTCGGACCACAGCACGCTTATAAGGCAGTAGAGGAAGAAGAGGACGAGCGGTGTATTCTCGTGCAGGAACCTTCCGGTAAGCCGACTTCTGGAGAGAAGTACGATCAAACCGCAGGCCAAGAGTCCCGCGAAGATGAGTGCATCGAAGGTGTTCCCTTCGAGCAATTGGTCGGATGACTCTACGAGTGGCGCGCCAAGCCATTGCGAGACCATCCGGGAGGCAGAGATCGAGAGCCATGCAACTGGAATCCAAAGCGCTCCCGAAGTCCGGGTCTTCTGGTCCCGGTCAAGGACGAAAAGGCCCAGGATTCCGACGACGACCGCAACGGTGGCGATCCTCGGGTCCATTACTGCCTTGGTGTGAACGTCGTCTCAGAGGGCATTTCGGATAGTACGCACTGAATCATTCGGGTCGACAACGGCTCGGAAGCAAGACGTGGACAGCCTTCGCATGGTGCTGAGAATTTCTACCCACCAGTTGATGATTCCGCGGATAAATTCAGGCAAACACAGCCTTGTACAGCCAGTCTACCGACACTGTTTTGGTTCTCAAGCGATCTACGAGCACGACACTGGCTATCGTGAGAGCGAGGGCCACAAACAACGTAAGACCCATTGTGCCAGCCCCTAAGTTGATATGCCGCAGACCTCTATGAAGCAATTGAAGGATCGCAATCTGCGCTATATATCCGAATAGAGAATACTTGCCAAGCAAGATGACGTGCTTACGGACTTTGCCGGGTATGCCGCTTCTTGCCCCCAGCTTATAAATGAGGATAAGGGTGAGGTACACACCCACAAGCTGCAGAGGGTAAGTTACATTCCATAGAGTAATTACACCGATGTAGCAAAGGTAAGCGAAAATCAACGCATATGGGTGGTTGACGCAATCGTTTATCTTCTCTAAGGGCGCATATCCCGAAATTACTCCCAGCAGACCGACCGTGAGGAGTTCCAGGTTAGCACTCTGGATACCGTTTAGAGCTAGAACGAGTATGGATAGCAAGAAGAACGCGCAGACGACATGGAATATATACTTGCAGAACCTGCACGCGATCAACAACAAGGCCGACAGTAAGAGCAAGTAGCTGATGGGAACCAGTATGTAGAAAGCAGCCGCCTTCGCATTTGGGGCGACCCAAACGTTCCCCGTTAGATAAATGGCGGCTATGTCTCGGAGCGATAAACGCCCAAAAAGTATCTCGCCGTTGTAGGAGTCCGCAAGCAGCAAGCTTATCCCCACGTTGAGACACACAAACACACCTAAGAGTTTCAAGCCTCTCCGAATTAACCTCATGGGCAGGCGCCAGTCGGTGACCTGGTATCTACGAAGATATACGTTCGATATCAGGAATCCAGTGATGAAGATGAAAGAGGGCGTTAGAAACCGCAGGTACCTGTAAATGTCGCCTTGAGGCGCTACGAAATAATTTAGCCAGTGATAGAGCACCATGAACAAGACGAGTGCCCCTTTTGTGAAGTCAAGCGCTCCGATGCGCGTAGGCGGGCTGGCCGTTGGTTTCAAGACATCAGCGCCTTTTTGATCACTCAGCATACATGCCTCCAAGAGTTGCGCCCGTCATGCGGAGGAGAAGGACCAGCGTTTGCAGCGAGCACGGACCGAGGTTAGAGGAGCCACAGGAGCTTGAAGTCGGCAGTCACCGACCTCGCCGCGTTCATGTTCACGGTGCAAGTGTTGCCAGAGACGCTGTCGCATCCGCTCCAGCCGCCGAAACCTGATAGCGAGCCCGGGGTCGCCGTCAGGGTCACGGTGGTGCCGCTCACGTAGGAGGCCGAGCAGGTGTTCCCGCAGTTGATGCCTGCCGGACTCGAGGTGACAGTTCCGTTGCCGAGGTCCGTCTTGCTCACAGTCAGGGTGAAGCTCTGTTGCTGGACGGTGTAAGTGGCGCTGGCCACGGCGCTGTTGGTCATCCCGCTGGCCGCCGCCATGGCCTTGAGCGTGGTTGTCTGCGTGAAGGTGAGCGCACCGGTGTAGACCGCGGATGAGGTTGTTGGGGTGCTGCCATCGGTCGTGTAGTAGATCGTCGCGCCGCTGGTGGCGTCACTCATGGTCACCGTCACCGACCCGGTGTAGGTCCCACCACTCGGGCTGAACGTAGGCGTAGCCACCTGTTGCTGGATGGTATAAGTGGCGCTAGCCACGGCGCTGTTGGTCATCCCGCTGGCCGCCGCCATGGCCTTCAGCGTGGTTGTCTGCGTGAAGGTAAGCGCACCGCCATAGACCGGTGACGACGTAGTCGGCGTGCTCCCGTCGGTCGTGTAGTGGATCGCCGCGCCGCTGGTGGCGTCGCTGATCGTCACCGTTACCGACCCCGTGTAGGTCCCACCGCCCGGGCTGAACGTCGGCGTGGCCACTGCAGCGGAGCTGGCGGTGTTGTTTATGAGAACGGAAACGAGCGTGGAATTATAGTTGGCCACTGCCATGTCCGGCTTACCGTCGCCGTTGAAGTCGGCAACAGCCGTGTATGTAGGGCCAAAACCGGCGGCGAAGTTCTGTGCAGTTTGGAAGGTCCCATCGCCGTTGCCCAGCAGCACGGACACGGTCGTAGAACCAAGGTTTCCCACGGCCAGATCCGGCTTGCCGTCGCCATTGAAATCAGCCACGGCCACGGATATGGCGCCTTTGTCAGCGGCGAAGGTTTTTGCGGGCTGGAAAGTTCCATTGCCGTTGCCCAGCAGCACCGAGACGTCGTTGGACGTTTCGTTAGCCACGGCCACGTCTTGTATGCCATCCCCGTTGAAGTCACCCACGGCCACGGCCCACGGAGCACTGCCGACAGCGAAGTTCTGTGCTGCCTGGAAGGTGCCGTTGCCGTTGCCTAACAGCACCGAAACAGTGTTGGACATGGTGTTGACGACGGCCAGATCTTGCTTACCATCGCGGTTGAAGTCGCCAATGGCGATCCACGTCGGTCCAGTACCTACGCCGAAGGTTTGCGCCGCCTGGAAGGTTCCATCGCCGTTGCCTAGCAGCACCGCAATGGTGTTGCCTCGTTGAGTCCCGGTACCGAAGTTGGCCACAGCCAAGTCGAGCTTCCCATCGCCGTTGAAGTCGCCGACGGCTACGAAGAAAGGACCGCTGCCAGTCGTAATAGTTTGCGGGGACTGGAACGTACCATCGCCGTTACCCAGCAGCACCACGATCGTGGTGCCTGCAGTAGTGTTGGCCTGATGGTCGACGTTGCCATAAGTAGTGACAGCCAAGTCCAGTTTGCCATCGCCATTGAAGTCGCCCACAGCAACAGAAGTAGGAGCGGTGCCCACATTTAAGAGCGTCTGCGGCTGGAATGTCCCATCGCCGTTGCCCAGCAGTAGGGAGACGATGTTGGACCCGGCGTCGGCGACCGCCATGTCGAGTTTGCCATCGCCATTGAAGTCGCCCACGGCCACGGACTGGGGACTACTGGCTACCCCATAAGCCGGTGCCGCGGGAAACGTCCCGTCGCCGCTGCCAAGCAGCACCGACACGGTAACCGAATCGGCGTTGGTGACGGCGAGATCCAGTTTGCCGTCACCATTAAAGTCGCTCACGGCAATCGCCCAGGGAGAAGTGCTAGCGGTGAAAAACCGCGGCGTCTGGAAGGTGCCGTCGCCGTTGCCCAACAGAATTGTAAGGGCGCTGGGCCCCGCGTTGGCGATCGCGAGGTCGAGCTTGCCATCGCCATTGAAATCGCCAACGGCTACAGACTGCGGATTGAAGCCCGCCCCAATAGTCTGCGCCGCCTGGAAGGTCCCATCACCATTGCCCAGTAACAACGAGAGGCTATTGGAACCCGAATTTGCGACTACCAGATCGGGCTTGCCGTCACCATTGAAGTCGCCTACAGCCACAGAGCTAGGACTCGGGCCTACACCGTAACTCTTCGCCGCCTGGAAGGTCCCATTACCGTTGCCGAGCATTACCGACACCGCATTCGAGGTCGCGTTGGCAACCGCCAGATCCGGCTTTCCGTCGCCGTTGAAATCGCCGACCACAATGAACTGAGGAGCAGCAGTAACCACACCGAGCGCCGAAGACGTCTGGAAGGTCCCATCGCCATTGCCGAGCAACACCGAAATCGTGTTGGAAGTCGCATTGGCGACCGCCAAATCGAGCTTGCCATCGGCATTGAAATCGCCCACGGCCACGGACTGAGGATTAGCGCCTGCGCTGAATGTCCCTGGCGTCTGGAAGGTTCCATCGCCGTTGCCCAGCAGCACCGAAATGGTGTTGGAGCCCGCGTTGGCGACTGCTATGTCGAGTTTGCCATCGCCATTGAAATCGCCCAGGGCTAGGGAGATGGGATTCGTGCCCACGCCGAAGGTCCGCGCCGCCTGGAAGGTGCCATCGCCATTGCCCAAGAGCACCGAAACGGTGTTGTCACGGTAGTTGGCGACTGCCAGATCCTTCAGACCATCGCCGTTGAAGTCACCCACGGCGACGGACACAGGGGCATTCCCGGAGGTAAAATCTTTGTGAGTAGCGAACGATACAGTCTGGGCTGATAGGGGGGCGGACAGCGCCAGCAAGAACAGTAGAGTCCCTGCGACT
>WNFS01010443.1_pt1 | contig 11735 bp, 9 predicted proteins | sample 5400141 | NCBI WGS metagenome assembly WNFS01 (sample SAMN13153358, study PRJNA577476) | soil metagenome | isolation source: 60 cm saprolite under Madrone tree | place: USA:California | collected 2016-06-14 | reverse complement strand
GAAATTCCAACCGCTACAGTCAAAGAGGTTGATCTTCAACTCAAGGTTTCCACGACGGGAGTCTTGCGGACCAGTGAATCGAGAACCATCTCGGCTCCGGCCATCGGCGGAGGCACGCTGCAAATTGTCACGCTGGCCCGCTCTGGGGCCCAGGTCCACACCGGTGATGTGGTACTCGAATTTGATCCCAGCCAGCAGGAATACAATCTGGGACAGAATCGCAGCGACTTGCTCCAAGCGGAGCAGGAGATCGTAAAAGCCAAGGCGGACGCCGACGTCCAGACGGCAGAGGATCAGACCGCGCTCCTGAAGGCAAAGTACGCAGTCCGCCGCGCGGAGCTCGAAGTCAGCAAGAACGAACTGGTGAGCACCATCGACGCGCAGAAGAACCTGCTCACCCTCGACGAAGCCAAGCGCGCGCTGGCCCAGCTTCAGGAGGACGTCAAATCGCACACGGCTTCCAACCAATCGGCTCTGGCCATCAGCGAGGAGAAGCGGCACAAGGCTCGTCTCTCTATGGAGCAAGCGGAGCAAAACATCAAAAACATGCACATCACCTCGCCCATCGATGGTCTTGTCGTCATCCACGGCAATAGGGATTCCACAGGTGGTTTTTTCATGTGGGGGATGACGCTCCCGGACTATCACGTCGGCGATCAGGTCAATCCGGGCAGCTCCATCGCGGAAGTAATCGACATGTCTCGCCTTGAAATTTCCGCCCAAGTCGGTGAAACCGACCGCATCAACCTCAAGGCAGGTCAATCCGTAGAAATAAGGGTCGATGCCCTTCCCGGTGAATCATTTTCGGGCAAAGTGCAAACCGTTGGCGGGGCGACGAGCCACGAATTCTGGGACGAAAACGCACGGCACAAATTCGACGTGGCGGTCCAGCTCGACCGGGCCGATGCGCGGTTGCGCCCTGGCTTTGCGGTTCGCCTGAATATTCTCGGTGACAATCTTTCCCGCGCCGTTTCGATTCCCGGCGGAGCCATCTTTGACCACGACGGCAAAAAAGTCGTCTATTGCAAACGCAACCGCGGTTTCGAAGTGCAGGAAGTCAAAGTCCGGGCCGTCAGCGAAGGCCGCGCGATCCTCAGCGGCATTTCACCCGGAACGGTCGTCGCTCTTGTGAATCCGGAGAAACGCACCGCCGCAAACAGCAAGAACAGCGGAACCGCGAATCCCGGCATGGGTCCAGCGTCGAAATGAGGCTCAGCGGATAACCATGAACGCCGATGCCATCACGGAGCCAAGGTCCCTGCAACAATGGCTGCCCGATCTCGCCTTGGGGTTCGAAAACCTGACCAGCCACAAGTTGCGTTCCCTTCTGACCATGCTGGGCATGATCTTTGGCGTCGCCGCGGTCGTGGCCATGCTCTCCATCGGAGCGGGAGCCCAGCAGAAAGTCATGGCCTTCATCGAACAGCTCGGCGTCCGCAATCTTATTGTCGAGGCCAAGGAATCTCCCAACTGGCAGGAGCTGCAGAAGGTGCGGAAAACCTCCCCGGGCCTGACTCTCAGCGATTATCAGATTATTCGAAAAAATATACCCGACATTAAGGACGGCACTCCGCGGAAACGATTTAGCCCTGGGAAGTTTCTCCCTAAGCCGCAGCAAGACACGCCTATCGTTTACGGCGTGGAACCAAGCTATCTGGAGATCAGCCATCTCCGCGTCACGGAAGGCCGCTTCTTCGACGGCCCGGAAAATGCCGCCGCTGCGCCGGTCTGCGTTCTGGGAGCGGCCGCCAAGGAAAGCCTGTTTGGCGCGAGCGCGGCGATCGGCGAATACATCAAGCTCAACGAACAATGGTGCCACGTGATCGGAATCGTCGCGCCGCAACTGGCTCCGCAGTCGGACGTCTCCGGAGTGCGCACCGAAGACATGAACAACCTCGTCTATGCGCCGTTGAATGCAGTCATGTATCGTCTCGAAGATTCGCAAAGCGAACTGAAGGATGAGGTCGACGGCCTGTATCTGCATCTCGCCTCGCCGGAGACCAGCGCCACCGATGCCGAAGTGGTCCGCGGCATTCTGAACTCCTCGCACCACGGCGCGGGCGACTTCAACGTCATCGTCCCCGCGGAGCTGCTTGCGCAGCAAAAACGTACCGAGCAGCTTTTCAATACCGTCATGGTGGCCATCGCTTCCATTTCTCTTCTGGTTGGCGGGATTGGGATCATGAATATCATGCTGGCGGCCATTCTCGAGCGCACCCGCGAGATTGGTGTGCGGCGTGCGATCGGCGCCAGGCGGCGGGACATCGTCCGCCAATTTGTCATCGAAGCCACACTAATTTCTTTCACCGGTGGTCTGCTGGGAGTCTTCCTTGGCTTTGTGATGTCAAAGGTCATTGCATGGCTCGCTGGATGGTCCACCATCGTGACTATCAGCTCGATTCTTCTGGCGTTCCTGGTTTCCATTTCGGTCGGTCTGATTTTCGGCATCTATCCCGCGGTCAAAGCGGCGCGGCTCGATCCAGTCGAAGCCATTCGCTACGAGTAGTTCAGGGCGGCAGGACAATCTTTTGGGGGTGAGCGATGAGAGTGGTGCATCTTTTCATAGTCGTAGTTTTCTTCACACTGATTCCCGGCGCTCCCGCGCGGGCACAAAATGCTCCACTCCTGGAAAGATGGTTGGGCATTGGCGCGCACCAAAAACCAGCGCCCCCGCTCGCCTCGCCCCAGGGCCTTCAAGACCACGCCTCCAACGGGAAGCTCGTGCTCTCTCTTGACGACACCATCCGCCTGGCCCTTGCCAACAACACGGACATCCGGCTCGACCATTCGCAGATCGACTTCGCACAAAACAATCTTGGGCGCGCGCATTCGCCTTTCGATCCGGTGGCGACTTCCAGCTTTGCGGATACTCGGGCGAAATCCCTGACAACCTCAACACTTCAGGGGGCTTCGATTCTGAGCGCTTTAACGCAAACCACGCAATTGGGCTACAAGCAAACCTTCTTGACCGGCACGAATTTTCAAACGGCCTTTAATGCCAACAAATTTTCTACCAACAGTTCTTTCAACACCGTGAATCCAGCCCTGGCAACCGCTGTGCAGTTCACGGTTAGCCAGCCCTTGCTTCGCAATTTTTGGCTCTTTCCGAATCGCGCCCCGATGCTCATCGCGCAACGCAACTTGAAGCAAGCGCGTGCCAGTTTCCGAGCCCAAGTGAACAACGTCATTCTCGGAATCATCGGGGACTACTGGAGTGTTGTTCTCGCCCGCGAGAATCTCTCCGTGCAACAGAAGTCCTTAGACGAGGCTCAAAAGAGCTACGATCACGATAAAAAGGCTCTTAGTCTGGGGGCGCTTCCTCCGCTGGACATTTACCGCTCCGAGTCTCAAGTCGCCTCCCGCCGGGTTGGTTTGATCCAAGCCGAATATTCCCTCAAACAGGCTGCTGATCAATTTCGCCGCGACATCGGCGCCGACCTCGATCCCGCCATTCGCGTGCTCGACCTGGAACTAACTGACCAGCCAGCGCCTCTCGGAAACTTGCCGACCACGGATGTCGCCGCAGCTCTCTCACGCGCACTCACCAACCGGCCTGAGTTCGAGGCCGTTCGTCAACAACTCGCCAGCGATGAGCTGAGCATTCGTTTGGCGCATAATAATCTGAAGCCGGACCTTGAACTCTCGGGGTTCTATTCCGGAAATGGTCTCAATAATTCACCGGGGGGGCTTGACATAGGATTGAGCGGCAGTCTGGATCAAACCTTCCATTTCACTTACCCGACCTACGGAGCTGCACTCTCGCTGAACCTGCCAGTGAGGAGGCACTCTGCGCAGGCGAATCTCGCTGATGCTTTGGTCGGCCGCCGCCAGGATCAGTACCAGGAACGCCGCACGACACAGAGCATCACGTTGGAAGTCACGAATGCCGTGCACTCTCTGGAACAAGCCAAACTCACCATGGAGGCGGCCAAAGTGGCCGTGGACCTCGCGCGAGAAAGCCTTCATGCCGATGAACGCAAATACGAACTGGGTGCCGAGCCGGTCTTTTTTGTTCTCGACGCGCAAACGCAGCTCGCCCAGGCAGAGTTAAATCTCATTCAGGCACAGATCAATTTTCAGATTGCCGTTGCCCAAGTGGATCACGCGACAGGCGACTTGTTGGAGCAGCATCATGTGGAAATTGTAGAGCCAACAAGGTGATCCGTGCTGTCCGGCGCAAGGATGCCAGTCATCCTGGCCATTCGGGCAGGGTCTCACCTTTTTTTCGCCAGAAGAGTAACTCAAGGACGTCCGCCTAGCACTCGATTGCGTAAACCGACACGGCAGAGCATCTCCCTTTGTATTGAATCGGTTACCTTGACGGTGCTGTCTCTTTGGCCACCAGTACGCCGGTACACTTGCTTCCTGAAAATACCGTAATCCATAATCAAGTACTTTGTTTTGTGTACGGGCGCGACCTTACTGCGCCGCCGCACGACTGTCCTCGTATGCGCGTGCTAGAGTTGCGGGTACACTGCACAGCACCAGGGGCTTTAATGCCTTCGTGACTTGCGTAAGATCGTCCGCGATGCGGACGGAGAATCGAATGTATTCCTGATGCATCAGAGTTTCATATCCCTGGCGCTGCTGATCGCCACCACTTTGGTGGCGGGCTTCTTTGCGTATATTCACAGCATCAAGCGGCAGTCGTATCTGCTGGTATGGACTGCCGGGTGGGCCGTATTCGCGTTTCATTACGTGGGGCCAACCCTAGCTCCAAATTCAGCTTCGAGCCCGCTGCAGAGCGCTCTGAATCATTGGCTCTTTGCACTTTCCGGTGTGCTCTTTTTTCTGGGAGCGCAGATCTACTCTCAGCGGAAGGCCTGGAAGTTTCCCGCATTGATTGTGTGCCTAGTCTTCGGATTCTGGGCCGCATCCAATGCCACCAGCGCGGTTTCTGTTTCCGTGCTCCTTCCTGCTTCTTTGCTCTACATCGGCGTCGCGGTGGTGTTCTGGCAGGAAAGCCGGCGGCAGGAAACGCTGGCCGACCGGCTGCTGGGTGTCTCCTTCGCTTCCTGGGGTGTTCTGTGGATCGCTTTGCACGTCATGAATGCGACTCCGGAACTCCAGGGTCCGGCCATGAACGTGGTTGCCGCTGCGCCGTGCGCGTTTGTCGCCATGCTCATGGTCATGGCGCTCTACGAAGAAGAGAAACGCCGCATCGAACGCAACATGCTGGCCCTCTCGAATCTGAATCTGGCGACTTCCAGCTTTGTGGGCGGCGAGATTCAGCGCATGTTGTCGCAAGCTCTGGACCGCGTTCTGGGAGTTGTGCGTTTGCCGGCGGGTGCGCTCTTCCTGCATCACGGTGATCCGCAGGGGCCGACTTCCGTGGTGGCCGTGGGGTTGAGCGACGACTTTTGCCGTGCCGCGCAGAGCGAAGGTCTGGATGATTATCTCGTCGGCCTGGTGGCGCGCCTTGGAGGACTACTCGGATTTCGCGACCTTCGTGACGACTCCCTCTCGGCCCTCGAAAAAGAGAAGTCCATCCGCCGGTTCCGCGAGCTGGCGCTCGCGCAGGGTCTTCGCAGTGTGGTAGCCATCAGCCTGCAGGCCAAGGAGCAGGCATTCGGCGTGCTCCTTCTCGGGACGCCGGACAACCGGCGCTTTACGCCCGCAGAACTCCGGCTTCTCCTCGCGCTCGGACACCAGATTGGCATGGCCGTCGAGAACAGCTATTTGATTCAGCAGACTTCGCGGCGGTCGGAAGAGCTTCACGTGTTGAATGAAATCGGCCGCGCACTCAGCTCGACGCTCAACAAAGAAGACCTGACCAGGAAAGTGTGGGAGGAGCTGCGCCGCCTCTTCGACGTGGAAAACTTCTACATCGCGGAGCTCGATCCGCTGCGCGATGAAATCCAATTCGATCTCGAGGTCGTGAATGGCGAGCGATTGCCGAAGCGCGCTCGCCCCGCTGGCAATCACCTCACCGAGTACATCATTCGGACACGGCAGCCTGTGCTCATTCGCGACAATTATGTGGGCGAGGCGAAGAAGCTGGGCGTCGAACCTCTGCGCACAACAGGGTGCTTCTGCGGCGTGCCTCTGGTTGCTTACGATCACGCCATCGGCGCCATGGCCGTATACTCCGACCACGAGCGCGTGTTTGACGAAGGCCACCTGGAGCTTCTCCGCGTCCTGGCCAGCGAAGCCAGTATCGCGATTGAAAATGCCCGCCTGTTTAGCGAAGAGCGCACCAAGGCTCGCCACCTCTCGCTGCTCAACACCATTTCACGGAACGCCATCGCCACCCTGAATCCGGACGAGATGCTCGCCAAAATCACCGAGCAGCTCGAAGCGGGCCTGACCTACGATCACATCGGCATCGGCGTGCTGGACTATGCGACGCGCGAAGTGGTGGTTCAGGCTGAAGCGGGAAAACGCCGTGGGACCCTCGGTCAGCGCATACCGCTCGGCGCAGGTTTAATTGGCCAGGTGGCGCGCAACGGCCAAATGGCAGCGTACCGCGCCGCGGCTCCGGCCGACGGAGCACTGAAACCTCTCTTGCCGGATTCCGTGGCGGCCGTCGCATTGCCGGTTTTTTATGCCGAACAGCTCCACGGCATTTTGTATATCGAGTCGTCGGTGCCGGTGGATTTCTCCGAGGAAGAAGTTCTCTTGCTGCGTACGCTGGCGGACCTCATTGCCGGCGCGCTTCACAACGCTCTTTCTTTCCAAAAAGCGCAGGAACAGGCGATCACCGACGGCCTTACCGGCGTTAAGACGCATCGCTTTTTCATGGAAGCGTTGTCGGCGGAATGGAAACGGTCCACCCGCGCCGGCCGCGCTTTTGCGCTGGTGCTCATGGACCTCGACCGCTTCAAATTCGTGAACGACTTTTACGGGCACCTCGAAGGCGACCTCGTTCTGCAACGCGTCGGGCAGATTCTGGAGACCAATTGCCGGCGCTCCGATGTGGTGGCCCGTTACGGTGGAGATGAGTTTGTCATTCTGATGCCGGAAACCAATATGGAGCACGCGCGGCAATTGGCCAGCAAGCTCCGCGGCTGGGTATCCTCCGATCCGCTGCTGCGCGAAAAAAACATCAGCGCCAGCTTCGGCATCGCGTGTTATCCGCTTCATGGCTCATCGCCGCAAGAGCTGATCCAGGTAGCCGACGCTTCGATGTATCTTTCGAAGCATCAGGGCGGCAACGCCGTCTCAACCGCCGATCACTGCCACCGAACCGAACAGCGGCAAACCGGTTGCCGCTTCGTCGCAGGGCCCGCAAGCTTTGCCGCAAGCCGTGCTGGACACCGTCACGTCGCTGGCGTTTGCCATCGACGCCAAGGATCACTACACACAGGGCCATTCGCAGAAAGTCTCCGCATATGCAGCGTTGATCGCGGAGGCCATGGGCATGAAAGACAGCGAAGTGGAAGAGATTCGTCTGGGCGCCCTGCTCCATGACATCGGCAAGGTGGGCATCCCCGAAAGCATTTTGAACAAAAACGGGCCGCTCAATCCCGAAGAGTGGGAGACGATGAAGTCTCACGTCAAGTTTGGCGCGAAGATCCTCGATCCCCTGACGCCTCTCGCGCGCATCCGCGACATGGTGCTCCACCACCACGAATTCTTCGACGGCTCCGGCTACCCGGAAGCATTAAATGGGGAGGACATTCCTCTGGGGGCCCGCATCATCGCGATCGCCGATGCCTACGACACAATTACCAGTGACCGCACCTACAAAAAGGCCCGGAATGCCCCAGACGCACTCGCTGAACTGGAGCGCTGCGCGAATGCACAGTTTGACGGAGCTATCGTGAAAGTTTTCGTCCGTGCCATGCGCGCGCTGCCGAACCCGATCCTTGAGGTTGCCGCCACCACCAGCCCGATGCGCGGCAGCTGAGTCTGCCCCTCTAAAGTATCAGCGCGCCTCCAGATCCACGTCCTTAATCGGCAAGTCCCAGTGCGCTTCCAGAATTTCAAACCGGCGCTGTTCTTCTTTCTTGTAGCTCTCCTGGTCGGGAAAAAGCTGTTTGATCAAGGCGGAGCTGTCAAAGTTGTCGTTGGCGATCGCTGCGCTCTTGAAGACAATGGTAACCCGATAGTCCCAACGGCCGTCTTCCGTGGTGTGATAGCGCGGAACGGTCATGCTCACCTTTAGCATCCGGCCTAGTTCGATCTCTTTTTTCAAAACCGGGTAATGGTTTTTTTTGAAGAGCCCCAAAAACTCCTCGGCATGTCCCCACTTCGCCTTGTAGTAGTACTCGATCACATAAGGTTGCTCTTTCCCTTCTGCTGCCGCTGCGTTCAGCCGCGCTCCGGCTTCGATGCTCGACAAGCAAAAAAGCGCGCCCAGCCCCAGGACGGCTACCGCGAGTCCGCACTCTACCTTCGAGAACAAGATGTGCATAGATCCTCTCCTCCCGATCGCCATTGAGACTAACGGCCCCGCCGCGCAAATCAAAGTAAAAAACGAATCGAAAACAAATCTGAATCCCCGGGCTCGTTTCAGGTTTCCTGTCCTGCTATGCTTTCCCGGGGGAGGCCACATGCAGACTGCATCCGTGAAGTGGACTGGCGGCCAACAATTCGTCGCCACGAGCCCCTCTGGACACGCGATGACCATCGATTCCGACCGCGCCTCAAACAAAGCACCCGGACCGATGGAACTCGTGTTGTTGGCGCTGGGCGCTTGCACCGCGACCGACGTGGTCATGATTTTGGAGAAGAAGCGGCAGAAACTCGAGTCGCTCGAAGTGATTTGCTCCGGCGAACGCGCGGCCGACCCGCCCACAGTCTGGACCAAGTTGGAAATACTCTATCGTCTCCGCGGCCAGCTCGACGACGCGGCCGTAAAGCACGCCATCCAGCTCAGTGAGGACAAGTACTGTTCCGTGGCGGCCATGCTCAAGAAAACGGCGGCGCTTTCGTGGCGCTATGAAATTCTTCCTCCCAACTAGTGGTGCCAAATCGAAGCTGGTTCTGAAGAAATCCGGACTGCGCCTTGTACCCCGGAAGGCTATCGCATAAAATTCATCGTCTTTGTCCAGGTTGCAATTCGCAAGGAGCATCATGTCCCACCGCCTCGCGGCAAAAATTACGGGTGTAGCCGGTTACGTTCCGCCCAAGGTGATGACCAACGCGGATTTGGAGGGAATCGTCGAAACCAACGACGAATGGATCCGCACGCGCACCGGCATCCGGGAACGCCACGTCGCGGAAAATGGCACGGCCACCTCGCACATGGCCACGGAAGCCGCCAAAGCGTTGCTGGAGCAAACCAAGACGGATCCCGCGGAAATCGACTTGATTGTGCTCGCCAGCGTCACGCCGGACATGTTTTTCCCCGCCACCGCCTGCCTGGTGCAGGAACGCCTGGGCGCAAAGAAGGCGTGGGGCTTTGACTTGTCCGCGGCGTGCTCCGGTTTCGCCTATGCTTTGACGGTCGGCGCGCAGTTCGTCGGTGCGGGCACCCACAAAAAAGTATTGGTCATCGGAAGCGATACGATGACCTCTGTGCTCGACTACCAGGATCGCTCCACGTGTGTATTGTTCGGTGATGGAGCGGGTGCCGTGCTGCTGGAGGCCGCCGGCCCGAACGAAGGCATCATTGATTTCGTCCACGACGTGGATGGCGCCGGAGGAGCATTTCTCTACATGCCGGGCGGCGGGTCGCTCCATCCCGCCAGCCAGGAGACCGTCGCGAAACGCATGCACTACGTCCACCAGGAAGGGTCGCAGGTGTTCAAATACGCGGTGCGGCGCATGTCAGAAATGGCCGCACATCTCCTGGAGAAGAACGGCTTCAAGAACGAAGACCTGAAACTCCTGGTGCCGCACCAGGCCAATCTCCGCATTATTCGAGCGACGCAGGAGCGGCTGGGCGTCGACGATTCCAAGGTGATGGTGAACATCGACCGGTACGGAAATACCACTGGTGGCACCATCCCGCTCGGTCTCCGCGATGCCGTGGACGAAGGCCGCCTCCACAAAGGCGACTTGGTGCTAATCGTCACCGTTGGCGCCGGCTACACCACGGGCGGCGTGCTGCTGCGCTGGGCGTACTAAGAATGATTAATCATTAAGGACCGGTGAACTAGCAGGACCGCAGTGAAGCTGCGAGATCGAGATTTGCCTGGAGGCGGCGGTCGACTTGGACAGCCGCATAGCGCGCGCAGATTACGCGTTCGCGCTCGCTCCAGACGGTGAAAGAAGGGATCCTCTTGCCAAGGAAAGCATCGAGGCCTTCGATAAACCGGTAATAAACGCGAACCAGGCCCAATCCGCTGCGATTCGGATACAGATCGGGAGTCAAATCATGCAGACCGGCCAACGTCTGGAAATGCTGCGGCGTAAGGCGCCCATTCTCTACCTGAGCCGCAACCAGCACGCGGTCAGAGACGGGCTGGGCCGCAACGCCCGCGAGGACAGCCCGCCAATAATACAGGGCGAACTGGGATAAGGCGATAATCGAGATGGCCAGTAGCATAAGGCTAAACATCCCTCTGCCTCTAAAGGAATTGTGGCAGTCAGGAAAATAGATACCAATAGTCCTGAAGTACCAGTGGAATGGAACTAGCAACATAACCGTTTGAGAACATTCTAAACCGTGCCGTTTTGGGAAAGAGGGCTTGTATTGTGGGCTGCCATCCAGTAACCTTCCAGGAATCAATACCTTACGGGGGTACTTGGACGTGCGAACCTCTCTTCCCTTTCTGCTAATCGCAGGCTCTTTTCTAGGCTTGTGCGCGTTGCTGGCGGAAGGACGGCCGTCGCCTCAGGTCGCTGGCGAACACGCAGCGGATCGGGAAGCCATGGGCGCCGTCCTCCAGGCTCAGCAAATGGCGTGGAATAGGGCCGACGTTGATACCTTCCTGCAGGGCTACTGGCATTCGCCGGAACTGACTTTTTCCGGGAGCAACGGCGTCGCCCGCGGCTGGGATGGTGTGCTGGCGCGGTACAGGAAAAACTATCCGGACCGCGCCGCGATGGGTCAGCTCGATTTTTCAGACTTGGAGTTTCGATTCTTGGGGCGCGACGCTGCCCTCGTCCTGGGAAAATGGCACTTGCAGCGCGAAAAAGATGAACTCGGCGGAGTATTTACGCTCGTGTGGCAACGCTTCCCGGACGGTTGGAGAATCATCCACGATCACACCAGCGCGGTGGCGGAGAAACCGCACTGAGCCTGAAACAAGCACGCCATGACCAATGGGAAATGAACGCTACAGAATCTCAAGAATTTCTTCGTAGCGTTTGAAGGGCGGAATCAGGTACGCGCCGGCAAGTTCGCTTCGCGACCAAGCAAGCATGTCGCCGGCGACTTTGAATCCACAATCGCGCGCGGACGCTCCGGCGGCTTCCATGGACTTCAGCAATCGCTCGGGAATGACGATGCCGGGAACTTCGTTGTTCAAGCGCAGCGCCTGCTTGTAACTGTTTAGCGGCCAGATGCCGATGCACACGGGAATTGCCGGCTTGCCCCCGAGTTTTTTCAAGAAGGCGTGCCAGTGCTCGGGATCGAAGAGCGGCTGAGTCATGGCGAAATGCGCACCGGCTTCGACCTTAGCGTGGAAGCGCTCGATTTCGTTGTCCAGATCGTCGGCGACGGGATTGAGCGCCACTCCGATCGTGAAATTCGTCGCTCCGCCAAGAGTTTTTCCCGCCCAATCCGTGCCCTGATTCAGCCGGTGCAAAACCTTAACAAGTCCAACGGAGTCGACTTCATAGACACCGCTCGTCTCCGGATAATCGCCAACCGACGGCGGGTCGCCAGTGATCGCAAGAACATT
>WNFS01003628.1_pt1 | contig 11735 bp, 3 predicted proteins | sample 5400141 | NCBI WGS metagenome assembly WNFS01 (sample SAMN13153358, study PRJNA577476) | soil metagenome | isolation source: 60 cm saprolite under Madrone tree | place: USA:California | collected 2016-06-14 | reverse complement strand
AGCTTTATGGATTATGATTTGGGATACTTCGATCTGGAGACTCGCGTGCTCGAACCGCTCGAAAATCCGTTCGGCCCAAAAGTGTTACCTATGTCTTAGGTACGTTGTGTAACCCATGTCTCCGGGCCGGACCTTGAAAAGATGGTGGACGAGAGGGGATTCGAACCCCCGGCCTCCTCATTGCGAACGAGGAAAAATCTAAGCTAAGGCGCGGCGCCACAATCACTTAGATTTTTTGAGGGGCTCTGAATTGCCCAACTTGCCCCACCGACCAATCACGTAGCTTTTATCCGTGTGGACATTGGTTGTGCAGGGGCAGCGGATTGCACTTCGTGTATCCCATTTCAGCCTGTCGCTCGCGATTAAGATACGGGCGGCTTCGTCCAAGTCGACATCTCGTCAGGAAATAATCCACTGACGAGATGCGCGTTTAGCGGTACCGATCTGGTGAAACTTCCTCCAACGGGACTTGAACACACCTTGCTCGTGGCCGCGACTTGCCTCTTCGCGCTTCCGATACAACCCTAGGACTTCTGGGGAGTCAGAGGCACTATAACTCATTGCCGTGACTTGACACTGAACCTTCGGCCCGAACCCCCGTCTACCCGTACAGTTAATTCATGAGAACTATGGATCCTCAGCGTCATTGCTTCCCGAGTCTCGTGCCTCGAAAATATAGACAATCGCTCTAGATTTTCGCGCGACCGACCTTCTCGGGATCGGAAACGGGTCTCCCCCGAGCATTTCCAAAAGCGCTTCTCGAAGGCGCGGCTCTACTGACGAATTCTCACTCTTGTTTGCCTGGAGGCTTCCATGCGGATCATCCGACGTCTCGGGAGTGTAGGTGTCCTCGCGATGCTAGCGTGCTGCTCGGTCGCGCTCGGACAGACCCCTCCCGCAACGGCTGTGCCTTTCATCAGCCAAGTGACGCCGCCTAGCATAGCTCCGGCGTCAAACTCATCCCTGATCGTTCAGTTTACGTTGACAATTCTCGGCGCCAACTTTCCACAAAACGCAGCAGTGAAGCTGACACTTCCGCAAGGACCATCGCTCTACGCGGCCAGCGTTTCCGTGAATGCCACTGGCTCTCAAATCGTGGCCCAATTCAATACCACGCTGCCTAGGCCAGCCGTTTACGCGGTGACGGTATCGAATGCCGTTAACAATCCCACGGCAGTTTCCAACGTTTTTTATTTGCCGGTTACGCCTTCTGCCACGACGGTAGGAATAAGCCAAAATTTGAGCCAATTTCTAACGGGTACACCTAACGCAATGGCGGCCGGGGATTTCAATGGTGATGGCAACGTTGACCTGGCATTTGTTTCGCAGAACACAAACACCGTTTCCATTTTGCTGGGGACGTTTGGCGGCACGTTTAATTTCGGAGCAGCATATCCCACCGGCAACAAGCCGTCGGGAATCGTCGCTGCCGATTTCAACGGAGATGGAGTACTTGATTTGGCGGTCACGAACTCGACGGACAACACCATCACCATCCTTCTGGGAAATGGCGACGGGACGTTTCGGCCCGGTACCATAATTAACGATACCGGCTCGTATCCAACGCAAATCATTGCGGCCGATCTCAACATCGACGGCCACATGGACCTTGCCGTTCTGAACGTTTGCGGATCGGCAAGCGTGCCGTGCTACCCGCAGCTGGGCCCTCGGGGACCTGGCGCTGTGCTTGTGCTGCTCGGTAACGGGGACGGCACGTTTTCCATTTCTGCTTCTTCTTCAGCGACTGGCCGCGCTCCCTGGGCCATGACCGCGGCCGACCTGAACTCAGACGGCGTCATCGACCTGGTGGTCACGAATGAAGCTGACGCGAACATGACCGTGTTGATGGGGAACGGTGATGGAACGTTTACTCCGACGCAATCTGGAGTGGTGACAGGGATTGGATCTTCCGCCATCGCAATTGCTGACTTCAATGGCGACGGGAAATTGGATATCGCTGTCGCCAACCTGAGCACCAACACAGTTTCGATTTTCCTCAACCAGAATTGCGGATCTCCCCCGTCAGCCTGTACGTTCTCGGCTGCGCCTCTGTCTGTCGCGGTCGGAAATGGCCCTTATGCCATGTCCGCGGGCGACATGAACGCTGACGGTTTTGTTGATCTAGTGGTGGCAAATCTTAGCGACAGTTCCATCAGTGTGCTTCTGGGAGACGCGGCAGGAGGATTCGCCGCAGTCGTTCCTCAACAACCGGCGACTTTTTCGACAGGATTTCAGCCTATAGCAATCGCGCTCGCGGATTTCAGCGGAGATGGACGCCTGGATGTTGCGACTGCGAACGCGTCAGGCAGCTACTCTATTCTCACGCAAACGGCTGTTCCGCAAGTGGTCCTTACGACCTTCAACAATTTCCCAACGTACGGAATGAACGTGACCTTCACAGCCAACGTGAATCCATCGTTCGGCGCGCAGCCTACGGGCACGGTAACCTTGTTCGACGGCACGAACTCGCTTGGAACGGTCGCGCTCAGCGGTTACCAGGCGAATTTTTTCATTTCCACTCTTAATACCGGCACGCATCAGATCACCGCGACGTATAACGGTGACGCAAACTTTTTGGCCAGCACTTCCGCTGCGGTTACGGAGACGGTCAGCCAGGCGCAAACGAATTTGACGCTGACCAGCAATGTCAACACGTTGCCCTATGGACAGCCCTTTACGCTCTCAGCGACCGTGGTCATATCGAACCTGGGATCGCCGACCGGCACAGTCTCTTTCTTGGATACGTCGACACCAGCTTTCCTTGGCACCGCGACGGTAACGAACGGGGTTGCACAGTTGACGCTCTCGAATCTCTCCCCAGGAGCCCACGTCATTACCGCCTCGTATCAAGGCGACACCAATTTCCTGGGCAGCTCATCGCAAACGTACACGGAAAACATTATCCAAGCGACGACCACTCTGAATCTTTCGATATCTCCTGCGCAGGCACAATTCGCGCAGGCAGTAACGTTCACTGCGGCGTTTCCGGCGCAATCCGGAGCTGGTAGCGCGCCAACCGGCAACGTCAGCTTCTATGATGGCTCAACCTTGCTGGGCACGTCGGCGGTTGCCAATAACTCAGCAACCTTTTTGACTTCCGCGCTTGCCATTGGTCTGCACAGTATTTCCGAACAATATTCCGGAGACGCTAACTTTCTAAGCGCCTCCTCCAGCCCCACTTCTTTACCGGTGACGAAAGCTGCCACAACAACGACCGTGAACTCCAGCCTTGCCCCTTCGGTTTACGGGCAGAACGTGACGTTCTCTGCGACGACCACGCCTGCATTCGGCTCGCTGCCTGCCGGGCAAATCTCGTTCTTCGACGGCACCACTCTTCTAGGTACCGTGAACGCCACGAATGGCGTCGGCCAGCTAACGCTCCAGAGCCTGACCGGGGGCACGCACTCCATTACAGCCGAATGGCTGCCTACTTACAATTACGCAGCCAGCACTTCGATTCCCCTGGCCCAAACGGTTTCGCCAGCAGCTACCACGCTCACTCTCTCCACCAACATCAATCCGTCTTACTACGGCCAACAGATTCTGCTGAACATCTCCCTCAACCCGGCGTATAACAATCCCTCGAACGGCGGGACAGTCACGGTCTTTGATAACGGGAGCGCGCTCGGGCCGTTCACATTTATCAGCGGAAGCTCAGCCGGCTTTCCGATTTCCACGCTTACCGCCGGCACGCACGTGCTGACCGCGACCTATGCGGGAGATGCCAATCTTCAAGGCAGCAGCACCAACTCTGGCCTGACGCAAACGGTCAACCAGGCCTCCACGAGTTCGTCCACATTTCTGACGTCGTATTCCACGCTCTACGGCGCGTCGGTAACCATCAGCGGCACTCTTTCCAGCCCGTCCAGTCTTCCGCAAAACGGTACCTTCAGCTTCTACGATGGCACGACGCTCCTGGGCGCCGCTCCCGTAAGCGGCGCTCGCGCGCAATACACGACTTCTAGCCTGTTGCCTGGAACTCATCCCATCACTGTGCAATACAGTGGCGACGCCAACTTTCTCACCAGCGCTTCGTCTCCCGCGCAAACGTTGACAGTTAGCAAGGATCCCACGCTCAGCAGCGTGTCGGTCGATGTGAATCCGTCCACCTATGGCCAGACGGTCACGCTGACGGCGGCCGTGCAACTGGAGTTTGGGAGCGGGGCGACCGGTTCGGTCAGCTTCCTTGACGGCACGACGGTGCTAGGTTCCGCGCCTTATGCCAACGGAGGCGCGAAGTTCACCATTTCCACGTTGGGCGGAGGTTCCCATAGCATCACGGCGCAATACAGTGGCGATACCTATTTCGCGAGCAGCACTTCCACGGGCCTCACGCAGACCGTAAATCCGGCGGCGACTTCTATTAGCGTTGCTTCCGGAACAAATCCTGCGACGTTTGGGCAACCGGTCATGCTGACGGCGACGGTGCAGCCGCCCGCCGGGACCACAGCGACGGGCTCCGTCACGTTTATGGATGGCTCCTACGGGATTGGAACCGGCACTCTGGCGAATAACACTGCTCAACTAACCGTGTCTTTTCTCGCAGCTGGATCCCACAGCATCACTGCGGTGTACGGTGGGAATGCAAACCTTAGCGGAAGCACGTCGAGCGCTATCACCGAAACCATCACCCAAGCTGCCACGACGACTAGCGTTACTTCGAACTCGAACCCCTCATCCTTCGGCCAGTGCGTGCAGCTTTCTGCCACCGTGCAACCCGCGTCGGGGACAGCGAAGGCAACCGGCACTGTGTCTTTCTTGGATGGGAGCACTTCGATCGGCACAGGCACGCTCGCGAACAATGTCGCCACGCTCTCCTATTGCGGATTCGTGGGCGGCACACACACCATCACCGCGAATTACAGTGGTGATTCCAACTACATTTCCAGCGTCTCGGCCGCGCTGACCGAGAACGTAAATCCGGTGTCTTCGAGCGTTGCGGTAGCAAGCAATCAGAATCCTGCAACGTTCGGCTCCGCTGTGACGTTTACCGCGACGGTGGCGCCGTCTGTGAGCGGCGCTAGCGCCACAGGGAGTGTCACCTTCTTCGACGGTTCGACTTCGTTGGGTACTGCCACCGTTTCAAGCAACAGTGCCCAGCTTAATGTCTCCTCGCTGGCGGCCGGCTCTCATTCCATTACGGCTAAGTACGGTGGCGATGGAAATTTCAACGGCAGCACTTCTGCAACACTGACGGAGACCGTCAATGCGGCTCCCACAACCACGACGGTTCTTTCAAAGCTCAATCCCGCAAGTTACGGCCAGTCCGTCACTCTAAGCGCGAGCATTCAGCCGCCTTCCGGTGCTTCCGCGACTGGAACCGTCACATTCTTTGATGGCTCCACGTCTGTTGGCACCGCAACAGTCTCCAGCAACGCCGCGCAGTTGGCCGTATCGTCTTTGCTCGCCGGCACACATTCAATTACCGTCGTGTACAGCGGGAATTCGAACCTGGCGGGCAGCACGTCCAGCGCGGTGTCGGAGGTTGTGAATCCCGCAACGACCACCACAACCGTCTCCTCCAGTGCTAATCCGGCGCCTGTGGGGCAAGTTGTGACCTTCACCGCTTCCGTGCAGCCTGCCTTTGGTGGCACTGCGGGCGGAAGCGTTTCGTTCTCCGACGGCACCACACTTCTCGGGACCGTGAGCCTCACAAACAACTCTGGCCAACTTTCTGTCTCCACTCTAGGCGCGGGCTCACATTCCATCACCGCGGCGTACAACGGAGACGCAAGCACCACCGCGAGCACCTCCAGTGTTTTGTCGCAAACCATCAACCCGGCAGCGACCACCACAACGTTTACAGCGAGTCCGAATCCGAGCGTATTTAACCAGTGGATCAGTTTCGTTGTCACCGTTGCTCCCGCGACGGGCGGCACTCCCACGGGCACCGTCACTTTGATGGACGGCACAAACACCCTTAGCACTGCAACTCTTTCCTCAGGTGTTGGCCGGATTTCGTACAGCGGGTTGGCTCCCGGTACTCACCCCCTCACCGCCGTGTATAGTGGCGACGCGAATTTCACCGCCAGCACATCCGCCGCGCAGAACGTGACGGTCAATCAGGCTTCGACGACTACAACCGTTAGTTCGAGCCTCAATCCTTCTACCTATGGGCAAGCGGTGGCGTTTACCGCCACCGTCCAGGCTCCACAAGGAATCAACCCGTCTGGCACGGTGACATTCATGGATGGGTCGGCAACCCTGGGCTCGGCCAGCCTCTCCAACGCCTCCGCGCAGCTCACTCTGCCTGGGCTGGCGGCCGGTAGTCATTCCATCACCGCAGCATACGGCGGCAACACCTATCTAACGGGCAGTACGTCCACGGGTCTCGCACAAAGCGTAAGCTCCGCTTCGAGTGCCACGACGGTGTCGTCAAGCGTAAATCCGGCCGTATTCGGGCAATCGGTTGTTCTCTCGGCGACGATACAGCCGGCATTCGGAGGTGGCGCGACGGGCACGGTGACGTTCCTCGATGGCACCACGTCTTTAGGCACAGCCACGGTTTCGAGCAACGCGGCGCAGCTTTCATTAGCCAACTTGTCGGCGGGGTCGCACTCGATCACGGCAAAGTACAGTGGCGACGCCAACTTTACGGCGAGCACGTCTAGCTCGGTGACACAGACCGTTAATCAGGCCACTACGACGACAGCGGTCGCTTCCAACCTGAATCCCGCGACATTCGGCCAATCCGTGACTTTCACCGTAACTGTGCAACCGTCAGCTGGCGGCACGCCAACGGGCACGGTGACCTTCCTCGATGGCACAACATCTTTGGGAACGGTCACGGTTTCGAGCAATGCTGCGCAGCTATCGTTGTCCAATATGTCGGCGGGTGGGCACTCGATCACGGCGCAATATTCGGGAGACGCGAATTTCTCTGCCAGCACGTCGGCGATCTTCACTGAAATGGTGAACCTACTACCGACGACCACCACGGTTGCATCTAGCTTGAATCCCGCAACGTTTGGGCAGGCAATTACGTTGTCCGCGACGATTCAGACCGCTTTTGGCGGCAACGCGACGGGCACGATGACCTTCCTCGATGGCACAACTTCATTGGGAACGGCCACGGTTTCAAACAACACCGCACAGCTATCGTTGTCCAGATTGTCGGCGGGCCCGCATTCGATCACCGCGAAGTACAACGGGGATGCGAATTTCTCGGGAAGCACCTCTGCGGCTCTCACGCAGACTGTCAATCAGGCTTCAACAACGACCGCAGTCGTTTCTGGCACGAATCCATCGGCCTTCGGACAGAATGTAACGTTCACGGCCTCGGTCCAGTCTTCATCCAGCGGCACACCAACTGGAAACGTAACTTTCTTTGATGGCGGCACTTCACTGGGTTCTGTCAATCTGTCCGGAAGTTCGGCACAAGTGACTCTGGCGTCTCTTTCGCTCGGCTCCCACTCCATCACTGCCAAATACAACGGAGACTCCAATTACACGGCGAGTTCCTCGGCGACCTTAACGCACAGTGTCAGCCAATCCGGCTCGTCCACCGCGCTCGTCTCAAACGCGAATCCTTCTTCCTATGGGCAAGCCGTTGCCTTCACGGCGACCGTGCAACCAAGCTACGGCGGCACACCGACGGGCAGCGTCACATTCTTTGATGGCGGCACTTCGCTCGGTTCTATCAGCTTGTCGGGCGGGTCGGCGCAACTGACTCTTTCCAATCTTTCGCTCGGCGCTCATTCCATAAGCTCCAAATATAGCGGCGACTCCAATTTCACCGCGAGTACCTCAACGTCCATTGCGGAAAGCGTCAATCAAGCAGGCACAGCTACGACGGTCAGCTCCAACGCCAATCCATCTACGTACGGTCAGGTCGTCGCCATCATAGCCACGGTAACACCGGCGTACAACGGCGTGCCGACCGGCAACGTTACCTTCTTTGATGGCAGCACTTCGCTTGGCAACGCCAACCTGTCCGGAGGCGTCGCCGCCTTCAATACCCAAGCGACGGCGCTTGTCGCGGGCTCGCACTCGATTACGGCAAAATACAATGGCGACTCCCACTTCCTGACAAGCATTTCCCCTGCTTTCGTGCAGACCGTCGGCCCAGCGGCAACGGTAACTACGCTTGCTTCCAACGCGAATCCATCGCCGATCGGGAAATCCGTGAGCTTCACGGCGCATGTTTCATCCGCGGTGAGCGGCAACCTCACTGGCACGGTGAACTTTTATCTCGACGGCGGCACCACGCCTACGGCCGCCGTTGCGCTTTCCGGGGGCAACGCGCAATACACCACGAGTTCCTTGTCCTCAGGTACTCATTCGCTTACGGCAGCCTTCGTATCCACCAATTCCAATTTCAATGGCAGCGCTTCCACGCCCCTCACCCAGGCCATCACCGACTTCTCCATCTCGGCTTCTCCCGTGTCGGACACCATCGCCCGCGGAAGCTCAGGGACCTACACCTTGACGCTATCGCCGATCGGCGGCCTCACTGGCAATGTTTCGCTCAACTGCAACGGCGCGCCCGGCAGCACCAACTGCAGTATTTCGCCATCTCAGGTCACACTCAACGGAACAAGTTCTGCGCAAACCACCGTGACCGTAACCGCGGACAGGAACGCCAGCAGGGGTACGTACACTCTGACCCTAAAGGGTGCGTCGGGATCCGTCACCCACAGCACTACCGTCTCTCTGACGATCAATTGACGGCGGACCAATTCTGTTTGGACTCTTCGGCACCCTCCGCCGTGAGTTTGGATTCTCTCGCCTCGGTCATATTTCGTCGAAGGCACCTCGCTCTTCTGGAAAGGTATTTTGAGTCCCGAAATGCCGACCTCATAAGGTGAGATGACCGCGAGGAAATCGTCCAGTCACCACGTGTCTGGCCTGCGGCGGCGCCTAAGTCCCAATTAGTCGCTAACCGGAAGGTATCCGGCTTCCAAGGTGCGTATTAGTCCTGAGAAGTCGGCTTGTCGGAAGTGATCTCCGCGGCTGAGAATAAGGTGTCTTGCGACCTCCCGTGTCGTGGCTCGCGGCGACACCGAGCCCCGTTCGGATGGAAGAGCCGACAATATTTTCGATCAGGCGAGGAAATATGCGTTCCAACGGACCGTCCAATTGAGTCCGGTACCGTCCAACTACCGTCCAAAACGCACCGTTTTTTGGTCGAATTCAGGGAACTTAGCCGTGTAAGGTCAACTGAGTCATCAGGGTTTCTGGAGCGGGCGATGGGAATCGAACCCACGTCCGAAGCTTGGGAAGCTTCTATACTGCCATTGTACGACGCCCGCTCGATATTCTTCATTGTATTTCACTGATTGGCCGTCTGTACAGAGGTTGAGTGAGGCTGCTTGGGGTTCGAAGACAACTCTGCCCCACCGGCCTAGCCGAACCCGCGGGATTCAGTTGGTTAGAACTCTTCCCTGTAGTTACAGAAAAAGGCTCCTAGTGATTGTGCAGAGAGAGCATAATTGACGAGGGATCGGCCGAGCATTATAAGTTGAGTCACTATTTGTGCTGCTTAACAAAAGCTGGCCGTTGGCGATGCGATTCATCCGCGTTCCGTACGGTTCTGATTAACTTAGGAGCGTGGGGCCGGACATGTTTGCTGTTGATTAGGCCGGGGCGGCACTCGTCAGAACAGATCGATACGAAAATACAATAGACGCGATGCGAAGCAATGGCGCATCCTCGTGTCCTCGGAAAGCATCACAGGAGCGAGTTCGCTTCATTCTCGAATTCTCCTATGGCAGAAGCTTACCACGCCCCAAGCATCGATGAATATCTGCGCAAGCGGCTGATGCCGGTGGAAGGGGTGATTCCTCATGTGCAAGGAATCGAGATGTACGGCAATTCTATTCCCGCCGGAACGGTCGGCGGCGACCTCTTTGAGTACATAAACTTTCAGCAACGCTACGACATCGATGCACGCATTCAGCGGGCACTGAAGCGATCGAAGGAGTACCTCGAGCCGCTTCCGGCAGGTGCGGCGCCACGCAATTCGGTGGACGACCATGTGGAATGGCTGAAATCGAGGCCAGGCTATAAACCTGAAATGGAAACCGAATATAGATTCGCACGAAGTTCGGAGCAGGTGCGGGTCGCCGAAGACCTGTATGAGCTTTACAGCACTGCAGGCGTGCTGGTGGTGGACGCTCAAGGACACGGAATCATTTCTGCGAAAATCGCATCCACGGTTCACGACACGTTTCACGCCCTTATCCTTTCCGAACTCGATCACCGGGGAAAAACGACTGCGGAGTTGTTCGATAGGATCAACTTGCGATTGGCCCTGTCAGTCACCGCTCGTAATGCTCTCGGCAGAAGCGAGAAAGAGAACGCCCAGGAGATTGCCACCATGCTTTACGGTGAAGTACGCCCTTATGGCCATTTTCGATTCGTGAATTTTGGACATCCACCACCGCTGGTCTTCTCTGCCGAATACGGCAAGTTCGTGGAGATTGATAAAAGCCGGATGGTGCAATTTCTGCCCCTCGGCCTGCAGATCGCCGAAGATGATCCGGATCGTAACAGGTACTTCTCCTTGGAATCTCGGCAGAGGCGGGCGCACTCCTCGGATGTGGCAGAGCTAACGCTGATGAGTCCGGGTGACATTCTGTTCCTTTACACCGACGGCGCCTATGACGGCAGCGATAAGGAAGAACGACAGCAGCTTGAAAGCGTCATGCGCGAGCATGGCCTGCTGCCCGCAAAAGACATTTGCAATGCATTGCTCGAATACGCTCTCAAACGAGACGATCGTCTGCGACAGACTGGCGAGGAAGATCGCATTGACGATAAGACAGTTTTTATCATCAAGCGGAATTGACGAATGCTGTGACAAACGCGTGGCCATCATAGCCAAGGCAAATCGGCAAGACCCCCTGCCCTAGGGCCCATGATTTGTCGAGCAGTGCGCACCCGAGACGTGTGCGTTTTCATAACCGTTCTACGGCTAAGCCTGCCTGTACCTTAGTTATCCCGTGCGCATCCATCTGGCACAAACGGGTCCGATAGTTTAGGATTGCGCCCTTAGTCGCGGGTGGAATCTATTGCGCGGGGGCTTAGAATGATGACAAACGAAACTCAAGCACAAAATGCGACAGTCAGCTTCGCCGGCCGACCCGATGCGGCAAACGGCTTGGCGTTGGTTCGCATGACAATCGGTGCGATGCTCGTGTGGGTCTTCTTCGAGAATCTGGGGAAGGGCCTATACAAGCCGTCAGGTTACGCAGGTCTGATCAATAATTACATTGAGAAAGGTCAGGCGCCCGCTGTGTGGAAGAGTGTCATGGCGCTCGCGGCAAATCACGCATCTATGGCCGCACCACTTCAGGGAGTAACAGAGATTTCACTTGGAGTGTTGCTAGTGCTCGGCCTTTTTACGCGTCCTGCCGCGCTCGTTGCTTTTGCTTACCTTGCCAGCCTCTGGGTTTCGGAATGGGGAACGGCGTGGATATGGGAACTGCTGGTTCCCGTCCTGGCCTCGCTTGCGTTGGCCATAGGGGGCGCGGGACGGAGGTGGGGTGTGGATTCCTTCCTGGCCCGCAGGCGACCAACCTCTCTCTGGTGGTAACCAAACGGAGGTTGCGTGCGAGTCTCAGTTGTCATTCCTACGCGCAACGAGGCGCAGGCCATCGGCCGCGTCCTAGGTGATCTTCCAGCCGATCTCGTCACCGAGGTCATCGTTGTCGACAGCAATTCGACTGACGGAACGCCAGATATTGCTTCCCGCATGGGCGCCAGAGTTATTTCAGAAGCTCGTCGTGGATACG
>WNFS01003626.1_pt1 | contig 11736 bp, 10 predicted proteins | sample 5400141 | NCBI WGS metagenome assembly WNFS01 (sample SAMN13153358, study PRJNA577476) | soil metagenome | isolation source: 60 cm saprolite under Madrone tree | place: USA:California | collected 2016-06-14 | reverse complement strand
AGGTACGTTGGTGGGTGCCTACTGACCTGAGGGACAGGTTTTCGCGAACAGGCGCGCTTTTTTTACCGATTGGGCACAAATCACGGCATAACGGCGTGGCGCAGACAAAAAAAGGGCGGCACGCTGGCCGCCCAATCAAAACCGCAATTCTCGATGGAAATTGCCTAGGCTTTCTTTTCTTCCGCCGGCTTGTCTGCCGGAGGCGTGGTCTGCTGCGGCGGAGGCGTTGTCGGGTGCGCTGCGCCAGACATGCCTTCTTTGAAGCTGCGGATACCTTCGCCCAGGCCTCGAGCCAGCTCGGGAATCTTCCGACCTCCGAACAGGAGCAGGATAATCGCCAAGACTATCAGCCAATGAATAGGACTAAACTCGCCCATGAATCGCCTCCACGCACCATTTGCGGCGCGCTACTCACAACCCTAACTCAGGATGCCTCGCGCGGCAAGTGTGGCTAGCCGCGCCTCTGTAGGCCTCTACAGGATAACACGCTCGTCGCCGGCGCGCCGGGTCACCCGCTCGCGGTCGAGGTATTCCAGGAGCGGAATGGCGTACTTGCGGGTGATGCCGGTCAGCTCCTTGAAGCCGGGCACGGAGATGCGTTCGCCCTTCGTTTTCTTGAAGGCGGAAAGGCGGTCGCGGAGCTGCGCCAGCGCATCGTGATGAAAAATCAGCTCGGGCGTGACACGTACCAAGATTTTGTCGCGCAAAAGGATTTGCAGGATCTTCTCTGCGCGCCTTGCTTCCACGGGCAACTTGCTCAAGACTTCTTTGACTGAGGGAACAGCCAAGCCCGCGATCGCGAACGCTTTCTCGATCTGCTCTTTGGCACGCGCTTCCTCAGGATCAAGGTGGATGGCCGCGCCGGCGCGCTTGACGATTTCGCCCTGCGTCTCAAGCTTTTTTTGCGCCAGCAGCTCATCGAGGGCGGCTCGAAAGGTTTCCGGCCGAACGCGCCTTCCAAGACTAGACCGCAAATCTTCGCGGGTTATTCCGGGGAGCAGCGGGTTTTCCTTGTGAAACTTCTCGACTCGAACGGTGACCTTCTGGCGGACTTCGTCGAACGTTCTTCCGGAGAGTAATACCAGCGGCTCTGCGGAGACAATTCTTATCCGGCCACTCTCGGCGAGTTTCTTTGCGGCTGCGCGAATTTCGTCTTCGAGCCAGCCGGTGCGCGCAACTATTTCCTGGAAGCTTATTCCGAGCACGGCGCGCCCGGTTATTGCCGCGAGCACTTCGATACGATCGCCGCGCTTCAGAATTTCGAGGAAAGCTGCGCGGCCAGTGTCGCGAAGAGTGGGGCGGCGCGCCAATGGATCGAGGACCACGCCACCGCCGATTGTGGTGACAGGCGAGAATTGCCGGACGATGAAGCGATCGCCGGGCAAGAGTAAAACATCGTCCTGCAAGCGGAGCTGCGTGAATGCGTTTTGTCCCGGAGCGAGTTCCTTCTCCGTGAAGAAAACCAACTCCGCGACGGTTTCGCAAGTCCCTGAATGAAAATGGACGCGGCTGCGGTGTTTCATTTTTGACGCAGAGTGAAGAAGTTCGAGCCGGGTATCGATCCTTCGTGTCACACGAAATTTCCCGGGAGTCGCGAGCACCATGCCGCGGCGCAAGGCGGTGTGCTCGATTCCAGCAAGATTTACGGCGGTTCTCTGTCCGGCGATAGCGCGCTCAACTGTTTTGCCGCCGGATTGCACGCCGCGCACCCGGAGGCGTTTGCTTGCCGGGAAGAGCTCGACTTCGGCACTGGGGGCTACGCTTCCAGAGATCAGCGTGCCGGTGACAACCGTGCCAAAGCCTTTGATGGCGAAGGCGCGATCAATGGGCAGGCGGAAGTAGCGGGCAACATCTTTTCCCGCGGCTTGCTGCGCTACAGCGAGAAGAGCCTGCTTCAATTCGGGTAATCCCGCTTGGGTTCTCGCGCTCACGGGAACAATGGGCGCACCTTCGAGAAACGAACCACGCAAGTACTCTTCGACTTCCAGGCGCACCAGCCCAGCAGTGTCGGCGTCGACCAGATCGCTTTTCGTGAGCGCCACGACGCCGCGCGTCACGCCGAGAAGCCGGCAAATATCGAAATGTTCACGCGTTTGAGGCTTGATTGATTCATCGGCGGCGATCACCAGCAGCACCAGATCGACTCCCGCGGCGCCCGCGAGCATGTTGCTGACAAAGCGCTCGTGTCCCGGGACATCGACGAATCCAAAGCGGACGCCGTTTTCTTCGAGGAAGGCGAAGCCCAGGTCAATGGTGATGCCGCGGCGCTTTTCTTCTTCCAGGCGGTCGGGATGCGTGCCGGTCAGGGCTTCGATCAGCGAAGACTTGCCGTGGTCAATGTGCCCGGCAGTGCCGACGATGACGCTTTTCGATGGGCGAGTCATGGGTATTTGAACAGTCGCGAGAGATCACTCGTGAATGTTGCTCGGTAAAGGTAGCACAGGCACTCCCTCGTGTGCTTTCGCGCATTGCGGAGCGCTGGCGTTGTTTTCAGAAATTTCTGGAGGAAAATCGAACTATTTTGCTGCGGTGATTTCGTCCACGACGGCTTGCGCGGCCGCGCGCGGATCGGAGGCGGCGAGGATTGGCCGGCCCACTACGATGAAATCCGCGCCCGCGCGAATTGCTTCGGCAGGGGTGGCGGTACGGGCTTGATCATCGTCCTTGGAGGCAAAGCCTTTGTCCTTTGGGCGGACGCCGGGCGTGACAATCAGGAAATCGCGCCCGCACGCTTTGCGAATCGCGCGTGCCTCCCTCACGGAACCAACGACGCCATCAACCCCAGCTTTCTTGGCAAGCTGCGCGAGTTTCAGCACGCGGCTTTGTGGTGTGCCGCCGAGGCCGACCTCGCGGATCGCTTTCTGGTCCATGCTGGTCAGGATGGTGACTGCGAGTAGCCTTGGCCGGTCCGCACCCATCGGCTGCGCCGCACTAATAGCTTGCGCTGCAGCATGGAGCATTGCGCGGCCGCCCAGCGCGTGCACGTTCACGAGCTGTACTCCGGGCATGGCGGCGCAAGAGAGTATGGCGCCAGCGACTGTATTGGGGATGTCGTGAAATTTCAGGTCCAGGAAGATACCCGGGCCAAGTGCGGAGATCTCGCGTACGGCCTGCGGTCCTGCCGCAGTAAAGAGCTGGCTGCCGATCTTGAACATACCGACAAGATCGGCAACCTGCTTAGCAAATTTCAGAGCGGAAGATAATGAATCAAAATCGAGAGCCACGATCAAACTGCTGCGTGGATGGGCGTCGAAGCTCAACGTTTCTGAGGCAGTTCCATCAGCTCGAGCCGGACCTGGCTCACGCCCGAGTGGATAAGGCCGATTCTCCGGGCGACGCGATAGGATACATCAATTTCGCGGCCTTCTTGATACGGACCCCGGTCATTAATGCGTACCAATTCAAATTTCCCGTTACGCGGGTTTACGACCCGCACCAGGGAGCCGAACGGCAGATGGGGGTGCGCGGCGGTAAGCGCCTCGCTGTCGAAGATCTCGCCGTTAGCCGTCTTACGGCCATTGAAGCCGGGTCCGTACCAGCTTGCGTTACCTACCCAGGCTTTGATCGCCTTAGGAGGTTGGCTCAAATGCGCCACGAGAGGTGCTTCCATCGCCGGAGGGACGAGGAACATTAAAAGAACCCAGCGGAGTGCAGCCCAAATCACGAAGAGTCGGTTTCTCATAGTGTTGTCTTTGTGCTACAACTTCCAGAAAAGTGTAGCGGAAAGGAGTCATTATGTCAACCAATTTCTGCTGCTAATTTTCCTTGTATATCTCTGATTTTGCTGGCTTTAACTTGTACTAGAGCGTTCGTAAGGGCCCTCGCCAGCCTCTCACTGGCCCTCGGGTCAGCAAAGCTGGCCGTCCCTACCTGCACTGCCGAAGCCCCTACGACCAGGTATTCAAGCACGTCTTCAACCGTCTCTATGCCGCCCAGGCCGATTACCGGTATCCTTACTGCTTTCATAGTCTCCCAGACAAGTCGGAGGGTGATGGGTTTAATGGCAGGGCCGGAGAGACCTCCAGTAAGGTTCCCTAAACGTGACCTTAGGGTGCGTGCGTCTACCGCCATGGCGGGGTAAGTATTGGCCACAGTCAGGGCATCGGCTCCTGCTGACTCAGCTGCTCGCCCGATAAGTCCAATATCTGCAACAAGGGGCGACAATTTCACCCACAAGGGGCGACGGACGGCGGCTTTTCGGGCTGCGGCTACCACTTCAGCTACCTGGGCGGGGTCACTTCCGAACTGCATTCCGCCCTTTTTCACATTTGGACAGGAAATGTTGAGTTCATAGCCTGCCAAGCCTTCGGCATCTTCCAGTATGCGGATTACCTCGGCGTAGTCCTCGAGGCAGTAGCCGAAGACGTTAGCCAGCGCTGTCGCATCGTATTTTCGAAGTACCGGGAGTTTTTCAGCGACAAACGCGCGGACACCCACGTTTTGCAAACCGACGGCATTGAGCATGCCGGAGGGGGTCTCACAGAGACGAGGGGCTGGGGCGCCTTCGATGGGTTCGCGGGAAAGCCCCTTGGTTACGAAGCCGCCAAGGCGGTTCAGATCAACCAAATGGGCGAACTCGATGCCGTAGCCGAATGTTCCACTGGCAGCAAGAATGGGATTCCGCAGGCGCAGGGCGCCAATCTGTACGCTGAGATCGACAGCGTCCGCGGCACTCACTTCGACAAAAGCTTACCACGAAGCGGGCGCTAGGCGCTGAATGCGTTACTTGGCGAGCGCTTCCGCTAGGACGTGACCGTCGCGCGACGCCAGGGTGACGCCGCATAGCGCTGCCAGCGTCGGGGCCAGGTCTGCCGGGGTTACCTCGTCAAAGTACTCGCCATGCCTTATGCCGAAACCCATGAAGAGCAGCGGAACATTCTGGTCGTAGTTGTATGGAGCGCCATGACTGGTGCCGTAGGATCGCGCCTTTCCAGCAGGGGTTCGGTCCATAAGCCAGTAGGGCTTGGGCACAATGAAAAGGTCGCCGCTGCGTCCCGGGAAGTAGCCGTCGGCCAGCGCGCGGCGCGTGGGGCTTTGCGTGGTCGGACGATCTTGCAGTTGCTCGGCTCGGAAGATTTCCGCGACTCCCGGCTGCGCTAGCGCCGCTTCCGTCACGACGCGCAGGGCATTGGGGTTCTGCTTCAACTTTTCGTACACGTTTGGAGCGAAATATACATCGCTGCTGGTGATCCGAGCGATGGCAGGCTTTGCAAAGTTGAATGGTTCGATGGCCTTTTCCATTCTCTCTTGCAGTTCGGCAAGGTGAAGCACGCCGGAGTCGGCGCCGGTTTTTTGCATATCTTCTGGCGCCGGGACGACACCGTGGTCGGAGCTGAGGGCCACAACATAGTTGCGGCGTCCGACCTTCGTATCGAGATAAACAAAGAGATCGCCTAGGTCTTTGTCCAAGCGCACGAGAATGTCTTGGATCTCCCAACTGTGAGGACCGAAGGCATGGCCGACATAATCGACGGGGGAATAGCTGACACCCAGGAAATCCGTGCCGCCACCCTGGCCGAGCCCCAGCGAATCGACGGCCGTCTCTGCGAACTTTGTCAGATACGTGTCTGCGAAAGGGCTCGACGCCCATTGCTCGTAGAATGCGGTATCTGGCTCGTTGCCGGTAGCTTTGCCTCGCAGGGAGTGCGGAAAAGTCAGGTCCCAGCCTTCGGGCGCTACGGCGCCCTTGGCCTTTTCGTCGTACCAATAGGAGCCGTTTGGAAGCGAGAGCGTCCACGTCTTGCCGTAATCCTCCTTTATGGGATGCGCTTTAGCATATTGCTCGACGAAGGGCACTGCGCCATAAGGGCTTGAAGTTACCCACCCGCCGCCATCGGCCCAGGTAACCGCGTCACCTTTGTGTCCGGCCATCGTAATGGCGGCGCGCGCCTTCAGCGAAAACGTAACCACGCGCGTGGCGCCATTGGTCTGGAATTTCAACTCCTCGGCAAAAGCGGGGAGCTCCATGCGCCACGCGCTATCGCCGCCCGTCGCGGAGACTCCGGCATAACCCAAGTTCTTTGCGTTCGGATCCTCAGTACAGGTCACCATCTTCTGGGCCTCGCGGTCCCACCATGCATTGGCCACCATGGCATGCATGGTGGGAAACGCTCCCGTGGAGATGGTCGCGTGTCCCACGCAGGTCGCTGTGTCCGCGTAGGGATAGGCCGCATCGCGAAACCACGCGCCTTCATCGACAAGGCGGCGGAGGCCCCCTGTCCATTGCGGCAGGAATTTATCTATGTAGTCGCCGCGCATCTGGTCGACAACCAGCAGGAGCACCAGTTTGGGGCGCGTGGCTGCTTTCTTGATTGCCGCAGCGGGCGCCCTCTTTGCAGCCGCAGCAGATGCCGGGGCGGGGGATGGAGTCTGCGCCGGAGACGTTGGAACCAGTACCGCGGCTAACGCCGTCCAAGCCAACCATTTTCTTATCATTGACGCGCCGCTCTTATGGTTTCCGTGAAGCATGCCCACCTCATTGGTCACGCGGGAGTTTATCACGGGCACTTTGCGGGTCCTTCCCATGACTTTTTGCGCCGGCTGCTCGTCGGTGCACCTTGTGCTAGGATTACGCGACTATGCGCATCGTTGAAAAGGCACAGCTTATGTCTGCACCGGAAATCGACCGCACGTTGCAGCGGCTGGCGCACGAAATCGTAGAAAAAAGTGGCGGCACCAAACATCTGGCGCTTATCGGCATTCGGCGGCGGGGCGTGCCGCTGGCGCAGAGGATTGCGTGGGCGATGCGCGGCATCGATGGTGTGGATGTGCCGGTCGGCACGCTGGACATCACGCTGTACCGAGACGACTTGTCGAAGGTTGCATCGCACGCCGTGCTGCAGAGCTCTGACATTCCGTTCGGCGTGGACAACATGGACCTGGTGCTGGTGGACGACGTTTTGTATACGGGCCGCACCATTCGCGCCGCGATGAACGGTCTTTTTGATCTAGGCAGGCCGAAGCGCGTGTCGCTGTGCGTGCTGGTCGACCGCGGGCATCGCGAGATGCCCATCGAGGCGCAGTTTACCGGACGCGTGGTGCAGACCAGCAATACGGAGATTATTGAGGTGCGGCTGCGCGAAATAGACAGCGAAGAGCGTGTGGTGCTGGTTGATCGGGTGGAAGGATAGGGCATGCTGTTGGAGTGCACGCTACTGTTCAAACTTGAGATCCTTCGGCTATCCTCGTCGGATAGCCTAAGGATGACAGTTCTTGCGGACTCACTTGTGGCAACATTTGATCGCACCAAGCAAGAATGTAGAGTGAAAATGTGACGCATCGGTTTCGTGACCTGCTTGCGCTTGAACCGCTCTCGGCGGACGAACTTACTTTTCTTCTCGATCAAAGCAAGCCGTTCCAGGAAATCCAGAAGCACCCCCTAAAGAAACTAGGTACGTTACGCGGCAAGACCGTAGCGCTGGCCTTTTTTGAAAGCTCTACGCGCACGCGCATAAGCTTTGGAACCGCGGCGTCGCGACTTGGCGCGGATATTATGAACCTGCAAGCGGAAGCATCGAGCCTGAAAAAGGGCGAGTCGCTGCTCGACACCGCCCACACGCTGAATGCCATGAAGCCGGACTGCCTGGTGATGCGCCATGCGGCTTCCGGCGCTGCGGAGTTTGTGGCTCGGCATTTGGATATCCCGGTGATCAATGCGGGTGACGGCACGCACGAGCATCCCTCGCAAGGTTTGCTGGACGCGCTCACAATTCGTGACCGGAAAGGCAAGATCAATAATTTGAATGTCACGATTCTGGGAGACATCCTGCACAGCCGCGTGGCGCGTTCGGATATTCATCTGCTCGGAAAATTCGGCTGCCGCCTAACGCTTTGCGGTCCGGCAATGTGGGTTCCTCGGGAACTGGAGCAAATCGCTCCACAGGCAGCGATACGGCGCGTATTTAATCTAGAGGAAGCACTGGAAGGCGCAGACGTTATTGTGGTGCTCCGGGTGCAAACGGAACGGTTGCACGAGCCCGCACTCTCGGCGAGTGATTACGTCTTGCTGTATCAGCTAAATGGCGAGCGGCTCCGCCGTGCCAAGGGGGATGCGATTGTGTTGCATCCCGGGCCGATGAACCGCGGCATTGAAATTTCGCCAGAGGTCGCCGACGGCCCGCAATCGTGTGTGCTGGACCAAGTAACCAACGGCATTGCGGTGCGAATGGCGCTGCTCTTCTTGTTGTGTGCCGGCAACGGCGAAGAGGGCACGCAGCCGACCAGTGAAGCACCGAAGCCGCGGAATCGACGCGCCTCGGACATAAAGGATCCATCGCATGCTTCTCGTTAAGAATGGACGCGTGGTTGATCCCGGGCGCAAAACCGACGCGACCCTCGACATTTTGCTGGACGGCGAGCGAATCGCGAAGGTTGCGCCGGCTGGGGAAATTTCTTCGCGCAACGGTTTCGAGGTATTCGACGCTGGCGGACAGATCGTTGCTCCTGGTTTTATTGACCTCCATGCGCATCTCCGCGAACCCGGGCAGGAGTCCTCTGAAACCATTGAAACCGGGACGAACGCGGCGGCGCGCGGAGGGTTCACAGCGGTTTGCTGCATGCCAAATACGAAACCGGTAAACGACAGCGCGAGCGTCACGCGATTCATTCTGGATCGCGCAAAGACGTGCGCCAGCGTTCGCGTTTGGCCCATCGGCGCGGCGAGCGCGGGCAGCGAAGGCGAGGCGATTGCGGAAATCGCAGCGATGCAGCAAGCGGGGATTGTGGCGGTCAGCGATGATGGAAAACCGATCGCTACCGCCAAGCTTGCGCGTCAAGTCATGGACTATTGCTGTTCGCTGGACATCCCGGTGATCGAGCACGCCGAAGATGTTTCGCTGGCGGCGGGGGCAGTGATGCGTGAAGGCGTGACATCCACGCGCCTGGGCTTGGCTGGGATGCCCGCCTCCGCGGAATCTGTTTGTGTGGCTCGTGATGTTCAGCTTGCCGACCTTACCGGCGCGCGGCTGCACATCGCGCATCTATCGGCTAAAGGGTCGCTCGAACAGGTGCGCATGGCGAAACAGCGTGGGTTGCGGGTCACCTGCGAGGTTACCCCGCACCACTTCACGCTGATTGATGAAGATGTGCAATACGATTCGCGCTACAAAATGAATCCCCCACTGGCCGCTCGTGAAGATCGAGATGCGCTGCTCGCCGGCCTGGCGGATGGAACAATCGACGCGATCGCCACCGACCACGCGCCGCACGAACCGGCGCTAAAGGACGTTGAGTTTGACCGCGCGCCCTTTGGCATTACGGGGTTTGAAACAGCATTGAGTCTTGCGCTCGAGCAACTGGTTCACACCGGGCGTATTTCGCTGATGCGCATGGTGGAACTGTTCACTTCCGGGCCGGCGCGCGTGCTAGGCGCCGAGCGAAGCATTGCCGCAGGCCAACCTGCGGACCTCACGATATTTTCACTGGATCGCCAGTGGACCTTCCGTGCCGCGGAATCCGCTAGCAAATCGCGCAATTCGCCGTTTGATGGACGCAGTTTTAAGGGCGGTCCGGTAGCAACTGTCGTCGGCGGTCGTTTCGTCCACAAAGTGTAATTACAACCCAGATCCTCAAAACTACAGAAACAGATATCCGCTGTTGCCGAGACCGCTGGCGGCGTTTCCAACGAAGTGATTTCAGTGCGCGGCGGGCTCGGCGGCGGGATGCATGCCATGTTGCGGGACTTCGTGTAGGCCACGGGCAGGCGGCTCGATTTTGTGGCGATAGAAATGGTCGAGCGGGATTCGGCCTTTGCCGATGGCGTAGGCTTTCTCGATGGCCTTCGTAACGTAGGCTTTGGCTAAAGTGGCGGCCTCGAATAAGGAGCGACCCGCGGAAAGGTGAGCAGCAAGGGCACTGGCGAAAGTGCAGCCAGTGCCGTGCAGGGCTTCTTCCTTACCCTTGTCTCCGGCGAGGGGCATGATCTCATTGCCGTCGAACAGAATGTCCACGGCTTTGTCCATGTGGCCGCCCTTGACGATGACGGCGCGAGCGCCCATCTCGACAATTTTTCGGGCGGCGGTTTCCATGTCGGCGGTGTCCTTGATCGTTAGCCCGGTGAGAATTTCCGCTTCCGGCACGTTGGGTGTGATGACGCTCGAGCGCTTCAGCATCTCGGCAACGATAAACTTTATTCCCGCGGCGTCCAGCAATTCCGTTCCAGTCGACGACTTCATCACCGGATCGTGGACAACATGAGCAAACTTGCAGGCGTCCAAAAATTCCGCAATCACCACAGCGTTGCCACGATTCCCTAGCATGCCGATCTTTACCGCTGCTATTTCGCAATCTTCGGCCAGGACATCAAGCTGCGCGCGAAGAGTCGCACTCGGTGTATTCTGCACCTCTCGCACGCCTTGCGTATTCTGTACAGTTAACGCGGTGATGGCCGCCACGCCGTAGCAGCCGTGCGCGGCAAAGGTCTTCAGGTCCGCCGCCGTGCCTGCGCCGCAGGATGGGTCGAATCCCGCAATGCTCAGCAAGACGGGCGCGGCAGGATTGGAATGATTGCTGTGATTGCTCATCTTTCCGTGCTTTGCACCTCGTAACCGCGATTCCTCTCCGGTTACCACAAACTCCGAGTACCGCCGCAGCGAAGACCGTAGTCTTGAGCAACGCTAAGTGAAAATTGCCGGCAACGCCAAAAGAGGCGGCCGGCAAGTGCGAATGTACGCACGTTTTGAGGTTCGGCGCAAGAAAAAATTTGAAGAAAATTACAGCGCGAGAAGAATTCCGCGATTGAGTATTCCTAGGGGAACAATCCGCGGACGAGAGTGGCCTCCGCTACGCGCCCAACGGCAAGAATCATGGCGCCGGCGCGTGGAGGAACGTGATGCTTGCGCATGGTGTCCACCATTTCATGGAACGCGCGCACCATGATCTTTTGCAGTCGCAGGTTCACTTCTTCGCTGTCCCAGAGCAGCCCTTCCTGGTTCTGCACCCACTCGAAATAGCTGACCGTGACGCCGCCAGAATTGGCCAGGATGTCCGGCAGCACGGTGATGCCGCGGCGCGCTAGGATTTCGTCGGCGTGCGGAGTGGTTGGACCATTGGCGGCTTCTGCGACGATGCGGGCCTTGATGGCCTCGGCATTGTTCAACGTAATCACGCTTTCCAGTGCCGCGGGCACCAGGATGTCGCACTTCATAGTGATCAGGTCGTCGTTGGAGATGCGCGAAGCTCCGGGCATGCCCACGACCGTGCCGGAACGCTCCTTGTAACGGATGGCTTTAATGGGGTCGATGCCGCGTGAATTGGTGACGCCGCCACGCGTGTCACTGAGGGCAATGACTTTTGCCTTCTTTTCGACGAACAACCGCGCCGCCGTGGCGCCGGCGTTGCCGAAGCCCTGGATGGCAACAGTAGCGCCGCGCAGCGAAATCTTTTTTACCTTGCAAGCTTCTTCGACTACGAACACAAGGCCGCGAGCGGTGGCTTCCGCGCGCCCTACGGAGCCACCGACAGAAATCGGCTTGCCGGTGACGACGCCTGGGACGGTGTGGCCCACCATCATGGAGTACGTGTCCATGATCCAAGCCATAGTTTGTGAGTCGGTATAAACGTCAGGTGCCGGAATATCTTGGTCGGGACCGATTAGCGGGAGGATCTCGCTGGCGAACCGGCGCGTCATGCGCTCCAGCTCGCTCTTGGACATACGCTTAGGGTCGCAGATGATGCCGCCCTTGGCGCCGCCGAAAGGCACGTTGACCACGGCGGTCTTCCAAGTCATCCACGCCGCGA
>WNFS01007606.1_pt1 | contig 11737 bp, 10 predicted proteins | sample 5400141 | NCBI WGS metagenome assembly WNFS01 (sample SAMN13153358, study PRJNA577476) | soil metagenome | isolation source: 60 cm saprolite under Madrone tree | place: USA:California | collected 2016-06-14 | reverse complement strand
CTTCTTCAAGGGCGGCAGTAAACGCGCGATGCGCCGCAGTGCCCGCCTTGATCGAAGGCGCGCCGGCTTCGCCGTTTGCAAGAACGAGCAGCGTGTCGTTCGTCGAAGTGTCGCCATCCACGCTGATCGCGTTGAACGTCCGGCCCGTCACCTCGCGCAGAGTTTTCTGCAGCAACGAAGGAGCGATCGCCGCATCCGTGGCCACAAACGCCAGCATCGTCGCCATGTTGGGATGGATCATCCCCGCGCCTTTCGCGCAGCCGACGAAATGAATCCGCTTTCCTGCCATCTTGAACGAAGCTGCCGCGGTTTTCGGGCGCGTGTCCGTGGTGCAAATCGCGAGCGACGTTTCCGCAAACGACCGCGCCGATGGGCGGCGAAAGCGTGCGACGACCGGCAGCGCGCGAAGAATTTTTTCCAGTGGCAGCGGTACGCCGATTACGCCCGTCGAACAAACAAACAATTCCTGTGGCGTGCAGCCGAGTCGCTTCGCTGCTTCCGCGACCGTGCGCTCCGCCGCGGCGTGGCCTGCCGTGCCGGTCGCGCAGTTGGCATTGCCCGCGTTCACGACGACGGCGCGCATGCGGCCCTTCGAGGCGCGCAGATGCTCTTTGGAAATCAGAACAGGTGCGGCAACTACAAGATTTTGCGTGAACACGGCGGCGGCTGAGGCCGGCACGTCGCTCGAAAGAATGGCCAGATCGAGCGCCCCGGTTTTCTTCAAGCCGCAGGCGGTCGCGGCGAAGCGGAATCCGCGCGGCAAGGATGCTTCCGAAAGTGCATGCTTCATCAACGGAACATCCGTATGCCTAGCGCGCCGGCCCCGGAAGGGACCTCCGATCCTCCGCAACCGCGGCGAGGGAGGATTGTTGTTTCGTTGCTTGGCTTGCGTTCATGGCTTGGCTCCTGTTTTGGTGGCTTTTTTGTTGAGACGTCCTTCCAAATCGTCAATGGCGGCGCGCACGCTTTCAGGCGCGGTGCCACCGCGAACTTTTTTCGACGCGAGCGCGGCGTCAAGACTCAGGCTGCCGGCAAAGTCAGCATCAAATGCAGACGATATTTTTTTGAGGGTTTTGAGAGGCAGAGCGGTCCACGCGACGTTTTGTTTCTCGGCTTCGCGCAACACCTTGCCGACGATGTCGTGCGCCTGCCGGAAGGGAATGCCTTTGTGCACGAGATAGTCGGCGGCTTCCGTGGCGAGCAGCGCGGGGTTCGCCGCCGCCGCGGCCAGACGGCCGGCATTGAACTTTGTGGAAGCGACAGCGCCCGCGGCAACGGCGAGCATGTCCGCGATCTGATCGTGCGCGGCAAACAACGCTTCTTTGTCCTCTTGCAAATCGCGCTGATAACTCGTGGGCAAGCCCTTCAGCGTGGTGAGCAAGCCGAGCAGAGCGCCGGAGATGCGTCCCGTTTTTCCACGGATCAGTTCCCAGGCGTCGGGGTTTTTTTTCTGCGGCATCAAACTGCTGCCGGTGGAATATTCGTCCGGAAGAATCACATAGGAGAATTCCTGCGACGAGAAAAGCACGAAGTCCTCGGCCAGGCGCGAAAGATGCGTGGCGATGCCGGTGAGTGCGAAAAGATAATCGAGCGCGAAATCCCGGTCGCTGACGGCGTCCACGCTGTTCCCGGTGATGCGGGAAAAACCGAGTTCGCGCGCAATCGCGTTGCGATCGACGGCGAACGAATTTCCAGCAAGCGCGCCGGACCCCATTGGACACGCGTCCGCGCTCGCCGAAGCGTGTTGCAGGCGAGTAATGTCGCGCGCAAAGGCTTCCGCATGAGCCAGCAGAAAGTGCGAGAGCAGGATTGGCTGGGCATGCTGCATGTGCGTCATGCCCGCCATCGGCACATTACGATTGGCTTTCGCCTGCAGCAGGAACGCATTCAGTATGGCTTCCAGGGCGTGCTGGATTTGCGCGGCCGCATCGATAACAAAGAGGCGAAAATCGGTGGCCACAAGCTCGTTGCGGCTGCGGCCGGTGTGCAGTTTCCAGCCGAGCGGCCCGAGTTCTTCGACGAGCGCTTTTTCGACAAAGTGATGCACGTCCTCGGCGGTCGCACCGAACTTTTCGAGCCAAGCGGAATCGGTCTTGGCGCGTACTGCAATTTTGTCGAGCGCCGCCAGCGTTTGCTTCACTTCCGCCGTAGTGAAAATTCCGATGGGCTCGAGCGCCTTCGCCCAGGCGTGATCGACGGCAATCTCATAAGGCAGAAGACGGCGATCGAACGCAAACGACCGTTGGAACGCGTCGAACTGCGCATTTGGCTCGCGCTCGAAGCGTCCTCCCCACAACCGGTCGTCTTTGCGTTCGGTCATCGTTTCCTTCCCGGCCAGGGCCGGAGAATTCTCCGCGCGCAGCATTTTCTTTGTAGTGGCGCAGCATGCTGCGCCACTACAAGCACAAATTACTGTTTGCTGCCTTCGGCTTTCGCCTTGGGACGCACGCTGACAGGCAGCGCGAAAAGATTGATGAAACCCTCAGCATCCTTCGGGTTGTAGCGGCCCATGGTGAAACTGGCGAGGTCCGCGCGGTAAAGCGAGAAAGGAGAAACGCGCCTCGTAACATTGAGCGTGCCCTTCCAGAGTTTCAGGCCGACGGCGCCGGTGACGCGCTGCTGCGCGACGTTGAAAAATCCGTCGAGCGCTTCGCGCAGCGGTGCGAACCACAATCCGTAGTAAACCAGCTCGGCATAGCGCAATGAGAGAGCTTGCTGGAAATGCGCGGTTTCGCGGTCAATGGTGAGGCGCTCGAGTTCCTGGTGCGCTTTCACGAGGAGAGTTCCGCCGGGAGTTTCGTAGGCGCCACGCGATTTCATTCCGACGAGGCGATTTTCGACGAGGTCGGTCCGCCCGATGCCGTGCTTGGCGGCGATATCATTCAGCGTGTTCACGAGATCGACGGGGCCGAGTTTCGCGCCGTTGACAGAAACAGGCGTGCCGGATTCAAATCCGATTTCGACTTCTTCGGCTTTGTCAGGAGCTTTCTCCGGGGAAACGACCCACTGCCACATCGCTTCGTTCGGCGCGTTCGCGGGATCTTCGAGCTCGCCGCCTTCGTGGCTGAGGTGCCAGATGTTGCGGTCGCGGCTGTAAATATTTTTTTTGCTCTGCTCGACGGGAACGTTGTGCTTTTGCGCGTAAGCAATGGCATCTTCGCGGGAATCGATGTCCCACTCGCGCCAAGGAGCAATAATTTGCACGTTGGGAGCAATGGCTTTGTACGCCAATTCGAATCGGACCTGGTCGTTGCCTTTGCCGGTGCAGCCGTGCGAGAGGCCGTCGGCGCCGAGCTTGAGCGCAATTTCCGCCTGGCGCTTGGCGATGACAGGGCGCGCCATCGAAGTGCCGAGCAAATACGTGTGCTCGTAGACGGCGCCGGCGCGCAGAGTCGGCCAAATATAATCACGCACAAATTCTTCGCGCAGATCTTCGACGTGCGCGGAAGAAGCGCCCGTGGCAAGCGCTTTCTTGCGCGCGGCTTCGAGATCTTCCTTCTGGCCGACGTCGCCGATCACGGCAATGACCTCGCAGCCGTAGTTTTCCTTGAGCCAGGGAATGATGATGGAGGTGTCCAGGCCGCCGGAATAGGCGAGCACTACTTTTTTCGGTTTATTTAATGACGCTTTCACAATTCCTCTCTTACATATAGATGTTGCCAAGCTGGGGCGCAGCAGTATTGCGACCCCACAAAGAAAACTTCGCGCGATGCAACAGTGAGCATCGCCGGATCAGAATAGAGTATGCAGGATGGCTTTCTGCACGTACATGCGGTTTTCGGATTGATCGAGGACGACTGATTGCGGGCCGTCGAGGATTTCCGGGGTGACTTCCAGGCCGCGGTGTGCCGGAAGACAGTGCATGAACACGGCGTCCGGCGCGGAGAGCGACATCAGCTCGGCGTTGACCTGATACGGCTGGAACACGGTGTTTCGCACTTGCCCCTCGGCTTCAAATCCCATGCTGGTCCAGGAATCGGTGTAGACGCCCATCGCGCCGTTCACCGCTTCGCGCGGGTCGGTCAGCAATTCGATTTTGGCTTTCGTTTCGCGCGCCACGCGTTTGCCATCGGCGACAACTTCAGGCAGAGGTGCGTATTCCGCGGGCGTAGCTACGCGCAGGTGAACGCCGAGGCGAGCGGCAAGATAAATCAGCGAGTGGCAAACGTTGTTGCCATCGCCGACGTAGGCAAGTTTGAAGCCGCGAAGCGCGCCGAATTTTTCTTCGAGGGTGAAAAAATCCGCTAGCGCCTGGCACGGATGAAACTTGTCGGAGAGCGCATTGATCACCGGAATGCTCGCGTTGGCGGCCATTTCTTCGAGGACACGCTGTTGGTAAACGCGGGCGACGATGCCATGCACCCAGCGCTCGAGGTTGCGCGCGACATCGGCGATGGACTCGCGCGCGCCGAGAGACGCGGACGCTTGTGTGTGGTCAAGAAAAACGACGGAGCCACCCATGCTCTGAATGCCGACATCGAAGGTGACACGCGTGCGGAGCGAGGGCTTCTCAAAAATCAGGGCGATGAATTTTCCTTGGAGCGTGGACGCGTAGCGGACCGGGCGGGCCTTGATATCCGCGGAGAGTTGGAGCAATTCGCGCGTGTGCGCGGGGCTCCACTCCGCTCCGGTGAGGAGATCATTCGACAAGGAAATGGGCGCTACGAGAGTGGTGGCTGTCATTTTTCCTTTCACCTCGCTGTGGCGTGGGCGACGCGATTCGAATCCGCGGCCTTCGCGGAATCCGGAGCGGAGGCCTGCTGCGGAGTTGTTGCAAGAACCAGTTCGAAGAGCCTGAGAAATTCGCGCACTTGCGCGCGAGTGATGATGAAAGGCGGCAACAGACGCAACGTAAAATCGTGGGTGCAATTGATCAGCAAGCCGCGTTGCATGGCCCAACTCACGAAAGGCCCGCCTTCGATGGAGAGTTCAACACCGATCATCAAGCCTTCGACGCGGATTTCGCGGATGAAATCGAATTTAGCGGCAAGCTTTGTGAGGCCTTCCCGCAACTCTTCCCCACGCGCACGAATATTTTCGAGCAGCTTTTCGTCCTCGAGGGTCTTGAGAAACTCGAGGGCCACGGCACAAGCCAGCGGGCCACCGCCAAACGTAGTGCCATGCATCCCGGGAGAGACGCAGGAGGCGACCTCTTCGGTGGTGAGAATAGCGCCGAGAGGAAGTCCGGCGGCGAGAGGTTTGGCGATCAAAACGATGTCGGGCTTGGAGGTAAATTTCTGATAGGCAAAGAAGCGACCGGTGCGGCCGAGGCCGCATTGAATCTCATCGGCGATCAGAAGAGCGCCGTGCTGCGTGGCGAGTGAGCGAGCGCGATTCCAGAAAACTTCGCTGACGGGATATATTCCGCTTTCGCCCTGGACCGTTTCCAGGAGAATGGCGCAGACGGTATCGTCGAATTTCGCTTCGAGGTCAGCCACGTCGTTGAAACGAACAAATTCGGCGCCGGGCACAACGGGTGAGAAAGGCAAGCGGTACTTTTCCGTGGCGGTAACGCTGATGGCGCCGAACGTGCGGCCATGAAAAGAATTCTCCAGTGCCAAGAAGCGATGCTTCTTCGCTGTGGTGCCAGCGGGCTCATTCGAATGGCGGCCGAAGAGGCGTGCGAGTTTCATCGCTCCGTCAATAGCTTCGGTGCCGCTGTTCGAAAAAAAGACGCGGTCCATTCCGGACCACGCTGCCAGTTTGCGCCCGAGCGGGCCCTGATACGCGTTATGAAAAAGATTCGAAAGGTGAATGGCGCGCGCCGCTTCGCGGCGGATTACTTTTACGATGCGCGGATGCGCGTGGCCGAGCGCGTTTACGGCGATGCCGCCAAGAAAATCGAGATACTTTTTCCCCGTGGAATCGAAAACGTATGCGCCGCGGCCGTGAGTCATGACCACAGGCTGGCGCTTATAGGTGGGCAGAAGAAACTGCTCGGCATCCAGCAACCGCGCGTCTGCCTTGACGATGCGCCCAGCCGCAGGGTTTGCTTTTCGCACAAGCCGCAGAACAGATTTCTTTTTGGACGAAGTCTTCATCATGCCGCCGAAAGAGCCGCTTGAGCGGCGGACAGAGGTTCACGGAGGACGCGCGTTCCAGGGATCAACGCCGCTCCGTCCTGGGCGGATGCTTCCAGCGCGCGCGATGCAAGCATCAGGGCATCGGCTGAGGCGCCGCCAACGATGCGGACTTCGCGGACGCCGCCTTCGATGGCGCGTTTGGCGGCTTCGAGCTTGAGAATCATGCCGCCAGAAACGACGCGGCACTGGACCAGTCGCTCGATTTCCTCGCAGGTAACGGCGGAGAGAACTCTCTCGCCATCGAGGACGCCGGCGACGTCAGTGAGATAGATCAACTGATCGGCGCTGAGATATTCCGCGCAGGCGGCGGCCATGTGGTCGGCGTTGATGTTGTACAACTCATTGTCCGAGCCCAGGCCGAGGCACGGCGCAACGGGCAGAAGCCCTTCGTGCCAGAGAGATTCGATGAATGGCGCGTTCAATCCGGTGAGGTAACCGACGAAACCCAGACCGCCTTCGACTTCGTTGTGCACCATGGGCTCGGCGACGAAACACCGGGCGTCCGCGGCAGAGATACCGACGGCGGGCTGCCCTTCCGCGGAGATCGCCGTGGCCAATTTCTTATTCAACAAACCGGCGAAGACCATGACGGCCACATCGCGCGTTTCGCGGTCGGTGACGCGCAGGCCGGCGATGAACTTGCTTTCGATGGCCATGCGCTTGAGGGTGGCGGTAAAAAGGCGGCCGCCGCCGTGCACGACGAGAATTTCGTGGCCCTGCTGCGCGAGGGCCGCGACCTGCCGCGCGAGAGAGCGCACCGTGGCGTCGTCTTCGAGCAATGCGCCTGCGAATTTGATTACGATTCTCATTGAAGTGAAGTTTGCTCCTCTATTCCCAACATGTGGTTGAAATTCTGGACGGCCTGGCCAGCGGCGCCTTTTCCGAGATTGTCGAGGCATGAAACGATCACCAGGCGGCGGCCGGATTTGTCCAACGCAAAACCGATGTCGCAAAAATTGGTGTGCGCGACGTGCTGCAATTCCGGCAACGTGCCGGCGGGCCAGATGCGCATCATGGGACGGCCGGCGTAGAACCGGCGGTAGAGCGACTCGACGTCCGCGGCGGCTTGCGGTTCGGCGAGGGTGACGTAGATGGTGGACAGAATGCCGCGCGCGAGCGGCAGCAGGTGCGTCGAGAAAACAACCTGCGACTCGGAGAGACCGGTGTGTTCGAGGATTTCCGGGGTGTGGCGGTGCGTGAAAAGACCGTAGGCCTTGAAATTTTCATCCACTTCGACGAAGTGGAGATCACGGCGAGGGTCTTTGCCAGCGCCGCTGGCGCCGGACTTGCAGTCGCAAACGACGCTGGCGCCGGGAGCAAGCAAGCCAGGTTGGGTAAGAGGCCGCAGGGCAAGAATCACGCTGGTGGCGTAGCAGCCGGGATTCGCAACCAAGCGAGCCTTGGCGATCTCGTTCGAATAGAGCTCAGGAATGCCGTATACAGCTTCCGAAAGCCATTCGGCGTGGGGCGCTGGAAACTTGTACCAGGAGGTGAAGGTTTCCGCTTCGCGAAAGCGGAATGCTCCGCTCAAATCCACGACACGGAGACCTGCATTGAGCAAGGCCGGCGCCAATTCGGCGGAAACGTCATGGGGAGTCGCAAGAAATGCGGAACCCGCGTTGCTTGACGTGATGGCGTCAAGCGAAAGAGGACGGAGGGGCGCTTCGCCCCAGCCGCGGAACTGAGGGAAAAGTTCGGCGAGGCATTTCGCACCGTTGGTTTCGCGGACGTAGAAGACCGGAGACTGAAGCGCGGGGTGGCGTAGAAGAATCCGAGCCAGTTCGAGACCGGAATAGCCGGTGACGCCGACAACCGCGACTTGGCGAGGATTTCTCATTTCACCAGGGCTTCGATCTTTTTCTGGAGGGATTCGCGGGATTTCTTGTTGGGGGTGATGATCAGGACGGTGTCGTCGCCTGCAATGGTTCCCGCGATTTCCGTGAATTTGGCGCCATCGACGGCGGCAGCCAGGGGTTGCGCGCCGCTCGGAGGCGTTTTCAAGACGAGAAGATTTTCCGCGGGCCGGATATCGAGAAGGAATTCGCCGAGGGCGCGGGCGAGCGGGGGCAGGGGCGCGGGCTCTTCGGGCAAAGCGGTGGCGGGCTTGTAGCCTTCCTGCGTTTTTATCAGCCGAAGCTCCTGCAGGTCGCGCGAAGGTCGCGCGAAAGCGTGGCCTGAGTCACACGGAGTTTTTGCGCCGCCAGGCCGCGGCGCAGCTCTTCCTGATTGGCGATGCGGCGATCCGACACCAGGCGGAGGATCTGACCGTGACGAAAAGTCTTGTGCGTGTTCATAGCGTATCGAAGGCACTTTGCCTCTGTATTTTTATACAGCTGAGTGCATACTCCTGTCAATGGATTTCGCGAATTATTCCGGGCAAGGGTGCCGTCCAATGGCGCGAGACGCGAGAGAGGCAAGTCATGTAACATTCGCATCATTGGCGCGATGCGCGCTGGATTTTCCGCGCGAGAGATGTAACCTATCGTTCAGCGCCATCGGCCATGGGAACATCTTGCCAAACCGCGGGATGCAAGAACGATACGCCACCGGCACTCGCCGAGCAGCGGCTGTGCGTCCTGCACTTCACGCTTTCGCTGGAAGCCAACTGCTCGGGGATGCGGCGGGAGACAGCGCTGGGCAACGCCCCGCAGGAGCGCCAGCGTGAAATCATGAAGTTCATCACGGAGAACGGGGAATGCCTGGCGCGCGTAGCGACCAGCGGGCTGCACCTGACGGATGACCTGAAGGCGCGAATCTTGAGCACATTCCTTACGCTGATGAATCTGCGGGAAAACCTCGACCGTTCGAACATGCGGAGCTCGTTTGGACGCTCGGGTCACCTGCCTCGCTGAATCACAATCGCCGAAGTGGAAGAGAAGTGAGGGTTCAGGCGCCGATGTAGCGGGCGTAGAGGGAGCGCGCCACGGCGGGATCCCTGGTGCCTTTGAGAATGGCACGGCCGTCGGCGAAGACGGTCATTTCATAAGGCGGGATGCAGAAGCGAAGCAGAAAATCGTTCTGGCGGACGCTGTGGACGAGGGGCTTCAAGCGAGCTTCGAGAACGCCGAGGTCGAGAGCGCGGGCGCGTTCGTGAATTTGGACGGAATCACGACCGCACATGGTGATGCGGGGCTGGGCTTCTCCGGCAAGATAAGCAAAATCGCGCCTGGCGCAGGCGCGGCATTCGGGATTGCTCGAGACACGGATGGATTGCATGCGGCCGGTCCAGACGTCGCAAGAGAGCAAGCGCCCATGAAGGGCCTCGGGGTGTCCGGAGAGTAGTTTCAAGGCTTCGGCTACTTGCAGCGAAGCGATCAAATTGACGATCGGCCCGAGGACACCGATGGTGTCGCAGGTCTCCTCGAGGCCCTGGGTGGCGCCGCCGGACTCCAGGAGACAGGCGAAGCAGGCCGTTGCGCCGGGACGAATGGTCATGGTCAAGCCGTAACTTGCGACGCCGGCGGCGTAGATCCAAGGGCGGCTGGATTTCACGGCAACATCGTTGATCAAGAAGCGAGTTTCGAAATTGTCAGTGCCGTCGAGGAGCAGATCGACTCCACGGAGAAGCGCTTCCGCGTTGCGCGGGGTGAGATCGGCGACGACACCTTCGACGGCAACGGAGGAATTGATGGAGCGGAGCTTGCGCTCGGCGGCGACGGCCTTGGGGAGGACGTTGAGGGCATCGGACTCATCGAAGAGCGTCTGCCGCTGCAAATTGGAGGGCTCAACGAAATCGCGATCGATAATTTTGAGGTAGCCGACACCGCCGCGAACAAGAAGATTGGCGGCGGCAGCGCCGATGGCGCCGCAGCCGACGATGGCCGCGCGTGAAGCGAGCAGCCGCTGTTGCCCTTCAGCGCCGATCCCGGCGAATAGCATCTGGCGCGAGTATTTTTCCTGGAGAGAATCGTTCACGAAAGGCACGGCCCTGGCAGGCGCAGCCGACGCGCCTGCTAAGCTACATGATAGCGCCAAAGGGGACAGGTCAGGCAACGCCGCTGTGCTACGCTTCGTCTGAGCGAATGGAAACATGAAATTGGGCTGGGCCAATGGGTGGCGAGGGATTGTGGCGCTCGCGCTCCTGACGGGAGCCGCGCCGACGCGCGGGCAGACGCCGCAAGAAACCTCCGTGACAGGCATCGCGAAGGAAGAGCCGAAGATTGTAACTGTCCGCATTGTCAAAGAAGACGGCCAAGTTTTGTCCGAGTCGCCCTCCGGAATCGCGGTAGAAATCGGAACAGCGCTGGACCGGGGGAAAATCGCGGAAAGTCTGCGGACGCTTTACAAAACTGGGGATTACGCGGATCTGCGGGCGGTTGTTACGCCGATGGCGGATGGCGTGCGATTGGAATTCGTGGTGCGGGAGAATCTGTTTTTCAATCAGGTGCGCATCGAGGGTCTTACGGCGCCGCCCAGCGATGCTTCGGCGGCAGCGGCGATGCAGTTGACGCTTGGGCAAGCGTACCGGCGGGCGGCCGTCGACGAAGCGCTGGAACGGTTGCACGAAACACTTCGTGAAGAGGGATTGTATCAGGCGGAACTCTTCGCGGAGACAGTGCCGCATCCGGAAACGCACCAGATGGACATCGTCGTGCATGTAAAGCCGGGCCCCCGCGCACGCGTCGGAATTATCCAGTTGAAAAACGAGACGGAGTATCGCGATGCCGAGCTCCTCTCGCGATTGAAAATGAAAACGGGAAGCGAAATCACGTCGGCCAAGTTGCAGCGCGGGAGGGGCCGCATCCGGAAATATCTGGTCAAAAAGGGGCATCTCAGCGGGCGAGCGGCAGTGCGCCGGGGGAATTATGATGCCGCGAAGAAAACGGTTCCGCTGGACCTGGAGGTAGCGGAAGGACCGCGCGTAAAAGTGAACTTAATGGGCGCGAAGTTTTCCAATGGCGATCTGAAAAAACTGATCCCCATCTATCAGGAGGGCGCGGTTGATGCGGACCTGCTGGAAGAAGGAAAACGTAATGTTCGCGAGCGGCTTGAACGGCAGGGGTATTTCGACGCCGAAGTGAATTACACGATGGAAACGCATGAGGTGAAGTCCGACGGTGGCGCGGCGCAGAGCGCGGAAGAGATTATTACTTACACGGTTGAGCGGGGTCCCCGGCACAAACTGATCGGAATAGAAATCACGGGGAACAAGTACTTCGACACCGAATTACTGCAAAGCCGATTGCAAATCTTCGGCGGGGCGTTCGGTTCGGCGGGACGGTTCAGCCGGAGGCTGGTGGATTTCGACGCGCAGTCGATGCGCAGTCTTTACCAGGCAAACGGGTTTCTCGATGCCCAGGTCGAGCAACAGATCGAAGACAACTACAAAGGCAAAGAAGGCGATTTGTTTATCCGTTTTGTGGTTCAGGAAGGTAAGCAGACGCGCGTGGCTTCGCTGTCGATCGAGGGGAATCATGCGTTCAAGGAAGATGAACTTCTCGGCGTTGTCGGCTCGACTCCGGGGCAGCCGTATTCCGATTTCGGCGTGACGACCGACCGGGACAATATTCTGGCGCTTTATTTTAACGAAGGATTTCCCGAGGCGAGCTTTACGGCAGCGGCGGAGCGCGTTTCGGCCGTTCCGGCGGCACAAAAAGCAGGCGCTGGCGGGAACGCCACAGCTTCGCAGGAGAATGAAAAAAAAGAGCAGAAGG
>WNFS01003625.1_pt1 | contig 11737 bp, 10 predicted proteins | sample 5400141 | NCBI WGS metagenome assembly WNFS01 (sample SAMN13153358, study PRJNA577476) | soil metagenome | isolation source: 60 cm saprolite under Madrone tree | place: USA:California | collected 2016-06-14 | reverse complement strand
CACGCGACCGACTGCTGGACTTGCATCAGCAGAACGTCGTTGTAGCGCACGACGAGGTCGCGGATCGCCGTGCTTTGCGCCGCAGCGGCATGAACGTGCGAGGCGGAGATCCACGCCGCCGTCCCCGGCAACTGCACGATCACCCGCGCGACCGCCGACCTTGCTCCGAGCCCGGCGCTCGCGCCGATAACCCCCCAACGCCCAATGGTTGCCGTTTCGACCGTGGCGCCGCTCTGCATGACCGCGACAAGCGACACCATGCCGGTATGTGGGAAATAAACGTGCTCGATCTCCTCGCCCAGGTCCTGGAGCATGACGCCGCGTTCCAGCGTGATCGTGCGCAGATGCGGCGCCAGCAGCGCGAACTCGTGTGGCGGCAATGTCGCCAGGAAACGATTGAATCGGGCTTGCTCAAGCTGCCGGGCAGCAGGGGGCGTGCCATACGGCATCGGTGTCGCTCCTGCGTCACCACCGGAGTCAGGTCAGACGAAATTGCCTTGCGAAAATGGGTTTGTTGAATGACGTTGCGTGTAAAAAGTTCTACCCGTTCGCCGCGACCTTATCGCCTCCCGCACGGCAGAGTCACCCGCGGTGGGTAACAATGTCGCAACGAGGCGGGGTGCCGCAACCGCTGCGTGGCGCCATCTGATGAGGAGGAACGCGGCGGATCGTCTAGCCCTAGACCCGCTGCCCCAAGCGGCTGGGGGCACCCCAATCTTGGTCGCCGGTCGCCGAGACCACACGGTTGGCGCGAATCGGTATACGTTTGCTGGGTACTGTCCGAATTCCAAAGGGAGTTGCTTTTGGACAGTGAGGGCGATTCGGAAGAGGGGGAAAAACCAAAGGCGTAGACTGGATTTCGCTGCAATGGAAACCGCTATGCCAACAAATGAAGAAGCTCCCGGCGCGCCGGCTTTGAAATGACGAGGCCGCCAACTGAGGCGGCCCTACGCATCCGTTGAATTATACGAGCCGCAGTTTGCGCAGTGGATCAGGATGCCGTGAACTTGGCCCTCGTCGGCATGTAGTAGGACGGTGGCGCAACGGCCGCAGGTATAATCCACCGAATGCTCGCTCGCCTCAAGCACGGGCGGAGCCTCCAAGACGACGCCGATTGCCGGCGCGGTGACTACTTTGAGGGGGATACGAGTGGTCATGATGCGCTCCCTGACTACAGGCGGGAGCGCGACCGGGTCTCTCAGCCACCGGCGCCTGGCAAATCCTCACCTCGTTGGGCGGGGCCGCTGTCGGTGATGGAATCACCGTATGCCTCATTAGGACACTTAGCTCTTCAAATTAGGGCGATGTTCCCGGACTTGACTTTCTAGATTGGGCATGGCAATATCCTTCTATCGTCGGAGGGAGAACCGTTATGGCCCGAGCCAAGCAGCCCAAGCAAATCCATCAACTGACCATCCGCCAGTTTGAGGCCATGTTCCCTGATGAGGATGCTTGCTGCGCTTACCTTGTTGGCAAACGATGGCCCAAAGGCGTCCATTGCCCGCGCTGTGGCGCTACCGAACCCACCGAATTGAAGGGCAACCCCTGGCATTGGCAGTGCTACCAGTGCGCCCCACAAAGCAGTTATCGCTTCTCGCACATTACGGGCACGATCTTTGAGAACACGAATAAGCCTTTGCGAGACTGGTTCCGCGTGATTCATCTCATGCTGACGGCCAAGAAAGGCATCAGCGCGCGCCAGCTTTGGCGTTATATGGGTTTCGGTTCTCTGAAAACTGCATGGATGATGGGTCACAAAGTCCGCGTCGCGCTGATGCAGGACATTGACCAGCTTGGCGGCATTGTCGAAGTTGACGAAACTTTCGTCGGTGGACTGGCGAAGAACAAACACAAGGACAAGCGTGGCAAGGGCGGTGGAACGGGCGGCGTCGGTTCCGGCAAAACGCCCATTGTCGGCGCTGTGAAGCGCAAGGGCAACGTGATCGCCCGCGTTGTCGAGAACGTCCGCGCTGACACACTCTGTGAATTTGTCCGCGAAGCTGTTTCGCACAAAGTCAGCTTGCTCTGCACCGATCAATGGAAGGGGTACAAGAAACTTGACAAGGAATATCCGCACGCGACTATTGACCATTCCAAAGGGCAATACGTCATCGGTGCAGTTCACACACAAACAATCGAGGGCTTCTGGTCGATCTTCAAGCGCGGCGTGATGGGCACGTTCCACAAGATGAGTGCCAAATATATGCCTCTCTACGTCGCAGAATTTCAATTCCGCTACAATAACCGAGAGAATGCGGACATCTTCGGAACGGCGATTAAAGGATGCTAGACGCCGCCGCAAAATGGATTGCGCTGGCGCTGATAGCCTTAAGCGTTGCATCGCCATTTCTTGCACGAGAAAGTTCTTTGTCATTTCAGCAATGCCAATCCCAATATGAAGCAAATACCGCCAGTCAGGAGCAAATAAAAAACCTTTCCTTCTTCATCAAGCGCGTCATCGCGCTCAGATGTACTGCGGAGTTTGTTCGCACTCACGACGCGGCTATTACCGCTGTCGCCACTGTTTTGCTTACCTTTGTCACTGGCGGTTTGATTTGGGTCGGTTATATGCAGATTAGAACCGCCCGCGCTCAATTGCGCGCCTATGTATTTGTGTCGAGTGCCAGGGTCGCCAATGTCGCCGATGGTGTCCCCGTAGCTCATGTTGTGATCAAGAATTTTGGGCAAACACCCGCCTACAAAGTTGTCAATGTCAGCGGTTTTGCTCTCGATCGGTATCCGCACCCACCCACTTTGAATCTTCTCATCCGTAACCGTGAATTCTCTGCTCCGGGCCGCAGCAGAAGTGTCTTGGCTCCGACGCAGTCCGAAGACTCGATTGACCCCGCAAGAAGGCCGCCGCTGCGAGACGAAGAAAAACAGGCCCTGGCTAACGGGAGATCGATAATCTTCCTCTACGGTGAAGTCCGCTATGTGGACATATTTGGACGCCGCCAATGGACCAAATATCGCCTCATGATGGGCGGCCCGGTGGGTGTTCGCTCGGACGGGGCATTGGTCGCCTGCGAAGAGGGCAACGAAGCAACATAGGACGCTGGTCCATCGCGCCCAGCGGTAACGTCGGCCTGTCGGGGTCGGTTCGTAGTAGGAATTTATGCCGAAGTCAAGTCCGGGAACATCGCCCAAATTAGGACAGAAAGCTCGGAATTAGGACACTACCCGTTTGCTGACAAGGAACAGGTTTGAAAGCTCCCGGCGCAGCGCTTGATTGTGTTGCAGCAACTGCGCCGTCGATTGCCGGCGGCCCAGCATCTGCCGGGTGAGCTCGGCGGCGCGGCCCTTCGCGGCAGGGTCGTGGGCGAGCGAGGTCACCGGTGAAATGGCCTGGCGGCGCGAGGTCCCTCCGGCGTCACGACCTCGAGCGCGGGATGGCTGATGGGCGTGCGGAAGAAGCCGCCGTGTTCGTCCGCCACTTCGAGGAACCAGCTCGCCCAACGGCGCAGACCGCCGCTGGGTTCGGGATTGGTCAGCTCGCGCACGACCGCCAACGCCTCCGCGCAGGCGGCTGACCGGTTCGGCAGCTCGAAGCCTTCCTCGTCCGGCACCACGCGTTGCCCAAAGCTCAGATGGAAAAAATAACGCGGCATCATCTCGCCTCCCGTTCAACCCGGCAAGCCGGCGCACGCCAATTCGTTCCATGGAGCAGCAACACGCAAACAGAAAAAAGCCGCGGCGCGCAAGCTCAAAAATAGTTCCCACTAAGTCGCTGATCGAACAGACGCCGATCCCAACGAGGATATCATCCACCGACGGGGTTGCGGGCAACGAAGGCAAGTCGATGCGATCCAAGTCCGACCACGCATGGTGGATGGCGTCCGAATGCGCAAGACTCGCGCAGGAGGCCGACCAGAAGGACGAGCGCGAGTTCTACGTCAGGATGCGCGATTCCTGGATCACGGTGGCAAATCGGTACGCGTTCCTCGACATCATCGACGAGCACGGCACGCCGGTCCCACTGTCTCCCCCCCGCGCCGGGCGTTACGTGCCTAATCCGGTGAGCCGCACCCTCGAGCGGCGCCGCAGCAGTCCCGCTCCGCGCCGCTGACCTTATCAGCCGATCTGCGGACCACGCCGAGCGTCATCTCGCGATCGGCGAGCGCTTTCTTTGCGGCAATGTCGGCTGTTCCGCTTCCAAGGGCACCGCGCCGGGTGTCGCTATGCTTATCCGGGCTGTGCTGCGGATCACACCGCCTCGCGCAGCTTGACCGCGCCTTCCAGATCGACCGAGACGAGTTGTGACACGCCGCGTTCGGCCATGGTGACGCCGTAGAGGCGGTTCATGCGCGCCATGGTGATCGGATTGTGCGTGATGATCACGAAGCGCGTGTCGGTCGAGCGCGTCATCTCGTCGAGCAGGTCGCAGAAGCGCTCGATATTGTGATCGTCGAGCGGCGCGTCGACTTCGTCCAGCACGCAGATCGGCGCCGGATTGGTCAAGAACACTGCGAAGATGAGGGCGAGCGCCGTGAGCGCCTGCTCGCCGCCTGAGAGCAGTGACAGGGTTGCCGGCTTCTTGCCGGGCGGCCTGGCGACGATTTCGAGGCCCGCTTCCAGCGGATCCTCGTGCTCGACGAGCTGCAGCTCCGCCGTGCCGCCGCCGAACAGCTCGGTGAACAGGTGCTTGAAGTGCTGGCTGACTAACTCGAAGGAGGCAAGCAGCCGCTCGCGCGCTTCACGGTTAAGGTTTTGGATGCCCTGCCGCAGCCGCTTGATCGCCTCGACCAGGTCGTCGCGCTCGCTGGCGAGCGAGCCGTGCTGCGTCTCGACCTCGCGCAGCTCTTCCTCCGCGCGCAGATTGACGGCGCCGAGCCGCTCGCGCTCGCGGCGCAGCCGCTCGATCTTGGCTTCCACCTCGGCGACGTCCGGCAGCGGCTTGTCGGGCGCGATCCCGGCAAGGCTTGCGACCTCGGCGGGCTCGATCTCGAGCATGTCGTGAATTTCGCGCGCGACGTCGCCGAGCCGGCGCTTGCCGCCTTCGAAGCGCTCTTCCGCCCGCGCCGCCTCCTCACGCGCGGCGCCCACCGCTTCGAGCGCCGCGCGTTGCGCGCGGTCGGCCTCGGCAAGCACGCTCTCGCCTTGCGCGAGCTGATCGGCCGCGGCGCGGCGCGACTCTTGCGCAGTTTCGATCTCGCCGATGAGCGCGCGGCGCTTGTCCTCGAACATGCGCGGGGCGTCTGCAAGGCTTGCGCGCTCCGTCTTGGCTTCTTCGACGCGCGCTTGCAGGGTCTCGATCTGCGCGGCCGCGCCGTCGTTGCGCGCGCTCCATGCTTCGCGCTCCGCGCTGATGGCCGCGAGCCGCCGCGCGGAAATCTCCGCTTCGCGCGCGAGCGCCTGCGCTTCCGCGCGCAGTTCGGCAAGCCGCGCCCGCTTCTCCTCGATCTCGCCGCGCGTGGCGGCAAGTTGCGTCTCGATCGTTGCGGCCGGCGGCAGCGCCGCGAGCCCGCGCTGCGCCTCGTTAGCCCCGGCGATCGCCTCCCCGCGGCTCGCGCTCAGTCGCGTCTTGGCCTCGCCGAGCGCGGAGAGGCGCGCGGTGTTCCGGCCCGCCTCGCGTTCGGCTTGGGCGTGCCGGTCGCGCGCGGTCTGCGCGTCTTGCTGCAGTGCGCGCCAGCGCGCGCGCGCCTCGGATTCGGCCGCTGCAGCGGAGGCGGTCGCGGTCTCGGCAGCCGTAACCGCCGCCTGTTTGGTCTCGACCTCGCGGCGCACCGTCTCGAGCTCGGCCTCGATATCGGCGAGACGGTTCTTGCCGGCGAGGCGCCGCGCGGCGCCGGCAGGCGCGTCGGCGGCGATCGAGAAGCCGTCCCAGCGCCAGAGGTCGCCCTCGCGCGAGACGAGCCGCTGGCCTGGCTTGAGTAGCGCGACCAGGCGCGCGGCCTGCTCGCGCTTGATCACGCCGATCTGCGCAAGACGCCGCGCCAGTTGCTGCGGCGCTTTGACGTGATCGCCGAGCGGTTTGACCCCATCCGGCAGCGCCGGATCGCTCGCATCGATGGCGGCGCCCGCCCAGCGCATGGGCGCCGACGGATCGATCGGCGCCTCGAGATCATCCCCAAGCGCTGCGCCGAGCGCGGCCTCGTAACCTTTGTCGACGGTGACTTGATCAAGCGCCGGCGGCCAAAGCTTCTTGGTGTCGACGTGCAACAGTTTGGCGAGGGTCCTCGCTTCGGTCTCGAGCCGCTGCGCGCGCCGCTCAGCCTCGGCCAGCGGCCCTCGCGCAGCGTCGAGCGCTTGGCGCGCGGCGGAATGCGCGGCCTCCGTGCGCACGGCCGCGGTTTCCGCGTCGGCGGCCGCCGTTTGCGCCGCCTCCGCTGCCGCGGACAGCGGCGCCAGATCCGCGCGCCCCGCGGCGGAGATCGCTGCGAGCTCCGCTTCGACCGCGGCGATTTCGTCGGCCAGGCGCGTCGCGCGCTCGCCGTGCTCGCGCACGGCATTCTCGAGCGCGTTGCGCCGTGCGGTCAGATCGGCGAGCGTGGCGGTGAGCTCGTCGGCGGCTTTTTCCGAGCGCGCCAGTACGGCGTCGGCTTCCGCGACCCGCTTGTCGGCGCCCGCGCGGCGCTCGTCGTTGACCTTGCCCTCGCGGTCGAGCGTCTCCTCCTCGGCGGCAAGCCGCGCCAGCGCTGATTGCGCGTCGGCGGCGAGGCGCCGTTCACGCTCGATGTCGTCGGCGAGTTGAACGAGCCTGCGGTCGAGCTCGGCCATGCGCTCGGTGGCACGTGCCTCCTCGCGATCGAGCGCCTGGCGCGCCATGGTTATCCGCTGCAAGGCGGCGGCGGCGCGGGCCTCGGCCTCGCGCAAGCCCGGCAGCGCGGCGGCCGCGAGCGCTTGGCGCTTGGACGCCTGGGCCTGTTCCCCCGTGCGCTCGGCGACGACCCGCACCGCCGCGTTTTTGGCGTGCTCCGCCTCGGCAAGTTCCGCGTTGGCGGCGACCCAGCGCAAGTGCAACAGCATCGCCTCGGCTTTGCGCACCTGCTCCGCGACCGTGCGGTAACGGATGGCTTGCCGCGCCTGCTTCTTGAGCGACTCCATCTGCCCGGCAAGCTGATTGATGACGTCCTCGAGCCGCGCGAGGTTCTGCTCTGCCGCGCGCAGCCGCAGCTCCGCCTCGTGCCGCCGTGCGTGCAGCCCCGATATCCCGGCCGCCTCCTCGAGGACGCGCCGGCGCTGCTCGGGCTTGGCCTGGATGATCTCGCCGATGCGGCCCTGATGCACCATCGAGGGAGAGCGTGAACCTGTGGAGGCGTCGGCGAAGAGGATGTGCACGTCGCGGGCGCGCACCTCGCGGCCGTTGATGCGGTAGGTGGACCCCGCGTCGCGCTCGATGCGGCGCGAAACGTCGAGGGTGTCGTGCTCGTTGAATTGGGCGGGCGCCTTGCGCGCGGCATTGTCGATCTGGATCGCGACCTCGGCGTTGTTGCGTCCCGGCCGATTGGTGGTGCCGGAAAAGATCACGTCGTCCATGTCGGCGGCGCGCAGCGATTTGTGCGAGGTTTCGCCCATCACCCAGCGCAGCGCTTCGACCAGGTTCGACTTGCCGCAGCCGTTCGGCCCGACGACGCCGGTAAGCCCTGGCTCGATCAGGAAATCGGTCGGCTCGACGAAGGACTTGAAGCCGAGCAGGCGCAGCCGCGTGAGTTTCATACCGACGCCGTCCTAACCGCCCGGCGACCGAATGGATCAGGCCTCGGGCCCATGGGGTGGGTCGAGCGGTTAATGGAGGATCGCCGCATCGACCGAAACAATGAATCGCCGAGCGTGATTCCGCAACAGAAAGAACGCGTTATCCCGCCCGCACTGGCGCGGCGGCGCACCGCCGGGAGAGCCCGGATGACCGGCTCTGCTCCAACAGCCGGCAAAGTGGTTAAAAAAGCGTTATCAGCCCTTGAGATACGGGGCGATCTGCTTGTCCAGCTCCTCGGGGGTGAGGGCGCCGCGAAACGTCTTGCCATTGATGAAAAAGGTGGGCGTGGAATTGACGTTGAACTTCTGCTGGGCCCGCGTGCGCTCGTCCACGAGGCCCTGCTCCATCTGGTGATTCGCAAGGCATTGATCGAACGTCTGTTGAGTGAAGCCCGCCTGCTTGGCGATGGCGAACATCGGCTGTAGCGGCTTCTGCACCACCCAATCCTTCTGCTGCGCGAAGAAGGCGTCGATCAGCGGAAAATATCTGTCCTTGCCGGCGCAGCGCGCGAGCATCGAGGCGGCGAGGGCGAGCGGATCGAGCGGAAATTCCCGGAAGATGAAGCGCACCTTGCCGGTGTCGATGTATTTCTTCTTCATCTCGGGGTAGGTGGTCTCGTGGAAATGGCTGCAGTGGGGGCAGGTCATCGACGCATATTCGACGATGGTGACCGGAGCATCCGCCTGACCCTGGATCTCATCGCCGAGCGGACTCGGCACGAGCAGGTCGGCCATGGAGACTTCTCCACTTGGGCCGGACTGCGCCGCGGCCGTATCGGGAAAGGTCCAGAACTCATATCCGACCCCGCCCGCGGCAAGGACCGCGATGAGCGCGGTCGTGCCGATGAGCACATATCGGCGGGTGACGGTGAGGCTGGCTTCGGGTTGCGTGGTCATGTGATATCCGCCTGGTTAGCCGGCTTTCGCCCGAGCCGAGCTCGCTTGTCACAGCCGGAATGTGGCAAGCGCCGGCCGCCGTGCCAAGGCCGTGGTCTCAGGACTCCTTGACGGCTGCTCCCAGCCGGCCGAGCGCAGCGCGCAGGTTTTCGTCAGTGATCTCGCCGAGATGCGCCGCGACGCGCGCGGCCGCCTCGTTATCGACCGGGCGTTGCGGCGTTGCCTTGCGACGCCTCAGCGGCGCTTGCCGCAGCCGCAACGCGCCGACCGCACGCCAGCCAAAGAAGCGGTTCACCCGCTCGAGCACCACGCCGGAGAGATGCTGAATCTCGATTGCGGCCGGTCCTTCCACCCGCAGCACGAGGACGCCCGGCTCTGCGGCGTGGGCCCCGGAAGGCCGGGGCCACTGAATCTTTTCGGGCTCCGAATGGTCTGCGATCTCAGCGCCCACGATGTCGGGCCAGCGGGTGACGAGCTCGGTCGAGGCAAAACCCTGCTTGGCGAACGCCGCCTTGAGCGTTCGGTGGAGTACCTCCGCCAGTGGTCGGGCGAAAGATTTGCCGGGCTTGTTCATGCTGCAAGGCTCTGCCACATCGATCGGAGATGACGCTAGCGCGATTCTCGCTGACGCAGAACTATGCTCCCGGATGACGATTCATTCCAGTTCGCCGAAATCTGCACTTATAGTCGGAGCGGAGCGACGAAAGCGTGCCGCACAGCCTCGGGATGCGCGCGCCGCCGATCTGTTGGCCTGGTACGACCGCCATCGCCGGGCGCTCCCTTGGCGCGCAGCGTCGGGCGAGCGGCCCGACCCGTACCGGGTTTGGCTCTCCGAAGTCATGCTGCAGCAGACCACTACGAAGGCCGTCGCGCCGTATTTCGCGCGCTTTACGGCGCGCTGGTCGAATGTGCGCGCGCTGGCGGCGGCGCCGCTCGAGGACGTGCTCAAGCTGTGGGCCGGGCTCGGCTATTACGCGCGCGCGAGGCATCTGCACGCCTGCGCCAAGGCGGTGGTCGCGCGCCACGGCGGAGGTTTTCCACGGAGCGAGGCGGCGCTCGCCGCCCTGCCAGGTCTCGGCCCCTATACGGCCGCCGCGATCGCGGCGATCGCGTTCGATGCGCCGGTTGCGGCGGTCGACGGGAATGTGGAACGGGTGGTGGCACGGTTTTACGCGGTTGAAGACGAACTCCCCGCGGCCAAGCAGAAGATTCGACGGCTTGCCGAAGGCCTCGTGCCGGTCGAGCGCGCGGGCGATTTCGCGCAAGCGCTGATGGACCTCGGCGCGACCATCTGCACGCCGAAAACGCCGGCCTGTGCGCTGTGTCCCTGGAGGAGCGCGTGCGCCGCGCGAGCGCGCGGCGACCCCGAGGCGTTTCCGGTGAAGGCGCCGAAGAAGGAGGGGCGGCTGCGCCGCGGCGCGGCGTTCGTCGTGCTTCGCAGCGACGGCTTCGTGCTCTTGCGCTCGCGCCCACCAAGGGGGCTGCTCGGCGGCATGACCGAGGTTCCGACGACGCAGTGGACGCACGATTTCGACGGCGGCCCGGAGCTCGCGCCGCGTCTTCGACCCGCGCCGCCGAGCTGGCGGCGCATCGCCGGCGTCGTCACGCACGCCTTCACGCATTTCCCGCTGGAGCTCGTCGTCTATGTCGCGGAGGTTTCCCCCGACACGGCGGCGCCGCCCGGCGCGCGCTGGGTTGCCCGCGCCGATGTCGGCGACGAGGCGCTGCCCAACCTCATGCGCAAAGTGCTGGGGCATGCGCTAGGATAGGGCTACACGATCCGCGGAGATCGGAACGGGAGGGCCTGCCATGGAATTCACTCGACGCAATCTGACTGCGGGCGCAGGCGCAACGGCCGCGACCACGTTCACGCGCACCGCGCTGGGCGGCTGGGAGCCGAGCGAGCGCTACCCCGACCCGGCGATCCAGATTCTCGACCCGAGCTTTGCGAAATATCGGCTGGCGCTCGCCGGCGTCGAGCGGCTCGCCACCGGCATGCGCTGGTGCGAGGGGCCGGTCTATTTCGGCGATGCGCGCTGCCTCCTCTGGAGCGACATTCCCAACAACCGCATGATGCGCTGGGACGAGACGACGGGACGCATCAGCGCTTATCGCCAGCCATCGAATTACTCCAACGGCAATACCCGTGACCGGCAGGGCCGCCTCGTCACGTGCGAGCATGACACGCGGCGCGTGACGCGCACCGAGTACGACGGCAGCATCACCGTTCTGATCGACAAATTCGACGGCAAGCCGCTCAACGCGCCGAACGACATCGTGGTCAAATCCGACGATTCGGTCTGGTTCACCGATCCGCCGTTCGGCATCCTCGGCAATTACGAGGGCCACGTGGCCACGCCCGAGCTGCCGACCAACGTCTATCGGCTCGATCCGAAATCGGGCCGCGCGACGGTGGTGGCCGGCGACATCAACCGGCCGAACGGGCTCGCCTTCTCGCCCGACGAGAAGAAGCTCTACATCGTCGAGGCGGGGGTGACGCCGCGCGTGATCCGCGCCTACGACCTCAACGAGGACAAGCTCGCCAACAGCCGTCCCTTCGTCACCGCCGAGCCGGGCGGCACGCCGGACGGCTTCCGCTGCGACGTCGACGGCAATCTGTGGTGCGGCTGGGGCATGAGCGCAGAGCAGGACGGGGTCAAGATTTTCGATCCGAACGGCAAGCCCATCGGTTTCATCGCCTTGCCCGAACGCTCGGCCAACGTCTGCTTCGGCGGCGTCAAGCGCAACCGGCTGTTCATGGCCGCGAGCCATTCGGTCTATTCGCTCTACGTCAACACGCAAGGCGCGCCGGGCGGGTGAGCCTCGGGTGACTATGCCCGCATTTCCGCTCGGATCTGCGTCCGCAGCGCGTCGATCGAGAGCAGGCCCTTGGCCGTGTTGACATGCCAGAAGGCCCAGCCGTTGCACGCTTCCAAGCCTTGCGCCACCGCGCCGATGCGGTGGATGGAGCCGACCGTCTCACCCAACGCGATCGCGCCGTCGGCGCGCACCAGCGCCTCGATCTTGCGCTTGGCATCGCATAGGCGCGCGCCCGGCGTGATCAGTCCGGCCTCGATCAGTGCCGAGAAGGGCACGCGCGGCGCCTCGCGCGCGGTCATGAAGGGTGCAAGCGCCGGCGCCGGCA
>WNFS01015075.1_pt1 | contig 11739 bp, 8 predicted proteins | sample 5400141 | NCBI WGS metagenome assembly WNFS01 (sample SAMN13153358, study PRJNA577476) | soil metagenome | isolation source: 60 cm saprolite under Madrone tree | place: USA:California | collected 2016-06-14 | reverse complement strand
GAGACAACTGATTCTGGTGCAAACTGAGTATGAATGCGAACATACCCACCTTCCGCGTCAAGACGAATGTAGTTCAAGGGACCGCGCTCATCCATTAAACAGAAGGCGAGTAAGCTGCCGTCCATCCCGGTCAACCACCACTGCGGTTGTCCTTGATGAAAGTGATAGGGGTCTGCTTGAATCCATTCTGATAATTGTTCGATATCTTGTTGTGTCGAGACCGTCATCTTTATCGTCTTCATTATATGATTCTCTCTATGGTTGCCGATACCTTTGCCGCGAAAGACGTACCAGCAAAAGTCAACTGAATCACAATGTTTGTAGCCGCGTTGTTGATGTCGATGTCAAGTTGTCCGTAATAGTTTCCTGCCGCGCTAGTTGTGAATGTCAGCGCCGAGGGCGCAACTCCTGTTTGAAATAATGCTAAATTCACCGGAGTTTGGACATTTCCGTTTGAGTCTCTCCAAGTAGCGGTCCATCCTAAAGTCGCTGCGGTGGCTGCGGATACCGACATTACAAAACGAAGTCGATAACTTCCGGCTGTGGCTGGTGGCGTAAACGTAAGAACGTTTGTGTCTGCTGCACTCTCAGACTTCTGTGACGTGGCTGCATAACCTAAAAGATTGTTGTTTGCCAACTGACTGACTGTTATCGCGGCCCCCGCAGTGCTTTGTCGCAAGACTTGATTTGTTCCACCAGTTCCCGATAAATCTGCGCTTGTTCCACCTCGCGCTAATAGGAGTTGGCCCGAGGTTATTTGTGATGCCGGAAGAGATGGAATATCCGAGACATCTGGCTTGCGAAAGCTAGGGATAAAGGACGGAGTTCCAAGATTGGTTACTTCTAAAATCGTGATTGTTGAGTTGGAAAAATTTACAGGAGCAGGCGGACTCGACCCAGGCGCTATCGGAAGGTTAACACTTACTGTTAGTGCCCCCGCTGTTGATGAAGGGGCCGCAAACACATAAGCTTGTATTCCCGTATTCCCATTCGCCTTAAAACAATCCACAAGTTGCGCGTACGAATTTCCCTGTGTGTCGGAGATTGTTACTGGCAATAAAAATGCGGCTGTGCCTTCTGCCCACGACCCTCCGACGATAACGAATATGGCACTGCCCGCTAACGTGTTTGATGTAAGAGCAACTGATGTAGTTCCCGACCCTCCAACTTTAGATTGGCGTACCGCAGGCGTCCCGCCACCCGTTACTTGAATTGTTGCCAAACATGCGGCCCAAGTTTGTGAGGAACTAAATGACCCATTCCCGGTAACAGTGCCCGAAGCAACTACGTTTTTCCAGAAAATTCCGCAACCGATACCACCAGTAGGAACAGGATTTATCACGTTCCACGACGCGTCTGGCCCAGTTACAGTGAAAGCAAAACTGGCCGTATCCGGTATAGCGAGAATGGCGAAATCATTAGCCGTAGTAGACGGAGTGGACACTGAAAACAGAGTTCCAGTTCCGCTATTTTGTGCAGCAGTGTCTAACGTCACGCTTCCTTGCGCAGATGTTGGGCCAGCAAAAAACGTATTAAACGACTCAGGACCAAGTGCTGGAGCAAGAACTCCAGCACTGGTAATAGGACTTCCTGATACCGGAGCCACGAAGATACTCGGCATCGTGAGACCGACGCTTGTGACACCGCTACTTGATGGTGGTTGTGCTTTTACTACTTGCTGCGCAACAGTTTTAGCTGTACTTTGAGCCGCTGCATTCGTAGACGGATTAGCTTGATTACCAAGTGGCATCAATGCTGTTTTCGGAATACGCGGAGAACCCATTTCGGTAGCGACGAAACTTCCATCGTGTTGTAATACGGGTGCAATCGAGCCTGAAAAGAACTGCGGCATGTCGTGAGGAACCGGAGGCGCAGGAGCACCTAACGGCGCTCTACCAGGGATAATAGCAGGCACATCTTTCGGTGCCCAATTATCCGGTATATTCTTCTCGTCTATAAAATTCGAATTGTCAGGCATTAAATCTCAACCATTAAACGACCAAAAATCGTCAAATTATACAACTCATCTCCATTAGTTGTGCTGCCGAAATCCACCTTAATCTGCAAGTGGCGACAACGCGCAAGACTCGCATTCGAACTAAAGTAATAGCGTTTCGGGCTATAGCTCGCTGGTGACAGAGTTGCGCCGTACACCGATGGCGGGTCAAACTGCGGCACGCCATTGGCACCATTCACAAATGGTGTGAAGGTCCCGCTGATTTCATTCAACAGATAACTGATAGTCGGTTGAAACGCTACTCCCGAAAAATCCATTTCAAAAAACTTCGTAAGTGCAATCTCGCCCGGATGAGCAAGCGTGATGCTACCCATCGTGAACTGCGCATTATACGGAGTACCGTTATCTGAGAAAGTCGTCAAGCTGCGAGAAAGAATTACACCACCCGGAGTCGAAGGACCGGCAAGCAATTTCTTAATACCCGGCGTTGTTTCAACGCTCTGCACCATTTTGATACCGCCTGTAATTACTGCATACGGCGACCAAATTGGTTCCGGCCCTTGTGCAGCACCTGGAACTTGGTGAGGATTCAAGCGATACCATCCGGTCGCGCCGTCTGCAATAAAGATACAGTTATCAGTGCCGTTTTGCAGAATTGCGACGTACACATTTGCTGGATTCCACGTCGTATCTGAAATACCTGTTACGGGCTGATTAGCGAACTGGTCACCCAGCGGGAAACCGAAGTTCGACAAATTCAACGAGGGGGTAATTACACGAAACATGTTGTCGCTGGAGAAAAAATAAATTTCTCCCGCAAACACGTCACAAGCGTTGTAGCTTAACAGGCCGACGCCGGGTGCCATCGTAACCGAAAAGAATGTTGCGGTAGCAGGACCACCACCAATTATTTCAACGCTGTCAGTTAAAAACGTCACGATGCCTTGTGAGGTTCTTACCAATCGAGTTATTGGCGCAAGAAATGGCAGATTATTTGAAACGTTAAAGTTCTCATTCGGGTTTCCAACGAGCGTATCTGGACCACCCGAAAATGGAACACTCTGACCCAGCGCGCCCCAAATACGCTGAAAATTGTAAACCATCGGACGAAATGCTGAAAGCGGTGGATTATTCACGCCGTTGATGGGAGCCGGAAGTAACACATTCAATCCCGGATAAATTCCAGTCGCAACGCTCGGCAAAAAATCGTTGAACGTCCACTGAGAGATACCAGCTTGTGACGGGATGTTTGGAATTTCCGTCAACTCAAACATATTAGCCGAGCCACTCGCGGTGTCCGCAGAACGCCAAATAATGATGGTATCAACTTGCGGGTCTGGTGAATAATCACCTTTGATGGTGTTTACCGCACCCGTATTGGAACCGACAATCTGATTCACTGGTGATGCAGATGAGATTGCATTCGTCAATGAACCGAACGGCGTACTTAAAGTGACACTACCCGGAGGAACCGCACCGCCGCCAAGCGGTAATGGAGAATAAAAATCATTGGTCGGACGAGCCTTGTAACTGTATCCGTATGCGAGACCAAACGACCACGCAAGAGAGTTTGTCGTCACTGCACCAACAGCTTGCCACGTAATTGTGTTATCTACAACAGTTGGAGGCGCACTGCTTGGGGTTGGCCAAGTTGGTTGTACACCACCGGATGTTCCAGAATTGATAACTGCTTGGACAAAGTTATTAGTACCGTTGACTGACGAGCCTCCAAATGCTTGAGACTGACTCGGTGGTTGAAAACCAACGCTCGGCAAATTCCAAATCTGAGCCGTAGCCCACGCAACATTCTGACCAACACAGACCCATGTAACACCCGAATCTATTGTGGTTGCGCCATAAGCTGTAGCCCACGGATTGAATGTAGCAGTCGCGCTGTGCGTCTCTACCACACCCCCGGCATTCGAAACTGTGATAGCGTTTGCTGTTGCCGAGATAACCTTAAAGGTTCCGTTATTACCAGCGTTCGTAAATCCGCTGAATGCAACTTGGTCTCCCGCAGACGGGGTGAATGACCAGCTACCCGCACCAAGCGTATAAGTGGTATTGCCGCCGCCCGGAAGAGAGGTCGTGATACTAACTGCCGTCGCCAGTGCTGTTCCCGGTTGATGGCCACCGCTAAGTCCTGCACCTGTGGTTAAGATGCAAACTTGAAAGTTTGCACCATCGTGAACGCAACCGAAAGTTAACTTTCGTTTGACCGATAGCGGCATTTGCCGGAAATGGTTGATAGCCAGATGATGAAGTGCCGCCAGTGGTTGGAACAAAAATATAGATTGGGGTATTCGCAGGTGCCGGAAGATTTCCAGTTAGAATGTGTCCCGGCGTACCGTTACTAATTGACGTTGAGCTACCACCCGCTTGCCAGCCCACGTATACGTGCGACGGCTTCCAACGCATTGCTGCCATTCGCGCAGGAGTTGAGTAGCTACCAATTGCGAACCAGTGACAGTTGTTGTCGAAATAGTTCGGTCCCGGATATGCACCAGAGAAAGCTGGTTCCCCGTTAAAGCCCGGGATGGGAACATTCACTACGGTGCCATTGCCCGTGTTACCGAGTCCGCCTGAATTCTTATAGTTCCCATAAATAGCCTTGACAGAGTTGGTCGCGATTGCTCCCGGTCTCGTCAAATTTGGACCACCACCAATACCGAAAAATCCGAGGTCGGTAAAGAACGTGTTCGGTGACCAATCAAACAATTGACCCGCATTTGTACATGTTACAGTACCATCTACTACTGTCGCGCCTTCGGCGGTTGGCCAAAGCGGTTCTCCAGTTCCGGTTGTAGCAAACTGAGAAGTTGCGGTGTTCGTGCCGTCCGCATTCGTACCAATAATCTGCCAGATTTGCGGAGTCGCATTCGTGTCTTTGGTCAAACCCATCGTTGAAAAAACAGTTGCAGCCTGCCACACAGTAGATGCTGCACCCGACGTGGTACTTGTAATTGATGGTTGCTTCGAAGATGCTGTGATACCCCAGTTCCAAACCAAACCATTAGGATTTAACGGCGTGTATTTCTTCGTGTCGATGCCGTTGCCCATATAAAGCACGCCAGCAACAGAGATGAAAAACATCTGACCAGCGCCCGGACTCTTTGCGAAAAGTAGAAGTTTTGTACTGTCCTGATTATCTTTGTACACACCACCCGAAGTGATTGCGGTAGCAGCAATTGTTTCAGCAACACCCGCTGCATTGGATAAAGTCAATGTCGTGAGAGTCGATGCTGTGCAAGTGAAAGTTCCGTTGTTTTGAGGATTCGTCACAAAACCAGCAACAAGAAAACTCAATCCCACATAACCGTTCGCATTTCCGCCCGGAAAGGTTCCGGTGTAGACAGTGCTACCAGTCGAAGCATTGGCGCAGCTTGTGATTGCAAGTGAACCACTCGTACCTGTGTCGATGATTACTTGAATTGTGCCATCAGCTACTTGAAATGAAAACGCGCGGTCTGGCGGGGTTGGGTAAGTTGCGCCGCCGCCTGAATTAGCAAAAGGAACCATGCCGGGACGACGCTGCAATGTCAAGCGATTCGTCAATTCAATATTACGACCTGTTAGGAGCGCATCTGGGCGACCGCCATAAAAACGCGCTGTGTAAACATCGGAGGGGTCATGCAGAATTGCACGCTGTGTATACAACCCGGTGAAGGCACGGTCCATGAAAATCGGAACGTACTTAGGTTGTTTTTGTGGTCCCCCGCCGCTTGATTCGAGAAGAGTCGTCATGTTTCCTTAAATACCCTTAGCGGTATTTGCTAGTTGCGTTTTGCCAAGTAATGCTTGACGTTCTACGCCGCGAGCTAGCCACTGTTGAGCAAATACGTTCTTCTGCATCTCGGTTAAACCAGATGCCTTTGCCATCAATGCCGCTACACCTCGTTGACGATAAAGTTGCGCACGATTATCATCAACCATCGCCATCATTTCTGCGATGAATAGATTATTGTACACATCTGAATACTGGTCTGGAATTGGTGCCCAACTAAAGTTATTTACAAAGGCCGAAATTGTTTCTGCCACACCTGCCGTGTTAGCCACGACGAGTGACGTAGTCGTGCAACTCACCACCACGAATGAGCCGTTGTTAACTAGATTAGTTTTGAATCCAGTGATGACTGCTGTTGCACCCACTGGGAACGAGTATGGGTCAAAAGAACCTGTGTACGTCGTGTTACCGCCGCCTGCGGTTCCTGCCGAGGTGATGAAGAATGGCCCAAATTGAGGAGACAGCTTTTGATACGTGACGGTCACCGTGTAAATTGCTTCCGGTACGCCGAGAAAGCGCAACTTGTAATTCAGCACATTTGCGATGACGGAAGATGATTCAACGGACATAGCGCTCGGACGCTGTTGAAACGACGAAACAGCTAAAGCAGAGTTGTTGTAAACATCCTTGATTTCAAAAATTTCTCCTGCGTCATTGGTCAATGAAACTTTTTCAACGAACGCAAGGTCAGACATCGTTGCTAGAACATAATCCTGCTGTCCAACGATGGTTAGGAACGTTACTTCATTTCGATTGTAGAACCACGTCATCGGTGGATTCAACATCGAGTTACGAATCATAGAAGCCACAGAAGCCGCAGGTTCTTGACCCAGTCCCGCTGTTAGCGGCACATACTCAACAAACGTTTGAGCAAGGTTAATTGAATTTTGTAGGTTGAGTGTTGTCATAAATTATGGTCTCGGATAGTTGTATGGCCAAGCTGCACCTTGGAAATTATTACGGCTACGTGCTGCACCGAAGACTGTGCGCGATGGGATAAACTTGTTCTCTTCCAATTCGCGGTCTTCTTTCACACGCAACTCTTGCAAACTCTTCAACCAAACTTCCCATGCATCTTTGAACTTTGCATAAACAGCTTTCTCTGGTGAACGACGGTAAAGCTGCGCAATGAATCCTTCACGGAAGTGAGGTTCCAACTCATCTGGTAGCGGTGCAAGTGTCTGACTCAAACTTACGAAGCGCACAGGCTTCATCTGCGCAATCAAATTCATTTGCCACTCTGTTCCCGTCTGTGATGGCACCGGCGTAAAGCGAAAGCCCCAACCATTCGGGTCTAGGACGGTCCAGACAGTCGTTGCGCCTGTTCCTGATGCCGTGGTGCCCGGAACCGCATTACGTGCCGCTAACGGCGCTGCGCTGCCTTCTGTGCCATACGTAGTCAACAGCAGGAAGTTGCCGTTGGCGTCTTGAATCTGCGTAATGGGATTGAACGGCTGAGAATGACTACCTGTTGGCGCTGTATACACGCTGCCTGCAACTGGATTGTTGCCGAGGGTTCCTCCTCCAACATTCGCACTACCCCATACTCCGTAATACAGTGTACGATTAGGGAACCAATTGACACGGAAGCCTGGGTCTCCTAACCCCGCTGCGCCAGTGTAACTTGCACTAATTTGTGGCAACTGACGCCCGCACTCGATACGTACAAATGGCTTCGGATTTGCGCTGTTATTGATATCAAACGCTACGCCTCGTTCCAACCATGACATATTCAGTAACGGACCAGCCGCAGAAGCTGCGGTAGCCGCGTGCGTTTCCACAACGCCTGTATTCTTCAATACGAGAGCGCTAGCGGAAGATGCGACACACATAAAAGTTCCATTATTTGCGCCGTTGACGAATCCCGCGATTACGAATGGCACGCCCACCCAACCACCGAACTCGCCGCCTGTAATTGTGCCCGCGTAAGTCGTAGTACCAGCCGAGGTCGAGACTTGAGTTACGCCAGTCAGTGTCAAAGTACCCGAGGCTCCTGCCGGAATAACAACTGCATAATCCTGCTGAAAACTGTTGGTGTAAATTGGTGGAATGATGAACTCATTCCACTTATGAGGAAAAGCGACTGCGCAAATTGCATTCATCACATCGTTAGCGACTGAAAGAGCAACAATCTGAGTGAAACCCGCAGCATTTATTACTGGCTCAAGGTCGCCATACGTTTGAGCGATATCAACCTGTTTTTGAATGGTCTCTGTTGAAAGACCGGAGAAAAATGCGTATGCCATTAAAATTCCTCGCGCAGATAGGCGAGCGCGTTAAAATGAGTTTGGATGCAGCCGAAGGTGGTGGTTTGAGAGGTTTGTGTCGTGGCTACTGTAGTCATTTTTCCCTGTAAAAAAGGAGGGCGGAAGCCGCCGCCCCCTCGGGACCTTATATCAGGTCGTGGAGAACTTAAATCTGTAAGTTCGGAGTTGCGGACACCTTCTTTCCTGCTTCTGTGCTTGCCACAGAAACTCCCTGACCGCCGAAGCGTTCAGATGAAGATGCCTTATTACTCGAATCTTCGCACATCTCTTGCGCTCTGCGCCAGCCGATGCCAGTCCAATTTGGAATCTTACTTCCGTTACGAGTCAAGTACTCATCCGTATCGCCCGGGAGCCAACGAGCGCCGCACAATTGACACTTGATGACAATTTTTCCATCAGTGAATGTGTGGGCGTAAACCGCTGGGTCACGTTGCTGGCCGCGTGTACGACTCTTACCGCCTTTCAAGTGCTTGCAGTTTTTCTGAGTCTCAATCTTAGAGATTGTGTAGTTCTCAGATTCCAACTTGCGCTGGTCATCACGAGCCTTCAAAGCCACTTCCAACGCGGCTTCCTTCTCCGCGATGCGGGCTTCCTTCGCCATCATGATGCTTAAAAGCGCCATAAACTTCGACTCGGAAAGATTTCCGGTCTTCTGGGCTTCTGCAAGTACCGAATTCACATCAACTTCCGTGGCTGGTACCTTCTTGTTTGGGTCTACCATTTTACACCTTTGAGGTTGGCAAAACTTCTTCAACCGCTCCGCGTTGGCGGGGAGTCACGCCTATTGTCCGAGACTCTTCTGGTCTTCAAGAGAGTCCACAAACTTTCGTCCGTGGCGCTTCTCCCAGAGACTTCGATAGTATCTGGCGGATAGCTTATTAGCACCGGGCACACCAAAAATCTGATGGCACTGTTGCTCTGTGATGATTTCCTTCTCAACAAGCTGGATTGCAACGGTACGCCAGCCGCGATACTCTTCACCACTTGGGATGCCGTGAGAATCCAAACGTAGGACACTCCATTCATACATCGCCGGAACTTGTAAATAGCAAACGTAACGTAATCTGTTGGTATGGGGAACGATGCACCACATACCTACGGTGCCCTTCATACCACTGTCAGTGAGCGCCGTCGTGATACCGTTGTTGTTTAGCTTGACCACGAAGTCTCGTGTTGACATCGCGTTGACCATGCGTGTTTGACGATTGGTCAGAATTTCTTGGTCGTCCCATTTGTAACCTGCTGCCATCTTGTCTGAGATTTCTTTCTCAGCAGCAAACGATTCTCTTACAAACGAACGATAATCTTGTGGCCACTTCACCCAGTTGGGCGTGCCACCCGCCAGCATACGCTGTACGGCTTCGTGAGTAGCGTCAACATCATGGCGCTCTCTAATTGGGTCAACGTCCTTGCCCTTCAAAAATGGTTGACCGGGAGTTTGTACTTGCTGTGCTTGCGTTTGACCAGGAAGTATGATGCTCATTTTTGGTATCCTTTGAGATATTGGATTGCGTTGCTGAGGATGATTATTGAATCTTTGAATCTGCCAAGACCGAGATTACAGTCTTCGCAAAGAAGACCACGGCGGCATTTATCGCAACTCCTCAGATTCGGGCAACACGCGTGACTGTGGTCAACGTGCGGAGTCCCTTCGAACTCTTTATGACAAATGGCACAGCGGTTATTTTGCTTTTCCATCTCCGCGTCATACTGCTTTTGTGTAATTCCATGTCTACGATTACGAACACGGCGATTCACTTTATCTTTATTATTGCGGTGATACTCTGCATTGCGAGCAATTTCTTTTTCTTTGTTTGCCCAATAATAGGCAGTATTGTGAGGCATCTTAATCTCCAAGAAAGATAATCTGGGGAGTGTTCTTGGCACTCCCCTGATTAGTAATGCCGCGATTCATGAGGTCGCGGGAATTTTGTTTATTGAATTGCAGGCACGCTATCAATGTAGCGAATGCGCTGGGTGTTTGTACCTGTTGCTGGTGGAAGCGTAACTGTCTGATGGAATTTATAACTGCACCATCCTCCAATTGTGCTTACTGGGTCGAACGATGATGCTGGCGCGTCTGTTACGACACGGCAGTCAATCGTCTTCCAATCACCATCATCGAGGTCGGTGTCGCCCGGGACCTGCAACCAAACGCCCCAATCATCGCATAGTTACCGAACACGTATGTACGGTAGCCAATCTTGCCGCTCGACTGGTAGTTCGCGGTTGTGGTCACGAACGGGGTCTGCATGAAGCCGATATTGGTGCCCGGTAGGACAATGACCTTATTCTGGTCGCTGCCTGCCATCGCATCAAACTTCTCCATGTTTTCGTACTTCCACAAATCAGCGATGCTGTTGTTCACAGTCGTTGAGTTGTAGATGTCGCCCAACACGTTCGGACTCATTGCGCCCAAGAACATGCCACGCTTGCATGGCAACACGTTCTTTGAAACAAGCTGCTGCTTCAATTCACGGATGGTGCCAAGGTCAAGAATGAACGGAGATGCAAGCAACGACGACTGATTGACTTGGGAGTCAACGCCGCTGGCGCTGTCTGCAACTGCGCTGTACAACTCGCTGATTGACTGCCCAGCTTGGTAGCCGAGTTCAACTGCGCTGTTGCCAACAAGTTCATCAATCGCCGCTGCAATCGCGAACGATGAGAAGTTGCTGTAGTTGTTCCACTCGCCAATTTGTGCTGGCGATGACAACTGGCTGATGACTTCCGGGTTGCCCACGGTACCATCAGAGTTCTGTACAACGTCGCCCGAAAGCGTGTTGTACTGGAAGAACGTACGGTTCACGCCCATGTGTAGGCCCTGAACGCGACGCTCTGCTGCACCAACGAATGCGTTGGTGTTGCCCTTTAGGTTTGGAATCAGTTCCTTATCGAAAATGATTGCCTGCGCCGTTAGGACGTTTGCTACGTTTGATGCTGCTGGATTTGGACCACTCATGGTGGTTCACTCAGGTCGTTTGCTCCCGCATTGCGGGGTGACTGTTATCGAACACGAATCCCGTAAGACTCAAGCTGTTTGACGAATTGAGGGTCCGTCTTAATCTTGTTCTTCATTACTTCCGGGTTCATCTTCTTTACAGTCTGCAAGAACTCTTTTCTTGCGAGTGCTGGGTCTGGCGTTCCCGGACGTTGTGCGCTCAACGTACCCGGAGCGATAGCTCCATTCACTCCCGGACGACGGGCCGCTGGTTGCTGATTAGGCGCGGCAGGCGTCGGAGCCGTTGCTACAACCACGGGGGTGACTACGGCCTGTGGTTGGGCTGGTGCTACTGATGCTGGAACTACGATTGTCGTTTCCACTACCGGGATTACCGGGGGCGCGGGCGTTTCCGTAGTTGCGGCTGGGACCGGATTAGCGGCCTCAGTCACTTGTCTTGTTGCCACTGTGGAATCCACAGGAGCAAGTTTGTTTCCTTGTTCTTTGAGGTCTTGAAAACAAACCTCAAGGTTGTCAAGGGTAAAGTCGAGATTGTGTTCTGCGAAGTACTCACCAATCACTTTCTTGTTGGCTTCACACGGATTGAAATCATGCAAGTGACGACGCATAAACTCATTTGAAATTTCACGTCCATCTTCGTACGATTGCTTTTCTTTTAGTTCTCGGTCGCGTTTCTGATACTCAGTTTCGATAACGCCACGAATCACATCGGTGATTTTGTTTGTATCCTTACTTTCGAGAGCCACACGAGCAGCTTCTTGAATCGCCT
>WNFS01003624.1_pt1 | contig 11739 bp, 11 predicted proteins | sample 5400141 | NCBI WGS metagenome assembly WNFS01 (sample SAMN13153358, study PRJNA577476) | soil metagenome | isolation source: 60 cm saprolite under Madrone tree | place: USA:California | collected 2016-06-14 | reverse complement strand
TGTGCGCGACAAGCGGCTCGATGCCTTGCGCCTCATATCCGGTGAACTTCATCATGCCTATCCAGCCGATGACGAGCGCTAATCCGTAGCGAAGTACTCGATGCCCAAGAGCAGTGATGCTTGAAATGATTTCTCCTGTTCGAGCAGCACTCCTTTCTATTGAATGTGTCATCGTCGTTGTATGTACCATCGTTCTATTTCTCCATTTCTATTTGTTTCCCGATCGATGCTGGGGGATATGCAGCCTGCACCGCCGTGCCGGTTGCGGCCGTCGGTTTCAGCACCGGGCTGTGCCAACCGAGCCAGAGATTCTGACCGAGGTTATGAAGTTGTTGTGTCGCGTCTATCATTCCCTTTCCATTTCCTTTTTGAACTGGAACTCGCGCGGCATCCGTGCTTATCGGCCGCGAAGGATTGGATAGAACTGGACCCACGTCATTTCGGTTTTGGCGACAAACGAGGCGTGGCAGCCCGCACATTCGGCCGCCGAAGCTTCTTTAGCTGACTCGGCGTACGGCAATGGATGATGCCCGAAGTTGAAGAAGCCCCAGCCGTCGGTGTTCGCAAATCTCTTACTATCTTTATAACGTTACATCAATGCCATTAAATTCCCCATTGAAATATCCCGGCCGGAAGGTTCCGCCCGAGAGCCGTCAGGAAACGTTGGATCAAGAACGCGTGTCAGTTCTTTGACGATGACGGTTCCTTCGGGGAAGGAACCGGTCTTGAGGTATACGTCCAGGTTTTTCTCTTCGAAATAGACATGGTGGTATTCGGGGAAGCCCGCCTTGCCGTTGTTGAGGCCATTAGGCGTCAATGGCGCGCCGACAAAGACCCAGTGACGATAACCTACTGGTAGCTTCAACTTTCCATCGGCATCAAACACAGCTGTTGACTGCGGAGCGGCCGCAACCCGGCCCCCGTAACGGGACAGTGAGCTCGCGGCAAGCACGGCCAATCCCAACATGACTACCACCAGGGTTTTTCGCATTTCACGATCTCCTTTGAAGTGTCTTAAGAACCGGCCACCGTCACACAGTATTCGTTACTTTGAGGCGAGAACCGGATAGCCTTGCACGTAGATCCAATCCGTCGCTCTTGCGGGGATGTGGCAGCCCAGGCAGTCTTTCTTGTAATCGGTTGCAACTTGCTTGTCGGGGGCGTCGGATTTGAACAGAGCCCAGCCCCAGCCATCACCCCACAGCGGATTGTCGGAATAGCGTCCTTTTTCGTCTTTGATCATGACGAACCACACCTTTGTTCCCGAGGCCCAATGCGCGTCACCCGTCGTCATTTGAGCGTGGTCGGTTCCGAAGACTTCTTTGACCAGAACGGTGCCGTCGGCAAACTTCCCATTCTTTCGGTAATACTCAGTCGCACCGGGTGAGGCGTAGGTCAAGTGCATCTGATCTCCCTTGGGGTCGAGCACCGTATACGTTCCGAGGGCCTGGTAGTGGTCCCGAAAGTCGCCCGGTTTGCGAATCTCTCCCGTCTTGTCGACCAGATCGAATCCGTTGTAGCCGTTGTTGGTCTGTGGTTTGACCTGCTGATAGCTGGCGAAGAGGAGGATCGCAACAACGACTATCGCGATGCGGAAACTCATAGCGATTCCCCCGGACAGCCAGTCGGAACGGCTGGCTGATCGATGTGCCGCCCGTGTGTCCGATTGCTCAGCAAGTCGCAAGTGATGTGGTCGAGGCGGAAATGTTGTCCCGGACCGTCGACTTGTTTCGTCTTTTTCATTTCAGATCCATTCATTGCAAGCACCGGGCCAATACCGAAAGCCCTCTTTTCTCGCTACAAATCACGTTGAATCCGCAGAATGAGTGGGGTACCTGTCAAAAAAGATGTCGCGCAAAGGTCGCTGTGTCGCTATAACGACAGCGCGAATTCGAGGCACGACCGAAAGCGATCTCGCGGCAGATCCGGGTCATGTGTGCGCAATTCGGGCGGATCTATCGACGAATGAGGGACGGCAAACCGCGTGTTCCGTTCTCAAGAAAGAAATCGATGCGCTTCATGTGCTGGTCAACAATGCCGGCACCAATAAACGGATACCGACTCTTTCTGTTTCCGCGGAAGACTCGACGGAAACCCTCTCGTTTCGCTTCAGTGCGGTCAGCAGAGCGATTAGAGGTGTCAAAGGCTGTGTCGTTATAAGAACAGGCAGCCACTAGATTGACGAGCTTGAGATTCGCTTCCTCGGGATCCTCGCAGAAGTCAAACATTTAGTTGCATCTAGCGACGTCCGGAAATTGGCATTGCAGGTGCACTTTGCATGTGTGCTATAGCGACAGGATGAAAAGCGGCTGAGGAGCACCGGGCGGGAGGTGGTTTATGACGACAAACAATGCACGCCGTGCATTTTTGCGCAGCTATTACCTCGCGATCTTGCTGCACTACCCTCGACTCGTCCGCGCGATGCAGGGAATCGCAATGCTGAACGGAATTGAAGCTGCCGCATGCATTCGCGACCTCAAGGCTGGCCGACGCTCGAGCAGTGAGGCCCTCAATCGTTATGGAGGAACTCATAAAGGTTGCGACTGAGGCATGGAAATATCGCAGAGCAATAAGCCTCCTCCCGGGAAGCGTTGCGTGAGATGGACTGCGGAGTGTTTGCGACGGAAGGAAGAGAAGGATGACAAGTGAACCGATGACAAGCGCGTTTCGGGAAGAATCTGACTCGACGCTAGTCGCAGCGACAAAGAACGGGGAGAGTCAGGCCTTCGAATTTCTCGTAAAGCGACACGAAGCAAAGACTTTCTCGATTGCTTTCAGGATTACCCGCAACCGAGAGGACGCTCAGGACGTCGTGCAGCAGAGCTTTCACAAAGCGTTTATGCACCTAAACAGGTTCCAAGAGAAATCGTCTTTCTCCACTTGGTTGACGCGGATTGTAATCAACGAAGGTCTTATGTGTCTGCGGAGGACTCGAGCCCGGAGGGAAGTCTCACTTGGCGACGTAGAATCAGAGTCTGACGAGCTGCTCCTACCGGAGATTCCCGATAGAGGGGAAAACCCTGAAGAGATATACGAACAACGGGAGAACGAACGCATTCTTTGCGAAGCGATGAATCAGTTAAGTGAGGAATTTCGGGCCGTCGTCTGCCTGCGACTGGAAGAGCGAACGGTCAGTGAAACAGCCGAGATTCTGGGCCTAGGGATCGGGACCCTGAAAGCCAGATTGTTTCGAGCGCGGCAAAAATTGCGCGTGCTGCTTACACGCAGCCCGGAATTCCGGGGCGATCGAACAATGAGCAAGACGCGACAGCGTCGTGACAGTGGCCGCAGTTCGCATCCCCCGGCGGAGCGAACGACGAGTCAGGGCTCCCGTGCTGCTGGAAGTAAAGCCAGGGCTGAAGCTGCCGTGGGTTGGGGTTGGCGGAAGGGTACTCGGGAGCCGGCCTTGCAAAGCACTGAGTCAAGGATGCTAGAGGTAGCATGAGCGCCGAGCATGTCTCTAAAACGAAAAGGATTTCATGTGTAGCGCCATCGACACGCGGCTCGGTGCAATTTCTAGCGGTACTGTACATTCACGCGTTGGCGCTTGTGATCCTCGTGGTCTTTTCGAGAAACGTGTTCTCCACAACCATCCGTAGCGTCCTCTTACCATTGGTTCGTTAACAAATTCATTCAATTCGTGCGCAACGGCCAAGAAATTCTTGAGAAGCCAAAACGCGGGCAAAATTAGACTCCGGCTAGCCGCTCGTGGTAGCTTGATGCCTGCAACTCTCAGAATATGTGGTTCCAGTTGGTCCCGTGGAACTTTCAGCATATGCGTTCCAACCCCTCCGTGAGGATGAGGAGTTCATCCTGCACCGCGGCCGCCCGACACAAGCGGAAGCGTCGTCTGTACTGTTGTTAGCGCCTACCTTAAGACGCCCCGCGCTCGAAACCCTCGAGAAGATGAACCATGAATATGCTTTGAGGAGCGAACTCAACACAACCTGGGCCGTTCGGCCCCGCGATTTATCCCAGTACAACGAGAAGACGGTGCTTGTGCTCGAGGATCCCGGTGGTGAGCCTCTGCATCGCTTCATTCAAGGACCGATGGAAACGAAGCAGTTTTTGCGCTTCGCCGTTGGTCTCACGACGGCAATCAGTCAGTTGCACGCGCGCGAGCTAATCCATAAAGACCTCAAGCCCTCGAATGTCCTGGTTGACGCCGCGACCGGGCATGTTTGGCTGACGGGTTTTGGAATAGCCTCGCGCCTTCCGCGCGGACGGCAGGCGCCAGAGCCTCCCGAGTTCATCGCCGGAACGCTGCCTTACATGGCACCGGAACAGACCGGGCGTATGAATCGTTCGATCGATTCGCGGAGCGATCTCTACTCCTTGGGCGTCATGCTCTACGAAATGCTGACTGGTGTGCTTCCCTTTACCGCTTCTGATCCGATGCTGTGGGTGCACTGCCACCTTGCCAGACAGGCTGTGCCCCCTGGTGAGCGATCGAAGAATGTTCCAGGCTCTCTCTCTGCAATCATTATGAAGTTGCTCGCCAAGACTGCCGAGGAACGCTACCAAACAGCGGCTGGTGTCGAGAGCGATCTTCGTCACTGCCTTACTCAATGGGAGACACAAGACGGGATCGCCGACTTCCCACTTGGCGAGGATGACGCGCCAGACCGGCTATGGATTCCCGAAAAATTATACGGGCGAGCACGCGAGATCGAGACCTTGTACACCTCCTTTGATCGTGTCGTAGCTAGCGGTACACCAGAGTTGGTACTTGTTTCTGGATATTCCGGGATCGGAAAGTCCTCGGTCGTTAACGAGCTACAGAAGGTGCTCGTTCCGCCCCGCGGTCTCTTTGCCTCGGGCAAGTTCGACCAATACAAGCGCGACGTGCCTTATGCGACTTTAGCGCAGGCGTTTCAGAGCCTCATCCGTCCGCTTCTGGGGCAGGACGAAGCCAAACTGCGAAGATGGCGGGATGCGCTTCTTGAGGCATTGGGTCCCAACGGACGACTTATTGTGGATCTCGTGCCGGAATTGAAGCTCATCATAGGCGAACAGCCACCGGTTCCTGAACTTCCGCCACAGGACGCACAGGGGCGTTTCCAGCTGGTATTCCGTCGATTTATCAACGTATTCGCGCAGCCGGAGCATCCGCTGGTCCTATTCGTGGACGATTTACAATGGCTCGACACGGCAACGCTTGATTTGATGGAGGATCTGTTGACGCGCCGGGACGTGCAGCACTTAATGCTGATTGGCGCCTACCGCGACAACGAAGTGAATTCCGACCATCCACTGGTGCGCAAGCTGGAAGCGGTCCGCCAAGCTGGAGCGATCGTGCGGGAGATCGTTCTTCAGCCCTTAACCGGTGAAGATCTGGGAAGCCTAGTTGCGGACTCTTTTCATTGCGAACCCGAGCATGCCAGTCCGCTGGCGGAACTGATCCACGAGAAGACTGCTGGCAATCCATTCTTCGCAATTCAGTTTATTTCTGCGCTTGGACAAGAGCGTTTGGTTACCTTCGATCGTGGCGAAGGACGATGGCGTTGGGATCTGAATCGCATTCATGCCAAAGGTTATACCGATAATGTGGTGGACCTCATGGTCGGGAAGTTGAACCGCCTGCCCGTTGAAACTCAGAACGCATTACAGCAACTCGCCTGTCTAGGCAACAGCGCGGACTTCGCCATGCTGCGGATGGTTTACCAAGACTCGAACGAGGAGATGCACGGACACCTTTCGGAAGCGGTTCGAATCGGGTTCATCTTCCGCTCCGAAAATTCCTATAGCTTCGTACACGACCGTGTTCAGGAAGCAGCCTATTCTCTGATCCCGCAAGAATTGCGCGCCGATGCCCATCTCCGAATAGGCAGGCTGCTCGACGCGCACACTCTTCCAGAGAAGCGGGAGGAGAGGATCTTCGAAATAGTCAATCAGCTCAACCGCGCGGCGGTCTTAATTGCGTCAAGGGAGGAACGTGAGCACCTGGCTAGGCTCAACTTGATCGCGGGCAAGCGTGCCAAGGCTTCCACGGCCTACAGCTCAGCGCTCAAATACTTTATCGCTGGTGCAGCACTGTTGGACGACTCTCGAGGCGAGCGCCGGGACGAGCTCACGTTCGCGCTGGAATTGCACCGAGCCGAATGCGAGGTCCTGACTGGCCAGTCGGCAGCTGCGGAGCAGCGGTTGACCATGCTTTCATCGCGTGCCGCGAATACGGTTGAACTCGCGACCGTCGCGTGCTTGCGAATGGATCTGTACACGACGCTCGATCAGAGCGACCGTGCGGTCGACGTCTGTTTGGATTACCTACGACATCTCGGCGTCAATTGGTCGCCCCATCCGACAGAAGAAGAAGTGCGAGGAGAATACGAGCAAATTTGGTCGCACCTCGGAAGGCGCACGATTGAGGAACTCATCGAGACGCCCCTGATGAGCGATTCCGCCTGCCTAGCAACTCTGGATGTTCTTACGAAGGTCGTGCCACCTGCAATGTTTAGGGACGCAAATCTTGGTTCGTTGGCGATCTGCAGAGCGGTTAACTTGAGCCTCGAACACGGTTTCAGCGACGGTTCGAGTTTTGTCTTTGTATACCTAGGCATGGTAGCCGGCCCACACTTGGGAAATTACGATGCAGGATTTCGATTCGGTCAGCTTGGCTATGAACTGACCGAAAGACGCGGATTGAAGCGCTTCCAGGCCAGGACCTATATGTGTTTCGGAAGTCACGTCATCCCATGGACGAAACATGTCCGGGCTTGCCGCGACTTGATACATCGAGCGTTCGAAGCCGCGAACAAGATTGGAGACATCTGTTTTGCGGCGTACAGCCGCAACAACGTGATTACGAACCTTCTGGCGACGGGAGACCCGCTCGCGGATGTAGAACGTGAAGTCGAGAATGCCCTCGAGTTTGCACAGAACGCTCGGTTTGGTCTCGTCATTGACATCATCACCGCGCAGTCCGCGCTGGTTCGGATGCTCCGTGGCTTGACCACGAGATTTGGAGCCTTTGACGACGGGCAGTTTGATGAGCTTCGGTTCGAGGGCCATTTGGCGAGTGACCCGGCTGCGCTACCAGAGTGCTTTTACTGGATCCGGAAGCTTCAAGCTCGCTTCTTTGCCGGGGACTATCTTTCCGCTGTCGATGCGTCATTGAAGGCGCAACGACTCCTTTGGACAGCACCATCAAATTTAGAAATGGCGGAGTATCACTTATATGGTGGCCTGTCCCGCGCGTCATCCTGGGATTCGGCGTCTCCCGACCAGAAACTCCAACATTTCGAAGCATTGATGGTCCATCACAAGCAATTGAAGATATGGGCGGAGAATTGCCCGGAGAATTTCGAAAACAGAGCTGCGCTCGTCGGCGCAGAGATCGCACGAATCGAAGGCCGCGCGCTCGACGCCGAGCATCTTTACGAACAAGCCATCCGCTCGGCCCAAGCAAACGGCTTTGTCCACAATGAGGCGCTTGCCAATGAGCTCGCCGCGCGTTTCTACGCCGCACGTGGTTTCGAGAAGATCGCATATGCCTATCTACGGGACGCCCGCTACGGCTATCTCCGTTGGGGAGCTACTGGTAAGGTCCGGCAGCTCGACGAGTTGTATCCGCGGCTACGGGAAGAGAAGCCACTTGTTGGTCCCACGAGCATGATGGCGACGCCCGTCGAATACCTCGATCTGGCTACCGTTATCAAAGTCTCGCAAGCAGTGTCTGGCGAGACTGTTCTGGAAAAGCTCATCGACACGCTCATGCGCACTGCGATCGAGCATGCGGGTGCTGAGCGAGGTCTTTTGATTCTTCAGCGAGGTAACGAACAGCGGGTCGAAGCGGAAGCTACAATCAGCGGCGAAAGTGTAGTTGTCCGCCTGAAGGAAGCAGTCGTGAGCGGCGTGCCGGAATCGATCATCCACTTTGTCACGCGTACCCGGGAGCACGTGATCCTCGACGATGCTGTGAACAGTTGGTTTTCTGCCGATACGTACATCCACCAACATCACGCGCGCTCCATTCTCTGTTTGCCCTTGATCAATCAGGCAAAACTTATCGGTGTGCTCTACCTCGAAAATAGTTTGACTCCCCACGTCTTCACTCATACTAGGATCATTGTGCTGAAACTGCTTGCCTCCCAAGCTGCAATCTCCCTGGATTGGAAAGAGGCACAACAAGCTTTGCAGATGACACAAGGGGAGCTTGCGCGCGTGTCTAGACTCACAACGATGGGCGAATTGGCGGCCTCTATAGCGCACGAAGTCAATCAGCCTCTTACGGCAGTCAACAACAACAGCAACGCGTGTCTGCGATTGCTCGCCAATCAGAACCTCCAGCCGGATGTGTTGCGCCGGGCCCTGGAAGAAATCGTTGCGGATAGCACTCGCGCAAGCGCTGTTATGGCTCGGATCCGGGCGCTCATAAAGAAAACGCCTGCCGAAAAGACCAAAGTGGATATAAACGAGGTGATTCAGGAGGTGCTCTCCCTCACTGGCCGTGAGCTTTTTGAAAATCAAATCCTGCTCGAGCGCCAATTGACAGACGCCCTTCCGCTCGTGCTGGCCGATCGCGTTCAGTTGCAGCAGGTCCTGCTGAACTTGATCATGAATGGCGTCGAAGCCATGAACGCGGTCACAAATCGCCCTCACTTACTCTGGGTGCAATCCCGGGTCGACGAATCTGGCGACGTACTGGTTGCGGTACGCGACTCGGGCACTGGCCTTGGCATAGAGGCGGATCGCGTCTTCACTCCCTTCTTTACAACAAAAGCGAACGGTATGGGAATGGGTTTGCCCATCAGCCGCTCACTTATTGAAGGTCATGGCGGGCGGCTGTGGGCCACGCCCAATTTTCCCCACGGCGCTGTGTTTTCCTTCACGCTGCCAGTAGCCACCGGGAGTACCTCATGACTCGCGCTCCCGTCGTCTTTGTTGTCGATGATGATCCGTCGGTACGTTCTTCGCTCAAGTTTCTGCTCAGCAGCATGGGTCTGCAGGTTGAGAGCTTTGACTCGGCTGAAACCTTCTTGCAAAGAAAACCGCCAGATGCGCCCAGCTGCCTTGTGCTGGACGTCAGATTACGCGGACTAAGTGGACTCGATTTTCAGCGCGAGCTTGCAGCGAGAAACATTCGTATCCCGATAGTCTTTGTCACCGGTCACGGCGATATTCCCATGAGTGTTCGTGCTATGAAGGCCGGTGCAATTGAATTCCTCACCAAGCCATACCGCGACCAGGATCTGCTGGATGCTGTTCGCATCGCACTGGAGCGAGATCGCGCTAGACGCGAACAGGAGAAAGAAGTAACGGACCTCCAACAGCGCTTCGACTCCTTGACTCCTCGCGAGCAGGAGGTGATCTCCATGGTTGTTTCGGGCATGCTCAATAAACAGATTGCCGGTCAACTGGGAACTGCGGAAAATACCGTGAAGGTTCATCGCAGCCGGGCTATGGAGAAGATGAACGCGCAATCTGTAGCGGACCTGGTAAGAATGATCGAGAAGCTTAAGGGCCCCGCGGAAAAAGCCTCGTAAACGAAAGCACTACCCCCGTTCCCCTTTCTGGGACTCTAAATCTACTAACGCTCAATAGATTTCCTTTTCCCTCTGAGAGTACCTTGAGCTCATTGGAGAATTCAGAGTGGCAAGGAATCTAGTTTCGGTAGTTGACGACGATGAGTCCATCCGCAGGACCACAACACTGCTCATCGAATCTTTTGGCTTTCGAGCGGCAGCATTTGAATCTGCCGAGGGTTTCCGTTCAGTCTTACAGGGAGAATTCAGAGTGGCAAGGAATCTAATCTCGGTAGTTGACGACGATGAGTCGGTCCGCAGGACCACAACACTGCTCATCGAATCTTTTGGCTTTCGAGCGGCAGCATTTGAATCTGCCGAAGGTTTCCTGAGGTCTGGCCAACTGTACGATACCGCGTGTCTCATTGTTGACGTACAGATGCCGGGCATGAATGGATTGCAACTCCAAAGCCACCTCGCTGCCGCAGGCTGCGGCATTCCTATCATTTTCATCACCGCTTACGACGATAGAGAGTCCCGTGGGCGAGCAATGCAAGCCGGTGCTGTCGCGTTCCTAGGCAAGCCTTTTAGCGACGAGCAGTTATTCCAAACCATTCGTTCAACTTTACGGACCGACAAAAGCGGTACGAAAACAACGTGATCACGGAGTCGTAGGGATGAATACATCAAGTATTTCGCGTGCAAGATGCTCCCGTTCGTGGTGTACAGGGAGCCTCTGTGGAGTCAGTTATGGAAAATGTCAACAGAGTTGCGTCAAGTGAACAGGGTTGCGTTGAGGATAGATTTGAAGAAATCATAGGCGACAGCCCTGCGCTGGAATCCGTACTCGCGGAGGTGGAACGGGTGGCACCGACCGATTCGACCGTGCTGGTACTCGGAGAGACGGGTACGGGCAAGGAGCTGATCGCCCACGCCATTCACAATATCAGCCCACGATGCGGGCGCCCTTTCATAAAGCTGAATTGCGCGGCCATTCCCTTTGACTTACTGGAAAGCGAACTCTTCGGGCACGAGAAGGGCGCTTTCACCGGAGCTTTCGCGCAGAAAATGGGCCGTTTCGAAATGGCTGACACAGGGACATTGTTCCTTGATGAAATAGGGGATATTCCGCTCGCTTTGCAGCCTAAGCTGCTGCGAGTCCTGCAAGAGCAGGAGTTTGAGCGTTTAGGAGGCGGCCGAACCCATCGTATCAACATCCGTCTAGTTGCGGCGACACATCGAGATCTGGCGGAGATGGTCAAGCGAAACGAGTTCCGCAGTGATCTTTACTACCGTCTAAACGTGTTTCCTGTCGTGCTGCCCCCACTGCGGGAGCGCCGGCCGGATATCTCACAATTGGTCTCGCATTTTGTCGGGCTGTTTGCCCGGCGCGTGGGCAAGCACATCGATCATATTCCGAAGGAAACGCTGGATGCGTTCACCTCGTATTCTTGGCCGGGGAACGTGCGGGAACTTCAGAACTTGATCGAACGAGCGGTGATCTTGTCGAACAACGGAGTACTTCCGAACCCTCTGCCAAAATCTGACAAGAATGGGAACACCAACCCTCTTTCCGTATCAGACAAGAATCCGGTGACGGTAACTTCTTCACAGGGCACGTTCGACGGATCTACCCGAGCCCTGATTTTGCGAGCCTTGCAGACGGCAGAGTGGATTATTGGAGGACCCAGTGGCGCCGCCACTCGGTTGGGACTGAAGCGTACGACTTTGATTGCCAAAATGAAGAAGCTCGGGATCTCGCGACCAGTGCGGCAAGTGGAGGTGGCTGGGCTGAACCAGAACCGCGAGCCGGACAGGCCGTGGCAACCCGTCGCTGATTGAGGTCGTGCGCTGACCACGAACTCTCAACCCTGAGCACAGAAACAAATGGTGGGGGCGAATGATGATCGCTTCGATTGTTACTTCGACGTATTCTCTCTCGAAAAGTAAGAGCGTGCTGTTCCTCTTTTCGTTAGCAGCGATCCTTGCAGCGCCAGCGTGGGCGCAAACGCAACTTGGGATTCTGTTCGGTACCGTCACAGATACCAGCGGAGCTGTTGTTCCCGGAGCCGAGGTTTCGGTCGAGAACGTAAGCACAGGATTGAAACGGGACGGGCGCACCGACAAAACGGGCGAATATCAGCTGGTGGGCTTGCCGACCGGAAGGTATACGCTTCGCGTTCAGAAAGAAGGATTCCAGACCGAGGTTCGCGAAGGAATTGCCCTGAGCCCGGGTGCTGCAATCGGGATCAATTTGTCACTGGTCGTGGGCAAG
>WNFS01008531.1_pt1 | contig 11741 bp, 9 predicted proteins | sample 5400141 | NCBI WGS metagenome assembly WNFS01 (sample SAMN13153358, study PRJNA577476) | soil metagenome | isolation source: 60 cm saprolite under Madrone tree | place: USA:California | collected 2016-06-14 | reverse complement strand
ATTGTCGACGTCAGCCAGGAAATCACCGAAGAGCTCGCCAACCAGGTGCAGGGCGCGGGTATCGAGCGCGTGCGCATCCGTTCCGTGCTCACTTGCGAATCCCGCCGCGGCGTTTGCGCGCTTTGCTATGGCCGCAACCTCGCCACCGGCCGCATGGTTGAGCTTGGCGAAGCCGTCGGCGTCATCGCCGCGCAGTCCATCGGCGAACCCGGCACGCAGCTGACCATGCGCACCTTCCACATCGGCGGAACCGCTACGCGCGTCTCCGAACGCTCCACGCTCGAAGCGCGCAACAACGGCGTCGTCAAGTTCGTAGACATGAAGTTCGTCGAAGGCCGTGGGGGCACTTCCATCGCCATGAACCGCGCCGGACTGATCGCTATCGTCGATGAAAAGAACCGCGAGAAGGAGCGCTATCACGTCGTTTACGGAGCGCGCCTCCGCGTTCAGGACGGTGAACACGTCACCCACGGTCAGATCCTCGCCGAATGGGATCCCTTCACCTTCTCCATCCTCACCGAAACCGCCGGCTCTGTGAAGTTCGACGACCTGCGTCCCGGCCTGACCATCGAAGAGCAGGTGGACGAAGTGACCGGTCTCTCACAGGACGTCGTCACCCTGCCACCGGGCGATGAGAAGCATCAGCCCGCGATTCTGGTCCGTGATTCTTCCGGCAAGGTTCGCAAGAAATACCTCATGCCATCCCGCGCTCACTTGATGGTCAAGGATGGCGATGAGGTGCAGGCCGGCGACGTACTTGCGAAGATCCCGCGTGAAACCACCAAGACCAAGGACATTACCGGTGGTCTCCCGCGCGTTGTCGAGCTCTTCGAGACTCGCAAGCCCAAGGATCCTGCCGTCATCAGCGAAATCGACGGCAGCGTCCGCTACGGCGATATCGCCAAGGGGATGCGCAAAGTCTACGTCGAAAGCGAGGATGGCAAGACGAGCAAGGAATACTCCATCCCGCGCGGCGTGCATATCAACGTTCAGGAAGGTGACCATGTCAAGGCCGGCGAGGCCCTTATCGATGGCCCGCTCAATCTGCACGACTTGCTCGCCGTCCTCGGTGAAAAGTTCACGCAATCGTATCTGGTTAATGCCATTCAAGAGGTTTATCGTCTGCAGGGCGTGAACATCAACGACAAGCACATCGAGACGATCTCGCGCCAGATGATGCGCTGGGTCAAGGTCGAAGACGTGGGTGACACTACGTTCCTCCTCGAAGAGCAGGTGGACAAGTTCCGCTTCCGCGAGGAGAACGATCGCGTCATCGCCGACGGCGGCCGCCCAGCAACGGGCCGTCCGCTCCTTCTGGGTATCACCAAGGCGTCGCTCTCGACCGATTCGTTCATCTCCGCCGCAAGCTTCCAGGAGACCACCCGCGTCCTCACGGAAGCGGCCGTGGCCGGAAAAGTGGACTATCTCCGCGGCCTCAAGGAAAACGTCATCATGGGCCGGCTCATCCCCGCCGGCACGGGCCTAGAGCACTACCGCAGTATTCAGTTGCTGACGGAAATGCCCGCCCCCGCTCCCATGGAGGAGATTCCGGAAGCCGCCGAGCTCACTGCCGAAGAAGCGGCCGCGCTCGACTTCCTCCAGAAGGATACCGAGGCGGACGCTGCCACGGAGGGCTAAAGCTGCTTTGGGCCGGTTCTGGAGCGAATCGAAAGACCGAATCAAGCGGCGTCCCGGGAACCCCGGGACGCCGTTCTTGCTTCGAGGCCACCGGTCGAGTTGTCCTTCAGGAACTTCCCGGGTCCACTTTGATTGCTGAAATCCGGTCGGAGTTCCTACAATAGAGTCATATCTATGCGTGGCGATTCCTGAGTCTGCAGGTCCTGCCTACGTTTATGCTCGACGAAAACCAAAGCGCCCGCCGCAGCACCGCAGACTCTTTAACCGGCAGCATCCCGCGTTCCGTCATCTCCTCGCGCTTCGAGCAGTTCGAAAAGCGGCAGAGCGAACTCTGGTGGCTCACCCGCAGTGTTCTCTTTCTCCTGTCGCTGGCTTACGCCTGGACGTCTTGGGACGCGGTCCGCTCTCTGGCGCACGGCTTCGAGAAATTGCCGGTCTTTCTCGTTTTGCTCATCGTTCTCTTCGGCCTATATACGTGGAAGAAGACGCAGGAGCTCTCCGAAATGCGTGGCCTGATGCGCGGGCTGGAGCAGCGCGTGGAGGCCCCTCCCAGCGAAAAACAGCTCGGACAGCTATTCGAGGTCATCTCTCGGTCTCAGCAGGGCTATCGTGACCTGATCGACTCTTTCGATGACGTTCTGCTTGCCCTTACGCTGGAGGGACAGGTTCGTGCCGTCAACCGCAGTTTTTCCGATCTGGTGGGCATGCCCTTCCAGCAAATTATCGGCAAGCCCATCACTGATTTCTTGGAGGAGGGCAGCGAGGAGGGATCCGACCTTTTGCGGCGCGCCATGCCCCGATTCATGGAACGCCGCCAATGGTCCGGTGTTGTTCAGGTGCGGCTGAAGGCACAAGCGACGCTCTTTTACTTCGATTGTGTCGCGCATGCCATGATGCGCGACGGCGAAATCCACGGCATTACCGTTTTGGGGCGCGACGTCACGGCACTCCGCAAGAACGAAGCCCGCTTTACGGAACTCTTCGAAACGCTCCAAGAAGGCATCTACATCACCACCCCGGAAGGGGCCATTGTGGACGTCAATCCTGCGCTGGTGCGCATGCTGGGCTACGATTCCAGGGAAGAATTGGTGAAGAAACGAGTTGCCGAAGTCTTCGTGGACCAGGCAGAACGAAAGATCGTTCAGGCCGAGGTCGACCGTCAGCCCATGATCCAGGGCCGGGAGATCACCCTGATTTGCAAGGATGGCACTTCCATCGTGTGCCTGAATACCGCTGCGGCCGTTCGCGACAATGCCGGACGCGTGGTGCGCTATCAGGGTGCGCTCATGGACATCACCGAGCGCCGTGAGATGGAACGCCGCCTCCATCAGCAGCAGGAATTTGCCCGCCGCCTCGTCGACAGCTTCCCCGATCTCATCCTGGTGCTTGATACGGCGGCCCATTACACATTTGTCAGCCCTCGTTGCCGAGAGGTGCTCGGTTACGATGTCGAAGACGCGCAGCACATGGAATTTGGCGACCGCACCCATCCTGAGGACTTGCCCGCTCTCCTGTCGCTGTACAAAAACCTCATCAACGGCAAGCAGACCTTCGCGTCTTTGGAAATTCGCGCGCGCCACAAGTCGGGAGAGTGGCGCCGGATTCGCTTCAATTTCAGTCCTTTATCCGATGAACAGGGCAATATCGAGGGCGTGGTTCTCTCCGGCCGCGACGTTACCGATCTCAAGCGTCTGGAAGAACAGCTCATTCAGGCCGAGAAACTTGCTGCCATGGGGCAGATGCTGGCCGGCGTCGCCCATGAGCTGAATAATCCCCTTACTGCCATCATCGGCGTTACCGAGCTTCTCCGCGATCGCCCGGGAGCCGATGAATCCACCAAGCACCAACTGGAAATGACCCACCGGCAAGCCCGCCGTGCCGCGCGCATCGTCCAGAATCTTCTCGAATTCTCACGTCCCGCTTCGCCGCAGAAAAAGCCCCTGGACCTTAATAACCTTCTCGATCGCACTCTCCAGTTGCAAGAGCATTCTTTGCGCCGCAACAATATCGAGGTAGATTTTCATCCCCAGGCCGATCTTCCCGGCATCATCGGGGACGCCAACCAGCTTATTCAGGTCTTTCTGAACCTTGTTACCAACGCCGAGCAGGCCATCCGCGAAGTTCGTGACAACGGCCGAATCCAGATTCGTGCGAGCCGCAACGGTAATCGGGGCTCAGCATCTGCATGTCCATCATTCGCGAGCACGGAGGGAACATCGAGGCCGAAACACTTCCCGCCGGCGGCTCGGCCTTTACCATCTATCTCCCGGCCGCGCCCGACCAACATCCCGACGCACTTCCCGCACCTTTCCAAACTGGGGCCGTCTCTTCCGAAGCGGTTCGACCGGAAACCGATCTTCTTGTGGGCCGCGCGGTACTCGTTCTCGACGATGAAGAGAGTCTGCGCATGCTGCTTAAGGAAGGCCTCTCTGCTCGGGGTCTGCGCGTGGATTGTGCCGCGACCACCGACCAAGCTCTGGCTCATCTAGGGCGCTTCAGTTATGACGTGTTTCTTTGTGACCTGCATCTTTCCTACGGCGGCTTCCTGGTGAATGGCCGCGACGCCGCCAGCCGCATCCTCGGGGCCGCGGGGTCGCAAAAACCTGCGCTCATCTACATGACGGGCGACTTGGTTGAAATTACCGAGGGAACTGCCGAGCCCTGCTGTCTCCAAAAACCCTTCCGCATCTCAGACGTGCTGGCTCTTCTGACGAAGGTTCTGTCCGCGGCTCCGGCGGAAACGCGGCGCATGTAGCGATTCTTTCTCCATTTCACTCGGCGCAGTCGATGGCAGCAGGATTTGCTCGTCTGTGATCCTCGAATTCGCAGTTAGTTTTTTTTCTTTAGTGGCGTCGTCGGCTTCGCGCTCGTTGCCGGGTCCACCCCAAAATCCCATACGAAGAGGTTCATTCCATCAGGCAGTATCTCCGCCAGCGCGTATTCGCCGGGTGGCAGGGGTCCGCTCAAGGTGAAGCGAAAGACGGTAGGCGCAATTTCCCATCTTTGGATCGAAATCGTGTCGCGCTTTTCCTCTAGCTGTTCTCCGAAGAGTTTCTTGATCGATTCCAACTGACGCGTGTGGCCCTTAACGGTTGCCCGCACGAGCTCCACTTCCGGCCCGGATTCGCCCGGCCGACTGCTTTTCACGATGGGCGTAGTGCGGTCCGGATCCGGTGGTGCCTCGCGCAAATAGAATTCCGTTTGTCCATCAGTTACCCGGATGCTGGCCCGGGTTCCGGGAATTTGCACGTTTTGCTTGCTGGGAACGATGGGAATGGGCGAAAGCACCTGCTTCAGATACTGCTTCTTGTCCGTCCGGATCTCGGAGCCCACCTGTTCCAGAGGCTTCACGGATTTGCCGTCGATGAGAAACATCCCCTCTCCAGGCGGCAGGAAGACACCGGGTGCCACCTGCAGGCTCACGTCCACGTCCATAACTGTCTCAATTTTTTGGGCTTGCTCCTGCGCGTGGATCTTTTTGGCGAGAGCATCCTGTTCGCTTTTTTCCTCTGCCGCGGCCCGGGACGTGGCCTCCCAATCCACCATCGCGGCGGGGATCTCCTCCCAATCGCCCCGCTCCGCGCTCATGTAGCGAACTCGCTCTCCCTGCCGCAGATAATCCCGGACCAGTTGAAAGCTTCCGTCCTTGAGCACCAGCTTCTTCGCTCGCGGCAAGGCAGGCACTCCCGCCTGCCCAACCCTGCTGCTGGCTTGCCTCTCTGCCGTCGGCTGCTGTTGTGCAGTACGGCCTGCCGACCGGGAGGACACAGGTGAGCCGGGCCAGCTTGCCAGGAAGGCGCAACAAACAAGCGCGACGATTCTGGGTGATCCCATGGACCTTTCCTATGATGTGCCAAGCATGCAAGCTTGCCCAGTTTGTCCCTGTGGCGAGCATACTCCCGCGCCTTCGGGACCTGCAACCTGCCGTTTGGACTCCCCAGGAACACAAATGGCTCCCTGGCTAGGCCAGGGAGCCATGAAAAGTCCGTTTAATTCTAATGCTTTAGTGCGTGCATTTCGGAAACAGGGTCACCAGAACCATCAGATCTGAAAGCGTGAACAGCCATTGATCGGCGCTGATTCCAGCCGCTTCCGCAGCCCGCGCGATGAAGCCCAAATGGCGGCTCTTGGCAAAGTTGTGCACATGCTCGACGCAAATGCCTGTCAAACTGGCGACTTCCGAATCGGTGAAGATTTTTTGGCTCGACTTCACGGTGACCATGGCCAGCTCCTCTGCTCCGCCCTAATTTTCTTCTACACTTCGTTTTGATGCTGTAGACATCGTATGCGCTGCACTGTTTCTAGAGCAATAGTCGTTCCGTTCTGTCTTGGAAAAACCATCCGTCTAGTACTTTCCCTCTAAAGCCTGATGAAACAGGCATTTTTCCACGCTTTATCGCTGCGTGGACAGATAGTACGAAGGGAAGGCAAAGGCCAGCGAATGGTAAAAATGTTCTACTTATGCAAACTTGTTACGGTTTTCGGTAGGGGTTACGGCAATCTCTCGCATCTGTTTCGTGTGCCGTATGTTGCGTCAGGCGATAGAATTGAAGCCACTCCTTGGCCTTCAGGGTCCCGAGAAACAATGCGGCATACTCCGTTTCGGAGGCCGCCGCCGCTGGTCGCTTCGATAAACCAGCGTAGGCTCGCGCACTTCACACAATTCCACCAGCATAACCTTTCGCGGATCATCTGGGTTCGACCGCACCGGCGCCTTGTGCCCGAGGACGAGTGCTTCCGCGATCATCATCGGAACATGAACGGACTTATCCCATCCGCGCGGAAAGGAATCAGAGGGCCGCTCCCCCAGCCTGCTCGAGGGCATAAGCCAGTTGCAGGACGCGCGCCTCCGCAAATGGCGCCCCAAAGATTTGCAGCCCCACAGGCAGCTTTCCCTCGATCATGCCGCAAGGAACGGAGATCCCCGGGACTCCCGCCAACGATCCTGTAACTGTATATATATCAGCAAGATACATCTGGAGTGGATCGTCCGTACGCTCTCCTAATTTGAACGCCGGAACCGGAGAAGTGGGCGTCAGAATGGCGTCCACCTTGGTAAACGCATCGCGGAAATCCTGAGCGATCAGCGAACGAACCTTCTGCCCCTTCAAGTAATAGGCGTCGTAGTAACCCGCCGAGAGCACATACGTGCCGAGAACGATGCGGCGTTTTACTTCCGCGCCAAATCCGGCACCCCGCGTCTTGCGATACATCGCCAGCAGGGAATCGTCATCCACGCGCAATCCGTAGCGCACGCCGTCGTATCGCGCCAGGTTGGAACTGGCTTCCGCGGTCGCGATGATGTAGTACGCCGCGATGGCGTAATCCGTATGCGGCATGTGAATTTCGACCAATGAGCATCCCAGTTTCCTGAAGACTTCGACGCCGGCCTCAATTTTCTTCCGCACTCCCGTATCCATGCCTTCGGCGAAATACTCCTTGGGGATGCCCAGCCGCAGCCCCTTCACGGGCTTCCCAAGTTCCTCCCGATAATCGGGAACCGGCACGGTCGTCGAAGTCGAATCCTGCGGGTCGCGCCCGGCGATGATTTCGAGGATGGCCGCGGCGTCTTTCACGTTGCGCGCCAATGGCCCGATGCGGTCCAGTGAGGACGCAAAGGCGATGAGTCCATACCGCGAAACGCGGCCATAGCTCCCCATCATCGCTGGGATTCCACAAAACGATCCCGGCTGTCGAATGGAACCACCCGTATCCGTCCCAAGTGATGCTACGGCTAGACCCGCCGCCACTGCCGCTGCCGAGCCTCCGCTCGATCCTCCCGGCACGCGATCTTCGACGAGCGGGTTCTTCACCGGCCCATAGGCCGAGTTTTCATTCGAGCTTCCCATGGCGAACTCGTCGCAGTTGGTCTTGCCCAGGATGACCGCGCCGGCTGCTTCCAGCCGCTCAACCGCGGTCGCATCGTACGGCGGAACATAGTTCTCTAAGACCTTCGAACCGCACGTCGTCTTTATCCCGCGCGTACTGATGACGTCCTTGACAGCCACCGGCACGCCGGCCAGCGGCGGGAGCGGCTTTCCTTCCGCCACCAACGCATCGATTCTGTCCGTTTGCCTGCGGGCCCGCTCCGGCGACAGCGTCAGAAAAGCGTTCAGCTGCGGATTCCGCGATTCGATCCGCTTATAAAAATCTGCCGCCAGCTCGCGCGCCGAAATTTTCTTCGCCCTCAGCGCCTCTTTGACTCCGTCAATCGTCCAGTTCGTGGTCATTGCTAGCTCGACCCTTGCTCCGGTTCTCTTCTTTTCCTTAGAGGCTTTAAAGCCTCGGCGCTTTTAGCCCGGGGATATAGGGCCCTCCGCCTGTTGATTTCCGCGCCCTGAGTTCTTCAAATCGAGGCTGGGGCTGGCTTTCGAGCCTGCGCGTTGCTTTCGCCTGAAATACAGGGTGGAGAGAGCAGAACCCCATCCTCTACCTCTCAATGACTTTCGGCACCCGGAAATACGGAGGTTCGGGATCCGGGGCGTGCCTGAGGACGTCCTCAGCCACCGCACACGGCACAATCAGGTCCTCGCGTAGCGTGGTATCCGCGGTTTGGTCTTCGCTGAGCACTTGCGCCATGGGCTGGACGTTGGCGGTATCCAACTCGTTCAATTTTCCGATATATTCCAAGATCTCGTCGATTTGCGCGCGGTAGGTCTCCAACTCGGCCTCGCTCAAGTCGAGGTAGGCCAGCTCCGCCACGCGCAACACATCTTCCCGGCTGATTTTCAAAGCGATTTCCTGTAATTCGGGCGTTCGAACGACAGCGAAATTCTAGCATATCCGCGAGGCGCATCGCCGCTACTGCAGAGACTCAGGAGACTTCAGGTTGGGAAATTAAGACCGCAAACTTCGCCTTGCACTTTCCGCTCCTGGCAATTACGCTGAGCGCTCTCCGGGAGGGACTCTTGATGGACCGCCCCACGCATGCAACCCTCGAAACCGACTCCGATGGCTTTACTCGCCGCGAGTTCCTGAGCGCCATGCTGTCCACGTCACTCCTAGCCGGCGTGGCCGGCGCTGAACTCTGGGCCGCGGGCGCCGAAAACGGCATTCCCTATCGCAGGCTCGGCCGCAGCGGCGAACGCGTCTCCATGATTGGCTTGGGCGGCTGGCATCTCGGTATTCAATCCGACGAACAGGAGAGCGTCCGCATCATCCGCACCGCGCTCGATAGCGGCATCAACTTCCTCGACAACTGCTGGGACTACAACAACGGCGACAGTGAAATCCGCATGGGCCAGGCGCTGCGCGACGGCTACCGCCACAAAGCCTTCCTCATGACCAAAATTGACGGCCAGACCAAGCAGACCGCGGCCGCGCAGATTGATGAATCGCTGCGGCGGCTCCAAACCGAGCACATCGATCTTCTGCAATTCCACGAAGTCATCCGCATGACTGATCCGCAGCGCATCTTCGCCCCCGCCGGCGGAATGGAAGCCGTCCTCGAAGCGAAAAAAGCGGGTAAGGTTCGCTACATTGGTTTCACTGGTCACAAAAATCCCGCGATGCACCTTAACATGCTCGAAACCGCTGCCACGCACCAATTTGATTTCGACGCCGTTCAGATGCCCCTCAACGCCATGGACGCTCACTTTGAAAGTTTCGAAAAAAAAGTGCTGCCCGTCCTGGTGAAAAAAGAAATCGGTGTCTTGGGCATGAAACCTATGGGCGCAGGCCTTCTGCTCAAAAGCAACACCGTCTCTCCGGTCCAGTGTCTCCGCTACGCCATGAGCCTGCCCACCAGTGTGGTCATCACCGGTTGCGAATCCCTGGCCAATTTGCAGCAGGCCCTCGATGTCGCGCGGAATTTCAAGCCGCTGACCACCGCCGAGTCTGCCGCGCTGCTTGCCAAAACACAGCAAGCCGCCCGCGAAGGTCAGTTCGAAGGCTACAAGACCACGAACAACTTCGACGGCACGGTCCACAATCCGCAGTGGCTCGGCTAGCCCCGATCGTTTTCGCTCCCAGGTCCGGTTGGCGGACTCCCCGTCCCGCACAAGGGCAAGCGCGCGGTCATCCGGAAGCGCTCCGATGAGCTGAGAATCTAGAGCGACCGGGTCAAGCACGGATAGAATGAGCCTTGGGCAGAAATGCTCGGTCTGCGATGCGATTCCTATGCGGAAACAGTGTCGTTCTTTCGCGGATAGTTCTTCGCGATGTAGTTGTCCACTAGCGCCTGAAACGCAACGGCAAGCTGATCATAAGTGCCTTCGAGCGTGACGTCTTTTTTGCCGTCGATGTATACCGGGCAGCGCGGCGCTTCGCCCGTCCCGGGCAGGCTGATGCCGATGTTGGCGGCTTTTGATTCGCCCGGGCCGTTGACGATGCAGCCCATCACCGCAAGAGTCATTTCCTCAACACCTTCGTACTGCGTTTTCCAGACCGGCATCATGTCCCTGATGTAGCCCTGCACGCTTTCCGCCAGTTCTTGAAACGTGGTGCTGGTGGTACGTCCGCATCCAGGGCAGGCGGTCACGCTGGGCGCAAAGGAACGTAGCCCGAGCGCCTGAAGCAGTTCGCACGCGGCGTAAACCTCTTCGCGGCGATCCCCGCCGGGGCGCGGTGTCAGCGAGATTCGAATCGTATCGCCGATGCCTTGGTACAGCAGAATGCCCAGAGACGCCGCTGACCAGATCTGCCCCTTCATGCCCATGCCCGCTTCCGTAAGGCCCAAGTGCAGCGGCTGTTCGGTCTTAGCGGAGAGATCGCGGTAAACGGTGATGAGGTCACGCGGCCGCGAGGTCTTGCACGAAATAATGATCTGGTCCTTGCGAAGCCCGGATTCGATGGCCAGTTCGGTGGACTGCAGCGCGGAGAGCACCATGCAATCGTTGATAATCTCTTCAGATTCCTTGCCGAGATTCTTGTCCGTGTTCTCCTGCATCTTGCGCATCACCAGCTCTTGATTCAGCGAGCCGCCATTCACGCCGATTCGAACGGGCTTGCCATTGTCGCGCGCGATCTTGCAGATGGTGGAGAACTGTTCATCTCGCCGCTGCCCGGCCCCAACATTGCCCGGGTTGATCCGGTATTTATCCAGCGCTTTCGCGCATTCAGGAGACTTGGTCAGAAGTACGTGCCCGTTGTAATGAAAGTCGCCGATGATGGGAGCCTCGCACCCGGCATCGCGCATCCGTTTTTTGATCTCTGGAACCGCCGCTGCCGCTTCCGGCACGTTCACTGTCCAACGCACAATCTCCGACCCGGCCTCGGCCAGCTCCAACGTCTGCTTCAATGTCGTCTCGATGTCAGCGGTGTCCGTGTTGGTCATGGACTGCACGACGATGGGCGCGCCTCCGCCTACGCGCACGTGTCCGACCTTCACGCCGTACGTTTTGCGGCGCGCATGGCGGCTAGCAGCAGCGTCAAGACCTTCGATCTGTGTAAGCATTCCCCTCAATTCTAACTTGATTTGGCCCTGCCGCGAAATCGCATGTGTTCGCGGTAGGCCGGCCCATTTATCCATTGGTCTTGTTTGCTCTTTGGGACCGCACGGCGAAATGGGATGTCTGTCTGTGAGGCAGTCTCGGATATAATTTGCCGCAAGGATTCGCCCCAGCTGATCCCCTGTTCGCAAATGGTACCGAGTCTGTGCCAGGTCAGGCCGAAAGGGGAGCCCATGCTTGCTCACTCGAATTGGATTTCAGTAGGGAAACTCCCAACCACAGCGATGATGGCGTTGGGATTCGTTGCTTTCATGTACGCACCGGGAAGCGCCGCGCAGACGCACATCACCGTAAGCGTGTCCCCTACGAGTGCGGGCGTCGAAGCTGGTACTGGCAAGCAACAATTTACAGCCACGGTTCGAAGAGACTGGAGAAATCGCGGGGTGCTCTGGACGCTTGCTGGTGCCGGATGCAGCGGCAGTGCTTGCGGAACACTCTCGGCAACTTCGAGCGCGTCCGGAGTGCCAATTACCTACACGGCCCCGGGAACGGTGCCGGCCAATCCCACGGTGACGCTCACAGCAACCTCGGTCTCGAATAGCACCAGATCAGCCAGTGCGACAATCACGGTAACGTCAACATCGCCCGTGTCGGTCACCATCTCGCCCACCAGCGCCTCGTTGAACGTTTCGACCGCACGGCAATTTACGGCCA
>WNFS01004007.1_pt1 | contig 11741 bp, 9 predicted proteins | sample 5400141 | NCBI WGS metagenome assembly WNFS01 (sample SAMN13153358, study PRJNA577476) | soil metagenome | isolation source: 60 cm saprolite under Madrone tree | place: USA:California | collected 2016-06-14 | reverse complement strand
CCCGATCCGTTGAAGCAAAGTAGCGTAAACAAGATGGAAGTCAGCGTTATTGGGCTCAAGACGTAACGCCGTCTCCATGTGCGGGACTGCTGGATCGAATTTGGATTGTCCGGTCAAGGCAACAGCGAGGCTTGTATGCGCCTTCGCATCTTTCGGATTGAACTGGAGCGCGATCCCGTATTGTTCGACCGCTTTTTCCAACTGCCCTTCTTTTTGCAATGCCGAGGCGTAATCAAAATGCGGTTTGGCGCCTGCCGGCACATCGGCGACCACCCACGCCTGGCGCTGCACTTCGGGAATCGCGACATGTGTTTGCCAAAACCAGAGCGCGCCTAATGGCAGCACAAATATGGCCACCCATTTTAAGCCGTGCCAAGCCCAACTGGGAAGCACACCGCCCAACGTTACATCTGCCGTTCCTCCAGCTATTCCGAGCGATTGTCGGGTAGAGCGTTCTCGAACTTTCCAGATAAACCCATCGTAATAAAAATGCAGCAGCGTCGAAGCAGTCACCACGCCGGTGAGAATGCGTTTAACCGTGTCCATGCCGATATGCGCATTAATGTAAGAGACTGAGCCATAGGCTAAGACGAGTCCGACATAGAGGCCGATAAGCGATCCGCTTCGGCGAAACACAAAACGCATGAATCCGCCGATGTTGCTGTCTTTTTCAACTCGGTTGCGGTTGTAAATCCAGACTAACGAGAGGTATTGCACGTCGTGAAAAACTTCGAACAGCGCAATTCCAACGAGAATGTTTGCTACGAGGTTATTGCAGTACCACCAAAACGCGATGCTCGTGATCAGCAGAGCTAACTTCACGGGATTCGGCCGTTTTCCGATTATCCAAAGCCGGCAGAAATGCGCGACAAACAAGACGGAAACGGCGACGGCCAAGAGTAGAATCAGCCCTTGTCCAAGTTGCACCACTGATGGCGGGATGAATGGTCCACCGCACAGGTAGTAAGTGTCGAGAGTGTCGCTTAGGCGATATGGCGAAAGCGCCACCGCAGTGGCGAACCAGATCACGCACATTGCGAAATCAAGCCGCCGAGTGAGCGCATCGAACGTTCCCGTTTTGGCGTCGTAAATGCGGCAGAACCCGTACGTTTGCATGAGTCCGTGCCAAACGCCCCAGAAGAAAACGACCAGCAAAATTCCTTTGAGGTCCCACCAGAAGAAGGCAGTACAGACCGCGAGAAGAAAGAGTGGCGCGAAGATGAATCGCCATTTAAAGCGTTCGAACAATGCGCGATCGCCATACGCGCGGATCATCCCCGGCAGGTGATGTCCCATCGCGCCAAACGCTGCGACGAAGAGATAAATGTCTTGGGGACTCCAGCGCGCCTGGGCCAGCGCGAAAGCCGGCACCAGCAACAGCGGCGTGCCGACGTAGAGAATCAGATCTCGCCACGAATCAAGAATCCATAACTTCGGTCGGGACGCGCTGGCGGGCGCAGCCGGAGCAGTCTGGAGACGTGAAAATGCGCTGAGCTGCTGCATCAATTCGGGAACCAAGTTTTCCTTAACTTGGTAGGAAAATCAATCGCCTTGTTCCGGGCGAGAGCAAGTGGTGATTGGCAATCTTATGCGCGCATTTTCTAAACTGCGCTCGAAGTTAAGGTGGCACTGTGCAAGAGACTCAAGTCGGAAAACTAAAAAAGAACGAACAAGAACGCGATTTCCTTTGTGTCGTCACCGACGCATTCCGTGTTTTCGCCCGGCGTTCCTCCAGCATGCTCGGCAGCGCCTGGGCGTTTGCTGCAGCTTTGCTTGTCATTGTCGTCTGGCTCGTTACTGGCCCCGTTTTTCAGTTTTCCAATACGTGGCAACTGATCATCAACACCGCTACGACCATTATCACCTTCCTGATGGTATTTCTGATTCAGAACACACAAAATCGCGATGCCAAGGCAGTTCATTTGAAATTGGACGAACTCATTCGCGCGGTTAAAGACGCGCGCAATGAACTCGTCGATCTCGAGGAGCTCTCTGATGAGGAGCTTCAGAAGCTCGAAGAACAGTTCCGGAAGATGCGCAAACGAGCGGAGAACGATGGAAGTCCTTCGCGCCACGTCGACCCTTCCGCAACCGCTGAGAGGGCGCGTTAAGCAGTCTTGCCCGGCTTCTTTGCCTGGCCCGTTCGCAGAAAAATTTTGCCACTCGGACAGAGCCGAAAAACCTCGCAGGTTGAGCAGTCGGGTTTGCGCGCGTAACAACGTCGGCGGCCATGCCAGATGAGCCAGTGACTCCACTCTGTCCAATGCTCGCGCGGCACGAGCTTCATCAAATCGCGCTCGATCTTTTCCGGGTCCTTGTGTTTTGTCAGACCGAGCCGCTGTGAAAGCCGGATGACATGTGTGTCCACAACGATGCCTTCGTCTTTGTGAAACGCATTGCCCAGTACAACATTCGCCGTCTTGCGGCCGACGCCGGGCAAGGCGCGTAAGTCATCCATCGTGTCAGGAACTTCGCCGCCATGTTTTTCGACGATGGCGCGCATCGCACCGCGAATGCTTTTCGCTTTGTTGCGATAAAAGCCCGTGGATCTGATCGCGTTTTCCAACTCGGCTTGTGGCGCCTCGGCATAATCTTTCGCCGTGCGATATTTCTTGAACAGCGGAGGCGTGACCATATTTACCCGTTTATCCGTGGATTGCGCCGACAGAATTGTCGCTACTAGAAGCTGGAGTGGATTGCGAAAATCCAACTCGCAATGCGCATTGGGGTAAACTTTTGGCCAGATCTGAATTAGCTGCTTCACTCGCTCGCGCGCCGTCATATGCGCGGATTATTCCCCTCGATGTCGATCTTGCAAGATGGTACGGGCGGCAGGCACATGTTTAGCGCTAAAGGCGCTCTGCAAGTTATAGCCTGGGGCATCGCCCCAGGAATTCGATCTACGAACGCAGCGCTGAAAGCGCGATTCACTGCCTAAATATGGTCAAAATTGACATTCGCGGACTCAACAGAAAGTGAGTCGCGCTTTCAGCGCTATTGCCTTTTCTTCATTTCACGAATCCTGGGGCGTTGCCCCAAGGCTTGTAGTGAGACCGCGCCGTTAGCGCTAACCAAATACGCGCGAGGCTGTACCCCAGGACCGACATTTTTATCCTGCGCATTGTCCGGGCGACCTGCTATCGATTCACTGCAGCCAGTTATGGAAGAAACGACCGCCAGAGCAATCGATCGTCGCCCGATTGCTACACGTAATCGAAAATGGGCGCAGGCAGCTACCGCGTGGCTCGCGTCACGAAATGTTTCGCCTAATGCAATTTCGATTGCGGGCATGTGTGCTTGCATTGCAGGGGGCATAGCCCTTGCCCTGACTTCGATTTCTGACTATCGAATCTTGTGGCTTATTGCCGCGCTTGGCGCGCAACTGCGCCTGACCGCGAACATGCTCGATGGGATGGTTGCGCTCGCTTCCGGTCGCGCTTCAAAGGTAGGAGAACTTTACAACGAAATTCCCGATCGTGTTTCCGATGCGGCAGTATTCATCGGCGCCGGTTTCTCCTGGGGCGGAAACGTTACACTTGGATATATCGCAACCATCCTGGCCATCTTCACGGCCTATGTTCGCGCCGCTGGAAAAATCGCCGGCGCACCTAACGAGTTCTGCGGACCGATGGCAAAACAACATCGGATGCTGGTTATCACTGTGATTTGCCTGTACTCCGCAGTCGTCCCGCGACCGTGGCAGATTTTGCACTTCGATAAGTTCGAAGTTGGCGTGATGAGTCTTGGACTTGGCGTGATAGTCGTCGGCTGCTGTATCACAATTGTTCGAAGACTGAATCGAATCGCACATGCCTTGAGATGAACAATGTGACATGGCAGCGGCTGTTTGGGTTTCGTCATGCTTTTGACGATCCGGTCACCGTCGTGCTGACGCTTGCAGTGGTCGCTCTGCTTTTGTTGGCACCGCTTCTGATTTTCATCACGACCCGAGCGGCCAGGAGCACTGCCGACAAGGGAAAGGAACTTTGGGATCGCTATCGCTCCTGGATCTGGCTGGTGTTGCTGATTCTCATTCCCGTTCTCGCGGGCGCTTTCTGGACGATTCTCGCAGTCGCCACGCTCAGCTTTCTATGCTATCGCGAATACGCGCGAATTACCGGTTTGTTTCGTGAACGAACGATCAGTCTGATCGTCGTTATCGGTATTCTCTTCCTTACTTTTGCCGAACTGGACAATTGGTATCGACTCTTTGTTGCGTTATTCCCGTTGACAGTCGCGTTGATTGCCATCGGCGGGTTGATCGCTGACCAACCGAAAGGATACATCCAACGCGTTGGTCTGGGGGTGCTCGGATTCGCTCTTTTTGGAAGCGGCCTCGGCCATCTTGGTTACATCGCGAACGATTGGAACTACCGGCCGATTTTATTGCTGATCATCGGTGCCGTTGAAATGAATGATATCTTTGCTTACATCTGCGGCCACCTATTCGGTCGTCGAAAATTTGTTCCGAACACCAGCCCAAACAAGACAATTGGAGGGGCGCTAGGCGCAGTTGTGTTAACGACACCGTTGGTGGCGATCGCCGCTCATTTCATTTGGCGTAACACCGCGCTCGACAACTCAATTCGTTTGGTTGGTCTTGGCATCATCATCAGCATAGTTGGCCAGTTCGGCGATTTGATGCTCTCGTCGATCAAACGCGATCTAAGCCTTAAGGACACTGCCAAGCTCATTCCAGGTCACGGCGGTTTGCTGGATCGCTTTGACAGCCTGATTCTCGTCGCGCCCGCTGTCTTTCACTACGTCAATTATTTTGTCGGTTTCGCAGCGGGTCAGCCGGAGCAAATTTTCACTGGAGGCTAAGAATCGGTGGACCCCTGGCAACTTCAACCAGCGCGTGACACCGGCCTGACTCCAGCAGAGCGCTTCCGCAGCGTGAGACGTGAGAGTGGCCTGCTAGAGAGCTTCGCCCATCACGCTTGTTTTTCGCTGCTGCGAAGTTATTTCGCCATCGCACATCGCCTCACGATAACGGGCCGGGAGAAACTGCCGGCGCACGGACCATTTGTGCTCGTTGCCAATCATTGCAGTCATCTCGATGCACTCGCTCTTGGAGCAGCGCTTACTCCGCGCCATCGCGAGCGCGTATTTCCGATCGCCGCAGGCGACGTTTTCTTTCAAAGCACTGTGACCAGCACCTTCTCAGCGATCATGCTCAACGCTTTGCCAATGTGGCGGAAAAATTGCGGCCCGCACGCCCTTGCCGATTTGCGCAGGAAATTACAGGAAGAAAGAGCGATCTTCATCATCTTTCCGGAAGGCGGCCGCAGTCGCAATGGCTCGATGATGCCTTTCAAACATGGGCTCGGCATGCTCGTCGCCGAAACAAACATCCCCGTTGTGCCTTGCGGTCTCGTTGGAACCTTCCATGCGCTGCCGCCACACCAAAAGGTTCCGCGACCTGTGGCGATCAAGCTACAAATCGGAGATGCACTCGAGTTCGCATCAACAGCCAACGATCGCGGGGGCTGGTCACAGATCTCGCACAGGGTCGAATCATCGGTGCGCAACCTCGCTGGTCAACAGTGACGCAGACAATCCTGTCTGCGCGTGTTCAGCGCCAACGGCGCAGCATTCACCTTGAGCCTGGGGCAACGCCCCAGGATCCGTGAAATCCAAAGCGCCAGCGCTGAAAGCGCGATTCACCCTAGTATGAGTTCGATTCCCCGGGCGACTGAATCGCGCTTTCAGCGCTTGTTTACACGACGATTTGTATCCCTGGGGCGGTGCCCCAGGCTTACATGACATCGCGCCCTTGGCGCTAAATCGATACAGATCACCTTGTCTACACTCCAATCCTCGCAGACAGGATTGTCTGCGTCACGCCGCTGCGTAGCGCTCCAGCTTTCGCGCCAGATCGGGTGGGACGTGCGCGACAATGACGGCATCGTTGCCTTCGTAGCGCAGTTCCAGGACGTGGCCGACGCGATGGATTTCAGCGATCAACGCAGATTCATTCGATGGAATAAGAAAACGCGAGCGCAACCGCCACGAGGAAAGTGCCTCTTCGAGCGCCTGCACAAGCTTGTTAACCTCTTCTCCGGTACGTGCTGAGATTGCGACGCTCCCCGGAAAACGCTTCGTGTAAGACTCCGCCAGCTCGCGATTCGGCAAATTATCAATCTTATTGAAAACAATCAGAGTTTGCTTGCCGTAAGCGTCCAGTTCCTTAACGACGCCATCAACCGCTTCCATCTGCTCGTCTACGCGAGGATGACTAAGATCGACAATGTGGATGAGCAGATCGGCTTCGCTCACTTCCTCGAGCGTCGCCTTAAATGATTCGATTAGTGTGTGCGGAAGTTTTCGTAAGAATCCAACAGTGTCGGTGAGAAGGACCCGCTGTTTATTAGGTAAAACAAAACTGCGCGTGGTGGGATCGAGCGTTGCAAAGAGCTTGTTCTCTGCTACCACATCGGCGCCGGTGAGCAGATTCAACAGCGTAGATTTGCCAGCGTTAGTATAGCCCACCACAGCGGCGACGGGCCATTGATGTCGCTTCCGACCCTCGCGCTGTATGGCGCGCGTCTTGCGCACGGATTCCAGCTCGCGTTCGAGTCGCGCGATCCGTTCCTGCACGCGTCGGCGATCAACTTCCAATTGCGTCTCTCCCGGCCCGCGCGTGCCGATTCCGCCAGTCTGGCGTGACAAGTGATGCCACATTCGAGTGAGACGCGGCAGAAGGTACTGCAACTGTGCAAGCTCAATTTGCAATCGGCCCTCCCGACTACGTGCACGCTGCGCAAAAATGTCGAGGATCAGTTGTGTTCGATCGAGGACCTTGCGCGCGAACAGATTTTCCAGGTTGCGACCCTGAGCAGGCGAAAGTTCGTCATTAAAAATAACAGAGGTCACTTGTTGATCCTGACACGAATCCTTGATGGACTCCGCTTTGCCGCGGCCGATATAGTACGGAGCGGTCGGTCTCGGCAGTTTTTGCGTGACTGTGTCGACCACTTTCGCACCCGCCGAACTCGCCAGTTCTCGCAGTTCGTCGAGCGAATCTTGCAAGTCCCACTTCGAGACGCCGTCCTTTTCCAGGCCAATCAGGAGCGCGCGCTCCTGTGTTTTTTGCGGACGCGTTTCGATCATCCCTTTTACGCGAACCGGGAACCCCTCTGGCGCTCCGAATGCTGTCGGAGCAGAATCCTTGCTTCGTTATGAGTAAGAAGCGACAAGTTCAGTGGTGAAAAATTAGTTTGCCGCCGAAACCAGGTCAACTGGCTTTTGGCATAACGGCGGGTGGCTTGCTGAATTGCCGCGATAGATTGCATGAGCGACATCTTTCCATCGAGCAGTTCGCGAATCTCGCGAAAACCGATCATCTGTGAAGCAGTCGTACCCATCAACCTGGCAGCACGCACTTCTTCGATGACGCCCTGTTCGAACATTGCTTCCACCCGCTGATTGATTCGTTGATAAAGTTCCTCCCGGTCGCGGAAAACGAACACGCCCGTAGCCGGGATCTCTGATCCCGGCCTGCCGCGGTCACCGATCCCGCCTACAACTTCCGTCGCCGGCTTCCCAGTGAGTAAACAAATCTCCAAGGCGCGCACGACGCGCCGGCGATTTTTTGTGTCGATCGTTCGACCCGCTTCGGGATCGAGCTGCGCGAGCCGGGACCGCAATTCGCGCAAGCTCATGGCGTTCAACTCTTCGCGTAGCCTCGGATCAGCCTCAGGCAGAGGTGCCAATCCATGCGTAAGCGCTCTGATGTAAAGCCCGCTTCCCCCCACAACGATTGCGAGTTTGCCGCGTGAATTGATTTCATCGATGGCAAGCGTGGCAGCGCAGCGATATTTTTCTGCATTCATTTCTTCGTGGAGCGGCGCTGTGCCGATTAGATTATGCGGAGCCTTGGCGAGCGTTGAAGCATCTGGTTTTGCTGTTAGCAGATCGAGACCGCGATAGATCTGAAACGCATCCGCGCTGACAATTTCGGCGCCTATCTCGCCCGCGACATCCGCAGCTAGCTCAGACTTCCCGGTCGCAGTTGGGCCGACGATAAAGAACGTGTGCCTCATCTATTCAGACCGACCGGACCTGCCGATTCACTTCGGCGCGAGCGAGGCGACGATCTGTTCGAAGCGCGGATCGCCGCAAGGTTCACTGAGAAAGGCCAATGCGCTGCACCAGATCCTGAAATCTGGGATCGGACCTGACTGGCTTGAGCTGTGGACACACGTTAAGATTAGGAAGATGAAACGAGTGCTCCGCGTATGCCTTTGCTAGCAATTGAAATGCCTGTTTGCTGTTACCAAGCGCGACGTAGATCTTCGCTACTTCATAGGCCGACACGTACTGTCGCTTCGCAAGCTCATTCAACTCATTGAGTATTTCATTCGCCTCATGCTGCTTCTGCGACTTCGCATATGCACGGCCGAGCGCAGCTCTCATTAGGGGACTACCTCCTGACAGAGAAACTGCCTTTTCAAACTCTTCGGTGGCCGCATCGAGAACCTGCTTCTGCTCATAAGCCAGACCAAGATGCCAGTGCGCGACAGCGAAGTTTGGATCCATCTGGATAGTCCTGCGGCATTGATCTATGGCTTCATCGTACCGGCCCGCATAGTAGAGGGTCGCTCCCATAAACGTGTTCATCACGAGCGACGCCGGCTCGAGTTCCAGGGCTTTTTTCATTTCCTGGACAGCTTCTTCCAACCGACCCGTAGCCGTTAGATAATGAATCGCATACCACTCATGGGCCGTCGCATAATCTGGCTTGAGCTCTATACTGCGCTTGAACTCTTTCTCCGCCTCCGGCCAATTCCAATCGTAGTTCGACAGAACATGCGCCAGCGACGTGTGCGCTTCGGCGAGTGTGTTATCCAGTGCCAGCGCCTTTATTGCCGATTCTTTTGCCTTTGGCATTGTTTCGTGTGGGGCGGCAAAATTGTAAAACGTCAGTCCAATGTAGGAATCCGCCAAGCCGACGTAGCCAAGAGCGAAATTAGGATCGCGCTCGACGCTCTGCTGGAAGTGCTCGATCGCCTGTTTGATTCCGTCCGAAGTGCGCTTATTCCAAAAATAGCGGCCGCGCAGGTAGAACTGATACGCCTCTGCATTCGTGCTGTCGCGCTTAACCAGCCGCCGCTGCTCCTCGCCGGATAACTTCAACTTCAACTTCGCTGTGACTTCTTGAGCAATTGCCTGTTTGACCGCAACCAAGTCCGCGATGTTGCGGTCGTATCCTGCGCCCCAAATCTGCGCGCCAGTCACCGCGTCCACCAAATCCACCTGAACATTCAAAGCGTCCTGCACCTGTCGCACTTTTCCTGTCAGCACCGCCGCCACACCCAACTCGCGCCCCACCTGGCGCGGGTCGACATCTTTTCCCTTGTAACGAAAGGCTGTCGGGCGTGCGATTACTCGCAGTTGCTGCAACTCGCTCAGGCTATTGATCAGCGCCTCGGAAATTCCTTCCGACAAATACTCGGTGTTCGGTTCGTTGCTCGCGTTTTCGAACGGCAGCACGGCGATCGACTTATCGACCTTGTGCGCGGAAACCCGAGGCAGGAGAAAGAACCCTACGACAGCGGAAATGATCACACCGGCTGCGACAAGCATGATCAGGTTACTGCGACGATGTGTTCCCAGTGCTGCCGTTGGTGTTGCGCGAATGCCCTGCGGAGTGACATCAAAGATCCATCCGAGAACGAGTGCGAGTGGAAACCCGATCAGCAATAACACAATCACCAGACGCAGCGCCGAGTTCGGCAAGTCCCAGGCCGGAAACGCCGCTGACGCGAGCTGAATTATGCCGGCGGCAGCAATGATGTAGGCGGCCGCCACGCGGTAGACCTTGCGCCGTTTTACTTCGTCGAAGAAGCCATTCATAAAAAAAGACTCGAATTCCAAGTTACGACGAAGATCTTTGAGCGCCTTAAGCAAATCGTGTGCGCCAGGCCGGGCCGCCGGCTCGAATGCGAGCATCGATTTGAGCAGCGACCTTAGGCGAGAAGGAACGCGCGCCGCTTTCAGTTGTTCCATGGGAAGCGCGTCCGATTTCTGAACGCTGCGAATTTCCTCAATGTTGCAGCCGGCAAATGGCGTTTTTCCTGTGAGCGCAAACCAGAGCGTGGCGCCGAGCGAATAAAGGTCCGAGCGCGCATCAACCGGCCCACTTCCAAATTGCTCAGGGCTCGCGAAATTAGGTGTGCCGACAAATTCTCCGTGCGTCAGATCCATTTCTCCTCCGGCATCCGCGATCGCCTTTGCCAGACCGAAGTCGATGACTTTCACTTCCAGCTCCGCCGTCGCGGCGTTGCCGGATGTCAGCATGATATTGCCAGGTTTCAGGTCGCGATGGATCAAACCCTGAGCCGCCGCAGCTATCAATGCCCGCGTGATTTGGATCGCAATTTCGAGAACCAGCTTTGCATTGAGCGGACCATCCTTGCGCACGCGAGCCTCCAGGGTTTCACCCTCTACCAACTCCATTGCGTAATAGCAGCGATTGCCATCGGGCGAAGCGCCGAACTGGAAGACGGCAGCCACATTTGGATGCCGCAGAGCAGCCGCGACGCGGGCTTCGCGCAAAAAACGTTCCCGCATAGCGGGTGAAGTGCGCGCGGCTGCCGGCACATCGATCACTTTCAACGCGACTTTGCGGCGCAAGACATTGTCCACGGCGAGATAGGTCACTCCAAATGCGCCACGACCGAGTTCCCACAACGAGCCGTCTTCGCGCCGCGCGATTTCAAAATCGCCGAAAACTAACGAGGGAAGCGGCTCGGTTTCGACGCGTGATTTGTCGAGGCCTGTCCGAAGCAGACAAGCCAGGCACTCGCCCTTCGCATTCAACGGCTCACCGCATATCGAGCACACTGTAGTCGATGCCAGTTGTGTTGCCATGGTGCGTCTCCCTCAGTCTTGCGTTAGCGAATTCACACGAATTGAGGACGCGGGAATCATTTACAAGAAATTCGTGTTTATTCAGATTTCGGGGCGAGGGAGGCGACGATTTTTTCGAAGCACGGATTGCCGCGCAAGGGGTCCCACCACGGGTACAGTTTCAATTGGCCATAGGTGAGCTCGCTCGGACGACGCCGGATGGCGACGGCAAGCTGTTCGCAGGCGAGATCGTTATCGCCAACCCACGCAGCAATTCTAGCCAAACCCACGATCATGCGCTTGCCATCGGTCGGTTCTTTTTCCACGGGAAGCAGCTCAACCGCGCGCCGGCCCTCGCGCAGTGCGTCCTCTTTTCGCCCCAGGGCAGCGTCGATTGAACCAAGCAAGGATAGAGCACCAGCGTCATCGGGATGTGCGCGAACCTGTTGCTCCTGCTCTGCGCGGGCAGCAGTGAAAGCGGCACGTGCTTTGGCATCGTCTTTCGTCATCCGACCAATAAGACCTTCCATGAAATGCCGGCTGTATCTTACCGCGGCGCTGCCAAAACTGTTTTCGCCCATCGCCGCCAAAGCATTGGCAGCGGCGACAGGGTCGCGTTCTGCCAGTGCGCAAATGAGCCAGCTATCGGCCACACTTTGCATTTTACCAGGATCTTTCGCACGAAGTTCATCGATCAATTTATGTAAGGACTGGGTATCGGCTTTCCAGTCCAGTTCCACCATCGCGCGCCTGGCCTTTCTCTCGACGTCATTTGGCCGTAGCGCCAGCAGGTGGTCCAAGAGGCCTTCTTCGTCGGCATAGCGGCCAAGATCGTCGTAGCTGATAGCGGTCTGCTGTAGCAACAAAACGTTGCGCGGGTCGAGCTC
>WNFS01003621.1_pt1 | contig 11742 bp, 12 predicted proteins | sample 5400141 | NCBI WGS metagenome assembly WNFS01 (sample SAMN13153358, study PRJNA577476) | soil metagenome | isolation source: 60 cm saprolite under Madrone tree | place: USA:California | collected 2016-06-14 | reverse complement strand
CGCCGTCGCCCCGCGTCCCTTCAGGTAGTCGCCCAGGCCGGTCGATTTGCGGTGCCCGTTGTCGGAGAACCCGCTGTAACTGTCGATGCGGGGATCGGTCCCCTTGCGAAAGATCGTCTCGACGCGGTTCATCTCCAGGCCTGGAGCGAACGCGGCGCCGGCCGACCCTTGCACGCAGTGGTCGGGCCAGAGGACCTGCGGAAGGCCGGCCAGCTCGGCGAGCTCTCCTGGCTTCTGCCCGGGGTGGGTGGAGGCGAAGCTCCCGTGACCGGCGGGATGCCAATCTTGGGTCGCAACCACGAGCTTGAACCCGGGCTGCAGCCGATTGGCCACCGGCACCACCTCGTTCCCGCGCGGGACGGCGAGCGCACCGCCGGGCAGGAAGTCCTTCTGGATGTCGACCAGGATCAGCGTCCGCATGACTCGCGCGCCTCTTCATGCAGCAGTATGCCACTCGATGCGTCCGGGCATCACCTCGAGAGGATCGCCCCGGCGAGCATCCGCTGCCCCCGTTGGATCGATGTCTCGAGCAATGCGAGGAGCTCCCGCTCGACCTTCACGAAGCAGGGTCACCTGGCACGGAGCTCATTTTCCCGGCGAGGCCCAGGGCGAGTTCGCGAGGTGCAACAGCAGGACCACCGCGCACACTGCGAACGGACGTCCGCCGAAGCTCCGGTCCCGGCGCGCGCGAACGAGGTAGATCGCGCCGAAGACCGCGATGAAGGCGAGCTCGAACCACCACCACCCGTGAGGCCACAGACGCCAGAGGCCGAGGCCGACGTGCGCCGTGGCGTGGGGCCACAGGGCCAGGTCCGGGGGATGCATGAAGACGTCGAGGACGAAATGGGAGAACACCGCGAGACCGGCCCAGAGGACGACCGGGCGGCCGCGGCGCACGAAAGCGAGCCCGAACAGGACCGACCAGAAGATCGAGGCGGCCAGGGAGTGCGACCAGTCGATGAAGTCGAGCGAGAACCCCGGCGACTGACCGGGCGTGATCGTCACTCGCTCGATGCCGAGGAGCACGAAGATTCCGAACAGCACGTCGAGGAAGCCGACCCCGAGAAGCAGCACCCAGGTCGGGACGCGGGGTTCCGCCGCCTTCATGGCGAGGCCGGCCGCAAAATGGCCCGCGTACATCAGGGCGTCCTGCGGGGCCGATCGAGCCACGCCAGGATGGGAACGGGAATGAGGAAGCTGAGCAGACAGATCACTGCGAATCCGGTGCTGCTCATCGAACACCTCAGGTAAAGAGCGTGAACAAGCCCGCCGCCACGATCGCGACCGCCCAGATCAGGTCCAGGTTGATCCAGGCGCGCCGCAGGATCGCGAGGCCCAGCTTCTCGTACACCACGAGCGCGATGGCGCCCATCACCACCAGCATGGCAAGCGTGTGGACGAGCACGGCCCCGGCGTCGCGTCCGAGCGAGGCGGCTGCGAGACCCATGCCGTGAGCTGCGTGGCCGTGGTGCCCGGTGGACGCTTCCTCCGCTGCCGCCGGAAAGGAGAGCAGGACCGGAAACAGCATCAGGCCAGCGCCGTGGGCCGTGGCCATCAGGAACGACCAGACCGCCAGCTCGCCGGATCCCACGCGCATGCCCACCCAGCGGGGATGGGCACGCGGCCGCAGGAACTTGAAGAGCCCGAAGAGGATCAGCACCACCGCCCCCGCGGTGCGGAGCGCACGCGGCGGGACCAGGGTCTGGGCGCCTCCCACGAGCAGCACCACCAGGGCGATCGACGCGGCGTGGCCCAGCGCGATGGGAAGCAGCGACTCCAGCACCGCCTTTCGACGGTTTTCCTGTAACCCCCGCGCCACCGCGAACAGCCACCCCATCCCCGGATTCAGGCCGTGGTACGCCCCGAGCAGCGAGAGCGCCAACCACGGCCAGCCCGGGTTCATGGATAGCAGTAGGAGTCCGAGGAGGCGTCGCCACCTTCCAGCCGGACCTGGTGCGGGCGCTCTCCCTCGAACCCGACGAAGAAGTTCGGGTCGACGGCGATTCCACCCTCCGGATTGGCGTCGATCTTGACCATCCAGCCCTGGATGCCGTCGGGGTAGAACTGGGGATCCCAGCTGGCATAGAGCGAGTTCGTCAGATAGACGCGCCGGCCGTCGCGGCTCACCTCCACCATCTGCGGTCCGCCGTTGAGGCGGCCGGCCTTCTCGTGCGGGCTACGGGCCACGATTCCGCCCAGGCGGACGCTGCCGGCAAGCCGCGGGCTGGACGGGTTGCTGACGTCATACTGCCGGAGCTCGCCCGTTCCCCAGCAGGAGACGTAGAGGAACTTGTCGTCGAGGCTCAGCTCGATGTCGGTGACCAGCGGAGGCACGGCCTTGAACGGCTTGAGAGCGGGTGGGAGATCGTCCGGGTCGGCTGGCTCCGGCGGGATCTCGATCACCTTGCGCACGCTCCAATTCTCGCCGGTGCGATCCCACATCCAGACAGACGCGGAGAGGTCCTTCAACGAGACCACGACGCCGACGAACCCGTACGATTTGGTGGGATCGTGCGAGGGCCGCAGCTCGAGCACCATCTGCTGCTCCGCCCCCAGGTCGAGCGCCTGCAGATGGCGCCGCTTGCGCAGGTCCCAGATGTGCAGCGAATGGCCGTAGCGCCCCTGGAGGAGGAGCTCGGGGTTCAACCCGGCCTCGACCATCTTGGGCGTGCCCCACTCGCTGGTGATCAGGGTGTCGTGACCCAGGTGCCAGGCGAAGTCGTAGGCCAGCTGCTGCGGCCCGCGGTCGACCTCCCAGCGCCCGAGGACGTTGAAGCTGTCGTGGTCGAGGACGAGGATGCCACCCGGCCCCTCCCCTTGAGGCGACCCGAGGGCCCCGACGTAGATGCCGTCCGGCGCGCAGTGCACCGTGTGCAGCCTGCTGTAGCCGGCGCGGTCCATCACTTCCTCCGGCTCGATCACCTTGACGATCTTCGGCTGCCTGGGGTCAGGCTTGGTGTCGATGATGTGGATGCGGGAGGAGCGCAGCCCCGGCACCACCAGGTATCTCCGCTCCACGTGCGGATGGGGCGCGTACGGGCACAGCGCCGAGCTGCAGGCGTTCCAGCCGAAGTGATGGAGCTCGTCGCCGGCGTTGGGCATCTCGACCCGGCCCACCACTTGCGAGTAGCCGGATGAACCAGGGTCGACGTCGACGACGCAGAGGGCATCGGGTGCGCCGGTGAGCGTCGGGTTGAGCGTGGCCAGGAAGGCGTATCGCTCGGCGGGACCCTGCATCGCCATGCGCGCCGAAGGGTAGAAAGTCGGATCTGGACTCCAGAATGGCATATATGTCCCCCTTTCGGGCGGAACATAGGCGCCGCGAGCGCTTCGCCGTCAAGCTCAGGGCAGCTCGATACCCGGGTTGACCCGCGGTTGCGGGCGGCTGTAGCGGAGCTTCAGCGCGAGGATGATGAGCGACATCAGCAGCGTGAGCGAATTGGCGATGATGATCGGCGCCGATCGGATCAGGATGCCGTAGACGAGCCACAGGGTCACGCCGGTGCTGAAGATGAGAAACATCCGCGCGGAAACATCCTTGCCCGACTTGGTGGCGTAGAGTTTCAGCAACTGGGGCACGAACGCGATGGTGGTCAGGGCCCCGGCCAGCAAACCGAGCAGATCGATCATGTCCTCTCTCTTGCGCTGGATCGAACGCCGCCGCCACTCCAGTGTATGATCCAGGCGTGACCGCAGAAGAGGAGGCAAAGCGCCGCGCGGCGGCGCTGGCAGCCCTCCAGCAGAAGGTCCCCGCTACCCCGCCCGCCCAGGCCTTCTGGCAGCGCAACGGACTCCGGATCGCCGTTGGCGCCGCCCTGCTCCTCGGCCTGGTCCTGATCGCGCGAGCAGTCGGCTCGTTCATGCGGACGTCGGTGTCGGAGACCAACCGCGCAGAGCAGGAGCTCCGCAAGGGCCTGCGGTGAACCGCCGATGCGGACGATTGACGAGCCGTTCTTCCCACCGGCGACTATCCTCCAAGGAACCCACGGCGTTTCGTCGCCAACGAGCGACGCATCGCAGCCCGTGCCCATCAGCACTGCAAGCGCGATCTTGCTTGCGCGCAGAAGGAGCGGCCGCCTCTCCGGAAGCGACCGGAGAGGTATATGACGCTCACCTGGCTTGCCCTGCTGGCCTGCATCTCCCTACTCGTGTTTCTCGTCTTCTACCGGGCGTCGCCCCGTGATTCGGGATCGCTGTCGCGACTCGCGTTGCTGCACGGCGTCCAGCGGATCCGCGGCGAGTCCGAGGAAAGCCTGCGCCATCGCACCACGGCCGCCTCGCGTTGGCCGTACAGCCATCCGGACGCGAAGTTCGTCTGGTGGGCACGGGCGTGGCGGCGCATGACGGCCGGAATCCGCCCCAAGTAGGGCGAAAGAGGGGAGCGTCGAAGAGGACCCGGCGTTATACCCAGAGCACGCCCGCCGCCCACCGCCCTGGCCGAGTCGACGTTCCACGTCGAGTCGACCTCCTCGACGCGGTTGGCGCCGCTGGATGGCTCCGGGCCCACAATCCCTGAGTCTTTCTCTCACGCAATCCGCGCGGGACCCGGCAAGGGAGGCCTTGATGGCCATCATGGGTTACGACCCGTACCGTCAGCTGTTGCAGTTGCAGGACCGCGTCTTCCGCGCGTTCGATCAGCCGTACGGCCTCGGCCGCGGCAGCGTCGAGCCGGAGGTCTCCGTGACGGGGACCTGGACGCCGCAGGTCGACGTCTTCGAGGACGCCGAGGCGATTACGCTGAAGGTGGAGCTGCCAGAGGTGGATGCAAAGGACGTGGAAATCCAGATCGAGGGCAACGCGCTCACGCTGCGCGGCGATCGCCGGCTGGAGAAGGCCGACCAGCGCGAGCTGTACCACCGCATCGAGCGGAGCTACGGTCCGTTCAGCCGCACCTTCACGGTGCCGACGACGGTGGACACCGAGAACACCACCGCTGAATGCCGCAATGGCGTGCTGCGCGTCAGGCTCCCCAAGAAGGCCGAGATCAAGCCGAAGCAGATCAAGGTGCAGGTAGAGGGAATGGCAGGGCTCGGCGAGAAGACCAAGCACTGAGTCGCACGCCGTCTGCGGGAGAAGGGAATCGCTCCCAGTCAGTACGCAGCGCGTCGACAACGAGAGCGGGACACCCGTCAAGACGGGGTCCCGCTTCCGTATTTCAGGCACCCGCTGCGCGTCCCGCGCCTGCCGGCAGGTTGATGGTGAAGGCGGCGCCCGCGCCCGGAGCGCTGTCGACTCGAACCGTTCCGCCGTGCGCTTCCACGATCCGACGGGTGATATAGAGGCCCAGCCCGAGCCCGCCGTAATGGCGGGTGGACACGGCGCGCTCGAACCGGTTGAAGATGCGCAACGAGTACTCGGGCGCGATACCGATGCCCTGGTCGCGGACTGTCAGCTGAAGGCGGGACGGATCGCCCTGGAGCGTGACATCGACGGGCTTTCCGGCGCCGAACTTGATGGCGTTCGAGAGGAGATTGGTGACGACCTGATCGAGTCTCGAGCGGTCGGCGCGGACGATGAGACGCTGGGGAGCGTGGATCCGCAGCGGCGACCCTGCTGACAGCGCCGGCTCCGCAAACCGCTCGACGATCTCCCTGACGACCGGGACGAAGTCGAACTCCTCGATCTCGAGCTGCAACTGTCCCGCGCCGATGCGCGTCACGTCGAGGAGCTTCGTCACCAACTCGGCCAGCCGGGCGACCTGGCGGAGCACGCGCTCGATCTTCGGGATGAGCTCGTTCGTGTTCAGCTTCCGTGCAGTACCCTCCAGGCTCTGCAGGATCAGCTGGATCGTCGAAAGCGGTGTTCGCAGCTCGTGCGAGGCGATGGAGAGGAACTCATCCCGCAGCCCGACGGCTTGCTGGACCTGGTGGAAGAGACGAGCGTTCTCCATCGCCATGGCGCAGCGCGTCGCCAGCTCCTTCGCATGCGTCAGGTCCTCCGGGCCATATCGCCGATTGGTCTCGGCGAAGGCGAGCGTCAAAGCCGCCCTGCTTTCGCCCCGGATGGTGAGCGGCACGCAGATCTGGCTCTTGAGCTTCAGCATCCGGAGAAGCCGAAGGTTCTCCGCATCGGAGGCGATGCTGGCCAGCACCTCTTCGCTGAATTCGCGGATCAACTCCGCTTGGCCTGTCCGCATGACATGGGGATAGGCGTGGGGCAGATCGGGGGCGAGTGGGTAGCGGTGCAGCAGTTCGCGGACCGCTTCTTCGTTCCCATGCGCGTGGTAGAGGCTGGCCAGCTTGAAGCCTTGCTCTTCCTGGACGTGCAGGGCGGCCCAGTCGGCCAGATCCGGGATCGCGAGACGGGCAATCGTGTCGAGCGTGACCTGGACGTCCAGGGACTTCGACAGCTGCTCGCTGGCGTCCGCCAGGAACCGGGACCAGCGATGCTCCTTCTCGACCGCGGCGCGAGCGGCCTGTTCCCGCAGCAGCTGGTCGTGCTCCTTCTGCGCCCGGTGGCGATGGATCCCCAGCTCGATGACGATCTGCAGCTCACGGTCGTCGAACGGCTTGAGCACGTAGCCGAACGGCTCGGTCTCGCGGGCGCGGCGCAGCGTGGCATCATCGGAGAAGGCGGTCAGGTATACGACTGGCACGTCGAGGTGACGGATCCGGTCGGCGGCTTCGATCCCATCCATGGCGCCGCGAAGCTGGATGTCCATCAGCACCAGGTCGGGCTCGCGCCGCTCGACCTGCTCGATCGCCTGGGGACCTGTTCCCACCGTATCGACGACCTCGTAGCCGAGGCGTGTCAGGGTGGTGCGCAGATCCATTGCGACGATGTTCTCATCCTCCACCACCAGGATCTTTTGCGCGGGTGCGTTCATGCGACGGCTGGGCGCCGAGGAAAGCTGACTGTGAATTCGGTACCAGGCTGACGGCTCAGCGAGATGGTGCCCTCCAGTTGATCCGTCAACGTTCGAACCAATTGCAAGCCAAGTGTCTGGGTCTGTCGGAAGTCCATGTCATCCGGAATGCCCACGCCGTCATCCCCGACGCGGAGCGTGCAGCGGCGCTCATCGGCATCCATGCGCACCCAGATCCGCCCTGTGCGATTCGAGGGAAACGCGTGCTTGAGCGAGTTGGCGACGAGCTCGTTGATGATCAAACCGCAGGGCACTGCTTCATCGACCCCGAGCATGCCGTGCTCGACCTCGATGGCGTGCTTGACCTGCCGCATGTCCACGCCGTACGAGCGCAACAGCTGCTGCACCAGGCTGCGTGCATACTCGCCGAAGTCGATCCGGGCGAGATCGTGCGAGCGGTAGAGCATCTCGTGAACCAGCGCCATGGATCGGATCCGGTCCTGGCTCTCCCGCAGCAGCTGCTTTGCCGCGGGGCTCGGGATGCGTGCCGCCTGCAGGCGCAAGAGGCTCGAGGTGATCTGGAGGTTGTTCTTGACCCGGTGGTGGATCTCCTTGAGGAGGATCTCCTTCTCGCGCAGCGAGGCCTTGACGATTTCCTCGGCCCGCTTGCTCTCGGTGATGTCGAAGGCTACCCCCTGCAACAGCACCGGCCGCCCATGCTCGTCGCGGATCAGCCGCGCCTCGCCGTGGACCCAGACGACGCTGCCGTCGCGGGCGATGAAGCGGCACTCGGCGCGGAAGGGCCCACCGGTGCTGCAGCCGCGCGCGAACTCCTGGTTCCAGAGCTCGACGTCGTCCGGATGAAGCTGCCGGAACCAGAGCACCGGGCTGCTCATCCACTCTTCCTGCGCGAACCCGAGTAGCCCCTCGATCTGCGGGCTGACGTAGACCTCGTTCAGGCCGCCATCGAGAGAAGCCATGAACGTGACGGCAGGGATCTGCTCGACCAGCGCGCGGTAGCGCGCCTCGGCCACCTCTAGAAATGCTTCGGATGGCGGACGTCGCGCCGCCGGAGAGGCATTGTCGATCGCTGCCCCGAGCTGGGACAGGATGGCCAGACCCTGCTCGAGCTCGGACGTCATCCCTCATCCTCTGGCTGCATTCCGGGCGTCGGCGGGTGGCACACCTGGAGCACCTTGCCGCCGCCCAGGTACATGTGGACCCCGCAGGGCAGGCAGGGGTCGAAGCTGCGCACCGTCCGCATGATGTCGATCCCTTTGAACGACTCCGGTCCGTTCTCCTCGAACAGGGGAGTGTTCTGGATGGCCTCCTCGTACGGCCCCGGAACCCCGTCGCTGTCTCGTCCACTCGCATTCCACGGCGTGGGCGGGTAGGGGTGGTAGTTCGCGATCTTCCCCTTGCGGATGACCATGTGGTGCGAGAGCAGGCCGCGCACCGCTTCGTGGAACCCGCAGCCGATCGCCTCCTCCGGGACCTTGAAATCGGACCAGGTCCGGGTGCGCCCGGCGTGGACCTCCGCGCGCCCCCGCTCGACGAAGTAGAGCGCCGCCGCGGCCGCGTACGCCTGGAAGTAGGTGCGCGCGCGGTTGCGCTCCAGGGTGTTGGACCAGCGCGGAATCTTCCATTCCAGCTCGGTCTCGGGGAGGCTGGCGGTCTTGGGCAGGCGGATGCGCACGCTCCTGCCCGTGGCCTTCACCCATCCCAGGTCCACCTTGCCGGCGAGCGCGGTGGTCCAGAAGCGCGCGAGCGGCCCGCCGCCGCTGTCGAGGGCAAGGTTCGTCCCGGTCCGGCGGTCGAACCAGCGCGGCGCCACGACCCAGGTGTACTTTCCGCTGAAGTCCCTCTTCTGCGGATGCGGGAGCGTCGTCTGGTTCCAGGGATGGCGCTCGTCGATCGGGTTCCCGAGCGGATCCTCCTTGACGAAAATCTCCCCTCCCGCCCAGTCGTCATAGAACGACGATCCCAGCAGGATGCGGATGCCCAGATTGATCTCGACGAGGTCGGTGGTGATCAGCTCGCCGTCGACCACGATTCCGGGGGTCACGTACATCTCCCGGCCCCACTGCGACATGGTCTCGTATCTGAAATCGCAGGTTTCCGGGTTCTGGAACGCGCCCCAGCAGCCCAGCAGCACGCGGCGCTGGCCCACGCGCTCGTAGCCGGGGAGCGCCTGGTAGAAGAAGTCGAACAGGTCGTCGTGCAACGGTACCATCCGCTTGATGAAGTCGATGTATCGGGTGAGCCGCACCAGGTATTCGTGGAACAGCTGTACCGAGGGAACGGTGCCCACGCCGCCCGGGTAGAGCGTGGACGGGTGCACGTGGCGCCCCTCCATCAGGCAGAACATCTCGCGGGTCAGCCGGCTCATCTGCAGCGCTTCCTTGTAGAGCGAGCCGGAGATAGGGTTCAGCGCCCGCATGATGTCGGCGATGGTGCGGTGCCCATGCACCTCGGCGTGCGGGGCCGCGGTCGTCTGCGCCCTGGCGAGCACGCCCGGGTTCGTCTCCTTCACCATCCGCTCGCAGAAGTCGACCCCCACCAGGTTGTCCTGGAAGAGGTTGTGGTCGAACATGTACTCGGCCGCCTCGCCACAATTGATGATCCACTCCGCGATCGGCGGAGGCTTCACGCCGAAGGCCATGTTCTGCGCATAGACGCCGCAAGTGGCGTGGTTGTCGCCGCAGATCCCGCAGATGCGGCTGCTGATCTGGTGGGCGTCGCGCGGGTCCTTTCCCCGCATGAAGACGCTGTAGCCGCGGAAGATGGACGAGGTGCTGCGGCAATCGACCACCTGGCGGTTCTCGAAGTCGATCCTGGTGTGGATGCCGAGACTCCCGATGACGCGCGTGACGGGGTCCCACGACATCTCCACCAGCTTGCGGTCGCTCACGTCCTTCCTCCCGGGCCGCGCCAGGAAGGCTCGCGGTTCATCGACTCGACGGTGAACTGCCGCAGCGCACGCACGGTGCGGCCATAGGTGAGGACCGCGGTCGTCGACATCCTGGCGCCGGGCGGCTCGTCCATGAAGCACATGAACTTGTCGGGGAAGCCGGGCATGGTGCAGCCGATGCACACGCCGCCCACGTTGGCGCAGCCGCCAACGCCGCCCATCCAGCCGCGCTTGGGCACGTTGCACTGCACCACCGGTCCCCAGCAGCCCACCTTGACCAGGCAGCGCGAGGAGGCGTAATCGGCGGCGAAATCCGCTTGCTCGTAGTAGCCCCCGCGGTCGCAGCCCTCGTGTACGGTGGCACTGAAGAGCCATCTCGGGCGTAGCGCCGCATCGAGCGGAATGGGCGGCGCCTTCCCGGCGAGCTGGGTGAGCAGGTACGTGAGCGTTTCCATGAAGTTGTCCGGCTGGACCGGACAGCCCGGAAGGCAAACCACGGGAAGACCGCTCTTCGAGGTCCAGGTCCATCCGAGGTAGTCCGGCAGGCCCATGCAGCCGGTCGGATTGCCCTCCATCGCGTGGATGCCGCCGTAGGTGGCGCAGGTCCCGGCCGCGAGCACCGCCCAGGCCTTCGGCGCCAGCCGGTCGATCCAGGCGGTGGTGAGAATGGGCTGGCCGGTGGCGCGATCGGTTCCCACCGCGGCCCAGTAGCCCTCGGACTTGTTCTTCTCGTTCGGGATCGAGCCCTCGACGACCAGGATGAAAGGATCGAGCTTTCCATCGGCGGCGTCGCGCATCGACTGCAGGAAGGTGTCTCCGTTCTCGTAAGCGAGCACCGGATTGTGGAGGACCACCCGCGGCACTCCCGGCACGGAGCCGCCAACAAGCTCCTCGATGCTCGGCAGGCTCGCGCCGGTCATGGCGATGGTGTCACCGTCGCAGCTCAGGCCCGCCGTCAGCCACACGACGTGGACCGCCTCGATCGACGGGGGCGTGATCGGGGACACTTCCCTCATCGGTTCTCCGTCAGCCGACGCGGCGGGAGCTGCTCAAGCGAACGAACCCCGGCAAGGCACAGATCCCAGCGCCGCGGGGAGCGCCGCGGTCGGTGTTCTTCGCCATGCGAGTGCCTTACCGCGGAATCGTGCTTGCTGCCAGGAGCAGGCGCACATCCTGTCGTGGTCCTGGCAGACGGTGTGCGGGGTCAACCTCGCGGCTGCGGCTGCGCCGCCGGAGCCGCCGCGCTGGCCATGCGGGCCGGGCCGACGCGGAGCGCCGCCAGGACGGCCAGGCCCTGGAAGAGCGCCACGCCGCAGAGCACGGCCGAGAACATCCCCCGGTCCATGAGCCGGCCGAAGAGGATGGGCGCGATGGAGAGCCCCACGTCGAGGCCGGAGTAGACGAACCCGTAGATGCGGCCGAACGAGCGCTGGCCGAACCGTTCGATCGCCGCACGGCGGACGAGCAGGTCGCGCGACGGCGTCGCGGTGCCGGTGCAGAAACCCACCAAGGCCATCAGAGGTGTGACGAGAACGCCCGGCACGCTTCCGGTCGCGAGGACGAGAGCCATCAGAGCTGCCGTGACCAGCAGCGCCGCCACGACCCGCTCGTGCGCCTCGTACCGCGCGGCCAGGAACCCGCCGGCGATGATCCCGGCGGCGCCGCCGAGCAGGTAGAGAGTGAGCGCAGACGCTGCCGCCGTGAGCGGCAGGCCGTAGACATGGCTCAGCACCGACGGCGCGAAGTTCTGCAGCGCGCCGAAACCGATGATCGAAGCGAGGAAGAAGAAGAAACACATCCAGACGGCGCCCACGCGCAGGAACGCAAACGCCGGGCTCTTGGGACCGTCATCGGCAGCGGCGCGACCTTGAGCCGGCGCGGGTGCACCCAGGCTTCCCCGCAACAGCACCACCGACGTGAGCGCCACGAGTCCCAGCACCGCAGCGGACAGCGCGGCGTTGCGCCACCCGGAGGCGGCGGCGATGCCGGTCATGAACACCGGTGCGGCAGCCCACCCGATGTTGCC